>Ga0111539_10004855_pt1 | contig 17516 bp, 12 predicted proteins | sample RhiMethybrSRZTD1_FD_79667 | JGI IMG/M metagenome (GOLD analysis project Ga0111539, IMG submission 79667) | Populus rhizosphere microbial communities from Tennessee, USA - Rhizosphere MetaG P. TD hybrid SRZTD1 (version 2) (version 2) | ecosystem: Host-associated > Plants > Roots > Rhizosphere >... | reverse complement strand
GTTCTTCACTAAAACGCCAGATGGATTTTGGCTTCCAGTATTTAAGGAGGACCATCAGACAAAAGATAGAAGCTATTCCGGCGAGGACATCCGGAAGCATGGGACCTATATAATTGGCTGAAAACCATTGAAAAAAAGCGAAGGACAACCCGGACACAATAATAGCGGGCATGACTTCCACGGTTCTTTTAAGTCCCGACATTAATACTACCAGATAAAAGGGTACCACCACGGACAGGATGGGCAACGTCCTCCCTACCATCTGCGATATCGCCATTTCCGGTATGTCAGACACCCGCGATGCAATAATAATTGGCGTTCCAACTGAGCCAAATGCAACGGGTGCGGTATTTGCTATTAGACAAATCCCGGCTGCATAGAGTGGGTTAAATCCTAATCCTACGAGCATGGCTGCTGAAATCGCCACGGGCGCGCCAAATCCGGCAGCCCCTTCCAAAAAGGCCCCAAATGAGAACGCTATCAGGAGTGCCTGAAGGCGACGGTCAGGTGTTACCGATGCCATGAAGTTTTTGATAATCTCGAACTGGCCGCTTTTCACCGTGAGGTTAAAAAGAAAAACTGCACCGATGATTATCCAGCAAATGGGGAATAACCCATACAACGCTCCATGGAAGGCAGACAACAGCGCCAGTTTTACAGGCATTCCATACACAAGAATGGCTAAGCCTATCGCCAAAAAAACGGTAATCAGACTGGCCTGATAACCCTTCATCTTTTTTATGAGGGCCCAGAAAATAAAGAATACTGGAACTGCAGCAACAAGGGCTGATAAAGTCAGGTTGTTAAGCGGGTCAATAAGTTGTGTCCATTTCATACGTTATACCTATTCAAAATTATATAGCTCATTACCGGTATAACTGAACTGGTTCAATTCTTTACCTTAATCACTGCCTTCTTCACCGGAATATTGTTCTCAACCTTAATCCCGGGACAGTGCAGATTGTTCGGAAAAAAAATAAAAAAAATGCCCGGTTTTCCCAGAAGATGAACTCCTTTTGAAGGTTCATAAAATGTAATATCACGTTCCGGATTATAGGGGGTCATTACCTTACCTGCCGACAGATCCTGCACGCCAATATATTCTGTACCCGAAACCACATAATGAATGTCGGTATATTTTTCGTGGCCTTCATATTTGGTATCCTCATGGTTCTTCGAATTATATTCAGTAATGAGAATGTATACATCCCTACCCACTATCTCATGAATTCCGGCCGAGAGGGCAGACAGGTCCTCATTTTTCAGATAGTTAAAGGCTTTATCCCAGCGCTCCTTCTGTTGGTGATAACGGATAGCAAATTCCTTTTTATTAATAGAAGGGTCCGGCTGCAATTTGGTGGAGCCGAGCCATTCTTTTTTCATGTACCATTCGTTTACCTGGTCGTCTGTCCATTCTTCGGGGTTTGCTGAACGTTGTACTGATTTACAACTTATTATGATACAACAGAGCAGGACAAGGGGGGTGTATCGTCTCATGAGCATGTTTGAAAAGTTTATATCAAATTACTTTCGTTTTTTTCGAGCTACGTTTTTTAAACCAAGGTCATCTTCTCGCGCGAACGACAATAAACACCCGGACTCTTAAGATTGACTTCAATTCAAAAGTTCAAGCACCTTTTGTCCCATTTCCTTTGTTCCCAATATTTTGTTCCGGTCGGTCGCAGCACTGGCTATATCACCTGTCCGAAAGCCCTGTTTCAAAACCTGACCAACAGCACCTGTTACTCTGCCGGCTTCTTCTTTCAAACCAAAACCGATTTCCAGCATCAATGCAGCCGAGAGAATAGATGCCATCGGGTTTGCTTTATTTTGTCCCGCGATATCGTATGCTGAGCCGTGGACTGGTTCATAAAAACCCGTCCCGTCGCCCACAGATGCTGAGGCAAGCATACCAATAGACCCGGCAATTTGTGACGCCTCATCGGTAAGGAGATCGCCAAATAAATTCGCGGTCAATATCACATCAAATTGCCTCGGGTTTTTAATGATCTGCATGGCTAAGGCATCCGCAAACATATGCGTCGTTTCCACATCAGGATATAGCTTAGCCACATCCTGCACCACTTCCCTCCACAAGCGGGAACTTTCCAAGACATTGGCTTTATCAGCCGAGCATAGTTTTTTATTTCTACTTCTGGCTGCGTCAAAAGCTTTAAGGGCGATGCGCTCTACTTCATACTTGTTATAAATCATCAAGTCCGATGCAGTATTTCGGTCGGCGCTGCGTTTTTTCTCTCCAAAATAACAATCACCGGTAAGTTCTCTGAAAAACAGAATGTCCGTTCCCTTTAGTACTTCTGGTTTTATACTGGATGCGTCCAGCAATTCCTCGAACAAAACAATAGGGCGCAGGTTAGCATATAAACCCAGATCCTTACGCATTCTGAATAATCCCTGCTCCGGTCTTACCTTCAAGGTTGGATCATTGTCATATTTAGCATGACCGACCGCACCAAACAATATGGCATCCCTGTCTTTCGCTTTTGCCATGGTTTCATCTGATACCGCGGCTCCTGTTTCTTCAATTGCAACATGGCCCATCACCGCTTCATCAAACATAAATTCATATCCACTATCGGCCGCAATTTTCTCCAACACCGCTTTCCCCCAAGACGTAACTTCCTTTCCAATGCCATCTCCAGGTATAATGAGTATTTGTTTTTTCATAGTTGCGTGTATTTGGGGTATTGATCAGAGCTTGTCAAAAATAGAAATGAAATGCTTTTTCGTTTTTACTGTATTAATGTCCGGGTACTTTCTGAAATCGCTATTTATCAACGGCTGTTTTGTGTTTCAATGAAGCAGGAGTTGTGGCATCAAGCCGACGTGATTCCTCTACAAAATTCAAATCCTTCCCAAAAGTTTCTTCCATTTTCCAAAGGCCAAGCAACGCAGTTCCGATTGCCAGCAAGCCGACCATACCAGCTCCCGGTAGAATACCAAACTGGTCTTTAAAGAATACAAATAATGGTGACATGATAATGATACTCCCGCGCACGAAATTCGGGACCGTAGTAGCTACAGTAGCCCTAAGGTTAGTACCAAATTGTTCAGCAGCGATGGTCACAAACAGCGCCCAATAGCCTACGGTAACGCCGAGGCAAACACAAAGCGCATAAAAAATTACGGACGATTGTAACGGAACAAACAGGTAAACTACGATCAAAAAGCTCGCCGTCAAGACAAACAACAACACTACCTTTTTGCGACTTCCGAAATACTGACTTAAAACTCCGCTGGCTATATCGCCCACCGTCAATCCTACGTACTCCCACATTACCGCCTTGCCAGCTTCAATGGGTACGTCGAGGTTTAGCGCCTTACCAAATTCCGGAGCGAAGGTCATCAGGATGCCGGCCACAAACCAAACCGGAACACCAATGAGAATACAGCGTAAGTATTTAAAGAATTGCTTACTGCTGGTGAACAATTGAAAGAAATTTCCTTTCGATACAGGCTTTTCTTTAATTTTTGTAAAAATGCCAGACTCAAAAACCTTCACACGCATGAATAACAACGTCAGGCCCATCCCTCCACCAATAAAGTAGGCAACTCGCCATTCAACAAATTCCGTAACAAAATAAGCCAGGACAGCCCCCAACATTCCCACGCCAGCGACCAGCGACGTGCCATAACCTCTGATTTCCTTGGGTAGTATTTCGGCCACCAACGTGATACCTACACCTAATTCTCCCGCCAATCCGATTCCTGCAATAAACCGGAGCACAGCATACTGCTCAACGCTAGTGACAAAGCCATTTGCAATGTTTGCCAGGGAGTATAATAGAATCGAACCAAACAAAACGGAGATCCTGCCTTTCTTATCTCCCAGTACTCCCCATAATATGCCGCCAATAAGCAACCCGCCCATTTGTACGCTTAACAGATAAACGCCTTCATTTAGCAGATTGCCAACTGGTACGCCCAGGGATCTCAGACTCTCTACCCTGATAATACTGAACAAAAGCAGGTCGTAAATATCTACAAAGTACCCAAGTGCGGCTACGATTACCGGTATCTGAAGGAGTTGCCCTAGTTTCAAAGGCTGAGTCATAGGTTTCAGTTTTTTGAGTTTATCTACTAATCTTGTTAAGGCCCTGTTCTTTTCAGGGATTACACAACGCTACCGGTAAGTGCACATGTTATTTGATCCCGCCAAAGCACAAATACTTAATCTCCATAAAATAATCCATACCATACTTTGATCCTTCACGTCCCAATCCGGATTCCTTTATACCTCCAAAAGGAGCAACCTCTGTTGAAATAAGCCCTTCGTTTATGCCTACCATGCCACACTCCAACGCTTCGGCTACTCTCCAGCAGCGGGCAACATCCCTGCTGTAGAAGTATGAGGCCAGGCCGTAATCGGTATCATTTGCCATTTTAATTGCTTCCTCCTCCGTGCTAAACCGGAAGATGGGAGCCACCGGTCCAAAGACTTCTTGCTGTGAAATAATCATTTCATGTGTGGCGTCGGTGAGTACAGTGGGCTCAAAAAACAAACCGTTTATCGGCTTACCTCCAATGTTAACTTTAGCACCTTTCTCAACTGCATCTTGTATGTGATGCTTCACTTTATTTAATCCTTTTTCATTAATTAAAGGTCCAATCTCAACATCTTTGTCCAGGCCATTACCCACGCGGAGTTTGGCGATCGCACGTGAAAGTTTCTCAACAAACTCATCGTAAATCTTATCCTGTGCATAAATGCGGTTGACACAAACGCACGTCTGCCCGCTGTTCCGAAACTTTGAAATGATCGCTCCCTTCACGGCGGCATCAATATCCGCGTCTTCAAAAACGATAAAGGGTGCGTTGCCTCCTAATTCAAGAGACAATTTCTTCAAGGTTGGTGCACATTGCTGCATCAATATCTTGCCCACTGCCGTTGAACCGGTAAATGATAGCTTGCGGACCTTCTTGTTTTCACATAGTTCTTTCCCGATTTCAGCGTTATCTGTAGTGGTAATTGTATTATAAACACCTGTCGGAAACCCTGCTTTTTCGGCCAGATAAGAGATAGCCAGTGCGGTCAGTGGCGTTTCTGAAGGCGGCTTCACAATGACAGGGCTACCCGCCGCCAGGGCAGGACCAACCTTACGGGTGATCATCGCCAGGGGAAAATTCCAGGGCGTAATCGCCGCTGCAACGCCAATCGATTGCTTGATAACAACCAATCTCTTGTCTTTACTTTGAGCCGGAATAACATCACCGTAAGTTCGCTTAGCCTCTTCTGCGAACCATTCGACAAATGAGGCTCCATACGCTACCTCACCGATGCTTTCCGGCAATACTTTACCGCACTCCATCGTCATCAACCTGGCCAACTCGTCTTTATTTGCCAGGATAAGTCCATACCATTGCTTCATCAAAGAGGATCGTTCCCTGGCGGTTAGATCACGATAAGCAGGCCAGGCTGCATTTGCAGCGTCAATAGCTTTACGAACATCTGCCCTGTTCATGTCGGGTACTTTGGTTATCAACTCGCCGGTGGCAGGATTGATAACATCAAAAGTCTTTCCGCTGTCCGAATTCACCCACTGACCATTTACATACGCCTGGGTTTTGATGAGATTGTCCATTCACACGCTGTTGAAAATAATTTTTGTGTTTCAGATTTTATTTTAACGCTCATCTCTTGATGATCACGAAAACGTCACAATTTGTCTTATAGCTTTGCCGTCTGCCAATCTTTCAAAGGCCTCGTTTATATCGTTTAACTTTAGTTTGTGGGTCATGAGCTTATCTACTGGCAGTCGCCCTGTTTGATAAAGCTTTATATAAGCCGGGATATCGCGGGCCGGTATGCAGCTACCCAGGTAAGAACCCTGAAGTGTTCTCTCTTCAGCCACTAATTTTACAGGGGCAAATTCCATTTTTTTGCTTGGATGCGGCAATCCGGCCGTAACCGTTTTGCCACCTCTGGCAGTGGCATTGTACGTAAATTCCAAAGCTGGAATTACGCCTGCAAACTCTAACCCAACGTCCACTCCGCCACGGGTGAGATCTTTCACTTGTTCCAATGCATTTGCTTCGCTCGTGTCAATCGCGTGGTCCGCACCCAATGCCATTGCTTGTGCGAGCTTCTCCTTATTAACGTCTGCTACAATAATTTTACTTGCGCCTCCTGCAAGGGCACCGAGTAAGGCGGCAAACCCTACACCGCCCATACCCGTGATCAGAACCGTCTGACCCATCATTAACCTTGCCGTATTGATGACTGCACCAACGCCTGTCATGATCGCACAACCAAATAAGGCCGCCACTTCGTAAGGCAGTGTTTTATCTACTTTAACAACGGAGTGCCTGGATGCTATAGTGTACTCGGCAAACCCGGAGACTCCCATGTGGTGATAAATGTCCTCCTTCTGCTTTCCCTTTAGTCGCGTACCGCCCCCCAGTAAGGTGCCTTGATTATTTGCCGCAACCCCGTTTTCACAAAGCGCGGGTCGCGCAGTCATACAGGGCATGCAGTGGCCACAGACCGGAACAAATGAAAATACAACGTGATCTCCGATCTCCAGATCCCTCACATCGGTTCCAAGCTCAACCACTTCTCCGGCAGCTTCATGACCTAACACCATCGGAACCTGCCGCGGTCGGTTCCCATCGATCACGGATAAATCGGAATGACACAACCCTGCCGCATGAATCTTAACCAGGATCTCCCCGCTCTGAGGTTCGCCCAGTTCTAACTCTTCAATTACAAGGGGATTGCTTTTGTGATAAGGACGTTCCTTGCCCATCTGATATAAAACTGCACCTCTTATTTTCATAGTCTCTTAAGTCCGGTTGTGTTAGGGTTTTAGTATCCTTGTCACCTTGCTTCCTGGGCGACTTTGTTCTCGTTTAAAAACTCCTGAATATTATTGATTACTTTCTTCATCAGACAGGTTCGTGCTTCAACACTCGCCCACGTAACGTGTGGGGTAAGCACAATCCTGTCTTTATTTTTAATGTGCAGCAGTGGGCTTTGTTCATGAATCGGCTCTTTTTCAAAAACATCTATTCCTGCACCGGAAATAATCTCTTCGTCTATAGCTCTGGCTAAATCAGCTTCACGGATGATACCTCCCCTACCTGCATTGATAAGAATGGCAGATTTTTTCATCAGCCGAAGGCGGTCGTAATTGATCAGGTTTGACGTGTACTCATTCAGTGGGGCATGGATGGAAACGATATCCGAAGTTTTTAAGAATTCCTCGAGTTCCAGCCGGGTATATCCGGGTTGGACGTTTCGTCCAGATGCTGAATAATACACTACCTCCGAACCAAACGCATCGGCAATTTTTGCCACCCGTCTTCCTATGGCGCCCAGGCCGATAATGCCGAAACGTTTGCCCGCCAGTTCCCAAAAAGGCTTTCCAAAATGCGTAAAAATATCGCTTTGTGAATAGCTCCCCTGCTTCACATATTTGTCATAATAAGGAATATTGATCAGTAAGTGAAGCAACAAAGAGAAGGTACCTTGGGCAACACTGTTCGAAGAATAATCTACGGCATTTTTTACTGGAATCCCGAGCTCCGCAGCAGCAGCCTTATCAACATTATTGGTCCCTGTGGCCGCTACGCAAATCAACTTTAAGTATTTGGCCTCCGCAATGGTAGCGCTATCCAATATAACTTTGTTTGTAATTACAATGTCTGCGTCTTTTATCCGCGCTGATGTTTGTTCCGGCCTGGTCGTCGAATAATAAGTTACCTCGCCAAATTGCTCCAATAGATTCATGTTGGGAATGGTTCCCATAGTTTTCGTGTCCAGAAAAACTAATCTCATTCTATTTTAATTTAGCGCGATACACAAAAGATACGGGGGAATTGTTAAAGGTCGATGTGAAATTATGAACGACCGTTTAGCCCATCTTGTTTATGGTGCAAGAAGAGGCGAATCCGGGAAGTATTGATAACGCTTCCCGGTGACCGTCCTCATTAACTGCTAGGTTAGCTTGGTTATTGTATCACACGTCCCAACCCGAACTGATCACCAGCCTTCACAGCCTTGTTTCCTTGGATAAACACTTCCACCATTTTCTCGCTGGCTACGTTGTTATAAAACTCATCCTGTAGCGTTAACAATATTTTTCGTGTTTTGACATCAATCACTTCGCCACTCGAAGGGTAGGCGTACTTTCCATCCATACTGAATGTAACCCATCCTGGCATATCCTGCAATGGGATGGTGGTAAGTTGTTGGAAAGGCGCAACGGCACTGAAAACATGCATGCGCATATTGTGTCCATCACTTACCCATACCTCCTTTTCATCAGGCGTAAGACCAATCCCATGGCTTGGATTTCCATGGCGTCTGACTTCACCCATGTTCCATCCCTCCACAACAATACGGGCAACCAGTTTACCGGTCTTCAGGTCCCCTACTTCAAATCCCAATAAGCCATCCACATTAACAAAAGCGAGCGTCTCCTTGCCATTAATAGTAAAGGGGCGAATGCCCTCTCCAAAAGGCCCGACCTGGCTAATAATTTTATGCGTCTTTGTATCTGTTACATGCAAATATGGGGAAGCTATGTCACCCAAATAGGCGTGCTCGCCTGACATACCATAAACTGTATTATGGGCCCTTCTCACTACCGTTATTTTAGCGATGATATCGCCCTTCTCACAATCCACTACATTCCAGAAATCCTTCTCTAAAGAAGGGAGATACATAATTTTGCCATCTGGTGAGATAGACATGCGGTCACATCCGCCTTCATACGTTCTCTCCCACACTATTTTTTCAGTCGTCAGATCAATTCGTTGAAGCGTTTGAAGTGTACTTACATAAATGCTATTCAGTGGAACGCTAACGGCAACACCTTTAACGTTCGCCGGTGAACCGTTCTTGCCCATTCCCTGCATTTTTATCCGTTTGACAAAACGATGGTTATTGTCAATATCAAATACAAGTATACCATGTCCTCCATATCCAAGGTAATTTCGAATTCCCGGTACCGCCACATACAGAAAATGCCCTGATGGCGGCGCCTCTTTTGAAATACTTTGATCTGCAGGAAGGGGAGCAGAGGCTGTATTTACCATCATAACAGTGGCGCATAACAGCAATAGAGAAATACTTATTTTTAGTTTCATATACGTATAGATAAAGGGTTGCTTCGTTTAATGTATGAATTTATTGATCTGTGGTTGTTTCAATAAGTTTACTAATAAATGATTTGAATAGCCGTTAATCATATCCTGGATTTTGAGGAAAAATCGCAGGGTCGTTCATTAATTGAACTTGTGATAGCGGCAAAGGAAAAACGGTCATATACGGTTTCATACCAAAGGGTTCCATGACCGTCAACGCGCGGTCTGTTCTTAACAAATCAAACCACCTGTGTCCTTCGAACGCCAATTCATATCTTCTTTCTAAATATATCTTTTCGCGTGTGTCATCCTTGGTCAACCCGGAATATGTCGGTACACCCGCCCGGGTGCGAATGAGGTTGAGATTCGTAAGCGCCAGGTCAGTTTTTCCATTTTCATTCAATGCTTCCGCATACATCAACAGAACATCTGCATACCGCAACACCTTCCAGTTGGCCTTACTATCACCGTTCACAATAACCTGCACCAAATACTTTTTTGTAAATGTGGAGGAAGCATTGGCCGATGGTATTAAGAGAATAAAATTACCATTGGCGTCGTAATGGCCGTTGGCCGCAGTAACATCTTTTCGCTTATCATTGGGAGCAAACAAGGCAAACAGAGATGCGGGAGGATTGTTGGCGTCGTTTCCGCCACCCGTAACCTTATAAAAATTCGTTAGCGTCGGATTTTTAGGTAGAAAATTGTTGGTGTAGTTCGACCCTTCCGCTATACCTTCTTCGAATTCAATATCAAATATGTATTCACTATGATGTTCATTTTTTGTATAGTCAAACAACGCATTATAATTCGATAAAAGCGCGTAGCCCATGGTGGTAACTTCCTGTAGCTTTGCCTCTGCTTTTGGAAAATCCTTGATCGTTAAGTAAACTTTTCCCAACAGGGATTTAGCCGCACCTTGCGTAGCTCTACCCACATCTTGTCCCGTATAGCTCGTCGGTAATAAAGTTTCAGCATCCAGCAAATCTTTTATGATTACTTCCTCGTAAATGGTGGCGACCGCTACGCGTCCGGACTTGTACGATTCGTCAATTTCTGTCGGCTTGGTAACCATAGGGACATCTCCAAATATCCTGACCAGGTTAAAGTAAGCGAGGGCACGTAGAAATTTGGCTTCGCCTATATGACGATCTTTGTTTGTAACGACGGCTACATTAGCATTTTGAATCTTGTCTAACATGACGTTGGCGCGGTTGATGATATTGTAATAATTCCGCCAAGTGGCTCTTATCACGCCGTCGTCATTGTTTATTGTAAAAAGATCCATGGCAGCTGCAGTTCCTTTAACCAGTTCATCCCAGGAATCGTCACCACGAATATCACCATACAACCACATGTTCAGATATTCAGTTTGATACACACCGTATATACCGGTAACAGCATCTTGAAAATCGCGGTCCGTTTTATACAACGCCTCCGTGCTCACGGTGGATATTGGGGCTAGTTCTATAAACTCTTCACTACAACAAGTCATAATGAGCAACAGCGCCATTGTAACTAAGCTATATCTTGTTTTCATATTTTTCTTATCGTTAATGAATAAATTAAAATCCTATGTTGAGACCAAAAATGAGGCTTTTCGGCAAAGGGTATTCGAAATTTTCATTACCAGGAGTCAGCGAATTGTCACTCCTGCTGACATCAGGATTAAATCCAACGTGATCAGTGAAAATAAATGGATTCGTGGCCGTTGAGTATACCCGAAGCGACTTCAGCTTGAGTTTTTCGACGATCGATTGAGGAATTGTATACCCAAGGGATATGTTATTTATCCGGAGGTACGTTCCTTCATCAAGCCACAACTGGCTGTAGGTACCCCTGAAGTTGCCAGTAGGGGTATCGTTAGGCCTTGGCGACTTGCCGTTTCCAGGTTCAGATTCTGATTTCCAGTAGTCATTCATAATTGATAGCTGTCTGAATCGCGACCTGAGATTAGCAACCTGATTTCTTGACAAGGCAAGTATTTCACTTCCATAAGAGCCTTGAAGTCCTATACTTAACGTGAAGTTTTTATAAGAAAAGTTGTTGGTCATCCCATAATAAAAATCAGGATAAGGTGTGCCCATTATTGTTTTGTCAAAGCTATTAATGATACCATCCGGAACACCCTCTGGTCCGCTAACATCAATAAACCTTACATCTCCTACGCGTGACGCGTCTCTTGCACCCGGATTGAAGATCGGGCCGGCATCCAATTCTGCCTGATTCATAAAGATGCCATCAGACAACCATCCATAAAACATTCCTATCGGCTGTCCGATCTGCGTAATGTTACCTCCAGATATGATCGGATCACCCTGAGGACCTAACTTGAGTACCTCATTACGATAAGAAGAAACGTTAAAGTCAGTTGTCCATTTAAAAGCTTTGTCAACGTTCACGGAACTCAGTTGCAATTCCCATCCGTCGTTTTTCACTTCACCAATGTTCTGCAATGCACTACTAAATCCAGTAACGTCAGGAACATTTACATTCAACAATAAATCATAATTCTTGGATTGAAAATAATCTACACTAAACGTCAGGCGCTCGTTGAAGAATCCAAGGTCAAGACCGAAATTAAAAGACTTTTGTGTCTCCCAGGTGAGGCCAGGATTGGCAAGCCTTCCGGGGGCATAACCGCCAACCGCTCCCCCACCGAAGGTGTATTTTTCATAATTAATGGTGGCATAGGCGTCATAGTTGCCAATATTATTATTTCCCGTTTCGCCATAACTGGTTCTGATCTTTAATTGCATACGCGGAGCTAGATTTTGAAAAAATGATTCATCGGAAACGCGCCAGGCAAAAGCCGCCGAGGGAAAGACACCCCATTTGTTATCAGAGCCAAAACGGGAGGAACCATCTGCGCGTACTGATGCTGTGAAAAAATATTTGCTTTTAAAATCATAGTTAACCCTGCCCAGGTACGAAATCATAGACCATTCACTGATCTCTGCTGTCCCTCCGGTGAGAATACCACTAACGGCACTTAAGGTAGGCACCAGGTTGTTAGGATATCGGTTACTGGTCATACTATTTGATTCGTAAGTTTCTTTTTGAGAAGTAAATCCGACCAATGCAGTTAAATTATGCTTACCAAAACTTTTTGCATAATTAAGAGTATACTCGTTGATCCAATTAATAACCATGGTTGCATTATCAGTCCCAACAGCGGGATTATTTTGAAAAGAAGGAAGCTGAGGTTTAAAAGTCATGCCCTTGATACTCATTAGATTTGTACCCAGCATGGCATTGAACTTCAATCCTTCAAGAATTTTATATTCAGCGTTGAGATTTCCCAGAAAGCCAATTACTTTTTGCGTGCGGACTACTTCCTGCGCAATGGCAACTGGATTCTGCGTAGAAACCACGGCATCCAAACCATCTCCAAAAGGAAAATATGTACCATCTGCATTCCATACAGAATAATACTGAGGGATTACAAGGGCATTGTAAATAACATCTGATGTTCGGGATACATCCTGGCCAACTTGATCAACGCCAGGTCCGCCTACGTTATACTTATCAGCAAAAGATGGATTAACATTTAGCTTGATGGCGAACTTGTCAGAGAATTTTGCATCTAAATTTGCCCGGGCAGAATATCTTTTGAAGTTGGTATTTATAACGATACCATCCTGATTCAAATATTCTCCGCCCACAGCATATCTTACATTTTCACTGCCTCCCGAAGCTGATAATTGATATTGCTGTATGGGTGCTGTCTGCAACACCTCGTCAAGTGGCTCCGTGAAGACGTTGGTAGCCCCTGGCTGCGTGGTCGGCCTGCCTTCAAGTACCTCTATTATGGTAATCGGAACGGGCACTTTCCATTGTTCAACTGGTATTGACACATCATTTCCCTCGTCAATATTCTTATTGCGGATACCATCGTAGTAATGTTGCGCTTGCTCCATCCCGGTTTGAAAGTCTGGTGTTTTCGATATTTTCTGAACTCCATAAAAGGCATCAAAAGTTATTGTAGGAGCTCCCACCTTTCCTCTTTTTGTATTAATAATAATGACACCATTGGATCCACGTGAACCATAAATAGCCGTTGCTGAAGCGTCTTTCAACACATCTATACTCTCGATATCATTTGGATTTATGGTTTGTATACTTCCTACAGGATACCCATCGACCACATATAAAGGACCAGCCCCCGCAGAAATACTGCCAATGCCTCTTATTCTGATTTGTTGAGGCGCACCAGGCTCACCGGAGACAGGCTTAACCTGAACCCCAGCCATTTTTCCAATCAGCGCCTGATCTAAACGAGTTGCCGCCATTTGCTTGATCTCTCCACTTCCCACAGAGGCGACGGATCCAGTCAAATCTTTTCTGTCCACGGATCCATATCCGATGACAACGACCTCCTGTAATGAATTAGTAGACGGGATTAAGGAAATATCAATAACTGACTTACTACCAACTGGCACTTCGACATTCTCGTATCCGATAAAGGAGAAAATCAAGATGCTTTGCTCATTCTCCACATTCAGCGTAAAATGTCCACTTGCATCAGTAGCCGTTCCGTTAGTTGTTCCTTTCTCCAGCACATTAACACCAGGTAATGCCGCTTTAGATTCATCCGTAACGGTACCCGACACCATTATCTGAACAGCTTTTAAGTCAGACATATTTTTTGTTGTTGTTAACGTTGGGAAGAAACTATCCGGCTTGCTGGTGAGGCTGCTCTGAAGGCCCTGATCGCTGCCAGTTTGTTTCTCTGTCTGTGGCTCTCCTTTTGGAAAAATAGTGTAATATTTTTCTGAAATCTTTTTGAATTTCAGATTAAGTGGACTCAATATATTATCAAGTGTTTCCTCCAGGTTTTGCGTGATTTTCGCTTCTTTCGGTATGTATTTGTTACGAATAACCTGGCTTTCAAAAGTGAAGTAAACACCAAATTTCTTTTCTAAAGAGGCGAGAACAACCTTGAGCTCTTTCGTGGCATTTGCGCGATTCTGATTGACCTGCAGGAGGGCATATTCTTGCCCCAACCCCGACTGGTACTGCAGCACCATCAGGCTGGTAAGGCCGATGATAATAGGCAGACATTGCTTTCTCATATTTCTGTGGTTAGGTTAGGCGTATCTATTTGAGAATGATATATTCATTACTCTGTTCAATTTCAATTTTATAAGAAGTCTTAAGCGCTAACAGAATTACATCAAGGTCATTATTGGGTAAGGTGCCTGTGAACTGACGCGTGGCAAGCAGTGAGTCAGTAATAATTACTTTAACACCATAATAGTCCTGCACGACTTGGGCAACCTCTGCAAGAGGAGCATCTTCAAACACCAGCATATTTTTCCGCCAGGCCCCGTATGCTTCTGTTTTAACAGCATGTTTTTGAAAATTCCCCTGCGTGTTCGAAAGGCTTACCTGTTCTCCAGGGTTCATGATCAATGGGGCGCGATCTTTTGCCATAAGCTTCACTTTTCCTTCAGCCAAAATCACTTCAGTTTTACCGCGACGGTTGTTTACATTGAACTTTGTCCCCAGTACTTCTACATCCAAATTATCAGTATGGACAATGAACTTCATCCGGTTTGCTTTTTTAGAGACTTCAAAAAACGCTTCACCCTTGATCCAAACTTCACGGTTGTCATGATCCATAAAATCACGAAGAATCTTTATAGAAGAATTTGCACACAGCGTTACTGTGCTTCCATCTTCTAACATCACAGACTTGATCATTCCATATTCAGCCGAATAGGTTTTATACAAAAACGAATCCTTGAAAAAATAAAGGCTAGCTGAAAAAAATAAGAGAACCGATGCGGCCAGCCACCATCGGTAACTGATTATTTTCGATTGGCTAGGTTCACTCCCCTCATTGTGATAATCGACCTTAGGGATCTGAATTTCGCCGCGCATAAATTTTTCATATGCCTCAATCTTTGAATCTACTTCCGGAAAATACTGAGGCGATTCGCTTTCATGCATTAATAAACAATGGTAAAAAATCTCTTCCCTGCCTGGATCTTCCTTTAACCAGTTTGCAAGCATCCGCTTTTCGTGCGGAGTGGCATCTCCTTTTAAAACCTTTTCTATAATTGCTTTAAACAAATCCTCTTTCATTTTAAAAAAATTAATGTAGCCAGTAACCAGAATTCAATATGTCTTGACCATTTATTAGAATTTCTATTTCCAATTCCAATCATGATTAACTCTTTTTCGTAGGATACGAAGCGCCTTGCTGATGTGTGCTTCAACTGCTTTAATAGAAATCTTAAGTTCGTTTGCAATATCCTGGTACCGTCTGTTTTCCATTCTGCTCAATACAAAAACCTTCTTACATTGTTGCGGTAGGCCATTGATAGTTTCTTCCAGCCTGTGATAGAGCTCATCATATTGTAAAATCTCACACGGGTCTGAAGCATTGCGATCAGGCCCGAATTGTTCACCCTGCGAATTCCCTGATAGTTTAAATTTAACGTAGTCATAAGCGCTATGCCTGGCACATTTGAAAAGATAGGCGCGATAGGAAGTATTGATTTTTTGAAAAATCCTGCCGTCCCAAAATTTGCAGAACACCTCAGCTACAATATCTTCCGCCACTTGCTTAGAGTAGACAAACCTGATCACGTGACTGCATAAAGGTGTATAATAGAGGCGGAATAATAACGCACATCCTTGACGGGGATCAGTATCAAAAGTCTGTTGTAACAAAACCTCAGCATCAATAATACGGGGTTGTACAGACTCTGATTGCGGAATGCCTTCTTTCAAGTCTTTAGCCGGTAAAGCGTCCTTCATAGGCGTCCTGTTTAGGTATTTAGATGGTAGACAAAAAAAGCCCAGCTTACCCTATACTATCGATTGAAATTATTTTTCAATCGATAGCATTGAAGCAATAAACCTAATCCTAAACCCAATCTATAACCTCGAAAAGTATATGAGCGCATACAAGGACTTGAGCTCAGCCTAAAATCAGCCGATTATTGAGGCTAGTGGGTTATTTAAACACAAAAAGAATTTGATAAATGGAAAAGGCAGGAACTCCAAAATAGTGTTACGAGCCAAAAAAGGTTTTGACAAACAATTGAGTCATCAATATCCTGAGAAATATCCACGTGAATGTTGGCGCGAACTGCTAGCATGGTGGTTTTGCAGGCGAATTTTCGTGTGTGACTTTAAATACATGAGCCGTCTCGTGTTGGAATGAAAAATTCTGACATTATTTAAGAAGCTGCTTTCATCAGCAGAATTGCTTTGCCTTGTTTAGCATCCTTAAAACTTCGCTAGTAATATCTTTCAGCGTAAACAATTACAGATAAAAATTTTTTGGTGACTAGAATAAGCCATCAGCATTCAAAATACGCAGCTAATTCTATTTTTGAGAATGTCACCATGATTTTGTAGAGTTTACTCCTCAGATCATCCTGATGCTGGGCATTTACAATTTTTTTAAAAATATTAAAGTTGACGGTCATGCTCAAAATCGCGACACAACACTATGGCATATTTCTTGGCATCTATATAGGAAAAAGACATGATATGAAAACCCTATTTATTATTGTCGTCACTGTTTTGTTTCCACTACTAGGTGTTGCACAAAATAAACACACGAGCACCAAGGGATATGTTTCATTCTTTTCCAAGGCGCCTGTAGCCGATGTTGATGCAAAGAACGAAAAGGTGAAAGTGGAGATGAACACGTCAGATGGCGAAGTGATTGTTGATATCACGATGACAGATTTCCAATTTAAAAACGAAAAAATGGGCAGAGATGCCAGGAAGAAATATTTGGAAATTGATAAATATCAGAAGGCCGGCTTTAAGGGAAAAATTCAAGGCAAAATTGATTATGATAAACCTGGCACTTATAGCGCTACTGCAATGGGTAAATTAAAGATTCATGGAGTCGAAAAGGATGTAACAGAGAAGGGAACTGTCACGGTTGTAGAGGGGGGACAAATCAAGCTTAAGAGTGAATTCAATATTACCCTGGCGGATTACAAGATCGAAACTCCGAAAATACTAGGTCAAGAAATGACGGAGGACAAGGTCTTGGTGAAAATAGAAGCGACGTTAACCAAGGGAGGAAAGGAGATTGCTTCAAAAAAATAAAACAATGAGCTTCTCAGATGTCCTTCTGAAAAGTCAAACGGCCACTGCGTTCGGCAGGCTGGCAACCTGCCTGGTGGCAGCTTTATTATTGCTAATTCCCGCCCATGCGCAAAAAAAAGATTCTTGTTTTGCCGGGGTATTTATTACGCAGGATGATTTTGTAAATAACAATTTGTCATATAAAATTAACACGGACGTAAAAGATTATAAGGTGAGTTTCACTTTTCCGGCCGACTTTACGCTTACGCTGAAGATTGTGACTCCAGATGCCACCTTCAGATTTGTTCCAGGAACCATCTATGGATTTTCTGAATGCGGAAGGGTAT
>Ga0111539_10004853_pt1 | contig 17520 bp, 14 predicted proteins | sample RhiMethybrSRZTD1_FD_79667 | JGI IMG/M metagenome (GOLD analysis project Ga0111539, IMG submission 79667) | Populus rhizosphere microbial communities from Tennessee, USA - Rhizosphere MetaG P. TD hybrid SRZTD1 (version 2) (version 2) | ecosystem: Host-associated > Plants > Roots > Rhizosphere >... | reverse complement strand
AGCGCTCTTCAGAGCGAAGCTCGTCACCGTCTCTACGTGCGGCGTATTGGGAAAGAGATCGAACCCCTCGACTGTCTCGAGCTCGTATCCTGCGCTGACCAGCCGCGCGGCGTCGCGGGCGAGCGTCGGCGGATCGCACGAGACATAAACGAGGCGCGCGGCGCGCCAGGCGGCCAGGCCGCTCAGCGCCTCGGAGGAGACACCGGTCCGCGGCGGGTCGAGAATGACGACATCGGGCGCCTCGTCCGGGGAATGCCGGGTGGCGTCCTCCACCGACGCGTGCATCACGTGCAGCCGTTCGCTCCAGGCGGCGGCGTTTGCGGCCAGATCCGCGCTGCTCGATCGATCGCCTTCGACGGCGACGACGTCGCCGCCGCGCGCCGCGAGCGCGATCGAGAACAGACCGACGCCGGCATAGAGATCGACGATCCGCTCGCCGGGGCTGAGGTCGAGCACGCGCCGCAGGAGCGCGCCAGTGAGGAAGCGGTTGCCCTGAAAGAACGACGAGGCCCGCCGCGTCCACACCGGAAGGCGGCCGATCGGCGAGTCTCCGTGAAACAGATCCTGCGCCGCGTCGGTCACGGCCGGCTGGCCGGCGAGCGTCACGACGCGTCCGCTCGTGGTCGCGGTGACGCCGGTCAACCCGGCGGGCAGCGCGAGCCGGCCGGCGAGCCCTTCCAGCCGTGCGCCGTCGCGCGGCTCGAGGTGCGCGACCCGCTCGGTCGCGGCGACGTTCTCGGCCACGATCACCGCCTCGCAGTCGGCGGCTCGCGGACCGAGCGCCGCCATCAGCCGATCGATCGCCTCGGTGGCGGCCGGTACCATCTGGCCCGTCGGCCCCGCCTGACAGAGGACATGAGTCCCTTCGCGATAGAACCCGGCACGCCCGTTCCGCACGTGCAGCCGCGCGCGCAGCCGATACCCCGACTCGGGCGACGGCTCGATTGCCGGCGTCGTGTCGAGCGGCAGCCGGCCGACGCGCCGGAACGCGTCGGCGACGATCTCCCCCTTGAGCTGGCGCTGCCGCGTGTAGGCGATGTGGGCGTAAGAGCGGCCGCCGCAGGCCGGATCGCTGTCCGGTTCCCGGCGATCGGCGCTGGCTTCGAGCACTTCGACGGTCGTCGCCCAGGCGACCTGCCGCTGAGTGCGCTCGATGCGCGCGCGAACGCGCTCCCCGGGCAGAGTCCCCGCGACGAAGACGACCTGGCCGTCGTGGCGCGCGAGCATGCGGCCGCCGGCGACTGGACGCTCGATCGTGAGATCGACCAGAGACATGGATTGTCCCGTTGGGGGCCGTCTCATGGTAGCGCGGAGAGGGAAGAAAACAGAATCAGGGTTCAGCGTTCAAACCCTGAACCAGAACTCTGAACGACGTGAACCTTGAACCTGCTCTTCTCACAACTCCAACGTCGGCAGCCCATATCGGTCCCGAAGGAGACGGGTGACGGTGACGCCGATCGAGCGCTGCCAGGCCTCGTCCGAGAGACGGTCGCGGTAGGGCGCCAGGTCCTGTTCGGCTTCGACACGCAAGGCGTCGATCACGTCCGAGGGCGCGCTTTGCGCCGCGGCTTGGACGAGCGCGGCGTCGAGGATCGGCAGTCGCGCGGCGATCTCGTCGCGCGCCGGTCCGCGCGCTTTCTTCGCGCCGTCGCGGAGCGCGACGATCTCGCGAAGCAGCGGATCGGCCGCCGCGCGGAAGGTTTCGGGAAGGTCGAGGCGGCCCGCGGCGCCCGCCAGCCGCTCGATCGCCCGGTCGAGGTGCCGCGTGAGCGACCGGCGCCGCGGTTCGGCGGATTCCACCGGCGTGGTGTCCGCCGGCGCCTCGCCGCCGCGCGGCAACCCGACGGCCCGCCGCCAGCCGTCGAACAGGTCGCGGACGTCGGCCTCGCAGAACTCGATCCGGAGCGGCCGTTTTCCCTGGCGGGTGCGATGGCGGCCGGCGCGCAGATCGATCCCGCGAAAGACGACGCTGAGCGGGATGCCTTCCTCGGCCCATTGGCGGACCAGTTCGAACGCCGGGCCGACGATTCGCACGAGATGGCCGGCATTGACGCGGGTGAGATGCGATTCGACCTGACGGCAATAGTCACCGACGTCGAACACCGGCGCGGCGGGCGGACGCGGCTCGTCACTCACGGCTGAGACGCTCCCAGAACACTTCCCCGCCGACGAGCCGATGGGCCCGTCCCTCCGCGTCCACCATCAACCCGCCCTCGTCGTCGATATCGCGCGCCACGCCGCGCCGCGCGACGCCCTGCTCCGTCCATCGTATGGCGGCGCCGCCCAGGCCGGCGCGGCCCAGCCGCCGCCACTCGTCGCAGATCCATCGCCGCTCGCGCCGCCACAGGCGTGCCGTCACGTCGGCGAGCGAGGCCAGCATCTCGCACACGACCAGCGCGCGATCGACCGGCCGGCCGAGCTCGTCTTCAATCGACGTCGCGCGATCGGCGATCTCGGGCGGGTACGCCGCGGGCCGGAGGTTGACGCCAATCCCGACCACGATCGCGTCCACCGTGGCGCCACCGCCGACCGCTTCGCACAGCAGGCCGCCGAGCTTGCGCCAGGGCCGCCCCGTGACCAGATCGTTGGGCCACTTGAGCTCGACGCCCAGGCCGGTCGCCGTGTGCAGCGCCCGGGCGGCGGCCACACCTGACGCCAGCGTGACCAGCGGGAGCGCGTCGGCCGGCCCGACCGGCCGCACGACCACCGACAGATAGAGACCCGCGCCCGGCGGCGAAAACCACGATCGCCCGCGCCGCCCGCGTCCGGCGCGCTGTGCCCCGGCCAGGACCGCTGTCCCTTCCGGCGCGCCCGCCGCGGCGAGATCGATCGCCAGATCGTTGGTCGAGTCCACCTCCGCCCGGTAGCGCACGTTGCCGAACGCCCCGACCCGCGTTCGCGAGACGGCAAGCGTCTCCGCCACGTCTTGTGGGAGCGGGTCGAACGTCAAGCGGGCAGGCACGTCTGACGCCGAGCTACCCGAGATCGATCTCGAGGCTGATGTCGGCCGCCGGTGCCGAATGGGTGAGCGCGCCAATCGAGACGCAATCGGCGCCGAGCGCGGCGATCGCCGGCAGGCGGTCGAACGTCACGCCGCCGGAGATCTCCACGCGGGCGCGGCCGGCGATGAGCGCGACCGCGTCGTTCATGTCGGCGTCGCTGAAGTTGTCGAGCATGATGATGTCCGCGCCGGCGTCGAGCGCCTCGGTCACCTGCTGCAGACTCTCGGTCTCGACCTCGACGGGCAGCGGATAGTGCCGCTCCCGGACCCGGCGGACGGCTTCGGCGATCCCGCCAGCCACCCGGATGTGATTGTCCTTGATCAGCACGCCGTCGTGCAGGCCGAAGCGATGATTGGTGCCGCCGCCGCAGCGGACCGCGTATTTCTCCAGTTGCCGCAGGTTCGGCAGCGTCTTGCGCGTGTCGAGGATCGTGATGCGGCCGGCGGCCGCGTCCACGAACCGGCGGGTCATCGTCGCGATGCCGCACAAGTGCTGCAGGAAATTGAGCGCCGTCCGCTCCGCGGCCAGGAGCGATCGCGCCGGCCCCTCGACGTCCGCGAGGCGCGCGCCACCGGCACACGCGTCGCCGTCGCGGGCGACCGGCTGAAACGTGAGCGCCGGATCGACCTGCCGGAAGGCCTCGGCGGCGACATCGAGGCCGGCCACGACACACGGCTGCTTCGCCAGGAACATGCCGCGGGCCAGCCGATCCGCCGGCACGATCGCATCGCTCGTGATGTCGGTGCGCGCGCGATCTTCGAGGAGTGCATGCTCGACGATTTCCCGATAGTACGACACCGCAAGTGACGTCATGACGTCACGGGCGGCTGGAACTCGACGCCGAAGTCGTCGCCAAAGGCCATCGTCGCCCGCGCTGCATTGTTGCCGGCGAGCACGTCGCCCGCGATGGAGGGCCAGTCGGGCTCGAGCCTGGCGGGGAGCCGCAGCGATCGCACCTCGACGCCGAAGGCCAGCTTCTTCAGCGATCGTTCGCGGCGGATGAACGCCGTGATCTGCGACGCTTCGCCGACGATCCGCGAGGCGCCGTCGTCGAGCGGCCCGCCGAGCGCCGCCGTGATCTCCGATTCCTCCGGCCACGGCGCGCGGTGCACCGACCCCTCGCGCCACCACGACCAGACTTCTTCCGTCACGAACGGCATAAACGGCGCGAACAGCCGCAGCAGCACCTCGAGCGCGGTGAGACACCCGGCCGCCGCCGAAGCGGCCTCGGCGCCGTCCGCGGAGCGGCGGCGCTTCACGTGCTCGATGTGATCGTCGCAGAACCACCAGAAGAACGCTTCCGTCTCGCGGAGCGCCGACGTGTAGTCGTACGCGTCGAAGTTCTCCGTCGCGTTGCGGACGAGCTCCGCGAGCCGCGTCAACATGCCACGGTCGATGACGTGCGATACCGGCCCGACCGGCGCCGTCCGCCCGAGGACGAACTTCGACGCGTTCAGCAGCTTGATGGCCAGCCGGCGGCCGACCTGCATCTGGCCGGCGTCGAAGGCCGTGTCCACGCCGGGCCCGCCCTTGGTGGCCCAGTAGCGAACGGCGTCCGACCCGTGCTGCTCGAGCAGTCCCATCGGCGTGACGACGTTGCCTTTCGATTTCGACATCTTCTTGCGGTCGGGATCGAGGACCCAGCCGGAAATCGCGGCGTTGCGCCACGGCAGCGCGTCCATCTCGAGGTGCGACCGCAGGACCGTGGCGAAGAGCCACGTGCGGATGATGTCGTGCGCCTGCGGGCGCAGGTCCATCGGGAATGTCTCCGCCAGCAGATCCGGATTCGCTTCCCAGCCGCAGACAATGAAGGGGGTGAGCGACGAGGTCGCCCAAGTGTCCATGATGTCCGGATCGCCGGCAAAACCGCCGGGCTGCCCGCGCTGATCCTCACGATAGCCGTCGGGCACATCCGTGGACGGATCGATCGGCAGCCGCGCCTCCCCGGGCAGCAACCGCGCGTCGTGGTCGATGACGCCGTCCTCGCCGATGCGGTACCAGACGGGAAACGGCACGCCGAAGAAACGCTGACGGCTGACGCACCAGTCGCCGTTGAGCCCGTTCACCCAGTTCTCGTAGCGGGCGCACATGTACGGCGGCTGCCACTGGAGCTCCCGGCCGCGCGCCAGCAGCCCCTCACGGTGCTCCATCGTCTTGATGAACCACTGCCGGCTCGTGACGATCTCGAGGGGACGGTCGCCCTTCTCGTAGAACTTGACGTGGTGGGTGATCGGCCGCGGCTCACCGATGAGATCGCCCGATTCGCGCAGCAGTTCGACGATGCGCGCCCGCGCCTTCGTGGCCGAGAGGCCGGCGAGCGGCTCGTAGTGCTGCGCGGCACGCGCCGCGTTCAGGCTCTCCCAGCCCGGCGCGGTCCAGTTGACCGGGCGGAGCGTGCCGTTCGGCTGAATCACCGCCCGCACCGGAAGCGACAGCTCACGCCACCAGGTCACGTCGGTGATGTCGCCGAACGTGCAGATCATCGCGATGCCCGTGCCCTTCTCGGGATCCGCGAGCGCGTGCGCGTGGACCGGCACCGGCATGTTGAAGAGCGGCGTGACGACTTCTTTGCCGAACAGCGGCCGGTACCGCTCGTCGGTCGGATGGGCGACGAGCGCGACACAGGCGGGAATCAGCTCGGGACGCGTCGTCTCGATCTCGACGAAGCCGCCGGTCTCCCGGGCCGCGAAGCGGACGCGATGATACGCGCCGGGCATCTCGCGATCTTCGAGCTCGGCCTGCGCGACGGCCGTGCGGAAATCGACGTCCCAGAGCGTCGGGGCTTCGAGCTGGTACGCCTCGCCGCGCGCGAGATTGCGGAGAAACGCCAGTTGCGACACGTGCCGCTCGCGCCGGCCGATCGTCGAGTACGTGAGACTCCAGTCCACCGAGAGGCCGAGGCGGCGCCAGAGCGCTTCGAAGGCTTTTTCGTCCTCTACTGTCAGCCGCACGCAGAGCTCGACGAAGTTCGGCCGTGAGATCGAGAGCGGCGTCTTGCCCGGCTCGGCCGGCGGCTGGAATGCCGGATCGTACGGCAGCGACGGGTCGCACCGCACGCCGTAGTAGTTCTGTACCCGCCGCTCGGTCGGCAGCCCGTTGTCGTCCCAGCCCATCGGGTAGAACACGTTCTTGCCGCGCATCCGCTGGAAGCGCGCGACGACGTCCGTGTGCGTGTACGAGAACACGTGTCCGACGTGAAGCGATCCGCTCACGGTCGGCGGTGGCGTGTCGATGGAGTACACACGATTGCGCGGCTGGCCGGGCTCAAAACGATACGTCCCGGTATCTTCCCAGGAGCGCATCCAACGCAGTTCGAGGCCTTCGAGGGCGGGTTTTTCGGGGATGGACATTAAACGATTCGGGATTCGGGGATTCTGGGATTCAGAGATTCAGAGATTCAGAGACTCAGGGATTCAGAGATTCAGAGATTCATAATTCTAGAACTGAATCCCAGAATCTCGGAACCGCAGAATCCCAGAATCTCTGAATCCCAGAATCTCTGAATCCCTGAATCCCTGAATCTATTCAGGATTCTCCTTTATCTTCTCGATCTCTTCCCGAATCAGCCGTTCGGCCGTGTCGACGACGATCCGGCGAACCAGCTCATCGGTCATGCGGACGAGGACGCGGCGGACGGCGTCTTCCACGGACGCTTCGGTGATGACCTGGACGGGCATGGCCGCCGGCGCGACCGGCTGAGCGGTGGACTGCTCGGCGGCAAGCAGCGCCGAGAACGCGCTGGCCAGCGAGACTTTGGCCGGCGCCGCTGGCGTGGCCATGGGCAGCGGCGGTGCCGGCGCGGCGGGCCCCATGCCCTGCATCGGGCCGTGCGCGGCGGTGTCCCAGACGGGACGGGTCGGCAGCTCGAGCCGTTCCTGCGCGACGGGCGACATCGCGTCGAGTGGCGACGGGCGGACGAAGGCCGACGGGCCGGACGCATCGGCGCGAGAGGTCACCGGTTCAAGTTTCGGGCTTTTCATGTCCGACTCCGGAGCGCGACCGGCGCCGGCGCGCAAAATCGCCAGCGACGGCGAATCCGAGGGCCCGGTATACACCGGCGCCTTGTTCTGGCCGTTCTCACGTGCTGCCGTCGCCGACCGGCCGACGCCCACGGTGTCGGCCAGCAGTTCCTTCACCCGCGCAACCAGGTGCTGCGGCTCGAACGGCTTGACGACGATCCCGTCGCAGCCGAGCCCGCGTGCCTTCTCCTGATCGACCGGCTCGAACGCGCCGGCGAGCATCAATACCGGCACCGTGTTGAGCTTCTTCGATTTCTTGAGGTGGGTGACAATGCCGTAGCCGTCGACCTCGGGCAAATCGACGTCCACCAGCACGATGTCGGGCCGCTCGCTATCGAGCCACTTCATCGCGCGCGATCCGTCGGACACCGAGACGACCCGGATGTCTTCGTGGGCGAACGTGAGATCGACCACCCGCTGGATGGTCACGCTGCCGTCGGCGAGCAGGAGGGTCTTGGCCATCAGCGATCAGAGCGCCTCGGCGCGCGGCTGCACCGTGCGGGTGATGAAATCGATGATGTCCTGCATCGGGCTGCCCGGCAGAAATACCCCGGCGATCCCGAGCGCCTGGAGCTTGGGAATATCAACGTCCGGAATGATCCCGCCGACGAGCACGGTCACGTGGTCCAGCCCTTTCTCCCGAAGCAACTCCATCAGCCGCGGGCAGATGTGCATGTGCGCGCCACTCAGGATCGAGAGGCCGATGACATCCGCATCCTCCTGCAGCGCCGCCGCGGCGATCTGCTCCGGCGTCTGCCGCAGGCCCGTGTAAATCACTTCCATGCCCGCGTCGCGCAGCGCCCGGGCGATGACCTTGGCCCCGCGATCGTGGCCGTCCAGGCCCGGTTTCGCGATGACTACGCGTATCGGCCGCATGGCCTTCTCAAAATTGGCGGCGAACCCACGCGCAAACGTCCCACTGGTGCAAGCATCGTACCGCGGCAGGCCGCCCTAAATCGAGGGAACTTCTTCATATTCCCCCCAGACCTGTCGGAGCGCATCACACATTTCGCCGATCGTAGCGTAGGCCCGCACGCATTCGAGCAGGGGCGGCATCGTATTCTCGGTCCCCCGCGCCGTCTCACGTAGCGCCGCCAGCGCCCGGCCGACCCGGCCCTTGTCGCGGGTGTGCCGGACCTCGGTCAGACGCGCCGCCTGCGCCTCGGCGGCGGTCTCGTCGATATACAGAATCGGCACCGGCGCCTCGTTCTCCTCTACATACGCGTTGACCCCGACGATGAGCTTGTCCTTGCTCTCGACCGCCTGCTGGAACCGGTAGGCGGACTCGGCAATCTCGCGCTGCGGGAACCCCTGTTCGACCGCCGCCACCATCCCGCCCATCCGGTCGATGATGTCGAAGTAGCGGTACGTTCCCTCTTCCATGTCGAGCGTGAGCCGCTCCACGAAGTAGGAGCCGCCAAGCGGGTCGACCACGTTCGCGACGCCGCTCTCGTGCGCCAGGATCTGCTGTGTCCGGAGCGCGAGCGTGGCGGCCTCGGCCGTCGGCAGCGACAACGCCTCGTCCAGTGAATTCGTGTGCAACGAGTTCGTCCCGCCGAGCACGGCCGACAACGCCTGGAGCGCGGTCCGGACGACGTTGTTGTACGGCTGCTGCGCGGTGAGCGAGACGCCGGCCGTCTGGCTGTGGAAGCGGAGCTTCCAGGACCGCTCGTCCTTCGCGCCGAAGCGCTCGCGCATGACCCGCGCCCAGATCTTGCGCGCGGCGCGGTACTTCGCGATCTCTTCGAAGAAGTCGCTGTGCGCGTTGAAGAAGAAGGAGATGCGCGGCACGAACTCGTCCACGTCGAGCCCGGCGTCCACGCCCCACTGCACGTACTCGATGCCGTCGCGCAGCGTGAACGCGAGCTCCTGGAGCGCCGTCGCCCCGGCCTCGCGGATGTGATAGCCGCTCACCGAGATCGTGTTCCACCTGGGCACTTCTCTCGTGCAGAACTCGAAGACGTCGGTGATGAGCCGCATCGAGGGCCGCGGCGGGAAGATGTATTCCTTCTGGGCGATGAACTCTTTCAGGATGTCGTTCTGGATGGTGCCCGACAGCATCTTCCAGTCGGCGCCCTGCTGCTCGGCGACGACGAGGTACATCGCGAAGATCATCGGCGCCGGCGAATTGATCGTCATCGACGTCGTGACATCCGCGAGACGGATGCCGTCGAAGAGCCGCTCCATGTCGGCAAGCGAGGCGATCGACACGCCGCATTTGCCCACTTCGCCGAGCGACAGTTCGTGGTCGGGATCGCGACCCATCAGCGTCGGCAGGTCGAAGGCGACGCTCAGCCCGGTGCCGCCCGCGGCGAGCAACTGCTTGTACCGCGCATTGGTCTCTTCGGGCGTCCCGAACCCCGCGAACTGGCGCATCGTCCAGAGCTTGCCGCGGTAGCCGGTCGGGTGAATGCCGCGGGTGTAGGGGAACGTGCCCGGATCGGCCAGGTCCGTGTCGTACGTCAGTCCCGCGAGATCGTCCGCGGTGTACAGTCGTTCGATCGGACGTCCTGAGATCGTCGTGAATGTCTTCGCGCGCTCGGGCGACCTGGCGAGCGCCGGCTCGGCGACATCACGTTCCCAGCGGGACCGGGCCGTCTCGGCTGGGGCGGGGACGGACTTCATGCGTCACTGATTATATCGGCCGCTGAGAAGTTGTGTGAAACACGGCGCAGTTTACTGCCCCGGCGGTTGACTTCCATTCGGCGGCGTGGGTAGGCTCGGCTGTTGCGCCTGTGAACGTCGATCCGCGGGCGCCGCGGAGGATCCATGGCTGCAGGCGAGACTGTCTTTAGCGCGATGCTGCAGGAGTTCGACGGCGCAGCGCGCCTGCTCGGGCTGGACCCGGGCATCTGGGAGATCCTCACCCACCCGAAACGCCAGATCATCGTCTCCTGTCCGGTCCTGATGGACAGCGGGAAGATCCAGGTCTTCACCGGGTACCGAGTGCAGTACAACATCACGCTTGGCCCCGCCAAAGGCGGCATTCGGTATCACCCGGGCGTGACGCTCGACGAAGTCACGGCCCTCGCCGCCTGGATGACCTGGAAGTGCGCGGTCGCCGGCATCCCGTTCGGCGGCGGCAAGGGCGGGATCGTCTGCGACCCCACGAAGATGTCGCGCCGCGAGCTCGAAGCGCTGACCCGCCGGTACGTGGCCGAAATCGTGGACGCCATCGGCCCGGAGAAAGACGTGCCCGCGCCCGACGTCAACACCAACGAGCAGGTGATGGCGTGGATCATGGACACCTACAGCATGCACGTCGGCGTCACGACCACCGCGGTCGTGACCGGCAAGCCGATCGAGATGGGCGGGTCGCTCGGCCGGCGCGAGGCGACCGGACGCGGCGTCATGATCACGACCCGCGAGGCGGCCAAGCATCTCGGACTCGACATCACGAAAGCGTCGGTCGCGGTGCAGGGCTTCGGCAACGTCGGCTCCGTCTCCGCCCTCCTCTTGAATCAGCTCGGGTCGAAGATCATCGCGGTGACCGACTGGAAAGGCGGGGTCCACAACCCCAAGGGGCTGGACGTCGAGGCCCTGATCAAATGGACCGCCGAGCACAAGACCGTGGCCGGCTTCCCCGGCGCCGATCCCCTGCCACCCGAAAAGGTCTTCGAGCTCGACGTCGACGTCCTGATTCCGGCCGCCCTCGAAAACCAGATCACGATGGCCAACGCCGACAAGATCAAAGCAAAGATCATCGCGGAAGGCGCCAACGGCCCCACGACGCCCGACGCGGACAACTACTTATGCGAGCGCGGCGTGTTCCTGATTCCTGACATCCTCGCCAACGCCGGCGGCGTCACGACGTCGTACTTCGAATGGGTGCAGGACCGCCACGGCTACTTCTGGGAAGAGCACGAGGTCAACGAGCGGCTCGAACGCAAAATGATTGAGGCGTTCAACAGCGTGCTCAAGACATCGCTCCAGCACAAGTGCGACATGCGCACCGCCGCCTACATCGTCGCCATCAACCGGGTCGCGACGGTGACGAAGCTCAGGGGCATGTACGCGTGAGCTTCGCGCGTCACTACTCTCCTTTCGCTGCCGACCGCAGCAACATCGTGGCGGCGATGAGCACGACGACAATCACCAGCCAGCGGACGTAGACCACGTCCATCTCTTTCACGATGAGAGCGGCGAGGAGTACAGCGGGCAGGCCGCCGAGGCCGAGGGCGATCGCCGGCCGAAGCGAGTAGGCATCCTTCTGCACGAACTGCTTGCTGCTGACCGGCATCAGGAACGCGCAGGACCCCATCATGATTGGAAATGCCGCCTTCGCGTTCATGCCCAGCAGGCCGACCATCACCATGCACGGCGCGTACATGCCGATGCCGAGCGTCATCAGCGCGCCAAGGATGAAGTTGCCGACAAGTCCAATGATCAGCCTCACGCCCTGAAGATCTATGGTGCCCTGACCGGTGCCGCCGGTGACCAGGCTGGCCGTGTGGGTCATCTCCGAGATATTGCGCCACGCAAACAACACCGCCAGCACGATGAGCGCGCCGCCAAGCCCGATCTGGATCTTGCGCTTCGGCCACTTCGCCACGATGCCCGCACCGAGCCACGCGCCCGCCACGGCGGCGGCGATCATGTAGATGAGCGTCCATGGATCCACTTCGATCGTGACCGTGAAGATGAACGCCTGGGCAATCGTCGGCAACGTATGGCCGACGTTCAGCGTGCCCGGGATGAGTCGATCCGGCACGAGCTTGAAAAACTTGAAAATGGCCGTCGTCGGCGCGAACGACCCGATCCCGAGCGTGTCGAAGAAATTCGTCACGAAGCCCGTGCCCAGCTCGAGTGCCGAATCCTTCGGCTTCGCCTTCGTAATCGCGCTCCACCACATCACGATGTAGAACGTGGTGAAGGCAGCGAGCGCCGTGAGCAGACCGCCGAGGGGCGTGAGGATCGCGTTGAACATGGGGCGGCATCCTAGCACACGAGTTCGGGCTCGCGTGGACACCTGCTCTTGGCCTTCGGCCTTGTGGATTAGCCGGTGATGCGGAGGCCGAGCAACTTCTTCGCCGTCTCGGTCCCCGATGTCGCGGTGATTTCGACGAGGTAGTCGCCCGGCGGCAGCGGCCCGAGGCCGAGGTCCGAGTCGAAGGTCGATCCGTTGGCGGTCGGAGCGGGGAGCGGCGCCATCGACGCGCCCATGCGGTTCAGGAGCCGCATCGTCACCGCCGGGGTGGTGCCGGCCGGTCCGTAGACGTCAAAGCGCAGCAGCAGCCGTTCGGTGCGCGAGAACAACCGTGTGGCCACCGGCACGGGCGCGGCGGCAGCCTTGATCATCTGAATGTCGCGCGCCGTGCGTCCGCGAAATACGAACGGCGTGGTGATCGTGGGCCGAGGCGAGGTGAAGTCCGGCACGTCGTAGCTCGCCTCGTCGCTGTCGAGCCGCAGCCCCTTTGCGTTCTCCGCATTGACGCGAACCCGGACTTCGCCCGCGGGGGCGTCGAACGAAATCTGTCCGCTCGGCGTCAAGGTCTGCGGGTCGCGCGGTACCGGTCCGTTGAAGAGTTTGTCGCCGTAAATGGACGTCGCGGAGATCGTGATGCGGTCAACCGCCTCGGTCGGATTGGTTGGAGCGCCGGCCGGCACTTCCCACGACAACGTCACCTTGGCCTTCTCGCTGGCGCCCCGCACCGCGCCCATCCAGACGATGACCGGCTTGCGACTGGCGGGCTCGACGACGTTGCCCATCGCTTCGAGGGCTTCGGCGACCTCGCGCGGCGGCCCGGCCTTCGGCGCGGCGGTGGCGCGCTCGACGTCCTCGGTCGTCACTGCCCAATACCCTTTGCGGGCGCGGACCTCGACGCCTTGTCGCTTCACCGCGACTTTGATCTCGTGAAACTTCCCGTCGCGGGCGCCGACCGACGACGTGTAGCCGAGCAGATAGTACGAGCTCATGTCGCGGACCATCTTGCGCAGCTCGGGCAGCGGATCGTTCCTGCCGACGATGGCGCGGCCATCGGTCTGGTCGGCCAGCACGCGGAGCAGGTCGGTGGACTCGTTGAGGATTTGGCGATTGGTGGACGAGTTGACGTTGTCGGAGATGTCGAATTCCTCGGTCGCCAGGCCGCGCGGATCGAGCGTGTACACGGCCGTGTTCGCGCGCGCGGCGGCGTTGAAGACTTCGCGCAGCCGTCCGATGAGGTCGGCGGAGTTGAAGAACTGCTGCGACTGCGACTGGGCGGTGGTCGTGCCGCGTCCGTACATCGAGCCGGTCGTGTTGACGCCCGGCGGCAGCGTGCCGCTCATGCCCTCGCTCACATAGAGCAGGGTCTTGCGGCCGTCACGCAAGGTGCCGAGATAGGTACTGGCGCCCTGCAGCGCGGAGATGACCAGATCGTTCCGCATCTGCTCCTGCACCTGCGGCGTCATCATCTGGTAGCGCTCTTCGTACGCGTTCCGGGGCGTGTAGTCGTACTTGCGGCCCTCGAAATGGCGAATCGCGTCGGCCGTCCCGTCGTGGTTGCGCGAGAACGTCGTCGCGTTGATCGGAGTGAGCGGATAGAGCACCGCCACGAGATCCCGCGAGGACAGGGTGCTCACCCACGTCGCCAACTGCTCGCGGATGCGCATCGCGTTGCCGCGGCGGACGTGGTAGTCGTCGAGCAGGATCACGTACAGACGGTTCTGTTCGTTGGCCGTCTCCCGCTGCTGCTCGGCCATCGACAGAATCTGGCGAGGGAACGCGGGATCGGCGTCGCGCGTGTCGTCGATCGAGATGAACTTGAACGCGTCGACCTTCTGGACCTTGTTGGCTTCCTTGACCTCGAAGTCGTCCACGGTCAGGTTGGTCACCGGGTTGCCCTGGCGGTCGGTGACGATGACGTCCACGCTCACCGAATCGACACGCGCCCGGAACGTCGGCTGCTGCGGCGCTTGCGGCGGCGGCGTTTGCGGTGGCGGCGCTTGCGGCGGCGGTGACTGGCCGAGCAGGGGCAGGCCGCCGGTGGCCAGTGCCAGCGCGACGACGGTCACGAACGAGCTGACGAAGCGGCGGGTCATGCGTACCCTCGGGAGGCGCCGAACATCGCAATGATAACATTCGGGCCATGACGACCCAGCCGCTCGAGGCCGCCCGGCCCTTGACCCAGCTGGCCGAGGACGAGCAACTGCTGCGTGCCAGCGTGCGGGAGTTTGCCGAGGCCCAGGTCCGCCCGCTCGTGCGCGAAATGGACGAGCACGCGAAGATCCCGCGGGCGCTCATCGACCGGCTGTTCGACCTGGGCATCATGGGCATCGAGATCCCCGAGTTGTACGGCGGCGCCGGCGGCCGCTTCTTCCAGGCGGTGCTGGTCGTCGAGGAATTGTCGCGAATCGATCCGTCGGTCGGCGTCCTCGTGGACGTGCAGAACACGCTCGTCGTGAACGCCATCGTCCGCTGGGGCAGTCCGGAGATGAAGAGCCGGCTGCTGCCGGCGCTGGCCTCGCGGAGTGTCGGCGCCTACGCGCTCTCGGAGGCCGCGTCGGGGAGCGATGCGTTCGCGCTCCAGACGCAGGCGCGCGAGGACGGCGACGCGTTCGTCATCGACGGCCGCAAACTGTGGATCACGAACGCGAACGAAGCCGACGTCTTCATCGTGTTTGCCAACGTGAACCCCTCCGCCGGATACCGCGGCATCACCGCGTTCATGATCGAGCGCGGGGCCCCGGGCTTCACCGTCGGCAAGAAAGAGGACAAGCTCGGCATCCGCGCGTCGAGCACCTGCGAGCTGATCTTCGACGACTGCCGCGTGGCCGGGACGAGCGTCCTCGGCGAGGTCGGCAAGGGCTACAAGGTCGCGATCGAGACGCTGAACGAGGGACGCATCGGCATCGGCGCCCAGATGCTGGGCCTGGCCGTGGGCGCGCTCGAGCACAGCCTCCGCTACACCAAGGAGCGCAAGCAGTTCGGCAAGTCGATCGCCGAGTTCCAGGGCGTGCAGTTTCAACTGGCGCGCGCGGCGACCGAGATCGAGGCCGCCCGACTGCTCGTCTACAACGCGGCGCGGCTCCGCGATCTGGGCCAGCCGTTCCTCACCGAGGCGGCGATGTGCAAGATCTTCGCCTCGGAGGTCGCCGAACGGACCGCGTCGCTGGCGGTCAATCTCTTCGGCGGCAACGGCTTCGTGAAGGAATACCCCGTCGAGAAGCTCTATCGCGACGCGAAGATCGGCCAGATCTACGAGGGCACGTCGAATCTGCAGTTGCAGACGATCGCGAAACAGATTCTTGCGTGAACCCCTGAATCTCTGAATCTCTGAATCTCTGAATCTGAATTCCCGGCTCACCTCGGCTCCAGCAGTTGCTCCGCGATGATCATCCGCTGGACTTCGGACGTCCCCTGATAGATTTCCGCGGCGCGGACGTCGCGGAACAGCCGCTCGATCGTCGAGCCGCGGCGGTAGCCCGCCGAGGCGAGAATCTGCATTGCCCGATCGGCAGCGCGGTGCGCGGCTTCCGACGCCTGGAGCTTCGCCATCGCGGCCGGTAGCGAGACGCGCGGCAGCCGATCGCGCAGATCCGCCGCGCGCCAGGTCAGCATACGTGCCGCCTCGAGATCGGTCGCCAGATCGGCGAGCTGGAACTGCACGGCCTGGAAGTTGCCGATCGGCTGGCCGAAGGCTTCGCGCTCGCGCGCATACGCCAGGGCTTCGTCGAGCGCCGCCTGACCGACGCCGAGCGCCTGCGCCGCAATGGCGATGCGCCCGCCCTCGAGCGCGCGCATCGCGATGCGAAACCCGCGGCCAACCTCGCCGAGCAGTGCGCTCGCATCCACGCGCACATCGTCGAACGTCAGATCCTGGCAGCCGAGGCCGCGCACGCCGAGCGAGTCCGAGGGCCGGCGATGGATGCCGGGCGTGTTGAGCGGCACGAGGAACGCCGACACGCCGCGGCCGCGCGCGCCCGGATCGGTCGCGGCAAAGACGATCGCGACGTCGGCGACTTCGGCATTGGCCACCCAGACCTTGGTGCCCTTGAGCAGGTAGCCGCGCTCGTCGAAGCGGGCCACGGTCTGCTGGTTCGCGGCATCCGAGCCGGCCTGCGCTTCCGAGAGCGCAAACGACCCGATGGCCCCGCCCGAGGCCAGCCGCGCCAGCCACAACTCCTTCTGCACATCGGTGCCCCACTCGCGCAGCGGCTCGACGACCAGCGAGTTGTTGACGGTCAGGATGACCGCGACGGTGGCGCTGACGAACCCGACGGCTTCGACGGCGAGCGCGTAGCTGAGGTAGTCGCGCCCGGCGCCGCCGAGCTCGGTGGGAATGGTCACGCCGAGCAGCCCGAGCCGGGCGGCGGCGCGCACGATCTCCCGGGGAAAAACGGCCGTCTCGTCGATCTCGGCCGCGACCGGCGTGACCACCGTGCGGGCGAACTCCCGCACCCGGGCTAGAAACGAATCTTGCTCAGGGGTGAGCGCGAAGTCCACGAGCGAAGCTCCCGACGCGCCGGACGGCCCGCGCGCGCACTAGATGCCCAGTTGCTGGAACGCGTCCCGGAGCCGCGCGGCCGTCTGCGGCAGCTCCTCGGGGAGCACGCGCGTCTCCCCGACCACGGACATGAAGTTCGTGTCGCCGTCCCACCGCGGCACGACGTGCAGGTGAAGGTGATCGAGCACGCCCGCGCCCGCCGGCTTCCCGAGGTTCAGTCCCATGTTGAACCCGTGCGGGCGGTAGATCGCCGTGAGTGCGCGCTCGGAGGCCTGCGTCAGCGTCATGATCTCGCCGAGCCCGACCGCGTCCAGCTGCGCCAGGCGCCCGACGTGCGCGTTGGGCACGACCATGAGATGGCCGTTGTTGTACGGAAACTTGTTGAGGATGACGAACGCCCGCGCGCCGCGGTGAATCAGCAGCGGCTCGTCCTCGCCGCGCGCCAGCGCCTCACAGAAGATACAGCCGGGCATCACCGAACTGGCCTCGGTCACGTATCCGAGCCTCCAGGGGGTCCACAGCCGATCCATGCAGACGGACTACTCCGTCCCCTCGGCCTTGTTGATGAGGTCCTTCAGCTCTTTGCCGGGCTTGAAGTACGGCACTTTCTTCGGCGGAACGTCGACCTTGTCGCCCGTCTTCGGATTGCGTCCCTTGCGCGGCTCGCGCCGCCGCAGCCGGAAGCTTCCGAAGCCCCGCAGCTCGATCTTCTCGCCGCGATGCAGCGCATCGACGATGCTCTTGAACACCGTATCGACGATGACCTCGGAATGCTTCTTCGTCAGATCGGAGACGCGGGAGACTTCTTCGACGAGCTCGGCCTTTGTCATGAGCGTGCGCAGGTTCCGAGGTTCCGAAGTTCCGGGGTGCCGGGGTTCGGAAGATCCGCGGGAGTTCCCGAGGCGATGAACCCCGGAACCTCGGAACCCCGGAACCCCGGAACCACCAGGATCATTTGAGATGTTTGAAGTGATCGCCCAACGTCACTTCTGGCCGTCCGGTCGTCTCCACGTAGGACTCCCAGTCGGCGCGGAACTCTTCGTCCTTGAGCGCGCGAATGCTCAAGCCGATCTT
>Ga0111539_10004852_pt1 | contig 17524 bp, 15 predicted proteins | sample RhiMethybrSRZTD1_FD_79667 | JGI IMG/M metagenome (GOLD analysis project Ga0111539, IMG submission 79667) | Populus rhizosphere microbial communities from Tennessee, USA - Rhizosphere MetaG P. TD hybrid SRZTD1 (version 2) (version 2) | ecosystem: Host-associated > Plants > Roots > Rhizosphere >... | reverse complement strand
TCGACGCCGTCGTGGTCTCGCACGAGCACTACGATCACCTCGACGAGGGGTCGGTCCGGACGCTGGCGACGCGCGGCGTGCCGTTCCATGTCCCGGTCGGCATCGGCGCGCACCTCGCCGCCTGGGGCGTCCCGGCGGCGCAGATCGTCGAGCAGGACTGGTGGCAAGGCGCGACGCTCCCCTGCGGCGTTCGACTGGTCGCGACGCCGGCGCGTCACTTCAACGGGCGCGGTATGCCGTGGCGCACCGGCGCGCTCTGGAGCTCGTGGTCGATCGTCGGTCCGCGCCACCGCGTCTTCTTCAGCGGCGACACGGGCCTCACCGAGTCGCTGCGCGAGATCGCCCGCCGCGAGGGGCCGTTCGACGTCGCGCTGTTCGAGATCGGCCAGTGGAACGCGGCCTGGGGCGACATCCACCTCGGCCCCGAGGGGGCGCTGGAGGCGCACGCCCGCCTCGGCGCCAAGGTGTTGATTCCGATCCACTGGTCGACGTTCGTGCTCGCCTACCACGACTGGTCGGAGCCGGCCGAGACGCTGGTCCGGCTGGGCGAGGCGCGGGGCGTGCGCCTGCTGACGCCGGGCCTCGGCGAGCCGGTCGAGCCGGTGGCCGTGCCGGCGCCCGTGACGACGGCCTGGTGGCGCGCGCTGCCGCCGATCGCGGCGACGTGCCCGTGAGCGCGCTTCGCCTCGACGGCGCGCCGCCGTAAACATTTTGACGATTGAAATCTAGGAGCCGCGTCCGCTACGTTGCGCGCGGATGGGTCAGACGCGGGTTGGCGCACTGGGTTGTGCCTTGGTTCTGGTGAGCGCATGCGCTGATGACGGCGAGGGCAATGTCCTGGTTTGTTCGGACGCGCCCGGAGGCCCGGTCTCTCCGGCCGCCGAGGAGTGGGACACGGGCCGGTCTATGCGCGATGGATGCAAGTTCACGACCGGCGATCCCGTGACCAAGACGATCGGTCCGATGGTCGGTTCCAGGATCGACATGCAGCAGATCCCGATCAAGCACGTCGTCGTCCTGATGATGGAGAACCGCAGCTTCGATCACCTCTTCTCCGACCTGAAGGACGAGGGCGTCGACACCGTCCAGCACGAGCAGAACCCGGACCCGTCGAAACACGGAGAAGCCGTCTACCAGTATCACGACCCGACCGTCTGCGAGCCGTTGATCCCCGGTGGACCGGACCACGAGTGGGGCCCGTCGCACCTCCAGTACGACAACGGCAAGATGGACGGGTTCGTCGCGGCGAGCAACCCGATGGGCAAGCGCGCGATGCGCTACTACAAGAAGGCGGACATCCCCTTCTACTACTGGCTCGCCGCGAACTTCGCGATCAGCGAGCGCCACTTCTCGTCGCTGATCGGACCGACCTGGCCCAACCGCCTGTTCACGGTGGCGGCCACCTCGTGCGGGTATTCCGAGGGGTACGATTCGAACCTGCAGATCGGCCTCGAGTGCGGCGCGACCCGGCCCAACATCTTCGAGAAGCTCGGCGCGGCCGGCGTGTCCTTCAAGGTCTTCACCGACGGTGCGATCCCGTACGCGTCGTCTCTGTTCTTCGACATCTTCGCGTTGAACGATTTCGGCGCCTACGACGACATCGAGGCGTTCGAGGAGCTCGCGGCGTCGAACACACTGCCCGCGGTCTCTTTCATCGAACCGAACTACGAGTCGGAGACGAAGAAGCTGGGCGGCGCGCCGAACGACGATCATCCGCCCGCGAACATCCAGCGTGGCCAGCTCTTCGTCCACGAGATCGTGATGTCGCTGATGCAGAACCCCGACACCTGGCGGACGACGGCGCTGTTCATCACGTACGACGAGCACGGCGGCTACTACGACCACGTTGCGCCGCCGCGCGCGTGTGATCCCGAAGGGACCGACTTCATGAAGGCGGACTACGCCTTCGATCGGCTGGGATTCCGTGTGCCGCTGATCGTCGTGTCGCCCTACGCGAAGCGCCACTACGTGAGCCGCCACGTCACGGATCACACCAGCATCCTGCGGTTCATCGAAGGGTGGCAGGGCCTGGGCGCATTGACCCCTCGGGACGCAAACGCCTGGCCGATGCTGGACATCTTCGACTTCGCGCAGGCCCCGACCGCCCCGCCGCAACCGGGCGACGCCGACAAACCGATCCTCGACGCGGTCGCCGACGCGACCTGCCCGGAGCACTGATCGATGCAACGTCGCCTTTCGAACATATTTGTGGGGGCTCTCGCGATGGTGGCCGTGGCCGCGACCGCGTCCTGCTCCAACGACGGAGCGCAGCCCGAGTCCGACGCGGGCTTCGTCTACCTCGACGCGAACGAGGAGACAGGCGCGGTCGCCGCGGAGGACGGCGCCGCGGCCGAGGCCCCGCCCGCCTCCTGCATGCCGATCATGACGCTGCTGTCGCCGTCGGCCGGCTGCCGGGCCGACTGGAACTGCGGTGCCCGCGGGCTCTACACGTTCGTGTGCGGCGTCCCCGACGGGGGCGCCTCCACCTGCTACTGCATCGCCGGCGACGAGCGGCATGCGAGCGGCACGATCGACGGGTGCGGAGGTGGCGAGGCGGGCGTGCGTGCGGCGGCGGTCACGTTGTGCGGCTGGGCGTTCGCCGGCGCCGCAGCCACTGATGGAGGTGCGCCGTGACACGGTGGAGGCTGGCTCGTGGGATCCTCACCGGCGCGATGATGCTGATCATCTTCGGTGGCTGGTTCTGTGAAGAGGTCCACATCTCGCAGGCGTGGGTGCCGACCAAGGAACCTGGGGCCTGCGTGCCTCTTCCGGACGAGCCGAGCCACTCGGGTGGGGACCCGGACTGTCCAGGGAGCGATACCGACGAGGAGCACGAGGCGAACGGGTCGCTCTTCCACGCCGCTCAGCTGGGCGAGCCCGCGTGCAGCGCCCGGACCGTCATCCCCGGGCGGCTCTCCACGCCAAACGACGTCGACCTTTTCGCCTTCGCGAAGTGCAAGCTCCCGTTCCTGTCAATTAACCCCACGTCCCGAGACACGAGGTTGCCCACGCTCTCGGTGGACGCCGCCGACGAGGGCACGGAGATCTGCATGTTCGCCTACTGCGCCCTCGGCCCAACGTCGCGGCCCAGTTGCCCCGTCGCCGGTACCATCCCCGTGCACCTCGCCGAGGGCATGCTGGGTTGCTGCCGCAGCAACAAGGGCCTCCTGGTGACCAACGTCCAGTGCGACAGCTACCAACCCGAGGTCTCCGGCCTCATCGCGGTGCGCTCGGTCGAGGCCGAGGCGACTCATTGCCACGAGCCCTACAACATGACGTTCTCGATCGCGACGCCGCCCGGCCCGTGAGCGCCCGTTGACGTCGTCTAGTCGCTCCGCGCCGCAGGCGCGGTGTGCGACTATTGCTTTTTCAGGTAGCCGCACTCTCGCGCTCCGCGCGAGAGCGGCTAGGCGGTCGTGAGCGGCGTCAGCACGGCCGTCCCCGACTCGCCGAACTTCGTCAGGTCGGTGAAGCCCATCGCGTGCGCCAGCGTCAGCAGCAGCTTGTGATAGTGGTCCTGCTTCATGTCGATGAAGCGTCCGGGCTTCAAGAATCCACCCGAGGATCCAATCAGCACCGCCGGCACCTGAAAGCGCAGGTGATTGTTGTCCGTCGTCTGCTGTTTCCCGTACGAGTCCGTGTACGTGAGGAGGTTGTTGTCGGGGAACCAGCCGAGCTCGGGCAAGCACGCAATCAGCGTGTGGTCCAGCAGCGTTCCGTCGCCGTCGGTGACGGCCGCCAGCTGGTCGCACAGGTAGGCGATCTGCTGGAACTGCCAGCTGCGGATCTTCTTGATCAGCGTCGGGTTCCCGTGCGCGACGTCGTCGTGATAGTTCTTGGCGCTCGGATCGACGAACGTGTAGTTCGAGTCGTCGCCGCAGCAGCCGAAGGCGAGGGTGGCCACCCGGCTGGCGTCGCATCGGAAGGCGCCCACGACCGTGTCCATGAACGACTTCACCTGATCCGGGAAGGCGAGGCCCTTCGCCGGCGCGCCGCCGCCCGCCGTGCAGGAGAAGGGTGTCTGGATGGAGCGCTGCAGCCGCAGCTCCTGGTCGCGCACCAGGGCGAGATGCTGATCGAGCAGCCGGCGATCCGGCGTCGAGAGCCTGGCGTTGACGCGGGTGTAGTCCTGCTTGAGCGCATCGAGCAAGCTCCCCCGCAACACCAGCGCGCGGTCGGGCTGAGTGGGCGTCCCTGTGCCGCCGGACGTGCCGTAGACCGACGTGAAGGCCTGCAGCGGATCATTGATCCCCGGGATCGCCGTCGGATTCGCGCCCTCGTTCCACGACGTCACGCCCACGTTCAGCGAGGTGCGCCAGGACGCCATGAAGTTGAGCTGGGGGAGCGGTGTCTGCCCGTCGAGCCGCTTGGCGAGGTAGACGTCCAGGCTCGGGCCCTGCGCCGGCTGCGGCCGCGCGTCGTCTCCGCCCGGGTACCCGGTCAGCCACTCGCTGTGGCCGCCACCGTGGCCCTGTCCCTTGGTCTTCATGTTGTTGAGGACCAGCATGCGGCTGCTGTATTTGCTGGCCAGCGGCGCCAGGTATGAACCCGCGAACGAGAAGCTCGCGTCGGGCGCGAATCCGCTGGTCTCCTGGTGAGGCAGATAGATGAAGAGGATGCGCTTCTTGGTCGGTGGGGGGGCCGCCGCGCCCGAACGCGGCTGCAGGCTCGAAAACAGCGGCAGCGCCAGCGAGGCGCCCGCGGCCCCTTTGAGGAACCGCCGCCGGTTCATCTTCGACCAGCTCATGGTTGTGCTCCTGTGTCGACGGCCTCTGCGCGATGCGTGAAGGCGTACGTCTGCGTGAGGGCCACCATCGCGTCGAGGATGGAGGCGCTGCTCCGGGTCTTCTCGACGACGGCCCGGATCGAGGTCGCGTCGGCTTGCGCCTCCGAACGGCCGAGGCCGTAGCGGAGCCACTTCCTGCCGAAGCAGACGAGCATCTCGTCGCGCTGGGCGATGGCGGCCGACAACGAGGCGGCGCCATCGAGCCCGTCGACGTTCAAGGTCGGCAGCGACCCGGTGGCGTCGATCGGCAGGCTGTTGTCGGTCGTGCGAACGCGCCCGATGGGGTCGAAGTTCTCCATCGCGTAGCCGATCGGGTTGAACAGGGTGTGGCAGTTGCCGCAGACGCCGGCCTCGGTGCGCAGGGCGTAGCGCTGGCGGGTCGTCAGCGACGGATCGTCCTTGGGGGGACTGGTGTCCAGCGTCGGCGGCGGCGGCGCGATGTCCTGGCAGAGGATCTTCTTGTAGACGTAGGCGCCGCGCCGCACGGGCGAGGTCGCCGCCGGGTTGGAGAACGCGGTCAGGACGCTGGCGTGGGTCAGGATGCCAAGCCGCTCGGGCGGCAGGGTCACCTTGGTCGGGGTGCTCCCCAGCCCGGAGAGGCCGTAGATCGGCCCGAGACGCTGGTCGATGAAGGAGTAGTTCGCGGTGAACAGCGTGCCGAGCGCGCCGCCGCCGTTCCAGACCACGTCGTCGAGGAAGCGCTGATCCTCGTCGATCATCGCCGCGCGCACGTCCGCCGTGAACTGCGGGAACGTCGCGGTGTCAGGCATGACGGTCACCATGCGATCGAGCTTCAGCCACTGGGTGAAGAACCGCTGCGTCACCTGATGCGCGCAGGGCTGCGCGAACAGCCGCCCGGCCTCGGCCGCGATCTGCGCCGGCTCGTGCAGCTGTCCCGCCGCGGCGGCGGCCAGCAGCGGCGCATCGGGCAGCGTCTCGCACGCCAGCAGCGATAGCCGCGTGGCGATCTCGTAGTCGTTGAGGGCGTAGATCCCCTGCTGTCCCGGCACGGCCGTTCCGCGCTCGATCACGTAGACGAAGCTCGGGCTCTGAAGCAGGAAGCGGATGATCTGGTCGATCCCTTCGCGCGGGGTCGCGCCCCCGTCGAACAGCTTCAGCATCAACGTCTTCTGCTCGCTGTCGACCGGGCCTCTGAAGGCGCGCGGCCCGAAGCTGTCGATGACCGATTCGGCGCACGTGCGGCTGAGGGTCGCGCAGTTCGGCGCCAGGGTTCCGATCTTGGCGTCGGTGAGCGCGGAGACGACCTGGTCGCCGATGGTCAGGTACGTCTGGACGTGCCGGTCGGCGACCGTCTGCGTCTGCGTCACGCGGTCGAAGTCGTAGTCGTTGGACTCGTCCGGCAGATCGGCGACGGCGGCCGGCCTGACGCCCGTCAGCGCTTCGATCGAGTTGCCGATCTCGGTCTTGGTGAGGCGGCGCTGCCATGCCGGCCCCACCGAGTCGGCGGCCGGCGTGTCGATGTCGATGGTGCCCGGGGGACTCCCGGGGCTGGTGCCGCCACTGCCGCTCGGTTGGGGCCCGCTCTGGTGGTCGCCGATCTTGCCGGTGCAGCCCGCGAACAGCAGCGCTGCGATCCCGATCCGGGCTCTGGTACTGACGCTCGTCATCGAGACACCACGATCCTTTCTCCGTTCTGCGGATCGAAGACGGCGACGCCGCTCAGGGCGCCGTCGTAGATGAAGATCAGGTCGCCGCCGACGCTCAAGCCCGGTCCCACCCCGACGTGGGCGAGGGTGCGGCTGGCGAGCCCGGCGCCCTCGAAGGCGATGAGCGAGCCGCTCTTGTCGACGGCAAAGAGGGTGCCGAGCGCGTCCGAGGCGGCCAGCGCCTGCGGCTCGGTGATCGAGGGACCGGTGGTGCGCGTGCCGTCGGCCAGGCTGACGATCGTCAGCATGCTCTGGTAGGCGGCCGTGGAGTACAGAACCCCTTTCGTTCGGCTCGCGTCGATCTGGCGGAACACGCCGTTGCTCGGGATGCTGGAGAGCACCTGGCGATTGCCCGTCTCGGGATCGATCTTGAAGAAGCCAACCGGGGCGTTGCTGCCGGACCCCCAGTCGACGGCATAGATGACGTTGGCGACGGGGTCGTAGCTCATCGAACCCAGTTGCTGCGGCAGCGGTCCGGTGCCCCGGCCCGCGTAGGTGGGCGGCGTGTAGCTCGCCTCTGAAACGTCGGGCCCCGAGATGATGGTGCGCTCGCTGGGACCTCCCTTGCCGGAGAGATCGACGGCGAACACGTTCTGGCCGTCGACGACGAGGGCGCGCTGGCGGGCCTCGTCGATGGCAACGTCCAGCGGCTGCGCGAACGGAACGCCGTTGTTCGGGCCGTCGCCGCACGGGTTGCCGCGCTCCGAACACGTCGCCCACGCCTGGTCGCCGGTCGCGACGTCGATCCGGAGAACCCCGTCCAGGTTGGTGTCCGAGAGGTACATCGCGGTGGCCTTGGAGTCGACGCTGCCGCCCGAGAGATTGAAGGTCACGCCCGACAGCAGCTTGCCCCGCTTGATGGCCGCGTCCGAGGCGACGCGCGCGACGGTCGCGGTCACCTGTACCTGCGACTGGTCGCTGCGCTCCAGGACCGCGGTGATCGCGTTGTCACCCGAAGACAGCGGCAGCGACGCTTTCCAGGTGAGGAAGCCGTCCGCGCTGGTGGCGGCCGCGCCGTTCACCGTCACCTTGGCGACGTTTTTCCCGTCGGTCGTGCCGCGCGCCGTGACGGTGGCCGCGGTGGTGACGCCGGAGATCGGAAACACCATCCGCAACATCGCGGGAGGAGCGGGGGCCGCATCCGTCGGCGGCGGCGCCGGCGCGTCGATTGGATGGACCACGTCCTCCCCCGAGGCGTCGATCGCCATCCCCGCGTCGTTGCCCGGAGCCACCGAAGAATCCTGGGTGGGATTCTGTTGTGAGCCGACGGCGCCCTCGCAGCCTGCAACGGCGATCATCGCGGCTGCTGCGACGATTCTCAAAAACCGGTGTTCATCGTTGGGAAACATGCGGGCCTGCGGGCACGCGAGGGCGCTGCCAATCGCACCTGTTGCCAATCGCTCCTCGGGAACGGAGACGTCGACCGCGGCTTCCCCGCCAAGAGCCCACTCACGCCGCGACGAGTAATCTCACCTTGCCACGAAGCTCCATGAGGGGGAATAGCGCGATGGAGAGATTGCTGAAATTTGCCGCTGCGGGGAGCACCCGCGCGCACCCGAGAGCACATCTCACGACCCTGCGACCTCATGCGTGCGGAACGTGGCTGGATCCGATCGGCTCCGTCCCTAGATTTCGAGGATGAGGATGAGGTCAATCGGGCGGGAGCTGATTCTGCTTGCCGGCGCGAGCTGGCTGGCGGCATGCGGTCCGAAAGCGACGGGGGAGCCGCCACCCCAGAACCCCGGCACCGTGCCGACGCCCCTGGATGCGGCGCTGCCGGTCGTGCCACCGAGCGACCGCGGCGTGATCGTGCCCAGTGACGTTAAGCTGGAGACGCCGCCCAAGCCGCTGACGTCTCCCAGCGCGCCGCCGCCCGGGCCGGCCAGTCCCGCCGCCAACTGACGCCGGCAATCCGCGGGCCGGCAATCCGCTGTTACTATCCGGTCGATGGTTTCCGGGCGGAGGATGTGGCTGATGGGCGTCCTGGTCCGGGGGGTGCTGTTTCCGGGATGGCTCGCGCTCGTTGTCGCGGGCTGCGGGCACGACACCGGGCCGAGGTGCATTCCCGGTCAGGTGGTGGCCTGCCCGGGACCAGGCGCCTGCTCGGGCAGTCAGACCTGCCAGTCGGACGGCACATACGGCGCCTGCTCGTGCGGCGGTGGAACGGCCGGCGCAGGCGGCGCGGGCCTGGGCGTTGACGCGGGCGCGGGCTCGGGTGGCAGCGCGGGCGCCGGTGGTGCGGCCGGCGGCGGCACGGGTGGCAGCGGAACCGACGCGGGCGGTGTCGACGCGCCAACGATCTCGTGCGATCCGGTGTCGCAAGCACCGTGCGCCGCGGACCAGCGCTGCGCGTGGGTCACGACCGGGCCAAACGGCGTCGGCCACAGCGCGTGTCTCGCCGACGGAACCGTGAGCGCTGGCGGCGCATGCAGCGTGTTGCTGTCGGGGATCGACAGGTGCCGCCGTGGGACGGCCTGTGCCTACGACACGTGCAAGACGCTGTGCGGCCTTTCGCCCGACACCTGCACCAGCGGGTGGGCCTGCGGCAACTACGTCGAGGTTCCGTTCAATCCCGACGGAACCGGCTCGACGGGCTACTGCGATCCGACTTGCGATCCGATCACCCAGGCGCGCGACTTCGATCGCGCCCCCAACTGCGGCAGCGTCAACACGCAGGATCCCGAGCTCGGCTGCTACGGCGTACCCAACTATCCGTTCACCTGCGGTCCGGCCGGCCCTCCGGCGAAGCGGTTCGGCGCTGTCCCGCTGCTCGCGCCCACTGGCCGGCCGTTCCAGAACGGCTGCGCAGCCGGATTCCTGCCGATGTTCTACGAAGGCACGTCGAGCATGCAGTTCGTCTGCGCCGCCACCTGCGAACCCGGCCCAACGTCCGCTCAGAACCCGGCGAATGCCCAGGGCCGTGTCGGCAGCGCCTACACCTGCCCCGCAAAAGGGGCGCCCGCGGGCCATGAATGCCGATACTGGTGGTGGTTGGAAGACACGGACGCGGCGAATTTTCCGACGCCGTTCAGCGACACGCTGGGCTTCTGTATCGACTACGCGTCGTATCGTTGGGATCGCGACGGCAACGGCACCCTCGAGAGCGCGTACCCGAGCTGTACCAGCTTGTCGAACACGGCGCACACCTACGACAGCTACTGGACGGACGACGTCATCTGGGGTTGCGTACCGGTGCCGTGAGGTAAGGCTCGAAACGGCGAACAGATGCGTGTTCGTGCACTCGCCTTTGGTCCCCGGGAACGCCTTCGAGAGATCGCTTCGCTCGTGGGACTCGCCGCGCTGGTCGGCTTTGCCGTCTATCAGGTTCACGCGTTTTGGAGCAATGGCTTCGACGACGCCTACATCACTTATCGATATGCCGACAACCTGGTCGCCGGACAGGGATTGGTTTTCAATTCCGGTGAGCGGGTCGAAGGGACCTCGACCTTCCTCTTCACGATCATGCTCGCGGCGGTGATGGCCTTCGGGGCCGAACCGCATTTATGGGCGCGCATCTTCGGCGGCGCATCGTTTTGCCTGCTGGTGATCGTGACGTACGCGCTCGCTCGCCGCCTCTGCCCCGGACCTGGACGCCGGACGCTGTCACTCGGCGCGGCGGCGCTGGTCGCTGCCGCGTCGCCGCTCGCCTTCTATTCGACCAGCGGGCTGGAGACGGATCTGTTCGCGCTCCTGCTCGCGTGGGCTCTCTTCCTGCAGATCAAGAAGACGCGCGGATGGGAGTTGTCTTGGGGATTGGTGGCCCTGTCACGTCCCGACGGCGCGGCGTTTGCGGCGCTCTGCATCGGAATCGAGTGGGTTTGCGATCTCGTCGAGGAACGGTCTCTCGTTCGCGCGAGCCAGAGCGCGGCTGGTCATCTCCTCCGATTCCTGGCGGTCTTCGGCCCGCTGCTCATCTTTCGCGTCGCCTACTATGGCGAGCTGCTACCGAACTCTGTCATCGCCAAGAGTGGATTCCTGGCGGCCCATCGCGGCGCCTTCATGGCGTGGCTGAACTATCTGTGGACCGGCTCCGGCGCGATGATATTTCGCCGGTTCATCGACGTTTGGGGGCCGGTGCTCCTGCTGGTGCCGGTCGGAATCGCGCTGGCGGCGGGTCGGCGCCGCGCGACCGCCCTGCTCGCGGGGGTCGTCGCCGGCAGCTACGTGCTCTGCGTCTGGGACGAGGGAGACTGGATGGGCCGATATCGATTGTTGACGCCCGCCATCGCGCCCCTCGCCGTGCTGCTGGTGCTGGGGCTGCGTTCACTGTTGATCGCGCCGGCGCCGATCTGGCGCCGTCTCTCCTGGCGCGGGCGTCACGCTGTTTCGATGCTGCTGTCGGTCGCGGTCATCGCCTGGTCCTTCAATCGTCTCTACTACGAACGTCACTATCGCAATCCCTACGCTGGCAACGACTACCTCCCGCCGATTGGCAAGAGTCTCGGCGCGGTGATGCGGCCCACCGACACGCTCGCGACCGACATGGTCGGCATCGTCGCTTATTACTCGCGGATGCGGACGATTGACATCATGGGCCTCTGCGACCGTCACATCGCGCACAATGGCGTCCGCTTCCCGGCGATGGGGAAGACCGATCACGATTACGTGGCCAGCCGGCGCCCGACGTTTTACATGTTTCACGGCGTGGGACACATGCGCCACCACTACAAGGACGTGGAGACGTTCGCGTCACAACGCCAGGACTACCTGGTGATCATGACCCCCCACGCCAAGCGCGCGCGCGATCCCGGACATCGGATCCTCACGGTGCGCAAAGATCGCCCCGACCTCGAACAGGTGCGCCGGGCATTCGAGGCGGAGCTCGTCGACCCCGACGCATTTCTCAGGAGCTGGTGAGAGGCGAGCGAGCGGTCGCGCTGTCAGGGGAAATTGATGTTCGCGAGCAGGCAGACGCGAAAGTCGGCCGTCAATGTCCGACCGTCCTCCAGGGCCATGCTGAATGTTCCCTCCAGTGTCTCCGAGAGCGATGACTGAAAGGAGCGGAACGAGCTGCTGATGGCCGTCACGTAGCCGCGGATCGATTGTCCGGATCGATCGACGTAGAGGCTGCCCAGGCTGACCGGGTTCACCGCGTTGGCATTCAGCCACACGCAGGGAGGGGCGCTGCCCGGACCGGCGCACGCCTGCACCCAGTACACCATGCTGCCTTGACCGCTGGTCGACTCGGCCCAGGGCTTCGGGTCGGTCAGACACGCCGGCAGCGTCGTGAGGCTCGACCGGCCCGCCAGCAGGTTGGCGTTCGGGAGGTTCGATCGTCCGTCAGCCACGAAGTCGCCCGAGGTCAGGTGAAGCCGAGCGCCGTCCCCGTCCAGGTCGACGGCGAGGTCGCCCGCGCACGGACAGGACGATCCGCCGCCCCCGGATCCCCCGCCGGTTCCGGACGAGCCGCCGCCCCCGGATCCCCCGCCGGTTCCGGACGATCCGCCGCCGCCTCCGCCGCCCAGCGTTCCTCCCGCCGCCGCCGCGCCGTCAGCGGGCCCGGCGCCCGTGTCGCTGCTGCAGCCGGCCTCGGCCAGCATCAAGGCCAGCGGCAATGCGACGAGGCCCAGCGTTGCGCCGATCCCAATTCGCCAGATTGATCGCGTCGATGCCATTGGGTTCGCGACAGCAAGGTCCGTGCCGCGTGTGATCCAGCGCATTCTCGACGATACCCCCCGCGCGGTCGGATCGAAATGTCGCGGCGGCTCTATTTCTTCGCGGTGGTGGCTTCGAGCTTCTTGTAGTCGGCGGTCGCGTTCTTCGTGAGCTCGTAACTGTCGAGGTCGCTGTGGCAACTCTCGCATTTGAACGTCACACCCTGGGCCTTGGCCTGCTTCACCATTTCCTTCATGAGCTTCGTCGCCGCGTCCCGCCCACCCGTGGCGCAGGCCTTCGCGGTGGGAGATTCACCCTTCGTGGCGATCTTGCACGGTCCCTTGTCGCCGGCGTTGGCGGCGCCCGTGGCGCTCAAGCCAAAGAGGCAGACGGCGATGAGGCCATTACAGAAGCGAGAGGTCATTGCGGCTCCTTTGAACAGGGAGGCGCCGGGGGCGGGCGTCGACGGCTCAACAATTTTCCGCGCGCGCCGCACCGCCGTTCATGAGTGCCACTGACCGTCCAGGTGCCTGCAAGTGTCGTTCGTGACATGCGAATCCTGAACGCGCTTGTCTACGGGTCAGCATGCGAGTTACGCTGTGCCCCTAATTCGATGATTCGATTGAACGTATCGGTGATGCTGGTGGTGGCGGCGGCGATGGCAGGGGCCTGCGGCGGTGGATCCACCACCCCGCCTCCGCCGTGTGAGGGGGAGGAACGTTGCAACTGTTACCCGAACGGGACGTGCAACGCCGGGCTCGAATGCCTGTCGCACCTGTGCGTGGCGACCACGACGGGGGTCGGGGGCGCGATCGGAACGGCGGGCGCCGGTGGTTCTGCGACCGGGACCGCCGGTACAGGGGCGGGCGTGGGCGGCTCGATCGCCGGGACGGGTGGCGGAAGCACCGCCGGCGCGGGCGGCTCGACGAGCGCGAACCTGATCAAGAACGGAGACTTCGCGCTGGGCAAGACGTACTGGGACCTGACCTACCAGGCGGGAGAGGTCGCCGCCTCGGAGTACAGCAACGGCGAGTACTGCATTCTCAACGCGTCCTCGTCGAAATATCTATCGTTCACCCTCGGCTATCCGCCGACGCCGTCGGATGCGTTCGCGATAGCGCCGGGCGCGACGTACACGCTGACGTACCGGGCGCGGTTCGTGGCGGGCGTCTCGGGCGCTCTGTTGCCGGCGGTGACGGTGAAGATCGGTCAGGCCTCGCCGCCGTACGCGACGCTGGTGATGTTCACGGGCGACACGATCAGCAGCGCGAACTACTCGACGTTCACGCACATCGTCAGCTCCGCCACCGGCGACGCGAGTGCGGGCCTGGCCTTTAATGGGACGCTCGATTACGTCAGCGAGGTCTGCTTCGACGACGTGACGCTGGTCAAGAACTGAGCTCCGTCATGACCGTGATGGGACGAGCATTCGATGAGCGCGACGCGCAACGCAGGCTGGACTGACCTTCTCGCCGGCGCGCTCGCGCACGACATCAACAACCTCGCGCTGAGCCTTTCGAGCGCGCAGAGGTTGATCCGGCCGGGTGCGGGTGAGAGCTTCGAGGCCGCCGGGTGGGCGGCCTTCGTCGAAGGCGACGTCGATCGGCTACGCAAGCTGGGGGGCCGGCTTCGTGCCCTGGCGGCGGCCGGGGACAGCCACTCGTCGGCGCGCCTGGATGACGCTTGCGCTGCCGGGCTCGCCGAAGTCGATCCGGCCGGCGGCCAGGTTCGGCGCGCAGATTCGTCCCCGGTCGACGCGCGCGTTCGGGGAACGGCCCTCGCAGTGAGCGCGGCGATCGCCTCGCTGCTCGAGCACGCGCGCGCCGCCAGCCCGACCGGCGCATCGATCCAGCTGGCTGTCCGGGATGCGTCCGCTGGCTCCTTCATCGTCGAGATCGCGGCACCCGAGGCGTCGGCGACCGGCGTGATCGACAGGGCGCGGCTGGACATGTTGCTGGACACGGCATTGCGCGATCGGCGCGGTGACTTCTCGCTCGTCTTGGCCGGCGCCGTCGCCGACGCGGTTGGTGGAGCGGTCTACGTCGCGTCGGATTCGCAGCGCGGTCTCGTGCTCGAGCTGGAGCTGGTCGCCTACCTGTCGAGAACGCCGCGGACGGCGTCGGCGAGCCTCGACGGCTCGTAGGGCTTCGCCAGAAAGTTGATGCCGTCGCCGATGACGCCGTCTTCGCCGATCGCGTCGGCGGCGTAGCCCGAGCTGTAGAGCACCCGAATGTCTGGCCGCAGGGCGGTCACCCGCGCCGCCAGCGCCCGACCGCTCATCTTGGGCATGACGACGTCGGTGATCAAAAGCTGGACGTCGCCCACGTGGCGCCCCAGGACCTCGAGCGCTTCCAGTCCGTCGGACGCGGTGAGCACGGTGTAACCGAGGTCGCTGAGGACGCGCTCGGTCATGCGCAGGATCAACGGTTCATCCTCGACGAGGAGCAGGGTCTCCCGGCCGCGGGCCGGGCTGCCCGTCGGTGGTCTCGCGATCGGCGCCGACGGTGCGTCGGTGGCGCGCGGCAGGAAGACACGGAAGGTCGACCCGCGCCCGGGTTCGCTGTCGAGCGTGATGTAGCCTCCCGCCTGGCGCACGATGCCCTCGCACATCGCGAGACCGAGGCCGGTGCCCTTGCCGACAGGCTTGGTCGTGAAGAACGGCTCGAACGCACGCGCCGCCACCTGCTGCGACATCCCGGAGCCGGTGTCGGTGATGGCGAAGAACACGTGCTCGCCGGGCGTCGTGCTGTGGTCGCGCGCGGTGGCGGCATCCAGGCGCACGCTGCCGGTCTCCAGGGTGATTCGCCCGGCTCCGACGACGGCGTCGCGCGCGTTGACCACCAGATTCATGATCACCTGCTCCAGGCTGCCGACGTCGACCTTGACCTTGTCCCGCGTGTCCGCCAGCGCCAGCCTGACCTCGAGGTTCTCGCCGACGAGGCTGCGGATCATCGGCGTCATCCCTTCGATGATCTGATTGATGCCGACGACGGTCGGGTGAACGATCTGTTTGCGCGCGGACGCGAGGAGTTGCTGCGTCAGCGTGCCGCCGCGCCGCGCCGCCTCCGTGGCGCCCTCCAGGAGCTCGATCGCCGGCGAACCGCTGGGCTGCGCCCTCCGGGCGAGATCGATGAATCCCAGCATGGAGGTCAGCAGGTTGTTGAAGTCGTGGGCGACGCCGCCGGCCAGCCGGCCGATGCTCTCCAGCTTCTGCAATTCCCGGAGCTGCTCCTGCAAGCGCGCCTCGACCTCTTCGGACTGCTTTCGCTGGGTGATGTTGGTGGCGCACAGCGTGGCGGCGACGACCTCACCACCCTCGATGAGCGGCCCCGCGCGCACCGACCACCATTGGCGCCCACTGTCCGGCCCCCGCGGGCCCTGCACCTCGTATTCGTCGAGCTCGCGCGTCGAGAACACCTTCTCGACCGCCGCCACGACGCGCGGCCGCGCCTCGGGTGGGACGTGATCGAAGGCGCACGATCCGATCACGTCTTCGGGCGTGAGCGGCGGGTCTGTGCGGTTGATGAAGCTGATCGTCCCGGCCCGGTCGACGGACATGATGACGTCGGGCGCGGTCAGGAGGATGGACCGCAGCTGTGCCTCCGAATGACGGATCTTGATCTCGTAGCCGCGCCGCTGGTCGAGGTCGCGCACGAACGCCATGAGCAGCCCGTGGCCGAGACGCTGGGCGCTCACCTCGGCCTCCACCTCGCTGCCGTCCTTGCGCAGGAAGGTCCAGTCCTCCTTCATGACCTGGCCGGATCCGACGGCGGCCAGCACCTCGATCAGCCGCGCGTGCTCGCGCACGGGCAGGACATCGGTGATCGTCTTGCCCACGAGCTCTCGAGCTTCGTAGCCGAGCAGGCAGTGACCACTCTGGTTCACCTCGACGAAACGACCCTCGCCTGTCGCGATGAAGATTGCGTCCGCGGCCTGCTCGACCAGCACCCGAAACGTCTCATCCGACAGACCGCCGGAATGGCTCCCCTGATTGAACGCCACGACGCTCCCCTGAGGGTATCGTGGCATGGGCCGAAAGAGCCCACAACCGTGGGCTCAGCGTCATCGGTCTCGTCCATCGACGTCGCTCCCCGGCCTGACAGGCCCACGATGTCGTCACCTAACCTCCCGCGGCGATCTGGCCACTGTGTCTTCGGAGGTGATCCGTGCCTGTCCCGCCCAGCGAGCAAAGACCTTACACCGGTGGTCGGAAGGACAAGGGGCGCGCGAACCGCGTCCGCCTCGACGCCCCCGTGCACCTTCGGAGGGGCGGCGCTTCATGGTCCGGCGTGGCGAAGGACATCGGTCCCGGCGGCGTCTTCGTGGCGACGGTCCGGTTCCTCGGCGTGGGAGAGCGGGTCACCTTGATCCTCGAGATGCCGATCGACGCGGAGCCGATCGAGGCGCTTGCCGAGGTTCGCTGGTGTCGCCCGTTCATGGAGCTCCATGATTTGCCCGCGGGCGTCGGACTGCGGTTCATCGATACGCCGTTGCGGGCGGCGATCCTCGCGAACGAGCTCCGGCGATCGCGCCAGCGCGCCGCGACCTGACCCCCCAGCCGCGACGTTCGTCCCCGGCGGAATCTCTGCGCCGTTGTGCGTTACAGCATCGGCTGCGAACACACTGAGGAGGTAGAAATTGAAGACAGGGCGAGTTTCGAACGTCGGGTTGCCGTTCTTGGCGGCGTTTTCTTCGCGCGACCGCGGGCTGGCGGAGAAGGCCATCGACCGGTTGGAGGCCAAGCAGATCAAATCCGCGGCATCGCGGGCCAGGAAGGCCGAGCAGATCGTCGAGACCTTCAAGGAGCGGCTGTCCGGGCTGCTGGGGGCGAAGAGAAGCGCCGAGCTGCGCGCGGCGATCGCGCGCGAGCGCCGCGCCCTCCACGACCTGCGCCAGCCGCCCGAGGGGCTGCGGCGTGACCACGTCAAGGATCGCCAGGCGAGCCGCCGGCGGATCGCCACGCTGGCCCGCAAGCTGGGGGCGAACCTGGGCAAGGTTCGCCGCCTTCAGCACGAGTGCAAGGCGCAGTTGCTGCCGGTTCTGTCGGCGGCCGACGGCAGGGCGACGTCGGGCTTCAACCTCGCGACCCACTACAAGAAGTGGGCGGCGCTGACGCCGTTCCACAGGTTCCCGTTGCCGTGGGGCTTCGACTGGCCGCTCGATCCCAACGATCCGAACGATCCCCACCGCTGGTTCCTGTTCCAGCCCCCGTGGATCGGCTTCCTGTTCAACTCCGACGTTGTGACAAGCAGCAACTTCGTGGCGGACTACGAACATGTTCTGACCCCGTACGCGGGGCTGGTCGGGAACAAGGCCACCATGAAGTGCACCGACGCGAGCGACTTCGACCTCGCTCACGTCATCTCCGAGTCTCAGATCGCCTTTCGCTTCGACGCGCCGACCACCGGCGTCCTCGAGGTCGTGATCGACGCGCAGTGCACGGTCGACGATCACGAGCTGACGATCGAGGACGAGT
>Ga0111539_10004850_pt1 | contig 17531 bp, 15 predicted proteins | sample RhiMethybrSRZTD1_FD_79667 | JGI IMG/M metagenome (GOLD analysis project Ga0111539, IMG submission 79667) | Populus rhizosphere microbial communities from Tennessee, USA - Rhizosphere MetaG P. TD hybrid SRZTD1 (version 2) (version 2) | ecosystem: Host-associated > Plants > Roots > Rhizosphere >... | reverse complement strand
TCGGCGCGGCCCTTCGGCTCCTCCCAGTCCTCCTGGCGGCCGAGCGGGGTGAGGTCGAGCCAGGCGTACGAGCCGCCGAGCCACTCGCCGCCTCGGGCGTGGGTCGCGTAGGTGTGGAAGACGTCGTCGCCGAAGCGCAGGAAGACGCAGTAGCCGGGCTGCTCGGTCGAGCCCGGCTGCCCGATCCACTCCTGTCCCCTCGCCGCCCACTCGTCGGCGGTGCGGAAGTTGAACTCCACGGGGGCGACGTCGGGGTCGAGCGTGACGTGGTAGTCGTAGTTGAAGCGGCTGCCGAACGACGAGTACCAGGGGAACGTCCAGCCCTTCTTCCGCTTGTAGCGCTCGATCTTGGCCAGCGGGGCCCGCGACACCGCGGCGTAGGTCGTGGCGCGGGCCGCCAGGTGGGCGAGCAGCCCGTCGGAGATCTCGTCGGCCCCGGCCGTGCAGCTCGGGCACCCGTCCTCCCAGGCGGGGTCGAACATGAAGTGCTGGACCACGAGCTGGGACCGGCCCTCGAACAGGTCGGCCAGCCCGACCTCGCCCTCGGGTCCCTCGAACCGGTAGTCGTCGTCGACCCGGACCATCGGCAGCCGGCGCCGCTTCGTGCTCAGCGCGTCGCGGGCGCGGGTCAACTCCTTCTCCTCGGCGAGCAGGGCGATGCGGGCGGTGCGCCACTCTTCGCGGCTGACGACGTCGGGCAGGGCCATGGGCCACCTCCGGGCTCGGGCGCGCCGGACCGGCGTGTCGGGCGCACACGGGATCAGACCCCGCCGGGGGCGCGAACTCATCGCGCCGCTTGACCGCGGGCCCGGCGGCGTGTAGATAACCAGCTTGTTATGGAACGTGTCGGTTATGAAACGGGCGACGAGGAGCGGGGGCCGGCGGGCGGACGGCACGACGGTCACGCCCCCGCCACCGGGCGACTGGACGCCACGTTCATGGCGCTGGCCGACCCGACGCGCCGGGCCATCATCCGCCAGCTGCGCGACGGCGAGGCGACCGTGACCGAGCTGGCCCGCCCGTTCGCCATGAGCCAACCCGCCATCTCGAAGCACCTCAAGGTGCTCGAGCGCGCCGGCCTGGTGTCGCGTCGCCGCGACGCCCAGCGCCGGCCCTGCCGGCTCGAGCCCCGCCAGCTCAAGGCGGCGAACGACTGGCTCGACGGCTACCGCAGCTACTGGGACGAGAGCTTCGGCCGGCTCGACGCCGTCCTCGACGACATGGCCGCGTCCGACGACGCTCGTTCGTCCGGCGACGCCGGGCCCGGCTCGGCCTGACCCGTCGTGCCCCACGTTCCGCCCCGCCTCCACGTCGCCACCCCGACGCCCACCGACATCGTGCTCACCCGCGACTTCGCCGCCCCCCGAGCCCGGGTCTTCGCCGCGCTCACCCGCCCCGACCTCCTGGTGCGCTGGCACGGTGCCCGCGGCTGGAACCTCGTCGTGTGCGAGGTCGACCTGCGGCCGGGCGGGGCGTGGCGGTTCGTGTCGGCCGGGCCCGACGGGCAGACCATGGGTCAGTCCGGCACCTACCTCGAGGTGACGCCGCCGCACCGCCTCGTCCGCACCGAGGCGTTCGACGGCGCCGACGACGAGCCGGCGATCGTCACGACCGTGCTGACCGAGCGCCGGGGCGGCACGACCGTGTCGACGACCGTCCGCTACCCGTCGCAGGCGGTTCGCGACGCGATGGTCGAGACGCCGATGGCCACGGGCGTCGGCCAGTCCTACGCCCGCCTCGACGCCGTGCTGACCGCCGACGGCGTCGCGCCCCCCGACGGCCGTGCGGCGCCGCCGTGACGCCGACCCCGGTTCCCCTCCGATCCCCTCGCCCTCCGGGGCGGAAAGGCCAGGTGCCCCCATGTCCGAGATCTCCGAGCGCTACCGCCGTGTCAGCGACCAGTTCGCGGCGCGGGTGAAGGCCGTGCCCGACGACGCCTGGACGAACCCCGCGCCCCCCGAGGGGTGGGACGCCCGCGCCGTCGTCCGCCACCTCGTCGACTGGCTGCCCGGGTTCTTCTCGCAGTGGCCGATCGAGGTCCGCCCCGCCCCCTCGGTCGACGACGACCCGCTGGCGGCGTGGACCGCGGTCGACGACGCGCTGCAGGGCGGCCTGGACGACCCGGCGATCGCCGGAGCCGTGCTCGACTCGCTGCCGATGGGGCCGATGTCCTACGAGGCGGCGCTCGACATGATCTGCACCCCCGACGTGCTCGCCCACACCTGGGACCTCGCCCGCGCCGCCGGCCTCGACGAGACGCTCGATCCCGCGGAGGTGGCGCGCCAGGTGGCGGGCATGGAGGCCATGCCGCCCGAGCTCGAGCAGAGCATGCGCGACAGCGGCCACTACGGCCCCCGGGTGCCGGTGCCCGCCGACGCCGACGCGCAGACCCGGCTGATCGCCTTCCTCGGCCGCGAGCCCTAGCCCGGCGGGCGGCGGGCGGGCAGGGCCGTCCGGGGCTGGGCCGTCCGGGGCCGGGCCGTGCGAGGCCGGGACGCGAGGCAATTGCCTCGCCCCGGTACCCCCGGCCGAACATGCTCGGGGCCTGACCGACCGTCCTCCCGGCCCGAGGCGATGGGTTCCGTTCCATCGAGGATGAGGACACGGTTCCGCATACGAAACCCATGACCTCGGGCTCCAAGATGTGGAACGCATTGCCTCGGGTCGGACCGGCACCCGACCACCGGCACCAACCAGATCGCCGGGCGCGGCGGCGCGAATCCGGTGGGCGGGCGGGCGCACGTGGGGGACACTGCCCCGCATGTCGCTCCTCGTCGTGACAGGGCCGCCCGGGGCGGGGAAGTCGACCGTCGCCCGGCTGCTCGTCGAGCGGACCGACCCGAGCGTGCTGGTCGAAGGGGACACGTTCTTCGGCTTCCTCGCCACGGGGGCGATCGCCCCGTGGCTGCCGGCGTCGGACCGGCAGAACGAGATCGTGACGCAGGCCGCGGGCGCGGCCGCCGGGCGGTTCGCGGCCGAGGGGTACGACACCGTGTACGACGGCGTCGTCGGTGCCTGGTTCCTGCCCACGTTCCTCGCCGCCACCGGGTTGGCCGGGCTCGACTACGTGGTGCTGCTGCCGTCGGTCGACGTCTGCCTGGAGCGGGTGCGCACCCGGGTCGGGCACGGGTTCTCCGACGCCGACGCCACTCGCCACATGCACCGCGGGTTCTCGGGGGCGGACCTTCCCGACCGTCACGTGCTGGTCGACCCTCCGGCAGGGGCCGACGCCGTGGCCGACCTCATCGTCGCGGCGCGAGCGGGCGGACGGCTGCGCGTGGACGCACCGAGGGTCGACCCCGAGGACGCGAGGCGGGGTGGCCACGGGGTGCGAGACGGCTGACCGCGGGTCCGTTCTGCGAGGGGTCCCTGCCGTCGCGATCCGCGCTGCCGGGGGCGGCGCTCAGCGGGCGACCGACCAGGCCGCCCACAGGTCGGCGTAGGGGCCGCCGGCGGTCAGGAGCTCGTCGTGGGTGCCCTCCTCGACCACCCGACCCGCGTCGAGCACGACGACGCGGTCGGCCGCCACGGCCTGGGTGAGCCGGTGGGCGACGACGAGCGCGGTGCGTCCCGCCACGGCGGCGTCGGCGGCCGCCTCCAGCCGCCGGGCTCCGGCGCTCCCCGCCTCGGCCGTCGCCTCGTCGAGCACCGCGACGGCTGGGTCGACGAGCAGCAGCCGGGCGAGGGCGAGCTGCTGGGCCTCGGTGGGACCGAGCGGGTGCCCGCCGTCGCCGACGACCGTGGCGAGGCCCCGGTCGAGCGCCTCGACCCACGGCCGTGCGCCGACCTGGTCGAGGGCGGCGCGCAGGTCGTCGTCGGTGGCGTCGGGCCGGGCGAGGCGCAGGTCGTCCGCCAGCGGGCCGGCGAACACGTGGACCTCCTGGCTCACGAGCGCGACGAGCCGGCCGAGCGCGGCGACGCCGACGTCGCCCACGGGAGCGCCGCCCACGCGCACGGTGCCCGTGGCCGGCGGGTGGACGCCGGCGACGAGCTTGGCGATCGTCGACTTGCCGGCGCCCGAGGCGCCCACCAGCGCGACCCGCTCGCCGGGCGCGACGCGGAGGTCGACGGAGGTGAGGACTGGAGGGCCGCCGTCGTACGCGAACCCGACGCCGGCGAGCTCGACCGCGACGGGTCCGCCGCCGGGCGGACGCCGGCTCGGCGCGGGCCGGCCGGTCGGCGCACCGGGCGGGGACCCGGTGTCGTCCGGCGCCGCCCCGGGCCCGGACGTCGCGAAGCGGTCGAGTGCCGTGCCGGTCGAGGACGGCGCTGCCCCGGGCCCGGACGTCGCGAGGCGGTCGAGTGCCGCCCCGGTCGAGGACGTCGCCGCCCCGGCCCGGCACGTCGCCACGCCGACGAGCCGGGCCAGGGCGGCCCACGCCGCCTGGGCGTGGTCGAGCTGCGACAGCACGATGCCGATGGGGTCGAACAGGCGGTGGAAGTAGAGCGCGGCGGCGGTGGCCATGCCGAGGGAGATCGCACCGTCGCCCACGAGCACGAAGCCGGTGACCAGGATCGCCGCCAGGCCGACGAGCTCGGCCGCGTTCAAGCCGCTGGAGAACAGGGCCCGCGCTCGGGCGGTGTCGACGGCCAGGTCGACCGTGCGCTGCGAGGCGGACTCGATCCGCCGGAGGTGGGCGGGGGCCAGCCCGAGCACCCGCACGGTCCGGGCCCCGGCCACCGACGCGTGGAGGTGGTGAGCGCGGCGGCCCTCGGCGGTGCGCTCCTCGGCGAAGATCGGCCCCGAGCGGCGCAGGTAGCGCCGGGTGGCGGCCGCCTGGATCGGCACGGCCAGCAGCCCGGCCGCCGCCAGGCGCCAGTCGAGCGCTCCGAGGCCCACGACGGTCAGGCCGATCACGAGCGCGGAGACCAGCATTTCGGGCAGCGCCACCCGGACGGCCTCGGACACCTGGTCGACGTCGCCCACGACCCGGGAGACGATGTCGCCCGTCCCTCCCCGCTCGACGTCGGCCAGCGGCAACGCCAGCGCGGTCTCGACCGCCTGCTCGCGCAACCCGGCCAGGAACCGCTCGCTCAGTGTGCCCGCCATGCCGAGACCGACGGCGGCCAGGGCGCCCTGAGCCAGCGTGGCGATCGCCAACCACACGACGGTGCGGTCGAGGTCGGCGCCGGTCCGCCCGTCCACCACGACGTCGACGAGGTCGCCGAGCAGGCGGGGGACCGCGAGGGCGGCGACGGTGGCGGCGACGAGGACCACGACGGCCCCCACCACCAGGCCCCGGTGTTCGCGCCCCGCGGCTCGGATCGCCGTCCGGGTCTGCGCCGCGGTGGCGACGGGCAGCACGGCCGCCGCCGGCACCGCCCCCGGGCGGGCGGCCGGCGGGTCGGTCGTCGCCGGCGCGACGGCGGCGGGCACCGGCGGGCGGGTGGGCGCCGCCGGGGACGGGGCGGTGGGCGCACTCACGTCAGCACGACCTCGCGGTAGCGCGGCTCGGACGCGGCCAGCGCCCGGTGCCCGCCGTTGGCCGCCACCCGCCCGTCGACGACCAGCACCACGCGGTCGGCGGCGGCCAGCAGCGTCGGGCTGGTGGTGACGAGCACGGTGGTGCGCCCGGCCCGCACGGCCCGGATGCCGGCGGCGATGCGGCGCTCGGTGGCGGCGTCGACGGCGGTCGTCGGCTCGTGGAGCACCAGGACCGGGGCGTCGGTGGCGAGGGCCCGGGCGAGCGCCACCCGCTGCCGCTGCCCGCCCGACAGCCCGCGGCCCGCCTCGCCGAGGGCCCGGGCGGCCGGGCCGCCGTCGACCGCCTCGGCCAGCTCGCCCGCCGCCGCGGCCTCGACCGCTGGCGCGACGAGCTCCGGCCTGGCGGCGGCGCTGGCGACCTCGGCGGCGAGGTCGCCCTCGAACAGCGGGGCGTCGTGGTGGGCGACGATCACGGCCCGGCGGGCGGTGGCGAGGTCGAGGGCGTGGTGGTCGCGGCCGTCGAGCGCGATGGTGCCGGTGGCCGGGTCGAGCGTGCGGTCGAGGCAGGCGACGAGGGCGGCGGCGTCGGCGGGCGAGGCGGCGGCGACGCCCAGGACCTCGCCCGCCCGGACGTCGAGGTCGAGCCCGGCCAGCGGTCCGTGGCGCAGCCCGCGGACGGTCAGGGCGCCGGCGATCGGGGTGGCGGGGTCGAGCGCCTCCTCGCCGCCGGTCACGGCGGGCGGGGCATCGAGGGCGGCGGCGATGCGGTCGGCTGCGGACCGGGCCTGCGCCAGCACCTCGCCCGTGAGCGCGAGGCGGCCGAGCGGGCCGAGGAGGAACTGCGTCAGGCCGACGGCGGCGACGAGCTCGCCCACCGTGAGGTCGCCGTCGAGCGCCTGGTGGCCGCCGATCCACGCCACGACGACCAGGAACGACCCGGCGACCGAGAACGTCAGCCCGGTGGAGGCCGCCCGCAGCCGGGAGGCGTCGAGGGCGGCGCGCAGGGTGCCGGCGCTGGCCCGCCGGTAGGCCGCCGTCGCGGCAGCGCCTCCCCCGATGCCCGTGAGCACCCGCAGGCCCCGCAGCAGGTCGGCGGCGACGCCGGCGGTGCGCCCGACCGCCTCCTGGTGGGCGTCGGCGGTGAGGACCAGGGGCGCGGACACGATGCGCACGACCACCATGACGACGGGAACGCCCACGACGACCGTGAGCCCGATCGGCACCGAGGTGGCGAGCAGCACGGCGGCGCCCACCACCAACCCGGTGACCGCGCCGACGCCGAGGATGACGGCGCCGACGCCCTCGCCGATGCGGGCCGTCTCGACCGTCGACAGGCTGACGATCTGCCCGGTCAGCGCGCTCTCGACCCCGCCCCCGGGAGCGAGGACCCGCTCGGCCACCCGGAGGCGGGCCCAGTGGCCGGCGCCGGTCACCGCCTTCTCCTCGACGTGGAGCCCGACGCACCCGGCGGCGGACAGGCAGGCGAAGAGGACGACGAGCAGCCCGACCCCGCGCCCGATCGCGCCGGTGTCGCCGGTGGCGACCGCCCGGTCGATCACGGCCCCGATCACCACGGGGACGGCGACCTCGAGGGCCTGGTGGGCGGCGAACAGCGCGCCGCCGGCCTGCACGCGCCTCCGTTGCGATCGCAGGGCGAGGCGCAGGACGGTCGGCCCCTGCGATGGCTTGACAAGGTCACTAGGCATAGGACTATAAGGTAAACCTAACATCTGATCTTGGCGGGAAGGAACCCGAGGGACCACCGATGACGAACCCCTTCGACGACGCCGACGGCACCTTCCTGGTGCTCGTCAACGACGAGGGTCAGCACTCGCTGTGGCCCGCCTTCGCCGCGGTGCCCGCCGGGTGGACCGTCGCCCACGAGCGCGACACCCGCCAGGCCTGCCTCGACTACGTCGAGGCCCACTGGACCGACATGCGGCCCCGCAGCCTCGCAGCGGCGATGGCCGCCGCCGAGGCCTCGGCGGCCCCGGTCGCAGTGCCGGGGAGCGCGCCGGATACCGGCGCGGGCTCGTGAGCCCGAGCCCCGATCCCGGCCGCCCCGCCGAGCCCGCGGCGCCCGCCGGAGCGGGCGACGTCCTCGACCTGCTCGGCATCGGCTTCGGTCCGTCGAACCTGGCGCTCGCCATCGCCGCCGCCGAGCGGGCCGCCGGCGACCCGGGACGGGCGCTGCGGGCGAGCTTCGTCGAGCGCCAACCCCGGTTCGGGTGGCACCGGGGCATGCTGCTCGACGACGCCACGATGCAGATCTCGTTCCTCAAGGACCTCGTCACCCAGCGCAACCCGGCCAGCGACTTCAGCTTCGTCAGCTACCTCCACCAGTGCGGCCGGCTGGCCGACTTCATCAACCACAAGACGCTGTTCCCGTTGCGCCTCGAGTTCCACGCCTACCTCGAGTGGGCCGCGGCCCGGGTCGGCGACGTCGTCTCCTACGGCCACACGGTCGTGGACGTCGAGCCGGTGACCGACCGCGGCGTCGTCGTCGCCTGGGACGTCGTGAGCCGCGACGCCGACGGCGACGTGGTGGTGCGCCGGGCCCGCGACCTCGCGGTCGCCACCGGCCTGCGGCCCCGCCTCCCGGCGGGGATCGCCGTCGGCCCCCGGGTGTGGCACAACCTCGACATCCTCACCCGGGTCGAGGCGATCCCCGCGGCGCCGGGGCCCCGGCGGTTCGTCGTCGTGGGTGCGGGCCAGAGCGCGGCCGAGGTCGTCGACTTCCTCCACCGCACGTTCCCCACGGCCGAGGTGTGCTCCGTGTTCGCCAAGTGGGGCTACACGCCCGCCGACGACTCGCCCTACGCCAACCGCATCTTCGACGCCGACGCCGTCGACACCTACTACGGCGCCGGCGACGACGTGAAGCGCATGCTGTTCGACTACCACCGCGGCACCAACTACTCGGCCGTCGACGTGGAGCTCATCGACGCGCTGTACCGCCGCGAGTACCAGGAGCGGGTCCAGGGCCGGTCGCGGCTGCGCATGATGAACGCGTCCGAGGTCACGGCCGTCGCGGGCCGGGCCGACGGGGTCGACCTGGACGTGACCCACCTGCCCACGGGCCGGCGGTCTCGCCTGGCCGCCGACGCGGTCGTCTTCGCCACGGGCTACGCGCCGACCGACCCCGCAGCGGTGCTGGGCACGGCCGGCGAGCTGATCGCCCGCCGGGCCGACGGCACGACCGACGTCTGCCGCGATTACCGCCTGGTGCTCGACGCCCCCGCCGACGCCGCGGTGTACGTGCAGGGGGGCACCGAGCACTCGCACGGGCTCACGTCGACGCTGCTCTCGAACATCGCGGTGCGCACCGGCGAGATCGTCGAGTCGATCCTCGCTCGCCGGGAGCTGCCCCGGCTGGCGCCGCTCCGCCCGGTCGCGGCGGTGCTGCCGTGAGCGCCGCGCCCCTCTCCCCCCGGCGCCGGTGGGCCACCGTCGTGGTCGCGCTCGGCGTGGCGCTCGCCGCGTGCGGCGGGGGCGGCGACCCGTCGGGCGACGCCGGCGCGGGGGCGGGGTCGGGCGCGGGGGGCACCGGCGCCGGCTCCGGCTCCGCCGCCGCCGGGTACCCGGTCGAGATCCAGCACACGTACGGCACGACGACGATCGGGTCGGCGCCCGAACGGGTGGTCACCGTCGGCCTGACCGACCAGGACGCCGTGCTGGCCCTGGGGGTCGTCCCGGTCGGCATCACCCGGTGGTTCGACACCCACGGGAACGGCGTCGGCGCCTGGGCCGAGGACCTGCTGGGCGACGCCACCCCCGAGCTGCTCGACGGCGACGCCGTCAACGCCGAGGCCATCGCCGCGCTGCGGCCCGACCTCGTCCTCGCCCTGTACTCGGCGCTCACCCCGCAGGAGTACGAGACGTTGTCGCAGATCGCCCCGGTCGTCGCCCAGCCGGGCGAGTACGTCGACTACGGCATCCCGTGGGACGAGCAGACGATCACGATCGGGCGGGCGCTCGGGCAGCAGGACGAGGCCGAGGCGCTGGTCGCCGACGTGCAGTCCCGGATCGCCGCGGCCCGCGACGCCCACCCGCAGTTCGCCGGGGCCACCGCCGCGGTCGCCTCGCCCTACCAGGGCGTCGTCTCGATCTTCGCCCCGCAGGACCCTCGGGGCCGGCTGCTGGCGGATCTCGGCTTCGCCCCCGTCGAGGGCGTCGAGGGCCTGGCCGGCGACCAGTTCGCCGCCGAGATCAGCGAGGAGCAGATCGACCTGCTCGACGTGGACGCGCTGGTGTGGATCCTGAACGACGTCGACGCCGACCTGGCCGAGCTGCACCGCCAGCCCGTGTACGGCGGGCTCGACGTCGTGGCGCAGGGCCGCGAGGTCGGCGTGTCGAACTTCGAGCCACTCGGCGAGGCGACCTCGTTCCACTCGGTGCTGAGCCTGCCGTTCCTGCTCGACGGCCTCGTGCCGATGCTGGCCGAGGCGGTCGACGGCGACCCCGCGACGGTGGTGCAGCGACCGGCGGGGTGATCCTCCCCCTCGCGGCCACGTGCGGCGATCGGCGGTGGGGCCGGCCGAGGCTGCGGCACCCGGTTGACGGAGCGCGAAGAACGTTTATTCTTGGGCTGTGACCGACGTCTCAGCGCCGCCGTCCATGGCCGACCGGGTCGCCCGCGGCGCCGACGCCCCCGACGTCGACGCCCTGCGCCTGCAGCTGCTGCGGGCCGCTGCCGCCGTCTTCGCCCGGCAGGGCTACGACGGCACCAAGATCATGGACATCGTGCGCGAGTCGGGGCTGTCGACCGGCGCGGTGTACGGGCGGTTCCGGTCGAAGAACGACCTGCTGCGCGAGGCCATCGTCACGCACTCGGGCTCGGCCGCCCGCGTCGGCGCCGACGGGGTCGAGCGGGTCGCCGACCTCATCACCGCCGTCGCCACCCACACCGACGCGCCGCTGACCGACGCCGAGGCGCTGCGCCTCGAGGCCTACGTGACGTCCCGGCGCGAGCCCGAGGTGGCCGCCGCCCTCGACGAGTCGTACACCGTGTTCCGCCGGCGCCTGGCGCCGCTCGTGGCCGAGGCGCAGGTCGACGGCACGGTGGCCGCCGACGTCGACGCCGACGCGGTGCTGTTCCTCGTGCGCATCCTCAACCTCGGGCTGCTGCTGCACCGGGGCTCGGGCCTGCCGGGGCCCGATCCCGCGGCCTGGCAGGCCCTCGTCGGGCGCATCGTCGACAGCTTCGGCGCCGACCCCGCGGCGCCGACGGTCGCGCCCGTCCCCGACACCCCCACCCCCGACACGACGACAGGCGAACCGGAGGACCAACGATGACGGCGACCGAGCCGGCACCCGCCCTGCCCGACAAGAGCGAGATCGACGCCTCGATCAAGGTCGTCCACGACCACGCCGACCGCATCTTCCTGTGGAACTACGACCGGTCCCGCGGCCAGCTCGTCACCCTCTACAACAAGGCGATGAGCTCGCAGTGGAACAGCGTCACCGAGCTCGACTGGGACACCGACGTCGACCCCGAAGGCCTCGTCGACAAGAGCACGCCGCTGATGCAGCTCACCGCCGCCGCCCGCGAGGTCGACGGCTCGCCGATCGCCCGCTGGGGTGACAAGGAGCTGACCGCCCTCGGCGTCGAGAGCTTCAAGGCCCAGCTCAGCCAGTTCATGCACGGCGAGCAGGGCGCCATGATGACCGCGGCCAAGATCGTCGAGACCGTGCCGTGGATCGACGCCAAGTACTACGCCGCCACCCAGACGATGGACGAGGCGCGCCACACCGAGGTGTTCGCCAAGTACCTGCACACCAAGCTGGGCGAGGCCTACCCGATGAGCCCGTTCCTCGAGGACCAGATCACGGCCCTCCTCGAGGACGAGCGCTGGGACATCGCCTACCTCGGCATGCAGATCGTCATCGAGAGCCTGGCGCTGGCCGCGTTCGGCACGATGCTCCGCAACACCGACGAGCCGCTGCTCAAGAAGCTGTTGCGCTACGTCATGTCCGACGAGGCCCGCCACGTGGCGTTCGGCGTGCTCAGCCTGGCCGAGTACTACCAGGGGCTCACCGAGGCCGAGCTCAAGGACCGCCAGGAGTTCCTCATCGAGAACACCCTGCGCAACCGGCTGCGGTCGACCACCCCCGAGATCTGGGAGCGCATGGGCGTGTCGGCCGAGGCGGTGTACCCGTGCATCCTCGAGGCCTCGGGCAAGCTCAAGGTCAACCCCTACGCCGGGTTCCAGCGCGGCTTCTTCGCCAAGCTCGTGCCCAACGTCCGCAAGCTCGGGCTCCTCGACGCCAACGACGGCTACCTGCGCAAGGCGTGGGACGAGGCCGGGCTGCTCGAGTTCGAGTTCGCCGACGACACGGGCTCCGACTACGCCAGCTACGACGCCGTCGCGGCCGACCGTGCGGCCGCCGCCTCGGCCGACGCCGCCGCCTCGTGACCGCCCGCACCCTGCGCGGCGCAGCCGCCCTCGTGGGCGTCGCCGACGCGGCCTCGCCGACCGGCGAGCTCGACAGCCACGGCCGGGCGCTCGAGGCCGCCATGGTCCACGAGGCCCTGGCCGACGCCGGACTGACCCTCGACGACGTCGACGGCGTGGCCTATGCCGGCATGGCCGGCGGGTTCGCGGAGTACCTGGGCGTCCGCCCCACCTACCTCGACGGCACCATGGTCGGCGGGTCCAGCTACGAGCTGCACGTCGAGCACGCCGCCGCCGCCATCGCCGCCGGGCTGTGCGACGTGGTCGTGGGCGTCTACGCGTCGACGCCCCGCAGCGACCGCCGGCGCCCGAACGCGATGCCCCGTGGCATGCCCCCCGGGCCCAACCCGGCGTTCGAGTGGGAGTTGCCGTACGGCCTGCGGCTGCCCATGGGCGCCTACGCGCTGGCGGCCAGCCGCCACATGGCCGTGTACGGCACCACGTCCGAGCAGCTGGCGCAGATCGCAGTCGACACCCGCCGCTGGGCGTCGCTGAACCCGCGGGCCCGCTTCCAGGACCCGATCACGGTCGACGACGTGCTGGCGTCGCCGATGATCGCCTCGCCGCTGCACCTGCTCGACTGCTGCCTCGTCACCGACGGCGCGGGCGCCTTCGTGCTGACGTCGGCCGAGCGGGCCGCCGACCTGCGCCGGCCCCCGGTCTACGTGCTCGGCGCGGCCACCGGCGGCACCCACCAGGCGATCACCGAGATGCCCGACCTGACGGTCACCGGCGGGGCGGTCTCGGGCCCGGCCGCGTTCGCCATGGCGGGGGTGAAGCACGACGACGTCGACCTGCTGATGGCCTACGACTCGTTCACGATCACCGCCCTGCTGCACCTCGAGGACCTCGGGTTCTGCCCCAAGGGCGAGGGCGGTGCCTTTGTCGAGGACGGCAAGCTCGGCCCCGGCGGGGCCCTGCCGATGAATACGAACGGCGGCGGGCTGTCCTACACGCACCCCGGCATGTACGGCATGTTCCTGCTGGTCGAGGCCGTGCGCCAGCTGCGGGGCGAGGCCGGCGACCGGCAGATCGACCGGCACGACGTGGCCGTCGCCCACGGCTCGGGCGGCGTTCTGTCGACCATGGGCACCGTCGTGCTCGGGACGGAGGCGACCCTGTGAGCGAGAGCGAGCGCACCCCCGACGGACCACGGGCGGACGCGGGGGCCAGGCGCCCCGCGGGCGGACCGCGGTCGTCTCCCCGGGGCATCGAGCCGCCCGTGACCGAGCTCAGCGCCCCCTTCTGGGACGCCACCCGTGACGAGCGGTTCCTGCTGCCGTGGAGCACGGCGCGGGAGGTGCCGATGTGGTTCCCGCGCGAGGTCGACCCCGCCGACCCCGGGCAGCCGATCGAGTGGCGGGAGGCGAGCGGCGAGGGGACGGTCTACGCGGTGAGCGTCCACCACAAGCCGGGGCCGGGGCGCGACCCGGCCGACGGGCCGTACGCGGTGGCGCTCGTCGACCTGGCCGAGGGCGTGCGGATGATGGCCAACGTCGTGGGCTGCCCGCCCGACGAGGTCGCCGTCGGGGCCGCGGTGCGGCTCGTGTGGCAGCCGCTGTCCGACGGCCGCAACCTGCCGCAGTTCACACCGGTGTAGCCACCCGTCCGGGAGGCGACGACGGCCGCGGCCGGGCGCACGGCAGCGGGGAAGCGAAGCACAGTCCGAGGGCGGCGACGAGCGAGGGGGTTCCGTCCGCATGACGATCGACGCAGGGACCGGCACCGGCCGCGGCCGCGGCGCGGCCGGGAGCGCGGGAGACGGCCGGTTCGCCGACTACGACGCCGCCGCGGCCGCCGGGATGGTCGTCGCCCACTGGGCCCACCTCCAGCCCGACGTGCCCGCCATCGTGTCGGCCCACGGCGAGCGCACGTTCGCCGAGCTGAACGCCGCCGCCAACCGCCTCGTGCGGGCGTGGCGGGCGCGTGGCGTCGTCGCCGGCGACGCAGTGGCCGTGATGGTGTCGAACCGGCCCGAGTTCGCCGAGGTGCTGGCGGCCACCCAGCGGTCGGGCCTGCGGGTCACGGCCATCAACTGGCACCTGACGGCCGACGAGGCCGCCTACATCGTCGGCGACTGCCAGGCCCGGGTGTTCGTGGCCGACGCCCGCTTCGCCGACGTGGCGGCCGAGGCCGCCCGCCGGTCGCCGCAGGCGACGGTCCTGCTCGCGGTCGGCGGCGCCATCGAGGGCTTCGAGCCGTACGACGAGGCCGTCGCGGCCGCGGCCGGCGACGACATCGACGACCCGACGCTGGGGCGCTCGATGCTCTACACGTCCGGCACGACAGGGCGGCCCAAGGGTGTGCACCGGGCGGAGGTGCCGCCGTCGTCGGGCATCGGCGCGCTGTTCGGGTACACGGCGGGGCGGTCGATCCACCTGTGCACCGGGCCGCTGTACCACGCCGCCCCCCTGGCCTTCTCGCTGACGATCCCGATCAACGCCGGCTGCGGCGTCGTGCTCATGGACAGGTGGACGCCCGAGGAGACCCTGGCGCTGATCGCCGAGCGGGGCATCACGCACAGCCACATGGTCCCGACGATGTTCCACCGCCTGCTCCGCCTGCCCGACGAGGTGCGGGCGGCCGCCGACGTGTCGTCGCTCCAGATGGTGCTGCACGGTGCCGCCCCGTGCCCGGTGGCCGTGAAGCAGGCGATCATCGACTGGTGGGGCCCCGTGCTGGTCGAGTACTACGCCGCCACCGAGGGCACCGGCACGTTCGTGACCAGCTCCGAGTGGCTCGAGCGCCCCGGCACGGTGGGGAGGTCGCCGACGCCCGACCACGTCCGCATCCTCGACCCCGTCTCGGGCGAGCCGCTGCCCGCCGGCGAGGTCGGCACCGTCTACCTCAAGGCGCCGGCGGTCGGCCGGTTCGACTACTTCGGCGACCCCGACAAGACGGCGGCCAGCTACCAGGGCGACCACTTCACGATGGGGGACGTCGGCTACCTCGACGCCGACGGCTACCTGTTCCTCACCGACCGCAGCGCCGACCTGATCATCAGCGGAGGCGTGAACGTGTACCCCGCCGAGGTCGAGGCCGAGCTGCTCGGGCACCCCGACGTGGCCGACGCCGCGGTGATCGGCGTGCCCGACCCCGACTGGGGCGAGGTCGTGGTGGCCGTGGTCGAGGTCCGCCCGGACGCCGTGCCCGGCGACGAGCTCGCCGCCGCGCTCGTCGCCCACTGCCGGGCGGGGCTGGCCCACTTCAAGTGCCCCCGCCGGGTCGACTTCACCGACCGGCTGCCGCGCACCGACAGCGGCAAGCTGTACAAGCGCCGCCTGCGGGACGAGTACCGCGCCCGCGCCGAGCGCGACGACACCTGAGGTTTCGCGGAAGTTGGCGTGACGGGGTTCACAGATCGAAGTTCCTGCGAGTAAGTTTTCTCTTGACCGTGGGCCAATTTCTCGGGGAGCACACCGTGACTGCGAGTGAAGACGATCCGACGACCGAGCCGAACCCGCCTGTCGACGAGACGGCGCCGGTCGCGGCCGATCCGCCGCCGTCGCCGGGGCGTGCCGCCACGACGGTCCCGGGCGTCCTCAAGGCGGCGGCGTTCGCCTCGATCGCCGCCGGCGCCATCCACGCCACCGCCGCGGGGGCGCACAGCGAGCCCCGGTCGGCGATGGTCGCGTTCGTGATCACCGCGGTCGCCCAGCTCGCCTGGGGGGCGTGGGCGCTCAGCCGCTCCGGCGCGCTGGTCAGCCTCGTCGGGGTGGCGGTCAACGGCGCCGCGGTCGGCGGGTGGCTGCTGGCCAAGACGTCGGGCATCTCGTTCATCGACGGGCTCGACACCAAGGAGAGCCCGCAGTTCGCCGACACGCTGTGCGCCGCGCTGGCGCTCGTGGCGGTCGCGGGCGCCATCGCCGCGCTGATGAAGGGCTTCTCGTTCTTCACCCGGGCCAACCCCGCCCTGGTCGGCGTGGCGGCCATCGCCGCCCTCGGGCTCGCGGTCCCCGGCATGGTCAGGACCGGCGGGCACAGCCACGCCGGCGGCCACGACCACGCCGAGACCGCGGGCGGGCACTCGCACGGCACCGGCGAGGCGGCGGCGGCCACGCCGGCCAAGCCCTACGACGCCACGCTGCCCGTCGACCTCGGGGGCGTGCCGGGCGTGACCCCCGAGCAGCAGGCCGAGGCCGAGGAGCTGGTGACGGTCTCGCTCGAGAAGCTGCCGCAGTTCGCCGACATCCCCACGATCGAGGCCATGGGCTACCGGTCGATCGGCGACGCCGGCACCGGCAACGAGCACTTCATCAAGTGGGACCTCATCAGCGACGGCAGGGTGCTCGACCCCGACTACCCCGAGTCGCTCGTCTTCGACGTCGACCGGGCGACCGGGCAGAAGACCCTGGCCGCGGCCATGTTCATGGCCAACCCCGACGACACGCTCGACACGGTGACGCCCATCGGCGGCGACCTGGTCCAGTGGCACATCCACGACAACCTCTGCTACGCCGGCCAGGCCGGGGCCTGGCGGGTCGCCGGCGTCGCACCCCCCGACCGGCCGTGCCCCGACGGCACGACCCGGCTGAGCGACAACCCGGTGCCGATGGTCCACGTCTGGATCCGGCCCCACCCGTGCGGCCCGTTCGCCGCCCTCGAGGGTGTCGGCGCCGGCCAGATCGCCGCCGGCGAGCAACGGCTGTGTGACCACGCCCACGGCGCATAGGCGGAGGCGCCGCCCGCGGCGCTGACGGTCAGGAGCCCCGGCCGGCGGCCGGGGCTCCGTCGCGTCCCGGCCCGGGTCACGTGTCGCGTCCGGCGATCGGGGGTAGGTGAGGGTGATCCCGTCCCACCCCGCCACCGCCGCGCGCCCGCCCGCCCGGGACGCCGCCCCCTCGCCCGCCACGCGATCCGGCGCGGCGCCGGCGCCGTCCCCGGCGTCCGGGGCGCCGCCCGGCGCCGACGCCCCGGCCCCCGAGGGGGCCGCGCGGCCGCCGCGCTCGCCGGCCCTCGACCGCCTCCGCGGCGTCGCGCTCGTCGGCATGCTCGTCCACCACCTCACCGACTGGCTGACCGGCGACGCGCGGGCCGTGCTGCCCGGCTGGCGGTCGTTCGCCCTCACCGACGCGGCGGCCGTCGCCTTCTTCGTGGCCGCGGGCGCGTCGATGGCGCTCTTCGTCGCCTCGCGGCGGCGCCGGGGGATGCCGCGCTGGCGCGTCGGGGCCCAGGTGGCGCGCCGGTACGGCCTGCTGGTGCCGATCGGGCTGGCCCTCGACTGGGCCCTCTGGCGCAACCCCCTGATGTTCGGCGTCCTCGAGGCGCTGGGGGTGACCGTGGTGCTCGCCGCCGCGATCGCCGCCGTCGTGCCCACCCGCCTCCTGCCGGTCGTCACCGCCGCGGTCGTGGGGGCGGGCGTGTGGTCGGAGGGTGCGGTCGAGGGCCGTGGCGACTGGTGGTCGCACGAGGTCATCTCGGGGAAGTTCCCCCTGCTCACGTACCTGGGCTTCGTGCTGGTCGGCGTCACGGTGGCGCGGACGGGCTGGTACGCGGACCGTCGCAAGGTCGCGGCGTCGGCGCTGGTGGCGACGGTGGCGACCCTGGGCCTGCTGGCCGACGGCCTCGTGCCGGCCCGCTACCCGGGTGACGTGCACTTCGTGGTGCCGGGGCTGGCCGTCACGGTCATCGTCTACGCGCTGGCGCAGCTG
>Ga0111539_10004847_pt1 | contig 17533 bp, 12 predicted proteins | sample RhiMethybrSRZTD1_FD_79667 | JGI IMG/M metagenome (GOLD analysis project Ga0111539, IMG submission 79667) | Populus rhizosphere microbial communities from Tennessee, USA - Rhizosphere MetaG P. TD hybrid SRZTD1 (version 2) (version 2) | ecosystem: Host-associated > Plants > Roots > Rhizosphere >... | reverse complement strand
TGTCCTGGGCCGGGTCGAGGCCGGGCCGGCGGTCCTTCAGGCGCGGGGACATCCACACGTCCTGGATCGCGCGGCCCTCCAGCACCCAGCCGAAGTGCACCTCGCCCTTCATGCCCTTGCCGGTGACGTTCGTGCCCCACCAGTGGAGGACGTCCAGGTCCCAGCTCCCCACCAGCCAGCCGTAGACGTCGTGTTCCTCGGGGATGGAGGCCGCCCGCCCGGGCGCGGCCAGCACGGCGTGGAAGTTGTCCATGAGCACAACCTAGTCCCTCTCCCGCGCGCCCGCTTGCAAGATCTTGCTCGCGGCCCTGAAGCGCGCCGGCGGCAGCCCCCACTCGCGGCGGAACGCGTTCGTGAAGTGGCTGTGGTCCGCGTACCCGAGCTCCAGCGCCACCGCCGTGAGGTCGCCGGCCCCGGCCAGCAGGCGCTCGGCCGCCCGGCGCGAGCGGAGCCTTTCCGCGTAGCGGCGCAGGCTCAGCCCGGCCTCGCGGTGGAAGACGCGCGAGAGGTGGAAGGGCGAACATCCGAAGCGCCGGGCCAGCGCGCCCAGGCCGGGCGCACGCCCGGCGGCGTTCTCGTTAAGGGCCAGCTTGACCGCCTCGGCCAGCTCGCGCCCGCGCCGCCGGGCCAGGGTCCCCGGGCGGACGGCCCCCGCGCCGTCGTGGAGCCGGTAGGCGCCGGCCAGGGCCTCGTCGGCCAGCTCCGCCACTACGTCCTCCACGTCCAGCCCCCCGCCACCGGCGGACAGGCGCGCGATCAGCTCGTGGTGCAGCCGGAGCGCGCGCGGCGAGCTGAGCGCGTGCCCCAGCCGGAAGGGGACGGCCGCCGTCTCCGCGTCGCGCGGGGCATGGTGCGCCACCAGCTCGCGCGCCCGCCCGTCCCCCACCGAGAGGATGGTGCAGGCGTCGCCTCCGGCCACGGGGTGGGCATAGCGGTAGCCGTGGCCGGCGTTGAAGAAGAGGACGTGGTTCGGGTCGGCCATCAGCGCCTGGCCGCGGTGCCGGCGCTCGAACAGGCCCGCGCGCACGAAGACGATGGCGTGGCTGGCGTTCTCCTCCTCCGGCCCCAGCGGCTCGACGTGGGCCCGGCAGCGGAACTCCTCCACCGAGACGTCGAGCCCGTCCAGGAGCAGCCGCCGCGTGTGCGGTAGCAGACCGGCCATGGATTCAATCGTACTGTCCCGTGCAGCCTCTCTGGTACGCTTCGAAGAGGGAGAGAGCATGGACCTGTGGCGGGTAGTGGTCGCGGCGGCGACGGGGGCGGGGCTGGTGGCGGGGGCGGCGGCCGAGGACCTGTCCTCCAGCCTGCGTGGAAAGTGGAGGGTCGACAAGCAGGCCGCGCTGGAAGCCACGGCCCCGCCCTTCTACAAGCAGGCGAGCCCGGAGAAGAAGAAGGAGATCCGGGACGAGATGCTCAAGTCCATGCCGGACATGGTGGTGGAGTTCACGTCCGACACCGCGTCCATGAAGGCGGGCAAGGAAGCGCCCCAGCTGGCCAAGTACACGGTGACCCGGTCCGAGAAATCGGCCCAGTCCGAGAACACGACCCTCTGGCTCGACCTCGTGCCCAAGACGGCGGCGGGCACGGCCCAGACCCAGAAGTACACGGTGGAGCTCCTGGACGCGCAGACGGCGCGGCTGACCAAGGTGGGCGACCCGGTCCCCCTCCTCCTGAGGCGCATGAAATAGGCACTCTCTGATAGGCTCCGCGGCCGAGGAGAGTGCAGACATGAATCGATATGGAGCGGCGGCGCTGGTGCTGGCGGCGGGTCTCTCGGTTCCGGTGGCGGCCGAGGACGCGGCGCCCAAGGTCCAGGGCAAGTGGCTGATCGACAAGGCGGCCACGATCGAGGCCATGGCGGGCGACCAGTACAAGAACGCCCCGGCCGACCAGCAGAAGGCGATGCGGGACGGCATGCCCGACATGGTGGTGGAGTTCACGGCCACCACCGCCACCATGACGCCGGGCGCCGGCGCCCCGCAGGTGGCCAACTACAAGGTGACGAAGACGGAGAAGACCACCGTCTGGATGGACGTCACGCCCAGGGACAAGGCCGGCGCCGCCACCGAGAAGATGATCCTGGAGTTCGCGGGCCCCGACGTGGTGAACATGAAGAAGGAGGGCGACCCCATGTCCCTCCGCCTGAACCGCATCAAGAAGTAGTCCCGCCGGCCGCCCTCGAGCGGATTAATGAACGGGCTCCCGCGTACGTTCTCCAGGCAGGGAGCACGTCGTTCCCGCTCGAGGGTGCATGGCTGAAGAAGGCACGGGCCGGGCCGGCTGGGTCGCCTCCGCCCTGGAGCGCTACCAGCACCCCCTGCTCCGCTACGCGGGTCACCTGCTGGGCGGCGCCGCCGGCGCTCCCGACGTCGTCCAGAACACGTTCCTGAAGCTGTGCCGGGAGGACCCGGCCCGCCTCAATGGCTACCTGGCGCCCTGGCTCTTCCGGGTCTGCCGCAACGAGGCCCTGGACGCCCGCCGCAAGCTCCGCCGACTGCGGCCCCTCGAAGAGGCGCGGCTGCCGGAGCAGCCCTCACCCGAGCCCACTCCCGCGCGCCTGCTGGAGGCGCGCGACTCCTTCCGCGGCGTGCTGGCCGTCCTGGCCACGCTGCCCGCCGCCCAGCAGGAGGCGCTGCGCCTCAAGCTGCAGGAAGGGCTCAGCTACCGCGACATCGGCACGGTCATGGGCGTGACCGCCAACCACGTGGGGGTGCTCATCCACAAAGGCCTCAAGTCCCTGCGCGCGCGGCTGCAGGAAGACGGGGCCACGTCCTTCCCGGGGAGGGTCCGATGACGCCGATGGACGATCCGGAGCTCACGGCGTACGTGCTGGGCGAGGTGGAGGCGGAGAGGGCGCGCGCCCTGGAAGCCGGCCTGGCCGCCAGCCCGGAGCGGCAGGCGGAGGCGGAGGCCACGCGCGCCACGGCCGCCCTGCTGCAGGAGGCGCTCGCGTCGGACGCGCCGGACACCGCCCTGCCCGATGAAGGGCGGGCGAAAGTCCTGGAGCGCGCCGCGGCCGCACGTCCCCGTCGGGCCTGGAGGTGGGCGGCGGGACTGGCGGCGGCGGCGGCGTTGGTCCTGTCCCTGCCCATCGGCTTCTGGACCATGAGCCCCCGGGTCGCCCCCGAGAGGCTCAGGGTCTCCGTGCCGACGACGCTGCCGTCCCTGCAACGCCGGCGCGAGCAGATGCCTCCCGAGGTGCTGGAGCGGCTGCGCGCGCTCGGCTACGTTGATGACGTCGCCGTGGGTGACGTCGCGGACGCGGAGCCGTCCGGCACCGAGTCCTACGCACGCATCACCGACAACGGCTTCGTCGACGTGGCCGCCGCCCCCCTCTCCACGTTCGCCATGGACGTGGACACGGCGTCCTACTCGAACGTGCGCCGCTTCCTGGTGGGAGGCCAGCGGCCGCCGGCCGACGCGGTGCGCGTGGAGGAGATGGTCAACTACTTCACCTACGACGACCCGGCGCCGGAGAACGGCGACGCCTTCGCCGCCCGCGTGGAGGTGGCCCCCGCGCCCTGGCGGCCCGCCCACCGCCTGGTGCGGATCGGCCTGCGCGCGCGCACGGTGGAGGCGGGCGCGCGGCCGGCGGCCAACCTGGTGTTCCTGGTGGACGTCTCCGGATCCATGAACGAGCCGGACAAGCTGCCGCTGGTGCAGCAGACGCTGCGCCTCCTGGTCGGGGAGCTGGACGCGCGCGACCACGTGGCCATCGTGGCCTACGCCGGCGCGGCCGGGCTGGTGCTGCCCTCCACCTCGGGCGCCGAGAAGCGCGTCCTCCTGGGCGCCATCGACCGCCTGCGCAGCGGCGGGTCCACCAACGGCGGCGCCGGCATCCAGCTGGCCTACGCGGTGGCCCGCCAGGGCTACGTGGACGGCGGCGTGAACCGGGTGATCCTGGCCACCGACGGCGACTTCAACGTCGGCGTCTCCAGCCCGGACGCGCTGGAGCGCCTCATCGTGGACAAGGCGCGGGGCGGCGTCTTCCTGAGCGTGCTCGGCTTCGGCACCGGCAACTACAAGGACTCCACGATGGAGATGCTGGCCGACAGGGGCAACGGCACCTGCGCCTACATCGACGGCCTGCTGGAGGCGCGCCGGGTGATGGTGGAGCAGCTCACCGCGTCGCTGGTCACGGTGGCCAAGGACGCGAAGGTGCAGGTGGAGTTCAACCCCGCCCGCGTGCGCTCCTACCGCCTGATCGGCTACGAGAACCGCGCCCTGCGCGCGCAGGACTTCGCGGACGACGCAAAGGACGGGGGCGAGGTGGGCGCCGGGCACACGGTGACCGCGCTCTACGAGGTGGTCCCGGCCGGCGGCGCCCACGCCGGACAGCTGCTGAACCTGAAGGTGCGCTACAAGGAGCCCGAGGGCCGGAGGAGCCGCCTGCTCGAGTGGCCGGTGGCGGACGACCCGCGGGCGCTGGAGCGGACCTCGGACGACTTCCGCTTCGCGGCCGCGGTGGCCGAGATGGCGATGCTGCTGCGCGACTCCCCGCACCGGGGCCAGGCCACGCTGGACCAGGTGGACGCCCTGGCCCGCGGCGGCCAGGGCCTGGATCCCGGCGGCTACCGCGCGGAGTTCCTCTCCCTGGTGGACCGCGCCCGCCCGCTCATCGCGGGTGGGCGCTGAGCGCGGCCAGCAGCCCCTCCGGATCCTCCAGGCTGACCAGCAGGCGGCGCAGGCGCACGGGCACGCCGATGACGCGCGCCCGCTGCTGTGGCTCGAGGCGCAGCTCGACCAGTCCCTCCGCCGACCCGTTCACCAGCCACCGCCCGTTCCAGCCGTGGACGCCACGGCTGAGCGGGCGCTCCGCGCTCCGCTGCGCCTCCGCCACCGCGCCGCGGGGGAAGCGGGCGCGGAAGCCCCAGGCCATGCGCACGGCCACCGTGTCCGCGTCGAGGGTGAGATACGCGTCGCCCGGCGGCAGGAAGGAGAGCAGCGACACCACGCGGTAGTAGCCGTCGAAGCGGATGGGGAAACGCCGTCCTCCGCTCATTCGGCCCTCGGCGGAGGCAGCGCCTTGGCCGCGCACAGGGCGGCCAGCAGCAGGCCCGTGGCCGGCACGGCCTGCCCGGTGAAGGGCGTGAGCAGCACGGCCGCCGTCACCAGCGGTCCCAGCAGGCGCGTCCGCCCGCGGTCCTCGGTGCGCGCGTGCAGGAACCAGAGGACGAGGAGGAACACCGCCGCCGGCACCGCCACCGCGGCTCCGGCCGCGAACCGGGACACCGGGGCCCGGCCGGCCGCCTGGTCCACGGCCACGGCCAGGCCCGCGCCCACCGCGGCCGCGGCCCCGAACACGAAGTAGTGGCCGTAGCCCCACACGAACGCGGTCCGCGACGAGGTCAGCACCTCGTGGCCGGGCCGCTCGAAGTAGAGCCACCAGCACGAGAACACGATCAGCAGCCCGCCCAGCGCCACCGGCAGCAGCGCGCGCAGGCCGCCGCCCTCGCTGGTGGCCGTCTGGAGGGCCAGGGAGGCGGCCAGGATCGACTCCCCGAGCGTGATGAGCGTGAAGAGGCCGTAGCGCTCGGCGATGTGGTGCGGATGCCAGCTGGTGGGTGAGGCCCGCTCCGCCCAGGCCGGCACCAGCATCTCGACCAGGGCCAGGAGCACGAACCCGGAGACGTGCCAGGAGGGCGGCGTGAAGATGTGCCCCACCCACGCCGCCTGCACCAGGAACACGCCCCACGCGTAGCGCAGCACGGCCCGGCGCCGCGCCGGGTCGGCCCGCGCGGCCCGCAGCCACAGGCGCACCAGGGCCAGGCGCATGATCACGTAGCCCAGCACGCCCACGCGCAGGTCGCCGTGCTCGAAGCGGGGGATGCCGGCCGCGAAGACGAGGGCGCCCGTGAGCTGCAGCATCACCAGCAGGCGGTAGGCCACGTCGTCGTTGTCGTAGGCCGAGGCGAACCAGGTGAAGTTCACCCAGGCCCACCAGATGGCGAAGAAGACCATGGCGTAGGTGCGCACGCCGGAGAGCGCGTGCCCCTCGGCCAGCGCGTGGTGCAGCCCCTGCGCGGCCTGGGCCACCGCCACCACGATCACGAGGTCGAAGAGCAGCTCCAGCGGCGTGGAGGCCCGGTGCGCCTCGTCACGCGCGCGGGGCAGGAGCGGCGCCGCCCAGGGCCGGCGGTGGGTGTGGGCGGGGGCAGGGGGAGCGTTCACAGGAACAGAGGATAGCCGGTGCTTGTGCTTCTTACATCGGAGGCCGATCCACCGCCGCCGCACGGCCTCCGAGCCGTCCAAGAGCCAGCTCGTCAATCACTTCCGCACGCCGGGCCAGACGGCACGGGCCCTGCATAGAGGCGACACCATCCACGGGCACGGGGCTCGAAGAGGAGGGCCAGAGGATGGAACGCTCGGAGTCGGATGGGGCCGGAGACGAACGGCACCCGGCGCTCGTGCTGCCGCCCGGTGCGCCACGCCTGGTGGTCGGCATCGGCGCCTCCGCGGGCGGCCTCGACCCGCTCGTGCGGTTCTTCGACCACCTGCCGAAGGACACGGGGATGGCGTTCGTCATCGTCCAGCACCTCTCTCCCGACTTCAAGAGCCTCATGGACGAGCTGCTCGCGCGCCACACGCCCCTGCCCATCCACCTCGTCGAGGACGGCATGCTGGTGGAAGCCGACCACGTCTACCTGATTCCGGCCAAGAAGGAGATGATCATCTCGGGCGGACGGCTGCTGCTGGGCGACCGCGGGCGGCCGCAGGACCTCACGCTGCCCATCGACGTGTTCTTCCGCTCCCTGGCCCAGGACTGCGGGCCGCGCGCCGTCTCCATCGTGCTCTCCGGCGGCGGCAGCGACGGCTCGCGCGGCATCTGCGACGTGCACCACGCGGGAGGCCTGGTCCTGGTGCAGGACCTGGAGAGCGCGCAGTTCGACGGCATGCCGCGGGCGGCCCGCGAGGCGGGGGTGGCCGACGCCCTGCTGGAGCCGCAGGAGATGCCGCGCGCCCTGCTGGAGCACGCCGAGCGGCGGGCGGCCGCGCGGGCGGCGGCGGGACCGGCCAGCGCCGCGCCCGCACCCCTGCAGGGGCTCGATGCCGTCTACCGCATGCTCCAGGAGGAGTTCGGCATCGACTTCACGCACTACAAGCCGAGCACGGTGACGCGCCGCATCGAGCGCCGGCTGGCCCTGGCCCGCTCGCAGGACCTCGAGGAGTACCTGCGGCGCCTGCGCAACGAGCGCGAAGAGCTGGACGCCCTCTACCGCGACCTGCTGATCGGGGTGACCCGCTTCTTCCGCGACCCGGAGGCCTTCGCGCTGCTCGAGCAGCGGATCCTGCCCGAGCTGATGGCGCGCACGCCGCCCGAGGCTCCGCTGCGCCTGTGGGTGGCCGGGTGCGCGACCGGCGAGGAGGCCTACTCGCTGGCCATCGCGGTGCAGGACCTGATGGCCAGGGTGGGCGAGCGCACGGTGAAGATCTTCGCCACCGACGTCCACCGCGGCTCGCTGGAGAAGGCGGCGGCGGCCATCTACGACGACGAGGCCCTGGCCAACGTCTCGCCGGAGCGCCTGGCCCGCTACTTCACCCGCGCCGGCAGCAACTACCAGGTGGTGCCGGACCTGCGCCAGATGATCGTCTTCGCCCAGCACAACGTGATCCGGGACGCGCCGTTCACGCGCCTCGACCTGATCACCTGCCGCAACCTGCTGATCTACCTCCAGCCGGCGGCCCAGCAGCGCTGCCTCTCCTTCTTCCACTTCGCGCTGCGGCAGGGGGGCGCCCTCTTCCTCGGCCCCAGCGAGACCCTCGGCCCGCTGGCCCACGGCTTCGAGATCCTGGACAAGCACTGGCAGCTCTACCGCAAGCAGGGCGAGTCGCGCACGTCGGTGGACACGCGCCGGCCGGCCGCCAGCGCCGACCCCCGGCTCTCCGCGCCGCCGGCCACGCCCGCGCCGCGCCAGTCGCTGGCCCAGCTCCTGGGCACCTACGACGCCCTGCTGGACGAGGTCATGCCGCCCGGCCTCCTGGTGAGCGAGAGCGGCGAGCTCGTCCACGTCTTCGCGGGAGGCAGCCGCTTCCTGCGCATGCCGGACGGACGGCAGGGGCTGGGGGTGCTGGAGCTCGTGCGCGGCGAGCTGAAGATGATCCTGGCCGGAGCCCTGAAGAGGGCGCTGCGGGAGCCGTCGGCCATCGTGTTCAAGGGCGTCCGGGCCGGAGGGGAGGAGGACGACGCCAGCTACCGGGTCACCGTGCGCGCCGTCCGCGGCCGGTCCGGCAGCGCCCCCCACGTGCTGGTGTCGATAGAGCCCATGCACGGCGAGGGCCAGCGGCCGGCCCCGGCGGAGAAGCAGATCGACCTCGACCAGGTCTCGCGCGAGCAGCTGGCCGCCCTGGAGTCCGAGCTCGGGCACACCAAGGAGAACCTCCAGGCCGCCGTCGAGCAGCTCGAGGCCAGCAACGAGGAGCTGCAGGCCTCGAACGAAGAGCTGCAGGCCTCGAACGAGGAGCTGCAGAGCACCAACGAGGAGCTGCAGAGCGTCAACGAGGAGCTCTACACCGTCAACGCCGAGTACCAGCGCAAGATCGCCGAGCTGACCGAGCTCACGAACGACATGGACAACCTGCTGGCCAGCACGGAGGTGGGCACCATCTTCCTGGACGGCCAGCTCCGGATCCGCAAGTTCACGCCGCAGGTGGCCCAGACCTTCAGCCTGGTCCCCCACGACGTGGGCCGCCCCATCGACGCCTTCGCGCACAAGATGGACCATCCGGAGCTGGTGGAGGACCTGCGCCGTGTCCTGGCCACCGGCCAGCCGGTCGAACACGACCTGCTCGACCTGCAGGGGAAGGCCTTCTTCCTGCGCCTCCTGCCCTACCGCGTGAAGGGCTCCATCGACGGGGTGGTGCTCACGCTGATCGACGTGAGCGGGCTCAAGCAGGCGGAGGACGCGCTGTTCCACGAGCGCTACCTCTTGAACAGCCTGCTGCGCACGGTGCCGGACGCCATCTACTTCAAGGACGCGCGCGGGCGCTTCATCCGGGCCAACCACGCCATGGGTGTGCGCCTGGGCCTGGCCGATCCGGCGGAGGCGGTGGGCAAGACGGCCCTCGACCTCCCCGACCGGGAGACGGCCCTGGCCCTGCACCGCGAGGACGAGGTGGTGATGCAGACGGGCCAGGCCCAGCACTACCGGCTGGAGCGCCGCGCGGGCGGCGACGGCCAGGAGGAGTGGGACCTCGTGACGCGGCTCCCGCTGCTCGACCGCGAGGAGCACATCGTGGGCGCCATCGCCATCTTCCGCGACGTGACCGAGCAGAAGCGGGCGGAGTTCAAGATCCAGGAGGCCGTGCGCCGCCGGGACCAGTTCCTGGCCATGTTGTCCCACGAGCTGCGCAACCCCCTGGGCGCGATCGTCACCGCCACCGCCCTCCTGCACGAGGGCGCGGCCGCCGGGCAGGACCGGGGCCCGGTGATCGCCGTGCTGGAGCGGCAGTCGCGGCAGATGGCCCGCCTCCTCGACGACCTGCTGGAGGCCAGCCGCGTGACGCAGAACAAGATCGAGCTGCGCCGGCAGGTGCTCGACCTGCGCGACATCGCGGGCGACGCGGCCGACGCCGTGCGCGCCTCGATGGAGGCCCAGGGACTGACGTTCACGACGGAGCTGGCGACCGAGCCGCTCCCCATCGACGGCGACCCCGCACGCCTCCAGCAGGTGCAGGTCAACCTGCTGAGCAACGCCGCCAAGTACACGCCGGCGGGGGGCCACGTGCACCTGCGGCTGGAGCGTGTGGGCCGGGAGGCCGTGATCCGCGTCCAGGACGACGGCGTGGGCATCCCGGAAGACATGCTGGCCTCGGTCTTCGACCTCTTCGTCCAGTCCACGCGCACCCTGGACCGGGCGGCCGGGGGGCTGGGCGTGGGCCTCACGCTGGTGCGGTCGCTGGTGGAGATGCACGGAGGCACCGTCGCCGCCCGCAGCGAAGGCGAGGGAAGGGGGAGCGAGTTCATCGTCCGCCTGCCGCTCGCCTCCGCCGGCACCCTGCCGGCGGCTCTGCCCGAGGCGGCGCGGCAGGCACCGGCCTCCCGCACGGCCACCGTGGTGGTCGTGGAGGACAACGCCGACAGCCGCGAGATGTTGTGCACCCTGATCGAGGGCGCGGGCTTCGCCTGCCACACCGCCGGTAACGGCGTGGCCGCGCTGGCCCTGGTCGATCGCGTGCACCCCGACATCGTGATCCTCGACGTCGGCCTGCCGGAGATGGACGGCTTCGAGGTGGCGCAGCGCATCCGGGCCAACCCGGAGCACGCCGGCGTGCGCCTCATCGCCGTCACCGGGTACGGCCAGGCCTCCGATCGCGACGCCTCGCACCGGGCCGGATTCGACAGCCACCTCGTGAAGCCGGTCCAGGTCGATCAGCTGCTCACCCTGCTGGTCGAGATGCAGGAGGCGGGCGGCGAAGGCGACGCCCGCCCGGCGGCTCCGGCCGCCGAGGCCTAGGCCCAGAAAAAAAAGCCGCGCGGTCCGGGAATTTTTTTCCTTGACCTGTCGTTTTACTCAGCTTATGGTGCCTGAACCTGAGGCTGGCCAGGAGTCGTCCCTGGACCGAGAACGTCTCGTGCGTCTCGTTTCCCTCCCCTCTCCTGGCAACTTCACCGCCTAGCGTTCGCGCGGTGAAGGGCCTAGCGGTTGGCCTTCCCGGGCCGCCGGTGCGGGCGTTCACACGCCCCTCCGGTTAAGGATCTGCAAGAACATCGAAAGCCGTGCAACCAAACCAGGGAGACGAACGCATGCGCGTACTCCGTCCAATCAGTGCGGGGCCCATCGCGGTCCTGTTTGCCGTGATGACCCCGGCCGTGGCCGCCAGCGCGGCCGAAAACCAGAAGGCCGACAACCCGAGGGGCATCCAGGAATACCTGGGCCCCCAGTACGACGCGGCCCAGGTCGAGCCCCCCGCTCCGGCGGCGCCCTTCCACACCACCAGCGCGGCCGACCGCTTCCGCCACTGGAACACGATCGCCGTCGACGCCAGCGGCCTCGACCACACGCCGGTGCAGCCCGGTGAAGACCGGGTGTTCGGCGAGCAGCTGGGGCCCGGCCGCGCCGCCCGCGCCGAGGCCATCGTCCACATCGCCATCGCCGACGCGGTGGCGTCCATCCGCGGCGGCTTCCGCCGCTACACGAACGTCCCCAACGCGCCGGCCGGGGCCTCGGTGCACACGGCCATCGCCACCGCCGCCGCCGAGGCGCTGTCGGCCATGTTCCCCTCCCAGCGGCGGACGTTCGCGCGGCTGCTGGCCGAGGACCTCATCGACGCGCCGGGCACCGCGCAGCAGAAGGCGCGCGGCATCCTGGCCGGACACCGGGCCGCGGCCGCCATCCTGGCCCTGCGGGCCAACGACGGCTCGAACCATCCCGAGCCCCGGATGGACATCGAGTACATCCCGGGCCTCGAGCCCGGCGTGTGGCGGCAGGATCCCATCAGCCAGGTGCCCATCGCCCTGGGCGCCCACTGGGGCGAAGTGCGTCCCTTCGTGCTGGCGTCGGCCAGCCAGTTCCGCGTGCCGCCCTTCCCTCCCATGACCAGCGCCGCGTACGCGACCGCCTTCAACGAGGTGAAGCGCCTGGGCGGCGACGGCGAAGTGACACCCACCGAGCGCAACGCGGACCAGACGCACATCGGCATCTACTGGGCCTATGACGGCACGCCCAGCCTGTGTGCGCCGCCGCGCCTCTACAACCAGATCGCCCGCAAGATCTCGGAGCGCAGCACCGACGTCGTATCGCTGGCGCGGCTGTTCGCGCTCCTCCATGTCTCCATGTCCGACGCGGGCGTGGCCATCTGGGAGTCGAAGTACTTCTACAAGATCTGGCGCCCCGTGGGCGGGATCCGCGAGGCCGACGAGGGCACCGGACCCAGCGGCGACGGCGACGGCAACCCCAACACCGCGGGCGACGCCGACTTCAGCCCGCTGGGCGCGCCGGCCAGCAACCTGACCGGACCCAACTTCACGCCGCCCTTCCCCGCCTATCCCTCCGGCCACGCCGGGTTCGGGGGCGCGCTCTTCGAGACGCTGCGCAAGTTCTACGGCCGCGACAACGTCGCCTTCACCTTCACCTCCGACGAGTTCAACGGCGAGACGCGCGACAACGACGGCAACGTGCGGCCGCTGCTCCCGCGCTCCTTCACCTCGTTCTCGCAGGCCGAGGAGGAGAACGGGCAGAGCCGCATCTACCTGGGCATCCACTGGTCGTTCGACAAGACCGAGGGCATCGCCCAGGGCCGCCGGGTGGCGGACTACGTGTTCGCCCACGCGTTCCAGCGCACGCGCTGATCGCGCTCCGCTAGGCCTTCGCCGGCGGGCACGGGCCGCAGTCCGTGCCCGCCGGCCTTTTCAGGCCAGCGTCACCTCGAGGGGGAAGGCGACGGGCGTGCCGTCCGGAGCCTCGGCGCGCACGTAGCGCGGCCGCCCGCCCTCCAGGCCCGCCACGGGCTCGATGGTCATGCGCCGGCCGTCGATGGTCACCAGCAGGAAGTGGCACTCGGCCGCCCAGGCCTCGGTGAAGGCCCGGGCCATGTCCGAGCGGTGGGGCCGGTCCTCCCTCACCTTGGCCCCGCCGCCCGAGAGGACGTGGAGCGTGGCGCCGCTGCGCGAGAGCTGGAAGTTGTGCTCGTGGCCGCTGAAGGCCACCCGCACGCCCGCCCGCGCGAAGAGCTCGAGCACGGTGCAGGACTCGCCGGCCACGTCGATCTGGCGCGCGAAGTCGCCCGTGTTCTTGTGCTGGGGGCCGGCGCAGAAGGGCGGGTGGTGCCCGAAGGGCAGCCTCCAGATCGGCTGCCCCTCCACCCGGGGGAACGACTCGTGCAGGAACTGCCGGTGGTTCGGGTGCAGCAGCAGCCGCTCGTGCGAGAGCAGCGAGTCCTTGGAGGTGTCGAGGGCGATGAGCTCGATGTCGGCCCCCACGCGGAAGCGGTAGAAGAGGCCGGGCCCCACGGAGGCGCGCCCGGCCGCCTGGTCGGCTTCGATGCGCTCCCTGAGGTAGAGGTTGTCCATCAGCTGGTCGCGGTCGTCCTGGGCCTCCGTCTCCCCGGTGTCGTGGTTGCCGATGGACGGGTACACGGGCATGCGGTTCAGCAGGTAGCGGTAGGGCTGGTAGAAGGTGAAGAACCAGTCGTCGTCCTCGTCGCCCTGGCTGCCGATGGGCAGGCCCAGGAGCTTGCGCTGGGCGTAGATGTTGTCGCCGGTGGTCACGATGAAGCGCACGCCGCGCTCCGTGGCCAGCGCCTCCAGCGCGTCGGCCACTACCTTCTGCCGGGTCCCCGGCTTGCGCACGCCGGCCCCGAAGTCCCCGATCACCGCAAACGCGACCGGGCCCGGGGCGGGCAGGGCGGGATCGGGCAGCGTGCGGAAGACGTTGTCGTAGGCGCGGCTCGGCTCCAGGCCCTTCTTCTCGGCCACCCAGTCGCGGCGGCGGCCGCCCGCCCAGGCCTCCCCCTTCACCACCACCTCGTAGCGGTACGGGGTGTCCGGCCGCAGGCCCGTCATCCACAGGCCGTTGGCCACGGCGGTGCTGCGCTGGGAGACGACCGTGCCGTCCAGGTCGCGCACCGTGACCACCGCCTCGCCGTACGGCGTGGACCGGGCGCCGATGCTCTGCTGGCGCGGGGGGAAGACGTTCTTCAGGTCGCTGTCGTCGACGAGCTTGAACTCGGGACTGTTGTCGCGGGTCTTGAAGTAGAAGGCGCCCCACGTGACCAGGGCCGACTTGTGCGACAGCCCGGCCAGGTGGAGATACGGCTCGGCATAGAAGTCGGGCATCCGTGCTCCCTGGCGTGAGGTAACGCCGTGGTGTCAGATCTGTCAAACCACGTTTCGCTCATCATTCCCTCAAAACTGCCTCAGGGAGGGGCAGCCCGAAGGCAAATCCGTATAATCCGCGCATGCCGCGACGCCGCACGTTCCTCCAGCAGGCGGGCCTGGCCGTCGCCTCCGGGCTGGTGGGCGGCGCCTGCCACCCCTGCGACCCCCGCATCTCCGACAAGATCCTGGCGCCCCTCGACGGCGTGCCCTGCGAGGCCGGGCACGAGTTCGTGAACTGGGCCCAGACGGTCACGTTCCGGCCCGCCCGCTTCTGCCGGCCGCGCACGGAGGCCGAGGTGGTGGCCACGGTGCGCAACGCCCTGGACGGGAAGACGCACGTGCGCACGCAGGGCGCCGGCCACTCCTTCTCGCAGCTCCTGGCCACCGACGACACGCTCCTGACCCTGGACGACCTCCAGACGCCGATCACTGTGGACGGACGGCGCGCCACCGTGCCGGGCGGGATGCGCCTCAAGCACCTGATCAAGGAGCTGCGCGCGCGCGGCCTCGGCCTGCGCAACATCGGCTCCATCACCGAGCAGTCCATCGCCGGCGCCTTCTCCACCGGCACCCACGGCACCGGCGTGACCTTCGGCGCCATTCCCACGCAGGTGGTGGGCGTGCGGCTGGTCGACGGACGGGGCGAAGTGCGCACCATCACCGAGCGGGAGGCCGAAGAGCTGTCGGCGGCCCGCATCAACCTGGGCGCCCTGGGCATCATCACGCAGGCCACGCTGGAGTGCGTGCCCGACTACCAGCTCGAATACGCCGCCTACGCCACGAACCTGGACGTGGCCCTGCGCGACCTCGACCAGCTGGTGCGCGAGAACGAGCGCGTGCTCTTCTGGTGGTTCCTGCTGCCGCTGTGCCCGCGCGACGTGGTCATCGTGGTCACCAAGAACCCCGTCGGGCACCCGGTCAGCGGCGTGCTCAGGCAGGCCCCGGCCCGCCGCGCCCCGGCCGCCCGCCGCTCGCTGGCCATGAAGGCCGGCGCGGGAGAGGCGGAGAAGTTCGCCCGCCAGGCCCGACAGGCCGGCCAGGCGCGCACGGCGCCGGCCCCTGAGTACGAACAGGTGGCCGGCTACGTGGGGCCCTACGACGAGGTGCTCACCATCCCGCTGCTGCCCGTGTACCACCGCGAGTGTGAATACGCGATCCCGGCCGCGCGGGCGGTGGAGGCCCTGCGGGCCATGCGCAACTTCGTGGAGGAGGGCGACCTCTCGCTGACGCTGCCGGTGGAGGTCCGCTTCGTGGCCCAGGACGACATCCTCCTGAGCCCCTGCCACGCGGGGCCGGTGGCCTACGTCGGCGCCAGCACGCTGGTGAACTCGACGGAGGTCTTCGAGCGCTTCGAGCCGCTCATGAAGCGCCTGGGCGGCCGCCCGCACTGGGGCAAGAACGCGACGCTCACCCAGGCCGAGGTGGCCGCGCTCTATCCCGCCTACGACCGCTTCCGCGCCGTGCGCGACGCCTTCGACCCGGAGCGCGTCTTCGGCAACACCCTGCTGGCCGACCTCTTCCCGTAGGACCGCCGCGCGGCCGCGGCCGTCTTCCGCCCGCGGAACTCCTCGCTGGCCAGCATCTCGGCCGCACGCTGCGCGCGCCGGCCGCCCTGCACCGCGGCCAGCGTGCCGGCGAATCCCACGTCGTCGGGATCCCGTCCCAGGATCCCGCGGTAGAGCTGGCGCACCAGCGCCTCCGCGTCCAGACCCAGGCGGCGGAACTCGTCGCTGGCGAAGAGATCGGCGCAGACGCCCTCCACGTCGCCCCGCCGCAGCCGGTCGACGTATCCCCCCGCGCCCAGGGCGTCGGGCTCGCGGCCCAGGATGCCCCGGTAGGCGGCGGCCAGCACCGCGCGGGCCCCGCGGTCGTCGAGCGGCTCGCCGGGCCGCGCGCCGCCGGGGCCCCAGGTGGCGATCGTGGCCTGGTAGGCGTCGAAGGCCGGCAGGGGCCGGCCGTAGTCGGACTCGCCCTGCGGCCCCAGCAGGCCCCACCGCTCGCGCGGGTTGTCGGCCACCTTCCCGTGCGAGTCGTACCAGAACGTCTTCTTCCACCATGCCCCGTTGGCCAGCATGGCCTTCATCAGGTCCTGCAGGTAGCGTCCCACGGCGGTGGGCGATCCCTTGCCCGTGTCCAGCCCCGTCTCCGTGATCCACAGCGGCCGCCGCTGCCCGTCCTTGCGCGCCAGGAGCGCGCGCAGCGACTCGATCTTCTTCACCCGCCCCGCGGCCGAGTTGTCGCTCTCGTACTGGTGGTGCGTGATCACCTCCAGCAGCGGCCCGCCGGCATCGGCGTCGGTGGCGTTCAGGATCCGCACCATGAAGTCGCCGTTCTTCTCGGACCACTTGGAGAGGTCGGGGCCGCAGCGCACCATCTCGGGCGCACCCACGCGCAGCGCGCGCAGCCCGGCCTGCAGCACGGCCAGGTACTGGTCCTGGGTGCCCTTCCAGAACTGCTCCAGGTCGGGCTCGTTCCAGATGCTGGCGCAGGCCACGCGGCCGCGGTAGCGGGTGGCGAACTGCGTGACGAAGGAGGCGAACGCGTCCACGTCGCGCGGCGGCGCGGCATGGGTGGCCCCCGAGCCGCCGCGGGCCCAGGCCGGCGTGTAGGCGATGCTGGCCAGCAGCGCGATGTGGAGGCGGGCCGCCTCGTCCACCACCGCGTCCACGTCGTTCCAGCGCGGCTGCCCCTCCTCGCGCTCGATCTCGTCCCAGTTGACGTCGATGCGGAACCAGCGGATGCCGATCGAGGCCAGCTTCTCCAGCAGCTCGACCGTCTGGTGGCTGTTGACTCCGAACGGTGACGGGTCCAGCCCGTCGACGCGAGCACTCATCGCACCCTCACCCGTGATGGGTATCAGGCGGCCCGGACCCGGTCAACGGATTTCTCCCCGGGGTGTGCCTTTTGGCACAGGCCGGCGGCTGCGCCCAGCGCCATTCGCCCCCAGGCGTTCAGGGCCAGTTCCCGTAGGTGTCGAAGAAGTTGAAGGTGACCGCGTCCCAGCGCCGCACCTCGTTCCAGGTGCGGTCGCTGTTGCGAAACTGCGTGGACTGGATGCCCGTGCAGCGGTTGGCGACGTTGTACGCGCAGGCGCCGCTGTCACCGGAGACGATGTCGATGTTGTGCTCGTAGCGGCTGCCCGGGGCCGCGGTGTAGGTTCCGCCCTTGATCCAGGACGACGGAGTCGGCTTGTCGAACGGGTAGCCGACGATCCAGTGCACGCCGTCGAACCTCATCTCGGTGCCGAACCAGCCGGTGGAGAGTCCCGGGCTCCGCGTGGGGCTGAACTCCAGGACGGCGAAGTCCCAATCCCACTCCGTGTTGTTCCACTGCCCGGGGAGGGTGAGGCTGTCGGCCAGGAAGCTCCCGAAGGGCGCGGTCGGCGCCACCGTATCGGCGCCGAAGGTGATGCTCCGGGAAGCGATCCAGCCGTTCTGGTAGAAGCAGTGGGCGGCGCACAGCGCGGTGCTGGGCCCGATCATGGTGGCCGTGCAGGTCTGGCTCAGGTAGGCGTTGGCGCTTCCGGGGAAGAAGCGCGGGGTTCCGACCCGCGCCCGGTCGTCGCTCCCCACCACGAACGCGGCCGGCAGCAGGCGCGCCTGGCCGCCTGAATAGGGGACGGAGGGCGGCGTGAAGAGCGGCGTGTTCGGCGGCTGGAAGCCATCGGTGGACGGCGCCTTCCGCGTCCTGGCCATGGCGACGATCTTTTCGGCCAGC
>Ga0111539_10004844_pt1 | contig 17538 bp, 12 predicted proteins | sample RhiMethybrSRZTD1_FD_79667 | JGI IMG/M metagenome (GOLD analysis project Ga0111539, IMG submission 79667) | Populus rhizosphere microbial communities from Tennessee, USA - Rhizosphere MetaG P. TD hybrid SRZTD1 (version 2) (version 2) | ecosystem: Host-associated > Plants > Roots > Rhizosphere >... | reverse complement strand
GTCAGGAGCTTCACCGGAAGCACGTTCGAAACGTTCAGCTTCTTGGCGATGGTCTTCCTCTGGATCGCTTCCTCCGTGGAGGAGTGGCCGAGGTCTCGCCTCGCAGTGCCGGGGAGGGTCACCGCAGCCTGATATGCGGGTGCTGATCCTCCACTCCCAGTACCGATCTGGGGAGATCTCCGGCGAGAACCGCGTCGTGGCCGATGAGGCGAGGCTCTTGCGCGAGGGAGGCCATCGCGTGGACGTCTGGAGGCCGACCCCCTCGGCGTCCGGCCCGGTCGACCTGCTGACGACGGCGGCCCGAGCGATCTGGTCTCGGAAGGCATCTCGCCGAGTCCACGAGATGATCCGCCGAACGCGGCCGGACATCGTGCATGTCCACAACCTGTACCCCGAGCTGTCGCCCGCGGTCCTGCGGGCAACCGATGGAGCCGGGGCGATCGTGATGACGCTCCACAACTTCCGAGCGCTCTGCCTCCCCGCCACGTTCGTTCGTGACGGCGGCGTGTGTGAAGACTGCCTCGGGCGAGCGCCCTGGCCGGGCGTGCTCCATGCGTGTTATCGGGACTCGAGGGCGGGGAGCGCTGCGATCGCGACTTCCCTCGTGACGCACCGCCGTCTGGGAACATTCCTGATCCCCGATCGCTACCTCGCGGTAAGCGAGTTCGTGAAAGCGAAGCACGTTCAAGCCGGTTGGGCCGCAGCTCGGATCGGCGTTCGGTCGAACTTCTCCTGGCCTTCTCGGCGGCGGCATGGTGCCGGCGAGTACTTCCTCTATGCGGGCCGCTTGAGCTCGGAGAAGGGTGTTCGGACGATCGTCGAGGCGTTCGAGGGACTCTCGGCACCCCTGGTGATCGCCGGCGACGGGCCGGAGGGACCGATGCTTCGAACCTCGAGTCGCTCCAAGACGATCACGTTCTTGGGTTCGATCCCCGCCTCGAAGATCGGAGAGGTCGTGTCACGCGCGCGGGCCGTGCTGGTGCCATCTCGGTGCTACGAGGGACAGCCACGAGGGATCCTCGAAGCGTACGCGGCCGGCGTACCGGTGATCGCGAGCCACATCGGAGGGCTCCCCGAAGTCGTCCAAGACGGCGTCACGGGAGCATTGGTGCCCCCCGCGTCGCTCCAAGGATGGAGGGAAGCGGTTGATCGATTGCTGGTGGACGACGAGGCGGAGCGTCTGGGCGAGGGGGCCTGGCGTCTATGGCGCGAACGATTCTCGCCGGAACAAGGCCTCGTGACCCTCGAATCGGAGTACGAACGGGCGCTCGACCCCCGGTCCTGATCCCTCGCCCGCCCCGATCTCGTCGCCGCGACGAGATCATCGCTCCGATTTCGTCGGACGCACTCAATCTTTCCGTCCCCGCGAGCCGATACCCCCGCCAGGACAGAGGGCCGGTGGCGCCGATCTGGCGTGCACGGCCGGGGACCGAAGGGGGTGTCGATGTTCCGACGTCGTCGGCCTTCGCCTGCGCGGAAATGGTTGGCGCTCGGCGTGGCGGCAGGGCTCACGGTCTTGATCCCGATCGCGTCGACGGCGACGTCGAAGGATGCGACCCCCCCGACCGTCACGATCACCTCGCCACAGCAGGGGGCGACGATCGCGGGATCGGTCCGGATGACCGGGAGAGCGAAGGATCGCGGCGGCGTCTCGCGTGTCGAGGTCGCGATCGACGGCGCGACGCCGCAGGTGGCGAAGGGCGTCACCTCGTGGTCCTTCGAAATGGATACGACCACGATGGGCGATGGAGCCCACACCGTGGTCGCGAAGGCGACGGATCGCAAGGGGAACGTCGGCACGGCGACGATGCCGTTGACGGTCGCGAACGCGCCTGCGCCGGACGCCACGCCGCCCACGGTCACGATCGACACCCCAACCGCCGGGGCGACCCTGAGCGGAACGGCGACGATCGCCGGTTCGGCGCACGACGACGTCACGATCACGCAGATGAGTCTCGAGGTGGACGGTGGCGGCGCGAGCCCGGTCACCGCCGGCGCGGCATGGTCGACCACGGTTGCGACAGGTTCCTTCTCGGATGGTCCGCACACGCTGACGGTGCGTGCGACCGACCGAGCGGGAAACGTGGGAACAGCCGAGGGAAGCTTCGTCTTCGAGAACGCCCCAGAACCGACACCCTCCCCCGCCCCATCCCCGACCGTCACCCCGTCGCCGACCGTCCCCCCGTCGCCGACCGTCCCCCCGTCGCCCTCGCCGGCGCCTGATCCCGAGCCCTCGGGCTCCCCCTCGCCGAGCACCGAGCCACCACCCGGACCGGCGCTCGCCTGCACCGGGGTCTCGGTGCTCCCCGGAGACGATCTCCGCGCGAAGGTGGACGCGCGACCGGCCGGAACCACGTTCTGCCTCCGTTCGGGCGTGCATCACGTCACCGCCGCGATCCTCGCGAAGTCGTTCGACTCCTTCGTCGGTGAGTCGGGGGCGATCCTCGACGGAGGGGACACCACGGACCGAGGGATCCTCGGATACGGGGGAGCGACGGGGCAGCACGACGTCACGATCGCGAACGTGATCTTCGAGGACTTCACGGTCGAAGCGATCAAGGCGGGTTGGGATTGGACGATCGCGGACTCGGAGTTCCGATCCTCCCGCACCGGAGTCAGGATCAACACTGGGACCGTCCTGCGGGACTCGTCGCTCCACCACAACGCGACCTACGGCATCGTCGGTGGCCCGTCGTCAGATGTCCTGATCGAGGGGAACGAGCTGGCCTTCAACGGCGGGACCGACGACTCCGGAGGATCGTCGGGCGGCAGCAAGATCGCCGGATCGACGGCGGGAGCGTCGCACATCGTGTGGAGGAACAACTACGTGCACCACAACGCCGGTCCGGGGATCTGGTCCGATGGGAACGTGCGGTACGTCTTGTACGAAGGCAATCTCCTCGTGGAGAACGCGGGGCCGGGGATCTTCCACGAGATCAGCTGGGATGCGACGATCCGCGACAACGTCGCCCGCGGCAATGGCAAGGACGCGATCGGGAAGTCGTGTTGGTGGGGATCGCAGATCCACGTGAACACGTCACAGAACGTCCGGATCCTCGACAACATCGTCCGAACGGACACCGGTGCGAACGGCATCTGCCTGGTCGATGCCAACCGACCGCAGGTGAGTCCCTTCCCGACCGACCTCGCCAACATCGACGTCCGCGGCAATTCGATCACGCTCGCCGGAGCGGCCAATACGGGATTGGTCGGACAGGCTGCCCTGGACGTCACGTTCGATCTCAACGCCTACGCGGTCCCCGACGGAACAGGGAAGTTCTGGGCCTGGTACGACAAGTACCCGATCACCTGGAGCGAGTTCAGGGTCCGCGCCGGTGAGTCGAGCGGCACCGTGAACGCGGTCGTGTCCGGTCCACAGATCTGATCCCTCCGTAGACTTCCTCGCGATGGCGAGGCGCCGCCGCGAGGGGTCGTTCACGTCGAGCGTGGGCGACCGGGCGCCTGTCCCTCGATCCGGACGGGTACGCGATCGCCTCGTGGTCGTCCTCGGGCTCGCACTTTCGATGGTGGCTGCCTGTACCGCCAACGAGCGCCCTCCGTCGGTGAGTGTCGGGCCGAGTTCGAGTCCCCCGATCCCGCCCGCTCCCGATCGAGCCCTGGTGGCGAGATGCGACGGCGTGCGGGTCGGCCCTCGAGCCGACCTGCAAGCGGTGATCGACGGACACCCCGAAGGGACCACGTTCTGCGTCCGGCCGGGCGTCCACAAGGTCGCGGACGGGGTCCGAGTCAGGAGCGGGGATCGGCTGATCGGGGCCCGAGGTGCCGTCCTGGACGGCCTCGGCGTGGCCCCGTACGGGATCTACGGCTTCGGGACGGAGACGGGCCAGAACGACGTGCGCGTGGAAGGTCTGGTGATCCAGAACGTCGATGGCCCTGGGGTGAAGGCGGGCTGGAACTGGCGCATGGAGGGCATCGAGAGTCGTCGGAACGAAGTCGGCGTGATGCTCAATCGAGGGTCGATCCTGCGCGGCAGCGCGATCCATCACAACACTCGGTACGGCGTGCTCGCCGGGCCCTCCCGCGGGGTGCGGATCGTGAGCAACGAGGTTGCCTTCAACAACACGGCCGACTTCTGCGGCGGGTCATGCGAGGGAGATGCGGGCGGCTCGAAGATCGTCGGGTCCGTCCAAGGAACGTACGGCGTCGTCTGGAGGAGGAACTGGGTTCACGACAACACCGGCAACGGGATCTGGTCGGACGGCAACGTGCACGACGCCCTGTACGAGCAGAACGTCGTGGAGTCGAACTCGGGGTCGGGGATCTTCCATGAGATCAGCTGGGACGCGACGATCCGGAAGAACGTCGTTCGTGGGAACGCGACGGCCTCGATCGGTTCGTCGTGTTGGTGGGGTGCTCAGGTGCAAGTGAACAACTCTCAGAACGTCGTGATCGTGGACAACGACATCGACGCTCGGAACGGCGCGAACGGAGTCTGCGTGGTCGACGCCGTCAGGCCCCAGACGGCGCCGTTCTCCGATCGCCTGGCGAGCGTCGACGTCACACGGAACACGATCCGGATCGCGTCACCAGGTACGTCGGGCCTGGTCGGCCGGACGGCTCGCGACATCCGGTTCGACCGGAATCGGTACGAGGTGGCCGATCTCACAGGCGCGTTCTGGGCGTGGCTCGATCGGTACCCGATCACGTGGAGCGAATTCCGGATCAGGAGCGGCGAGACGAGGGGTTCCCGCTCCTTGATCCCCTGATCCGACCTGGCGCGGTTCGCGGAGCCTCAGGACCCCACGTTCTGAGGCGACGGCTGAAGACCCGCGTCTGCCCGAGCTGAGGGAGAGATCGTCGACGTCCAAAGCAGGATCAGGAACGACACGAACGCGCCGCAAGCTCCTCCCCACGTCGCCCCGACCAGACCGTCCCTCCAGGCGAGTGCCGCGACGAAGACGATCGTCACGCCGGTTCCCGCGGCGCGGCTGATCAGCAGTGTCGGACCGCGTTGGGCCGCCTTCAGGAGTAGCACGCACCCGATCGCCGCGGCGGTCGACACCTGCCAGGCCGCGGTCGGCCAGATCAGGTCCTGGTAGCGGGCGAACTCCGGTCCGAACAACGCCGGGAGCAGCCGCCAACCGCCGAGGAGCAGTACGACGACGAAACCGAGAGCGGCCACGACCGCGATGCCCGACAGCTCCATCGCGAGAGATCTCGCTTCCCGGAACCCGTGTCGGAGCGCCCGTGACACGGCTGGCAAGCCCGGCATCGCGAGCGCGGGCAGGATCAACGTGAGGGGCGCGAAGATCGTCTGTGTCGCGCGGAACCCACCGAGTGCGTCTGCGCCGAGGATCGCGGCCACGACGAACGTGAGGGCGTTCGTGCCCAGGTTCGACACGACGACGGTGCCGACGTTCCACCGGCCGAACGGCATCGCATCGCGCCACCACCACGACCACGCGCGGCGAAGGGTCGACGGTCGGATCCCCGTCTGCGCGAACCCGAACACCGCTCCCGCCGTCGCGCCCGCTCCCCACGCCGCAACCAAGGCCCAGTCGGTTCCTATCGACAGGGCGAACGGCGTGGCGACCGCCATCACCGCGAACCACGCCCCGTCGTTCGCCGCCGCCGCCGCCGGCCGACGGTCCCTGAACAACAGGCCACGCCACGTCTGTTGCACGAGGCCCGGCACGATCCACGGGCTGAAGATCAGGAACGCGCGACCGGCCGGATCCGGGAAGAGCAACCCAACCCCCGCGAGACCGACCGACGCCAAGAGTCCGAGCAGGATGCTGAGCGTCAGTGTCTGTGACGCGGTGACGCGCCGGTTCTGCTCGCTCGTGGCGGCGGAGACCGCGATCAGCGGTTCGATCAGCAAACCTCGGAGGAGTCCCATCGCGACGAGGTACGCCGAGAACCCGAGGAAGACGTGGCCCAAGCCGCTCGGGCCGAGGAGTCTCCCCGCGAGGAGACTGAGTCCGAAGTTCGTCGCGGACGAGAGCGCCTGGTCGACGAATCCCCACGCGACCGCGCCGTGTTCACCGCGTCGGAACAATCGGATCATCGTCGGATCTCCTCGCGCCCTGCGGGAGCCGGTGGGGACAGCGACATCCCGTAGCGAAGGATCAGCGGTGCCGCGACCATCCCGACGAGCCGTCGATCGGCGCTTGCCATCTCGTGGAGCCAACGATCGTCCGACCGGAACGTGACGTCACCGGTGAGGAAGCGATCCGCGTTCCCCGCCACCGTGTGGTGTTCACCGATGCGAACGGTGCGATCGTCGGTGAAGATCCGTGGTGACCGCTCTTCCTCGAGGAGTCGAAGGATCCTTTGGATCGATCGCTCGGGTCGTGCCACGAGCTCGTCGTAGAGGAGCAGGAGTGATCGCCTCCTCCCGGCTCTCCACCGAAGCGCATCTCCCATCACGTTCGTGGCGCTCCACAGGGCACACGACATGACCGGTGACAACGTCGCCATCCGGCCCGTGGGGGCTCCGTCCGGGTTCGGCTTGGACCGAGATTGCGAGTATGCGACGCCTCTGGGGTCGCGGACGAGATGGAGGAACTTCACCTCGATGCCGGGCAGGAGCCGAGCGACCGCTCCGTTGGTCGGCCGCTTCGATGTATCGACGATGATGTCGGTGCCGGTGACCTCGGCCAGCGCTTCGTACGTCGTCCGCAGCGTGGTGGCGTACCGGAGGAGCGACGGATCCCCCGCCACGTTCCCAGGCCGACGCATCAGCAGCGAGGCGAGGTGATGGGGCCGAAGTGCGGCGCGGTCCGCCGCCAGCATCTCGTCGGGTGTCGCCCCACCACGCTCACGGACGAGCGAGAGCACCTTGCCCCAGACCTGGCACGTCGCCACCGGCGAACGGCAGCCGCAGAGACGCCCCTGGACGGTCCGCTCCCACAGGAATCGGACCTCTCCCGCCGCGAAGAAGCCGGGCAGCTCCCCGAGCACGTTGCCCAGCACGGTGCTTCCGCACCGCGACGAGCCGATCACGTAGAGGATCTTCATCCCGCCGAACCCCTCGGACCTCTCGATCGGAGGGTCATCGTTCGAACGCCGCCGACAACCGAGCGAGCGCCCGTCGCGCGGCCCGATCCCGCTCCGCCGCCGGCCAGGGCCGCTCGGCACGCGCGTCGAGATACGACCTCATCGCATCGATCGCGTCCTCGGGTGAGCAGCCGGCGGTGCTCGCGTACGCCTCGATCGCGATCCCGATCCAGCCGCGCCCGTCCACGACACCATGGAGCACTTCGTCGAACGAGGGACGGCCCAACAAGGAATAGGTCTGCGCCAACCAATGACAGATGTCGTGGAAGACGTCGCCGCTCGGGTTCGCGGATTCCCAATCGACGAGCACGATCCCGTCACCGGTACGGAGCAGATTCCAGGGCGCCATGTCCCCGTGCGTCGATCCACGGAGTCTCCCGTCCCCCTGCGTTGACGTGCTCGCGAAGAAGCTTCCCAGCGCCGCCGCGACCTCCTCTTCGAGCAGCCACGGACGAGGAACGAGATGCTTCGGGACGACCTCGAGCATGAGCAGGCCAGGTTCGGACGCGAGGATCCGTGGTGGCCGGAGCGGAGCCGGAAGCGCGGGTCCCATCGCTCGGATCGCCTCCACCTCGTGGGCGAGTGCCGCCTCACCGGCCTCGGTGGTCGCGACCTTCGCGAGTCCTCGACGCCGTCCCCGGTGATCGACGAGGAGCGCCGTGTAGCGCCCAGGGTGATTCGCCGGCGCGACGGCGAACGTCGTGCGACTCGGGACGTACGGCGCCAGCCGACGCCGCACCTCGAGCGGTGGCGCCGTGCCTCTCGGAAGGAGCCGGAGGGCGCCCCACCCCGCGAACCCGATCGCTGCTTCCCACGCTCGTCGTCCCCGGTCGCGCATCGGGTTGTGGACCGCCATCGCGCTCGCTGAGGTTCGAGCAGGTCCGCGCGGTATCCACCAACGCGTCCGGCCAACGGGTGGCAACGTGGCCCATCCGTACGCCAGTCGACGTGTCGTTCGCGCCTCCATGAACGTCAGGATCGCTTCCCGTGCCTCCTGGACCATCTCCTCGACGGTGGTCGAGGCATCGAGGTGCACGCGAGGGACCCTCCGCGGAAGGGCGTCGTGCCACGCGGCCGTCTGCCGGTCGAGCTCCTGATGCTCGAGCTCCGCCTTCCTGCCGAGCAAGACATCGGTCGGCGCCTCCAGGATCAACGCGAGATCCACGCGGGGCGTCAGCGCGCCGAGCACTCGAACGGCCCGCTCCGGGATCCTCAGGCGGTACCGAGTGGGGTCGACCGCCATGTCCCACCATCCCCGCTGCACGATGACGAGGCCCGCTCGGAGACGGACGGGAAGAACTCGGATCAGACCGCCGACCACGAAATCCAACCAGTAGTAGCCGAGAAGCGGGATCGAGCGTTGTGCGGAGTGAGGGGCCGCGGCATGGGGCTGATCCGTCGGTCGGGCCTCCTTTCCGAGGATGCGTCCCACCGGCGGAAGGAGTCCCGGTCGCCAGTGGAACGCTGCCCGGCGCTTGAAGATCCCTCCACACGCATCCGGCAGTCGATCGGCCAGGGTGGACTTGCCCGAACCGTCGGGTCCCGCGATCAGGACGGTGAGTCCCGTCGGGTGTGTGATCCGCTCGACGTACCGTCGGAGACCGAGCGCTCCGGCGATCACGAGCCGGGTCGGGGACCCGAAACGGCGCACCCAGAGCAGTTGACGCGAGATCTCGAAGGCGGTCGGATCAGGAACCCGCCCCTCGAGTGCCGGTTCCGACACGAGATGGGCGAGGGGTCGACCGACCATCCCTCTCAGTTGTCGTTCGAACTCGGGGGGGTCGACCCTGGCGAACCTGCCGATCCTCGCCCACTCGGCCTCCGTCCGGATCCCCTTCCGGATCCTCTTCGCCGTCAGGTACGCCGCGCGCGTCGAGGACGGCGCCACGTTCGTTCCCTCGCTCATCGTGAGGCTTCCCCGGAAGGAGTCGCGACCCAAACCGAGGGGATCGTCGATCGTGTCGAGCGCGAGGAGCTCGCCCTTCCGCTCGAGCACCCAATACCACCCCCTGAGGTCGTAGTGGATCGAATTGCACAGCCGCCAATCCGTCGGGAGTCGCAGGGCCCAGCTGTCATCCAACCCTTCGACGGCGCAGTCGACGTCGCTCCCGCCCAGGTCCGAGTGGATCTCCTCGCCGAGGGGCATGTGAAGCACGAGCACGCGATCGCCCACGAGGGACGCCAGTGCGAGGCGAACGTCGCCTCCGGCGGTCACAGGTTCCATGCGGTCTTCGCCCAGGCGGCGGTCCGCGCGATCCCTTCGGACAGCGGGACCGTCGGCGACCATCCCAGCTCTCGTCTCGCCATGGAGATGTCGGGGCACCTCTTCCTCGGGTCGTCCTCCGGTCGCTCATCGAACACGATCGGGGACGTGCTCCCGACGATCGAGCGTACCGTTTCGGCGAGCGACTGCATCGTGACCTCTTGGGGGTTGCCGAGGTTCACGGGTCCCCTGACATCGGAGGACAGGAGTCTCCAGATGCCGTCGATCAGGTCATCGACGAAACAGAGGGAACGTGTTTGAGCGCCGTCACCGTGGACGGTGATGTCCTGACCGGTCATCGCCTGGCGCAGGAACGTCGGGACCGCCCGCCCGTCGTCCGGTCGGAGTCGAGGCCCGTACGTGTTGAAGATCCGTGCGATCCGGATCGGCGTGGCGCGATGCCGATGGTAGGCCATCGTCAGCGCCTCCGCGAACCGCTTGGCCTCGTCGTAGACAGCCCGGGGTCCGATCGGATTCACATTGCCCCAGTAGCTCTCAGGTTGTGGATGGATCTCGGGATCCCCGTACACCTCAGACGTCGATGCCAACAGGAACGTGGCCCGGTTGGCGCCGGCGAGCTCGAGCGCCTCCCACGTGCCAAGAGCTCCGGCTCTCATCGTCTCGATCGGGAGGCGGAGGTAATCGACGGGGGAGGCGGGCGAGGCCATGTGGATCACGGCATCCAACGGTCCTTCGACGCTGATCCCCGTGGTGATATCGACCCGAACCAGCTCGAATCCATCCTTCGTGAGCGCATCATCGAGGTTGCCTCGATGCCCCGTCAGGCCTGAGTCGAGCGCCGACACGGCCCACCCCTCCATGAGAAGGCGATCGCAGAGATGAGAACCGAGGAAGCCGGATCCTCCGGTGACGACGGCCCTCGGCAGGTCGGCTCCTACAGGACGGGAGGCCGACCGGTGGGGAGGTAGGTGAAGCCGCGCGTGCGCATCTCGTGCGGGTCGAACACGTTCCGCCCATCGACGATCAGCGGATAGGCCATCTGCTCCTTGACCATGTCCAGGTCGAGGCGCTTGAACTCCTCCCACTCGGTGCAGACGACCGCGCAATGGACGCCCATGATCGCCGAGTACGGGTCGAGCGCGACCTCGAGATCCGGGACGTCGTCCTTCGCGCCGGGCATCGCCTGCGGGTCGTAGCCGATGACCGTCGCCCCTTCGGCCAGGAGTCGTCGCCCCAGCGCGAGCGCGGGAGAGAATCTGATGTCGTCGGTCCCCGGCTTGAAGGCCAACCCGAGCAACGCGACGCGCTTGCCTTCGATGTTCCAGAGACCTTCACGGACCTTCTGGAACGCAGCGACGACCGCCTCATCATTGAGACGTTGGATCTCTCGGATCAGCGGGAACTCGTAATTCGCCTCGTTCGCGAGTCGTTCGAACGCGTCGAGATCCTTCGGGAAGCAGAACCCTCCGTACCCCAAGCCGGCGTTGAGGAACGCCCGTCCGATCCTCGGATCGGATCCCATGACCTCTGCGATCGCGACGACGTCGGCGCCCGTCCGCTCGCAGATCCGAGCGAGCCCGTTCGCATAGGAGATCTTGAGAGCGAGGAACGCGTTCGACGCGTGCTTCGCCAGTTCCGCCGTCCTGATGTCGGTCTCGATCACGGGGGAGCCTGCGTCGATCGACCCTTGATAGATGCGGCGCATCACCGCGTAGCCGCGTGGAGAGTCGGCTCCGATCAGGATCCGGTCCGGTCGGAGCGAGTCCTCGATCGCGGTGCCTTCGCGAAGGAACTCCGGGTTCGAGACGACCTCGATCTCGAACGGCGCATCAGGTCGCTCCAGCGCGATCGTCCGTCGGATCCTCTCGGCCGTTCCCGCGGGGACCGTCGACTTCTCGACGACGACGAGATCGCGGGTCGCAGCGCGAGCAACCTCTCGCGCCGCATCCTCGACGGCGACGAGGTTCGCCTCTCCGGTCTCTCGCGGTGGGGTTCCGACGGAGATGAAGACCACCTCACGATCCACGACGCCGGCGGCGATCTCGGTGGAGAACGAGATGTGCTGTCCGCCCGATGCGCTGTCGAGGAGCTCCTGGAGTCCGGGTTCGAAGAAGGGCGCTTCTCCGCGCTGGAGGCGCTCGATCTTCTCCACATCGGAGTCCACGCCGACGACGTCGTGCCCCATCGCTGCGAGCGTGACGCTTGTGATCAACCCGACGTGGCCCGTCCCGATCACGCCGACCTTGAGCGGTATCTCGATCGTGGGGATCGATGTCGTTTCCCGTATCACAGCGTCACCCTTCGTCCGCGGTGTCGACCTGGGTCAGGCGGTCCGAACGTCGCCCCACGCGCTCCGCGAAGAGCTGCCTCGCGAACAGCATGGCGAACCGTGGATTCTGCCGAAGATATCGCCCCGAGAGCCGTCGTGGCTCCGTCGCGAGACGGAAGAGCCACTCCAGGCCGATCCGACGCACGAGCGGGGGAGCCTGTGGCTTGACGCCGGCGAGGAAGTCGAAGGCCGCGCCCACGCCCAACATCACGGCCTGGACGTTCGCTCGTTGCCGAGCCATCCATCGCTCCTGCTTGGGGCAACCCAGCCCGACGAACACGATCCTTGCTCCGGACTCCCGGATCTCATCGGCGATCTTTCCGTCGAGCTCGGAAGGGGTCCCGTCGTCGAACGGACTCGATCGATGGACCACTCGGAGGCCGGGGAAGTCGATGCCCGCTCGCTTGCTCAATCGATCGAGAACATGGGGCGTGCCCCCGACGAACGCGACCGGGACGTCCTCGGAAGCGGCGCGCGACAGGATCACAGGCATGAGCTCCGGGCCGTACACGCGGGTTGCCTTCGGCACGCCCAACCACCGCAAGCCCCACACGAGTGGCATCCCGTCGGGCGTCACGAGATCCGCCGAGTCAACCCACGAACGGAATCCTCGATCGTCGCGAGCAGCCATCACGGTGCTGACCGCTGCCACGCAGACCGACCGTGACTCGCCGGCCTTCGCCCATGTGAGGACACGGTCGGCGGCGTCCGCGTAGCTCGTCGCATCGACCCGCATCCCGAGGATGTGGCGCGACCGCAGAGCGGCGTCCGGGGTGACGGTCAATAGGCGCCTTTCCTGCCCAGGACCGCACCTGCGGTCTTGAGCAGGACGTACAGATCGAACGTCAGCGACCAGTTCTCGATGTAGAACAGGTCCATCCGGAGCGCCTCCTCGACGCTGACCTCGCTCCGACCGCTGATCTGCCACCAGCCGGTCATCCCGGCTCTGACCTCGTGCCGCTGTCCGAGGAGCTCCGGGTTCGCTTCGACCTGCTCGACGGGCAGCGGGCGGGGGCCGACCAGGCTCATGTCGCCGCGCACGACGTTCCAAAGCTGCGGCAGTTCGTCCAGGCTGAACGCCCGCAGGAAGCGTCCGACAGAGGTCAGGCGCGGGTCGTCCGCGAGCTTGAAGTACGGCTTCGTAAGATCGATCACGGCATCGGCGACGGCGAGCTGGGGATCACGAACCATCGTGCGGAACTTGTACATGACGAACGTACGACCGGCTCTGGTCACGCGTTCCTGCCGGAACAGGATCGGTCCCCTGGAGGAAAGCCTGATCGCCAACGCGATCGCCCCCATCACCGGTGAGAGCAGGATCGTCAGGAGGATGCTCGTTACCACGTCGAAGGAGCGTTTCAGCGCGGCTTGCGGGCCGGTCAGTTTCGCGGGGCGGACCGTCAGCATCATCAGGTTGTGGACCTGTTGGATGCTCAGCCTGGTGCTCAGGACCTCCGGTGCGTTCGCGGACACGCGCATCTCGATGTCCGCCTCGCGACACCAACGACCGACCCGCACGACTTCATCGGGGGACGCATCGCTGGATGCCACGAAGACGCATTCGGCACCCGCATCCCGGATCGCGGCGGGAAGTTCGTCGAGCGGACCGAGCAGTGGCAGCTTCGACCTGAGCGGCCGGATCGGAGTCGACCCCACGTAGCCGAGCGGCGTGAACCCTCGGACGGAGGGCGCCAACGCGTCCGCGATCGTTTCCGCCTCCGAGTTCGTTCCGACGATCAGTGTCCGCAACGTCAAACGCCCGAGGCGCTTCTGCCGACGGATATGCCAACGAGCGACGCGACGGACGGCGAGCTCCAGGACCAGCGCGGCCACCCAGAGCAGGGCCAAGGATGATCGATGGAGCGCCTCGTCCCACCAGGCGCTGACGACGACGATCAGGAGCACCGCGATCGTGGTGGCTGCGATCAGACGTCGGAACTCTTCCGGCGCGGAGAGGTGGCGGATGCCGTACAGGCCGAAGGAATGGAACGTCGCGACCCAGAGGATCGGACTCATGAGGATCACCAGCAGGAGCTCGTTCGTGTGTCCGCTCGCTGCGGCCTGCCGCCAGTGGACGATCAGGAGCGCCGCGATGATGCACAGCACGTCCGCGACGACCAGGGCGGCCGCGATCCTTCGGTATCGAGAGATCGTGGAGGACGCCGGCGCCGGTCCCACCTCACCGCTCCGTGCGTCCGGGAGGCGGTAGACGTCTGTTTCAGCTCCGAAGGTCTCGTTCACTGGATCCAAGTGCGCTCCTCCGTCGTCATGCGCACGACGTGCTCGGGCGCCCGGAGCCCTCTGTCAGCTTTGCCCATGTTTCGTTCGTTCGAAACACATGTGGCAACGCGATCGCATGGAGTCGACGCCCGAACCCCTGCCGTGGGAGCCGTTGGGATGTCCGTGCCGGGCTGATCGGGGACGCGAAGAAAGGCAGGGATCCTGCCGCCATGCCTCGCAGCGGGACGGGGAAGCATCGACATCGGGGGGTTGCTCCTCTGTGCGCCCTGTGAAGGCCCGTAGTGTTCCACCTGCAGGCCGACCCGGTCAACGGCCGGATGGGCCGTTCGCGCGACCCTGGGATCAGGTGACGTCCGTCCGGCCCGCCGTCGCGAGGTAGTAGAGCCACTCCCACCGCCGGAGGCTCCGATCGGAACGTGCTGTCACGTCCGATCCTCCCGGATCGAAGATCCGCACGTTCCGGAATCCGCAGTCACCCAGCTGGGCGACCTGCGCGGAAGGTGCGATCACGCATCCGTCGATCTCGATCAGCTCTCCCGGGTCCGCGAACCCCTCCGAGTTCAACTCGAAGCGCGGGCGCCGGTAGATGAACTGGCCTTGTCCACCTCGCAACGAGGCCGAGTGGTTGATCATCCGGATCCGGCGCGTGCTGGAGATCGCGCGCACGATCTCATGGGGAACGGCCCGGAGATCCCGCGAACCGTCGCCCCTCGACATCGCCCGCCGGATCGATCGCACGAACGACCGCTGATCTCGAGCCCAAAGGATGTTGTCCGACGAGAAGGCGAACCTGGCTCCCGACGCGCAAACCCGACGGATCTCACGGAGAGCCATCACGCGTCCCTCGAGATCGATGCTGTCGATCCCCTGCCAGGAGAACAGGACGACGTCGAACGATCCCGTCTCGAAAGGAGCCAGATCCCGGGCGTCAGCTACGAGGAAGCGGAGCCGATCGCTGACCCGATCCTCGAAACGACGCCGGCAGGCAGCGATCATCGCCGCCGAAACATCGATCCCCACGTACCGCCGCACACGATGCGCGAGATGTGTCGTCGTCCTTCCGCCGCCCACCCCGATGTCGAGCATCCGGGCGTCCGTTATCCGATCTGCGATCCGGTCGAGGATCGCTCGCTCAGGCGGAAGTAGGAAGTCGAAGGTCGCATACTCGGCCACGACGTCCTCGGCCTCGAAATGCGCGGCCGAGGTGGTGCGCCGATCTTTCCCCATCATGACCCCCGATCGACGGTCGCTTGGACAACAGATCGGATGGAGCGGGCGGTGTCGCGCCGGGACGATAGCGCCGTCGTGTCGTTCCTGTGGCGATCGTCCGCGCGTGATCGGCCACGAGACACGCGGGCGCGGGTGCAGGGGCGGAGCCGCGCTAAGATGCATGGATGTCCATGGCGGCTCCCCCCGAAGCCATGCCCTCACTACGCGAGTACTTCTCCGTGGTCTGGAAACACAAGGGGAGGATCCTCCTCATCACGCTCGCGGTCCTGTCCGTCGCGCTGTTGTATTCGTCGCAACTGACCCCTCGCTACAGCTCGACCGCCCAGGTGCTCGTGCTCCCGGTGAACTTCTCGCCGACGGAGCCGCAGAGTCAGCAAGTCCCAGCCAACATGATCAACGAGGTCGAGGTGATGACTTCGACCGAGGTGAGTCAGGCGGTCGCTCGGGACGTCGCGGCGGCCGGGCTTCCCCTGGCCGAGGTCACCGTCGAAACGCCCCCCGGGACCGGCATCCTCTCGATCGAGGCCACCTCGCCGAACGCCGACGCTGCGCAGGCGACCGCCCGCGCGTACGCGGAGAACTACCTGAACGTTCGACTCGACAACGTCCTGAGTGACCTCGAAGCGGTCTCCGAGCCCATCGAAACCCGACTGACGGAGATCAATCAGGAGATCATCCACACCCAGGAGCAGTTGGCCGACGCGACGAGCGACACGCAGACGTCCACCCTCCAGATCCAACTCAGCTCACTCTTCTCCCAGCGGCAGTTGCTCCAGGAGAAGTTGAACGAACTCGTGTTGCCGGAGAACCTTCGGGTCGGCGAGGTGCTTCAGCAGCCGCAGCTCCCCACCGAACCGTACGCGCCCAACCACGCGAGGACGGCGCTGTTCGCAGCGTTCGTGGGTTTCTTCCTCGGGATCGGCGTCGTCTTCCTGATGGATCGGCTCGATCCTCGCATCAAGAGCCGGGAGGAGTTCGAGACGCAGGCCGGAGCCAGCGCTCTCGGTCTGATCCCGACGAGGGGCTGGCTGCCTCATACGGTGGACGCGCCGTACGTCGACGGGCCCGGTTCCCCACCGGGTCAGGCGTACGAGATCCTTCGGATCAGCCTCGCGACCGCGATGTCGGCGCAGGGAGCGCGCACGCTGGTGGTCACCAGTCCTCGGCGGGGAGAGGGGAAGACGTCCGTCACGGCCAATCTCGCCGCGTCCCTCGCAGCCTCGGGGAAGCGAGTGATGGTGATCAGTCCCGACCTGGCGGCCGCTGAGCGCGGGATCCGCTTCGGTCCGGACGCCCCTGGCGAACTGCTCACCCTTCTCGACGTGCCGGCGGATGCCAGGGCGATCCGTGAACAGCTGGCCCTCATCCCCAGCTCGGTCGACGTCGCGATCGTGGACGCGCCCGCGGCGCTGGAGAGTGCCGGCATCGCCGTCATCGCCCCGTCCGCCGACGCCGTGCTCGTCGTCGCTGATGCTGCCCGGAGCTCCAGCTCGAGCGTCCGCGAGACGAGACGTTTGCTCGACCAGGTCGGAGCGACGGTCATCGGCGGAGTGCTCACGCACGCCGACCGGGTGGACAGATCCATCGCCTTCGGGGACACGGATGCCGCCGGCCGACGGATGGCGCGGCGCCGCGCCATGCAGGCTCGAGGCCGGCCCGCGAGCCCGACGCCGACTCTCGTGCACGCGGATGACGTCGCCGCGCGAGAGGCTCCTGCAGCCGAATCCGGTATTAGCGTCGGGGTGCCCGCGGCCGCGCCTCCCGTACCAGCTGGGGCCCGCCACAGCGCCCCACCCAGGACATCAGCCGCTCCGGCTCCTCAGGCGGACACGATCACTCCTGCCCAGCCTTCTTCTTCGACGGAGGCTCGGACGAGACCTTCGACGATGACCGCCGCGTCGATGGAGGTCAGAACAGGCAGCGACCCGAAGACCGTTGAGGAGGTCCCGCGGCCGGATCTCGGATCGAACGCCGGGGCGCCGCGGCCCGAGGCTCGAAACGCTGTGAACACGAGGAGGTCCAGCTCGGGGACCCAGGCACCATCCGTGAACGCCAAGACCACCGAACGAATGGCGACGACCGAACGGGAGGCGAGGCAACCGGAGGCCAAGACCCAGCCGGAGGCGACGACGCAGCAGGCGGCGAAGACCCAGCCGGAGACGAAGACCCAGCCGGAGACGAGGACCCAGCCGGAGACGAAGTCCCAGCCGGAGGCCAAGTCCCAGCCGGAGGCCAAGTCCCAGCCGGAGGCCAAGTCCCAGCCGGAGGCCAAGACCCCGCCTGAGGCGAAGATGCAGCCGGAGGCCGCGACCCCGGCGGAGGCCAAGACCCAGCCGGAGACGAAGACCCAGCCGGAGACGAAGACCCAGCCGGAGACGAAGACCCAGCCGGAGGCCAAGTCCCAGCCGGAGGCCAAGTCCCAGCCGGAGGCCAAGACCCCGCCGGAGGCCAAGACCCCGCCGGAGGCCAAGTCCCAGCCGGAGGCCAAGACCCC
>Ga0111539_10004841_pt1 | contig 17547 bp, 13 predicted proteins | sample RhiMethybrSRZTD1_FD_79667 | JGI IMG/M metagenome (GOLD analysis project Ga0111539, IMG submission 79667) | Populus rhizosphere microbial communities from Tennessee, USA - Rhizosphere MetaG P. TD hybrid SRZTD1 (version 2) (version 2) | ecosystem: Host-associated > Plants > Roots > Rhizosphere >... | reverse complement strand
TCGCGGTCGTCCTCGGGCTACGTCGCGCGCCATCCCGCCGGCCTCTGAAGGCCGCAACCCCGGGGCGGGAACGGGTGTTGCAACACTCGTGCGCCGCCTTCTGGGGGTAGTGGCAGTCGGCGCCGTGCTCGGGCTTCCCGCCGGAGCCGCGGCCGCTCCGCGTGCAAGCGACTTCTCGCAGTCGCTGCCGGGCGGAACAGCGCGAGCGGCCGGATCCGGGGCCGTCACCACCCCAGCGGTGCGCGCTCCGCACGCCTTCGACCTGCTCGGGGTCAAGTGGGACGCGCCCGAGAAGGTGACCGTCGACGTCCGCGCGCGCAGCGTCCGGACGGGGCGCTGGAGCGCCTGGGTGCGTGCCGACGAAGGCGCGGATGCCCCCGACGGCCTCACGGCGCCGATGCGCGGCACGGGGCCGGTGTGGACGGGGCGTTCGGATCGCTACCAGCTGCGGCTTTCGGGCCCGGCGCGCGGGCTGCGCGTCGACTTCGTGCGCTCCCACGCCAGTCGCGTGCGCGCGAAGCGTCCGACCGCGCGCGCGGCACAGGCGGGCCAGCCGTCGATCATCCCCCGCGCACAGTGGGCGGGGACCCAGTGCAACCCGAAGGGCACCCCCGAGTACGGCACCGTGCAGATGGCGTTCGTCCATCACACCGACGGGACGAACGACTACTCGCCGCAGGACTCGGCCGCGATCGTGCTCGCCATCTGTCGCTTCCACCGCAACAGCAACGGCTGGAACGACATCGGCTACAACTTCCTCGTCGACAAGTACGGGCAGATCTTCGAGGGCCGGGCGGGGGGCATCGACCAGCCCGTGGTCGGGGCGCAGGCCCAGGGCTACAACGACCAGTCCACCGGCGTCTCGAGCCTGGGCACGTTCACCACGGTCGGGCAGACCGACGCCGGCTTGCGCGCCATCTCGCAGCTCATCGCCTGGCGGCTTTCGATCGCCGGCGTGCCGACCGCGGGCGACGTGACGCTGATCTCGCGCGGCGGCGGCGACAACCGCTATCCGTCCGGTACGCCGGTGACCTTCAACCGCATCTCCGGGCACCGCGACGGCGACGCCACCGACTGCCCGGGCGACGCGCTCTACGCCCAGCTGCCCGAGATTCGTGCCCAGGCCGCGAGCGCCGCCCCGGCGGTGCCGGTGGGCCCGTCGACGACGGTCCGCACCCAGCTCAGCCTCTCCACGGCTTCGCGCCTGGCGTTCCCGCAGCCGGTCGCGGTGTCGGGGCAGCTCACGCTTGCGGGCGGATCGCCGCTCGCGGGCGTCAAGGTGCAGGTCCAGTTGCGCTCGCTCAGCGGGCACTGGGTGTCGATCACGACCGCCGACACCGACGCCGCCGGCAACTGGAGCGCGAGCGTGAATTCCAGCCGCACGGTCGCGGTGCGCGCGTACTGGCCGGGCGACGGGATCCACCGCGCTGTCGCGTCGTCGGGGGCAACGGTGGTGGTCCAGCCGACGCTGTCGCTGGCGGCGTCGGCCAAGCGCCTGCGCGCCGGCGCCCGGGTCAAGCTCAGCGGCGCGATCGCGCCGCGCAAGACCGCCGTCGGGCTGCTGATCCAGCGGCGCGTGCGCGGCGGCTGGCGCTCGGCGGGGCCGGGCAAGGCGCGGGCCCGCGGCGGCAAGTTCGCGGTCGGCCTGCGCCCGTCACCCGGCCTCTATCGCGCGCGGGCGACGTTCGCGGGCGACAAGCGCAATCCCAAGGCGTCGTCGCCGAGCGTGTTCTTCCGCGTGTTGCCGGCCCCCCGGCCGCGCGGCACACGCGCTGCCTGAACGGGGTCAGACCCCACCCTCAACCACCCTCAAGGGGGTCAGACCACTCTCGTGCTTCAACGCGGTATCGGGGGCCCCGGCGGCTGCACGATGTCGCGGCCCGTCGGCTGCATCTCGCCGTCGAGCTCGAGCTGCCAGTAGTAGCGCGTGAACGTGACCCCCGCCTGGTAGTCGCCCACGTGGGGCGCGATGCGTTCTCCCCTCGCCATCCGCACGATCAGCTCGGGGTACGTGTGGCCGGGCCGGGCGGCGTACATCGGCGCAGGGAAGGCGCCACCGAAGCGCGTGTTGACGTCGGTGATGCCCAGGCCGATGTCGCGATCACGAAACGCCTGCACGGTGCACGGGCCCCGCACGCCCAGCGCCTCCACCACGCGGCGACCGAGGTCGACCAGCTCGGGATCGTCGATCACCGTGCCCTTGATCGACTCGCCGCCGCGGGATTCGATCATCGTGCGCGGGATGACGTTCAGGCAGCGCCGGTCGAGGCCGGAGAGGCAGTCCATCGAGAACTCCGGTCCCCGCATGAGCTTCTGGACCATCACCGGCTCGTCCACGTAGCCGACGAAGAACTCCATCGCGGCGCGATCCGGCGCGGGATGGATCGAGCGAGCGCCGCTGCCCTGGCGCGGCTTGACCATGACCGGGTATGACTCCGGCTCGGCCCCCGGAAGGACGGTGGGCGGCGAGGGCAGGCCGTGGCGCTCGAGGAGCAGGTGGGCCTCGTACTTGTCGTAGGTCGCGTCCGTGATCTCCGGATCGGGCACGAACGCGGGCAGCACGCCGTCGCGGCGGGCGCGGGCGAGCACCGACAGGTCGAGGTCGGTGAGGGGCACGACGGCGCCCACGTCGTGCTCGTCGCACAGGGCGCGCAAAGCCGGCACGTAGCCGGGGTCGTCGATGCGCGGCACCGCGACACGCACCGCCGCCGCATACTGCGCCGGCGCCAGCGGGTTGGGGTCGGCGGCCACGACGGTGGCGTGTTGCGCGAAGGCCGAGACGATGTCGTAGCGCTTGCCGACGCCGGTGAGGAGCACGCCCATCACCGCCGCTCCCCCGTCGGCCCCTTCCACCCGCCGCTCTCGCCCTTGTAGAGGCCGTAGCCCTCGAACACGAGCTTGGCGCTGCGCAGCAGGATGCGGAGGTCGAGGAGGAGCGAGCGATGGTCGACGTACCAAACGTCGAGCTCGATGCGCTCGTGCCAGGGCAGCGTGGTGCGCCCGTTGACCTGCGCCCAACCGGTGATGCCGGGCTTGACCTCGAGACGCCGGCGCTGGTGGGGCGTGTACTGGTCGACCTGCACCTGGATGGTGGGCCGCGGCCCGACGAGCGACATCTCGCCCCGCACCACGTTGACCAGGTTCGGCAGCTCGTCGAGCGACCAGCGGCGCAGGACCTGCCCGAATCGCGTGATGCGCGGATCGCCCTCGTTGACCGCCATGCCGGCGCCGATGTTCTCGGCGCCGTCGACCATGGTGCGGAACTTGTAGATCTCGAATGGGTGCCCGTCCTTGCCCACCCGGCGCTGCTTGTAGATCGGATGACCGCGGCTCTCCAGCCGGATCACCAGCGCGGCCAGCGCCATCAGCGGGGAGGTCACGACGAGCACGGCCGCCGCCCCGACGAGATCGAGCGCGCGCTTCATGCCGAAGCCTCGGTCATCGCGTTCCCTCGGCGGCGTCCCAGCCCGCGGGCGTGCCGTGACGCAGCCAGTCGACCAGCCCGGCCGCCACCGAGGCGGTGGTGAGCACGTAGTAGCGGGCCACGAGGAACGGCCGCGCGCGCGACGGGGCGGCGGCGGCCGCCAGCAGACCGAGTTGCGCCGCGAAGGCGGCCCGGTAGGCCGGTCGTTGGTCCAGCAGCGCGGCGTTTGCGCCGAGCGCGACGAGGTGCAGGAACGGACTCGCGTAGCGCAGCACGCGGTGCGAGGCGATCATCAGGCCGTACAGCCCGCCGTAGCCGCGCGGCGAGAGCATCCCGCCGCGCACGACGATCGGCCAGGTGTGGCTCATCATGCGCCGCTTGCGGTGAAACTCGCCCTCGACCGTGGGAACCATCTTCTCGGTGGCGCGGGCCGCGGACGCGTACACGGCGCGCCAGCCGCGCTTGACGAGGTTGAACGGCATCGAGAGGTCGTGGCCCATGATCGGGTCGACGACGATGTAGGCGTCCTTGCGGGTCGCGTAGATGGCGCCGTTGCCCGCCGTCACCGAGGCCAGGCGCGACTCGAGCGCTCGGATCCATGTCTCGTAGCGCCAGTACAGGCCCTCCTGGTTCGTGGCGCCGTTGTCCCCGGTGAAGCGGACGGTTCCGCACACGTAGCCCACGCGGGGATCGAGGAACGGGGCGACGAGCGCCCGCAGCGCCCCGCGCTCCCAGGTGGCGTTGGCGTCCGAGAACGCGACCACCTCGCCACGTGCGCGGGCCACCGCCGCGTCCTGGGCTCGGATCTTGCCGCCGCGCGGGTTCTCGAGCACCAGGTCGGCGCCGGCGACGCGGGCGCGGTCGGCCGTGGCGTCGGTGGCCCCGTCGACCGAGACGATCAGCTCCAGCCGGTCGCGGGGATAGTCCAGCGCGAGCGCATTGCCCACCTTGTCGGCGATCACCGGCTCTTCGTTGAAGGCCGCGACGACGAGCGACACGTCGGGCAGGTCGCCGTCGCTGTAGGGAAGCACGTCGGGATCGCGCGGCCGGCGCAGCCGGTCCAGGCCGGCGAGCAGGACGGGATAGCCGAGCTGGGTGTAGACCAGCAGCCCGGCGGAGCCCCAGAAGGCAGCCTTCAGCGCGCGCTTCACGGCGCCGCATTGTGGCGAAGCAGATCCTCGTAGAGGGCGAGGGTGCGCTTCGCGATCGCATCCCACGCGTACGTCGTCTCCGCCGCGGCCCGCGCTGCGGCCGCCATGCGATCGCGCCGCTCGGGGTCGGCGAGCAGGCCCGCGAGGGCGTCGTGCAGGGCCACGGCATCGCCGGGCGCGACCACCTCGGCGGCCCCGGTCACTGCCACCTCGCCGAAGCCGCCGACGTCGCTCGCCACCAGTGGAGTCGCGAACGCCAGGGCGGTGAACAGCACCCCGGACTGGTCGGCCTGGCGGTAGGGGACCACGGCGACATCGGCCCGGCGGAACAGCGCCGCCAGTTCCTCGTCGGTCACGAACCGCGGCACGAAACGCACCCCCGCGGGCGCCAGCGCACGCACCGCCTCGAGGTCCATCCGTGGCATGCCAACGATCCACAGCTCGGCGCCGGCGATGCCGCGCCAGGCCTCGAGCAGCACGTCCAGGCCCTTGAAGGGGCGCAGGAGGCCGAAGAACAGGACCACGGGACCCTCGAATGCGGCGAGCGGGGCCGGCAGCGGTGCCGAGGGCAGCGCGGTGAGGTGGGTGAAGGCGCCGTGGGGGATGACGTGGACGCGCTCGTCCGGCACCCCGAGGGCGCGCAGACGCTCGGCGCCGGTGTGCGAATGGACGACGACGGCGTCGACGCGGTCGTACAGCCGCCGCTGAGCCGCCAGCTGGCCCGGGCGGGGCTCGCGCGGCAGCACATCGTGCGCGGTGAGCACGAGCGGGTGGACGGCCGGCAGCAGGTGCACGTCGAGCGGCTGGACCGTCAGCCACTGGAAGTGCACGACGTCGGCCCTGCGCGCAGGCCCGCGGTAACGCAGCATGTCGGGCACGTGCTGGGCGAGCTTGGCCGCGAAGCGCGTGCGCGAGCCCGGCGCGCCCGGCGCCCAGCGGTAGAACCGCTCGTCCACCGCGTAGCCGTCGGCGGCGGGCACCGGCCCGTAGGCGAAGCGGCTCGTGACGAGCTCGACGCGAGCTCCGGCTCGAGCCAGCGCGGCGGCCAGCGCGCGGTCGTAGGGCGGCGTGAAGGCCGAGGGGTCGACGATGTGGACGTACAGGGCGGCGGTTCGGGCGTCAGGCGTCAGGCGTCGGGCGTCAGGTCCTCGGGATGATGCCCGCTGCCCTGCCGAAGTCCTGCTTTGACAGCTGCTTGACCAGGCGCTTGCTCGTGCCGTCGTGCTCGATGGTCGGGATGCCGGGTCCCTCCAGGCGTATCGGGATCCAGTGCGTGGAGATAGGTGTTCCGTCGGCGTCGAGCTTGACTCGGAGGATCGCGCTCTCGCTCAGCGCGCCGCCCATGCCGAAGTTGTTCCAGCCCGCGAAATTGCCCAGCGAGTAGGCGATCAGGCGCCCGTGGTAGCGCTCGACGCCGCGGATGACGTGCGGGCCCGAGCCGACGACGAGGTCGGCGCCCGCGTCGATGGCCTCGTGGGCGAAGGCACGGCTGTCGCCGCGGTTCTCGCCGTAGGCGACCTCGGCGCCCTCGGGCACGTGGGTCTGGTCCGCGCCCTCGGCGCCGGCGTGCATGGCGACGACCACGATCTCGGCCTTCTTTGCCGCGCGCCGGACCAGGCTGCGCACCCCGGCCAGGTCGGTGAGCGACGCGGCCCACGGATAGGCGGCGAACCCGAGCAGCGCCACGCGCAGCCCGCCGCGCCGCAGGACCGTGATCTCGTCCGGGCGCCCGGTCGCGGCCACGCGGGCGCGGCGCAGGGCGCGGGTGGTCTGGGCCTGGCCGCGTGCCCCGAAATCCCAGGCGTGGTTGTTCGCGAGATTGACGGCGTCGAAGCCGCCCTTGCGCAGCGCGCGCGCGCGGGCGGGCGGGGCCTGGAACGCAAAGCACGTGTGGCCGGCGCCGCCGGCGCACTTCGATGCGCCGCCGACCGAGTACGTGCCCTCGAGGTTCCCGAAGGTCAGGTCGGCCGCGCGGAGCCGGCGCCGGACGCCGGCGAACTGCGCGGCGCCGTTGCCGGGCGGCACGCCCATCGCCGATCCGGGCGTGATGTCGCCCACCCACGCGATCGTCACCGCGCCGGGGCGGGGAGCCGCGGCGGCCCCGGCGACGCCCGTCTTCCCGCCGCTCACCGATGCCACCACGTCCTCTCCGCCGCTCACGGAGGCCGCCGCGCCGAGGACGGCAACCGCCGCGAGCACCAGCGCGCCGAGGGCGACGGCGCGGCGCCGGCGGTACGTGGCCGCGGACGGCCTGGGCTTGGAGGGCGGGTCGGCCAGGAGCATCCCGTGCGCCCCCCGGGATTCGGCGGCGAGGAGCCAATCCCTACTCGAACCGCAGCGTCGACAGCGCCATCCGGCACGCGCGCCCGACCTCGGCGCGGCGGGCCGCCGTCCGGCACTCGAGCTGCCATGTGCCGCCACCGCCGGCGAAGAAGTAGCTCGTCGTCTGCAGCGCGGTGCGCCCGCCGGCGGCCGGGTTGGTGGCGGGAAGGTCGACCGCGAGCACCCCCATGTCGCGGCCGGCGTGGCGCTCGCGGCGCTGCGTCGCGTGCAGCCCCTGGCGCGCGAAGCCGGCGCGCAGGCCGGCGAGGTACTGCGCGGGATCGAGCTCGCGCTCGCTCGTGCGACGTACCGCCAGCGCGTCGCGCGCGTCGAGCGCCACGAGGGCGAGAATCGGCCCGCGCTGCGGCGCACTCGCATGGAACGCGGCCGGATAGCGGAACGTGAACGGGAGCCGCGACGCGTGCAACGTGCGCTCGTCCGGGTTGCCCGAGCCTCCGCAGCCGACCAGCCCCGCGAAGACCGCCGCGAGCGCCAGCGTCAGCGCACTACGCCGCACGCGCAGCGCCCGCCCGCGAGACCAGCGCTCGCAGCCGCCGCGTCTCGCCCGCGCGAAGGAAGCCGGTGGCGGCGAGCACGGCCGGGATGGCCAGCAGCGCCAGCGCCCGCCCCACGAACCCGCCCGCACCGGCCGTGGGCAGCAGGAGCTCGCCGGCGACGGTGATCCCGCCGATGACGAGCACCAGGTGGGCCAGGCGCCCCCACTCGAACGCCACCGGGAACAGGCGGCGGGCAAACCAGTACATGAGCGCCACCATGGCGACGTAGGCCGCACACAGCGCGATGCCGGCCCCGGCGATCCCGAGGGGATCGACGAGCAGCACCAGCCCGAGCACGTTGACGCCGAGCCCGAGCGCCGCCGCCGGGAAGTTGCGCGTGGTGATCTTCGCGCGGCCCGCCATCACGGTGAGGATCAGGAACAGGCCGTAGAGGGCCCAGCCCAGCGTGACCCACGGCAACGCCTCATGGGCGCCGAAGAACGCGGGCGCCGCGAACACGCGCAGGACCCAGCGGCCGAGCAAGGTCATGCCGGCGACGATCAGTCCGGTGAACAGCACGTAGTACGTCGCCACGGTGGCGTAGAGGCGGGCGGCCTCGCGGTCGTCTTTGACCGAGTACGCCAGCGGCGGCCAGGCGTACTGGAACGCGCGCACGACCATGATGATCACGGCCGCGAACTTGACCGCCAGCGAGTACAGGCCCGCCGCTCCGGGGCCGCCGGGGCCCGTTGTTCGGTAGATGTAGAAGCGGTCGATGACGTTGAGCAGGAAGACCGAGACCTCGGCCGGCACGGTGGGCAGGCCGAAGCGCAGCATCGGCGGCATGTGGACGCGGACCGAGGGCACGCCGAGGCGGCCGCGCAGGAGGAACCACAGGCCGACCAGGACCACTGCGCTGGCGCCGTAGTTGCCGAGCAGCATGCCGCGCGCGCCCTGGTCGAGCGGCACCACGAGGAGCACGGTCAGCCCGATGGTCAACACGACATTGGTCATCGACGCGATCAGGTACGGCCGCACGCGCTCGTCCACTCGCAGCACCGCGTAGGCGGCCTCGAGGTTGGTGTAGGCCCAGATCCCCAACGCGGTCAGCCACATCAGCGTGGCGTCGTGGAAGCCGAGCACGAGCTTGGACAGCGGCTCGGCGAAGGCGCCGATGAGCAGCGCGACGGCGGTGGTAACGACGAAGATCCAGCCGGTGGCGGTACGGACCACGCGGTCGCGCTCCGCCGGGTCGTCGTGGAGGTAGTAGTAGCGGACGAGTGCCTCGATCCCGCCCAGCCGGACGACGATCGACACGGTCAGGATCGCGGTCAACAGCAACTCCGCGGTGCCGTACTGGGAGCGCGTCAATGCCCGGGTGTAGACGGGCAGCAGGAGCAGCCCGAACGCCGCAGCCACCACGTCGGAGGCCTGGTAGCCGGCCCCCGTGCGGAGAAGGCGCTTGAGATACCCGTACAAGGCGGGTTGACGGTAGAGCACGAGCCCGGCGGACCCCGGGGGGGCCACCCGGCACTAGGGTCCGCCTCGGTGAAGGACGACGAGCGCCCACCCGTCGCGCTGCTCCTGCTCCCGCGCACGCTGGAGGAGTTCATCCTGCGCGACCAGGCCGAGGATCTGCTGCGTGCCCCCGGCGTGGTCGCAGTCGAGGCGCCGACGATCCGTTACGGCGTGCTCGGGCGGTTGCCGGACTGGCTCGGCTCGGCGCTGGCGGTCGGGCAGGCGCGGCGGCTGAAGCTCCCCGGCCCGGTCAAGGTTGTGATGATCTTCCACCCGTTCCAGTACCCGCTGGCGCGCGCCCTGCTGGACCGCAATCCCGGGAGCGAGCTCTGGTATGGGCGCTGGGACCGCTACGAGGAGGCCTACGACGCGGAGGGGCGCACGAAGGAGCGCCTCCACGAGCTCCACGGCCTGGCCGCCGAGCGCTCCGATCTGACCTTCGTGGCCTCCACCGAGCTCGAGCGCCTGGAGCGCGAGGAGGGCCGCGACGCGACGCTCGTCTCGCTGGCGGCCGACTCCTTCCCCGCCCCCGACCCCACCCGGACGGTCGTGGCGGTATCGCTCGGGCACCAGGGCTGGCGCATGGACTGGGGGCTCCTGCGCCAGGTGGCGGAGGAGCTGGGCGACGAGCTCGTCCTGCTGCTGATCGGCACCGAGCGCGACGACCAGAGCGGCTCGGACCCCGACTACGTCGCATGCCGCCAGGCGCCCAACTTCGTGTGGCTCGGGAGGCGCAGCGACGACGAGGCCGCGCGCCTGATCCTGACCGCCGATGTGGGCCTTGTGCCGTTCGCGCGCAGCCCGTTCAACGACGCCGCCCTCCCGTACCGCATCCTCAAGTACGCCCGCCTGGGTCGCAAGACGATCGCCCCCGACCTTCCCGGCGTCGCGACCTGGGAGCACGCGGTCGTGCGCGCGCCCGACGCGGCGGCCTGGGTGCAGGCCCTGCGCGCACACGCCGGCGCCCGGGCGCGGCCCGACCTCGAGCTGCGCGACTGGGCGATCGCCCAGACCGCGTTCCGGGTCAACGGCCCCCTGTGGGACCGGCTCGAGGAGCTGGGGGTGGTGCAGGGGCGGTAGGGAGTGGGTGCGAGCGGCCGCAAATCACGGGCACCGCACCCACGCGTCGAACGTCCGGTTCCGCGTGACCTCGCGGAACCCAGGCGCGGGGATGTTGGTGCTCGCCGGGATGCCGGCCGCAAACCCGAACCGGTCCAGCGCGCGTTGCCCCTCGACGAACAGCTGCACGCCGAAGGGCCGGTGGCCCGGGGCGGTGCGCGCTAGCACGGCGGAGCGGGGCGCATCGAGGATCCAGCGGGTGTCCGGGACCAGGCGGTCGGTCGGGAACACGATCGGCCCGCATCGGCGCGCCGCGCGCACTGCCGGCGTGCGCAGGATCGCGACGAGGTCGTCGTGGCTCGTGCGCACGAAGTTCAGCTCGGTGCGCACCCGCCCGGCGCTCGTCGCTGCCAGGACGATGGCCGCGATCACCCCAAGCGCGCCCACGACCGCCGCCACGCGCGTCCACGGCCGGCGCCAGCGGTGCGCGCCCGGCAGCGTCGTGAAGCCGACCAGGGCGAAGCCGGCGAACAGGCACAGCGCGGCCGACGGCACCGTGAGATAGCGCTGGATGAGCGAGAAGCCCGCCAGGCCGGCGAGGATGAAGATCAGGCTCCCGGTGAGCAGCAGGGCCAGCGGCACGGCGATGCGCCGCGGGCCGTAGCGCGCCCAGGCCAGGCCGATACCGACCAGGCCGAGCAGCGCCACCGGCGTGCGAATGGTCCCCGCCACGTAGGTGACCAGCGCGCCCGGGACCTGCGCAGCGCCGCCGCTGTGGCGCAGCTCGTCGGCCAGCGCGCTCGTGCTGTGGAACGAGAACAGCGCGTCGCCGGTGACGATGAGATCGATCGCGAGCCAGGCCACCGGCGCGGAGAGCGTCAGGACGGTGAGCCAGACACGGTTGCGCGGCGACGCCCCGCGCACCGTCCACAGCCACCACAACGCCCCGAGAAGCCAAGCCTCCGGGCGGAGCAGCCCCGCCACGGCGAGCAGCCCGCCCGTACCCAGGGTGCGCCGGCGCACGGCCAGCGCGCCGGCCCAGATCACCGCGGCCAAGAACGGGATGTCCACGAATGCACGCACGGCATAGAGCAGGAAGGCGAAGCTGGACGCCGCGAACAGCGCCCCCACCACGCCCACCCACGGCCCGAACTGGCCGGTCCCCATGCGGTACATCCCCCACAGGAACAGCACCAGGCACCACAGCGCCACGAGCACGAGCAGGCGGTCGGCGTCGCCGCCGGCCAGGGACAGGAGGCCGGACACGAGCACCCACAGCGGGTGATGGGTCGGCGCGCGGTAGCCCTCGAACGTCGGGGAGTGGCCGTGGAACGCCTCCCGCCCCCACACCAGCGCGTAGTAGGAGTCCAGGGCGGGATAGGTCGGCACCAGCGCCCAGAACACGGTGACCGCCACCAGCGCCGCCGCCACGACGGCGAGCTCGATCCTGCGCATAGGGGCTAGGACGGTGCCGGCACGCGGGCGCGCGCGTGCGCCGCGGCCTCGGCCCGCTGCGCCGGGCGCATACGCCGCGCGGCCACCGGCGCGTACGCCGTGCCGATCCCCAGCAGGGCCCAGGTCGCCGGATCCTCCAGGAACGACGCGTACAGCAGGGTGTGGACCAGCAGCGCGGCGAACGCTGCGGCGATTGCCGCACGCGGCAGCGACTCGCGCGCGCCTTTGAACAGCCGGCCGAGGGCACAGGCGATCAGCGCGAGATAGGCCAGGACCCCGAGCGCCCCCTGCTCGGCCGCCACGGTCAGCGGGATCGTGTGCGAAGCCGAGACCGACTCGGCCTTCGAGCCCAGGTCCTTCCGGTCGAACGCCTTCGCGAAGCTCGCCGACCCCCAGCCCGCCACCGGCTTGTCCGCGAAGAGCTGCGCGCCGCCCTTGACCAGCGTGACCCGCCCGGTCGAGATCTTGTCCAGCCGCTTCGTCGACAGGTTGACCTTGAACACGCCGGGAAGCGCCAGCACCACCGCGACGCCGAGCACGGCCACGCCCACGGCGACGATGACCGTCCACTTCACGCTCCAGCGCAGCGCCGCGAGGACCACGAGGCCGAGCAGCAGGGCGGCGAGCGAGGACTGCGACAGCGTCGTCAGAAGCGCGGCCAGCAGGACCACGAGCGCGCCCGCGCAAAGGAGCACATCGCGGCGCCGTCTCGACCACAGCATCACCGCCGTGGTCAGGATCGCCACGACCGCGAGGAAGCGCCCGTAGATGTTCGGGTCGAAGAAGAGCGAGTTCACGCGGAAGTAGGAGGCGAACTCGTTCGTGCGGATCACCTTGGGGTTGAACAGCACCTCGCGGGTGACCCACTCCACGAAGCCGATCCCGGCGAACATCATGGCCAGGCCCACGAGCGCCGCGAAGCACTGCATCAGCAGGCGCCGGTCCCAGTCCACGCGCGAGAGCAGCATGAACAGCAGCACGAACGGGACGTAGAAGAAGACGACCTGGTCGAGCGCCTTGTCGAAATCGAGCGAGTAGGTGGCCTGGACGGCGTAGAGGACGACGAAGCCGAGCAGCGCCCACTCCAGCCATCCGCGCGGACGTTCGTCGGGATCCACGCCGCCGCCGCGCAGCCGGGGCACGAGCCAGGCCAGCGCGCCCGCGGCGATCACGAAGTACAGCGGGACGAGGAGGTTGGCGGTCTGGCCGCCGGTCTCGATCGGCAGCCGGAACGGCATCGCGATCACCGCGAGCACCGGGAACAGTCGCGGCCTGCGCGCCAACAGCCAGGCCACCAGCCCAAGTGCCACCAGCGCCAGCGCCGCGCCGATCGCGGTGTAGAGCGGGTGGTTGCGCAGCGGGTGCAGCTGCGGCGTGTCCCAGACCTGGACGAGCAGGAGCACGGGCGTGAGGACCAGCGCTCCCGCCGTGGCCAGCGCGCGCGTGCGCGGCGGTCGCGCGAGCACGGCGACGGCCGCGAGCAGCGCGACGATGATCGTCGCTACCGCGAGAGCAGCGTCCACATCCGCCTCGTCACGGCCGCGGTCTCCTGGTCGGACCCCAGGTGCCGGCTCCAGTTCGTCAGGCCGGTGCGGATCACCAGCCCCTTGCCCATGCGGTAGGCGAGCACCACCGGCTGCCCGGCCTGCTCGCCCGCCGCCGCCACCAGCTTGCCCCGGCCGGTGGATGTCGTCTGCTCGAAGGCGTCATACCCGCTGATCGAGCCGGCCGTGGGCGAGAACAGGCCGATGCGGTCCAGGTAGGTGAGGAGCTCGACCTGCCGGTGCTCGATCGGCTTGATGCGGGAACCGAACAGGTCGGAGGCCTGAGGCGGCGTCGCGTGGTCGAGCTCCCCGCCCTGCACCCGCACGCCCCGGCGCAGCGCGTCGGTTCCGAGCGACAGGACGCGGCCGCCGCGGGCCACGAACCGCCGCAGGGAGACCCCGAGCGTTGCCGGCATCCACTCCGGCTCCCCGGCCAGGACCACGCCGCGGTGATCGAACAGCCTCGGCCCATGGCCGGCGAGCAGCGCGGCGTCGGTGGTCACGTCGTAGCCGATCCCATGGCGCTGCAGCCACGTGAGCAGCGGGCCTTCCTGGGCGGTGAAGCCGAGGGGCACACCGTCGCCCGCGAACGGGCGCTCGAGCCGGGCCGTGCCCGTGGTGGTCAGGGTGTCGGGGACGCCCTTGCCGGTGTCGTCGACCGGATTGCGGCCCTGCCACGAGATCGCCGGGAGCACGAGCAGCACGGGCTCGGTGACCTTGGGCGCGGCCACGGCCAGCGGCGTCCGGTAGACGTGGCCCGCAGCGGACAGGCTGAGCACGTACACGCCGGGAGCGCCACCGGGGGCGCGCAGGCGCAGGCGGGCCGAGTCGGCCGTGCCGGCGGCGGCGGTGCGGGTTGCGCCGATCCGGCGTAGGCGCCAGCGGTAGCGCTTGCCGCGGGCGTCGACGAAGACCTCGCCGACCTCGCCGCTGCGCAACGGCTCGGACGGCACCTGGGCCCCCAGGTAGCGGACCGTGATCCCCGGCCGTCCCGGCGCCTGCGCCGGGTCCCTCGGCGGCACTCGCGAGGGGCTGACGCCGACGTTGCCCGCCTCGTCGCGCGTGCGCACCTGGGCCAGGTACGTGCCGGCGGGAGCCGGCTGCCCGTCGACCCGTCCGTCCCAGTAGGCCTCGCGCTGGCCTTGGGCCGCGCTGATGTGCGCCACCGCAGCCGGGTGCGGGAGGTCGGTGCGCCAGATCGTCCACTCGGGCGGCTGGGTGCCCGGATCGGCCACGCGGAGGGTCACCCCGGGTCGCGGCCGCGGCGCGGGGACGATGAACGGCCCGGTGCCCGGGCCCACGGCGGCGACGGCCGGGCGCGGCGGCGTGCGGTCGAGGATGAAGCGCTTGTTCGCGATCGACGAGCGGCCCTGCCCGCGCAGGGTGATCAGGAGCTTGTAGTAGGCATCGGGTGCGGGCGCGCCCGAGTCTGTGCGCCCGTCCCAGGTGAAGAACACGGTCCGGTCGGCGGGCACGTGGCGGTCGACGATGAGGTGGCGCACCTCGCGGTCGGTCTGGCGGTCCAGGACGGTGACGTCGATGTCGTCGCCCCGCTCGAGACGGATCGAGAACCGGGCCACGTCGTTGACGCCGTCGCCGTTGGGGGAGAACACGCGTGTGAGGGTGCGGGCGTCCACCGCCTTGGGCTGCTGCTTGATCCGCTGGGCGAGCAGGAACGACGCGCCCGTCGCCAGCACGAGCACCGCGAAGAGGACCTGCGCCAGTCGGGTCACGTCGGCGGCAGCGCGAGGTCGGCGGTGTCCGAGCGGAGCCCCAGGCGCAGGGTCTCGAGCCCCAGCACCTCGTCGGGCGGGATGTTCCCCAGATTGACCTCGGAGCCGAACCGCTTGAGAAAGAACACCTGCTGCTCCTTGCGCGGGGCCTCCCACACGATCGCGCGCTGGTCGACCTCATGGACGATCTCGTCGACGAGCCCCATCCGAGGTTCGCCATCCGGCCGGTAGATGCCCGCCGTGCCGGTTTCGCGGGCTTCGGCGATCACCTTCCACGCGCCCGCCTCGAGCTCCTGCTCGATCTGCTCGACCCAGCGGTACGGAGCCATGACCACCGCGGCGTCCTTCGACCCCACCTCGGAGAACACGGTGAAGTCCTGGGCGAGGCGGCGGATGAGGTCGAGCTTGTCGTCGTGCGACAGCGCGATCGTGCCGTCAGAGACCTCGACGTGGGCGATCCGGAGCTCCTTCAGCCAGGCGACGAGGCCCTCGACGCGACCCTGCGCGATCGCCAGCTCGGTCAGCGTGCCGCCGAGCACGACCGGGAGCCCGTGGGCGCGGTAGCGGTCGAGCTTGGCGCGCAGGTTGGCGGTGGCCACGGCGGTCCCCCACCCGAGCTTGACCACATCGACGGCCGCGCCCGCGACCTCGACGAGCCCGTCGACCTGGGTGACCGACAGGCCCTTGTCGAGGACGTGGGTCAGCCCACGCTCTCGAGGCTTGGAAGACCGCTCAGGAAGATCGAGGAAGGACACTGGCGGTCCTGACGCCTGACGCCTGATGCCTCAGGTCTTGTCCGCCCCGACGAGCACCACCACTTTTGCGTCGTTACCAGCGATCGCCCGCGTGTCGGGGTCGATCGGCTGCACGTCGCCGACCTTGATGATGCTGGCGACCGCCTGCGCCGCCTTCTTCTGCCCCGACGCGTAGTAGACGATCGTCTGCCGGGCCTGCTGGTCAGCGGCATTGGCGACCTGGCCCTTCGCAAAGCCGCCGGCGGCCACCTGGTTGCCGACTTCGGCCGCAAGGCCGGCCTGGGTCGTGCCGTTGAGCACCGCGACCTTGACGTCGCCGCGCGGCACCGGGGCGGCCTTCTTCGGCTTGGTCCCGGCGCCGTTGGCCTGCTGCTGGCTCGGAGCGATCGTGTTCGGCGACTTGGGCTTGCTGCTGCTCCCGCCACTCGTTGCGGCAACGATGACGACGATGAGGATGATGACCAGCACCGCTGCAACGGCGATGTAGGCCGCCCGGTGCGGACGCCCGCCGCTGGTATCGCCGCGCGGCGGCGCGGGATCGCGGCCGCCGCGCGACGGCGCGGTGGCGCGCGGACGGTCCGTGCGCAGCGGCACCGCGCGCGAGGCGGATGCCCCCGGCGTCGAGGGCCGGGCGGGCGCCGCGGTGGTCTGAGGCGCGGCGGGCTGCTCGCGCGGCTCGGGCCGCGGCGGCGCCGCGGGGCCGGCGGAGGCGCGAGCCGCGGCGGCGCCGGCGGCCGTGGCCGCGGCGGGGGCGGCGGGGCGCGGCGCGGCTTGCGCCGGCGGCGCGGCCGGGGCGGGTGCGGCGGCCGGGCGTTGCACCGGCTTCTCGACGTTGGACGGGTCGCCGGGGCCGTTGGTCTCCGGGGCGGCCGCGGGCACCGGCGCGGGTGCATGAGCCGGCTTCGCGGCCGGGCCTTCCTGGTCCGGCTTGGCGTTCTGCTCCGACTGGTCCTGCTTGTCGGGGCCCTTGACGGCGCCCGCGGCGGCCGCCATGGCTCCCGCGGCCGCGGCGGCCGTGGCCGCGGCGGGCGCGGCCGCACCGCCCGCCGGCTTGGCCGGGGCGGCAGGGGAAGGCGGCGACGCCGTGGACGCGGCCGGGGTCGCCGGCTTGCCGGCTGGGCGCGCCGCACCGGGCGGCGGCGAGCGCCGGACCACGCTGACGGGGTCGCGCGCACCCGTGGGAGCTACGTGCACGCCCGAGGTCGAACGCTGCTCGCTGTCGCGCTCGGGGGCACGGCCGGCCCAGTCGCGCAGGCGGCGAACCTCGCGGGCCTGCGCGAAGTACAGGAGCGAGAGGACTGCCAGCCCGGGAATTGCGGCCAGGCCGGCGTACGCGCCGTACTTCTCGATGAAGCCCGAGGTACTGAGGGCGATTATTGCTTCCATGGAGGCGCGCCTAGTCTAGGGAGCGGTCCGTACGGCATCCGCGGCTCGCGTGGCGGCGAGCTCGGAGACCTTGGCAGCGAGGGCGGCGGCATCGTCCTCGAGGACGAGCAGGTTGACCTCCTCGAACGCCCCGGCCACCCAGTCGGGGTCGCTGGGAACGCAGCCCGCGAGGAGGATCTTCTCGACCGGGGTGGGCTGCGGGCGCTCGTAGGGGTTGAACAGCTCCTCGTGGAGCTTCTCCCCCGGCCGGCGCCCGACCACCTCGATCGCGATGTCGCGCTCGGGCTCGAGCCCCGAGAGCCGGATCATCTGCTCGGCCAGGTCCATGATCCGCACGGGCTCGCCCATCTCGAGCACGTAGAGCGCGCTGGAACCGGCCGTCGCGTCCAGCGACGCGGCGCGGATGATGAGCTGGACCGCCTCGGGGATGGTCATGAAGTAGCGCGTCATGCGGGTGTCGGTGACCGTCACCGGGCCCCCGGCGGCGATCTGGCGGCGGAAGATCGGGACCACCGATCCGGACGACCCGAGGACGTTGCCGAAGCGCACGCTGGAGTACCGCGTGTGGGGGAACTGGCTGCTGGCCGCTTCGACCCCCCACTCGGCCAGCGCCTTGGATGCGCCCATGACGGTCTTCGGCGTGACGGCCTTGTCGGTGGACACGAGGACGAACCGCTTGACGCCGGCCTCACCGGCCACGTGG
>Ga0111539_10004840_pt1 | contig 17547 bp, 13 predicted proteins | sample RhiMethybrSRZTD1_FD_79667 | JGI IMG/M metagenome (GOLD analysis project Ga0111539, IMG submission 79667) | Populus rhizosphere microbial communities from Tennessee, USA - Rhizosphere MetaG P. TD hybrid SRZTD1 (version 2) (version 2) | ecosystem: Host-associated > Plants > Roots > Rhizosphere >... | reverse complement strand
CGCGCTCGTTGAGCCGATCCGCATCGTGCGCAACTTCACGAAGTCGGGTGAGCTCTCCGAGGGTGACCCGTACGTCTTCATCGAATGCGTGCAAACGATCTTCCCGGTCAACGGCAAAGCCACGCCTCTGACCCCCGGCACGAAGTTCGAGTACGAAGTGCTCGACATGTTCGGACGGCCGTGGGGTCACCTCTGGGAGGAGTACTACGAGCAGAACATGCAGCGGCCGGACGAAGAGGACATCTTCAACTTCGAGCCCGCTACCCCGGCGCGTTGATGATTCGTGCGCTAGCGATCGCCGCATTCGCGCTCGCAGGTTCGGCCGCCTACGGCCAAACCTGCGACCGCGCGTGCTTGAAGACCACGCTCGACCAATACCTCACAGCGCTCGTGAAGCACGAGCCGAGCGGCGCGCCGCTTGCGCTCGGCTTCCGGCAAACCGAGAACGCCGAGGCACGCGTCGTTGGCACGGGCCTGTGGCAGTCCGTCACGGGGCTCGGCGAGGTCGATCGGCGCTACTTCGACGCCACGACTGAGCAGGCCGGCTACTTCGGCACGATCCAGGAAGCGGGCGGGGCGGCGATCGTCACGCTGCGGCTCAAGGTCGAGGCACGGCGCATCACCGAGGCCGAATGGGTGCTCAATCGCAAGGGCGATCCCGGTCTTGGTCCGCTCGGCGGCGGGCAAGCCGACGCGGCGTACTGGGATCCCGCTTATCTCGCGGCGCATGCGCCGCCCGCGCACACCGTGCCGCGGGGCGAACGCTTGTCGCGCAGCGAGCTCGTCGCGATCACGAACAGCTACTTCGACGGCCTATCGGCGCACGAGGGCGACCTGATCGTCGCGCACGCAGGCTGCGTGCGTATCGAGAACGGCGCGTTGACGACGCAGCGGCCGATCGAAGGCGGCGGCCTCACGGACTGCACCGGCGAAGGCGCGATGCGCAACATCTTCGCCGTCACGGCGCGCCGTTATCCCGTCGTCGACGAGGAGGCCGGCGCGGTGCTCGGTCTGGCGCTGTTCCAGCGCTTCCCCGGCGTCGTAATGCGCCGCAACCTGCTCGCCGAATGGTTCTACATCGAGCAGGGCAAGATCCGCACGATTTACGCCGCGATGTACTACCCGGCCCCCGAAGCCATGATCCCGAACTGGCCGCCGTTCGACGGCAATTGGCCCGTGCAGCCGGCCGCGAAGTAGGACGCTAGAGCCACCCCTTGCCGCGCGCGATCCGCGCTGCCTCGATGCGGTTCGAGGCGCCGAGCTTCAGGATCGCCTCCGAAAGATAGTTGCGAACGGTTCCGGCGGAGATGCCGAGCTGCGCGCCGATATCGGCCGTGCTTGCGCCCTCGGTCGCGAGCTGCAGGATCTCGCGCTGGCGCGGTGTGAGCGGATCGGCGTCGCCGCTCCACGATTCGGCGGCGAGCTGCGGGTCGATGACTCGAAGTCCTCGATGCACTCGTCGCACCGCATCGGCGAGCTCCTCGGCGGGCTGCGCCTTGAGCACGTAGCCGCTGACTCCGGCTTCGAGCGCGCGACGCAGATACCCTGCGCGGGCGAAGTTCGTGAGGACCATGACGCGCGCGCGGCTCTCGCCTTGCAGCAGCCGCGCGACGTCCAGACCCGACATGCCGGGCATCTCGACGTCGGTGATGAGCACGTCGGGCTGATGCTCACGGACCATTGCGACCGCGGCCGGCCCGTCGGTCGCCTGTGCCACGACTTCGATGTCGTCCTCGAGCGAAAGCAATGCTGCGAGCGCACCGAGCACCATGCGTTGGTCCTCGGCGATGACGACTCTGATCTTGTTTGCGGTCATCCGTGCTCCAGCGCGGAGATCGGCAGGCTCACGGATAGCTGGGTTCCGATCACGGAGCTCCACACGGCCGTGCCGCCGAGCGCTTCTGCGCGCGTGCGTATGCTGCGCATTCCGACGCCTTCCTCGTGAGCTCCGCCGCGGCCGTCGTCCGAGATCTCCAGTCGATACGCGCCTTCGGCTCGGAAGAGGGCGAGACGGCAGGCTTCGGCCTGCGAATGCCGCAGGATGTTCGTCACCGCCTCGCGCAGGATCAGCGCGAGCACTCGCTCTTTCGCCGGAGACATCGTGAGGTTCTCGCAGCGGCGCTCCACGTTGATGTTTGCCGCCTTCAGCAGCGACTCCACTCTATTCAACTCGGCGTAGACGTCGCCGGAATAGTAGCCGTGGATCGCCCCGCGCATTTCCTCGAGGCCTTGTCGCGCAATGCGCTCGACGTCGCTGATCTCCGCCAGAGCGCGCTGCGGATCCGCGTGAAAGACGCGGCGTGCCAGCTCCGCTTTGAGCGCGAGGCTCGACAGTGAATGACCCAGAACGTCGTGCAGATCCTTGGCGATGCGCTCGCGCTCGCTGGTCTTGTCGCGGCGCTGAAGCTCGCGCGCTTGGCGAACGGCGAAGATCGCGCCGATGCCGGAAACGAAAATCTGAGCGGCAACGAACAAGGGGAGGAATGTGCCTTGCGATCCATCCCCCTGTGACCCAACCACGTAGAGCAGAGCCCACATCCCGCCGAAGAGGATTGCGATCGCGGTGACGATCGCAATCGACCAACGCACGCGGCCACCCACCGCTGCGGCCACGAATGCCGCAGCGACCGGAAAGTAGAGGCCGCCGCTAGGGCGATAGGCGAGGAAGCCGATTGCGATGAGCAGCAGCGCGACGCAGATGCTCGCGACGAATGCTTGGTCTTCGTCGTAGGTGAGTGCGGCCAGGAACAGAGCCAACACGACCAAGAGTGTGAGTGTTGTCGCGGCCCATTCGAGCCAACCGGCGCCCGCTTGGTACGGCGCCCAGAAGACGTATGCCAACGGGAGCGTCCAAACGAGAAAGCCCCACGGCACCGGTTTTCGAACAGTCAGTCGCTGCGAGATCATCCGCGGCTCCGCTGCACGCAACGGAATTCTGCCAGCAGCGGCAACCGCGAGGAACATGACACTTGTCATGTCCGTGCGCTGACAATCGACAGTGCTCAACGCTGCCTCGGAGCCCCGATACTTACCGGCGGTTAGCGGATTGAACCGGGAGACATCGAATGGAGCTCGTGATTGCCATGAACCTTCTCGCCGTGGCGATCCTGATCGGTTCCGGCGCGATCGGCGCCGGCATCGGCATGGGTCTCCTGGGTGGCCGCTTCCTCGAAGGCGCCGCGCGTCAGCCCGAGCTCGCGCCGATGCTCCGCACGCAAATGTTCTTCGTCATTGCGTTCCTCGACGCGATCGCGATGATCGGGGTCGGGATCGGGCTGTTCTTCGCGTTCGCCAACCCGTTCATCGAGGCGCAATAAAGCCCAAGACTCGAGCCCGAACACACCGCCATAGGGCGGGCGACCTAAGCTCAGGCCCAACGGCCCCAAGAGGTTGCAGCGAATTCCTTCCCGCTTAAGGAACTAGCTCGCCCAGGAAACTCCAGACGGCTGCCCATCGCCCTCGTCTCGCCTTTGGTTACAATTTTCTGTCTATTTCTTCCGGAATAGAGGGCGGGTATTGGCCGTGAAGACCAGGGCACTCGTAGCTGCGACTTTGGCTGGCGCGTTGGCGTCCGGCTGCGGTTTGGTCGGCAATGAGAGCGAGCGCCAGGCGGCCGTGGTCCGCGGGATCTGCCTCGACTGCCACAACGCGACCGAGCAGGTCGCGGGCCTGAACCTCGAGAAACTCCCGTTCGACGCCATCGGCGCCCATGCCGAGACCTGGGAGTTGGTCATCCGCAAGCTGCGCGCGGGGCTGATGCCCCCGGCGGACGGCGGCCCGAAGCTCGACCGCGACGCGCGCGAGGGCCTCGCCGCGTGGCTCGAGGATCAGATCGACGAGGGCGCCGAGCCGTATCTTCCGGCCCCCGGCCTGCACCGGTTGAACCGCACCGAATACACGAACGCGATCCGCGACCTGCTGGCGCTGAACATCGACGCGACGAAGTTCCTGCCGTCCGACGACTCGAGCCACGGCTTCGACAACATGGCCGGAACGCTGACGACGTCGCCGGCGCTCATGGAGGCGTACTTGTCGGCGGCGGGCAAGATCAGCCGCCTCGCGATCGGCACCGAGACGGCGCCGACGCTCGCCGTGTTCGACGCGCCGCACGACACGTCGCAGAACGTCTACGTCGAAGGGCTGCCGTTCGGCACGCGCGGCGGCATGCTGATCGAGCACGAGTTCCCGGCCGACGGGAACTACACCTTGACCGTCAAGGGAATGACGGGCTACTTCACGGCCGTGCTCGGCAACGTCAAAGGCGAGCAGCTCGAGGTCTCGATCGACGGCGCGCGCGTCTACCTCTTCGACTGGGACAAGGAGATCGCCCCGAATGAGGGCAACGGCGGCAAGACGACGGAGATCCCGATCAAAGCCGGCTTCCACAAAGTCGGCGTTACGTTCATCGCGACGAGCGACTTACCCGACACCGGGCTCAACAAGTCGTTCGTGCGCACGATGAACTCGCCGGGATCGATCTCGGGCTACACGTTCTATCCGCACGTCGGCCAAGTCTTCATCGAAGGGCCGTTCAACGGCGTCGAGGCCACGCGCACGCCGAGCCGCGACAAGATCTTCGAGTGCCGCCCCGATAACAGCGACGGTGAGGTCGAGTGCGCGCGCACGATCATCTCCTCGCTCACGAGCAAAGCGTTCCGTCGCCCGGCGACGGAAGCCGACTTCGACACGATGCTCGGCTTCTTCAAAGAAGGGCGCGACGAGGGCGGCAGCTTCGACTACGGCATCGAGGCCGTCGTGCAGCGCATCCTCGCGGATCCCGAATTCATCTACCGCTCGGAGCTCGAGCCCGCCAGCGGCGCGCCGGGCTCGCCGTACCGGATCAGCGATCTCGAGCTCGCCTCGCGCCTCTCGTTCTTCCTCTGGAGCAGCATTCCGGACCAGGAGCTCGTCGAGCTCGCGGCGCAGGGCCGGCTGCACGAGAAGAAGGTGCTCGAGCAGCAGGTGAAGCGGATGATCGCCGACGAGCGCTCGAATGCGTTCATCACGAACTTTACGGGCCAATGGCTCAACGTCCGCGGCATGCAGGCGAGCGAGCCCGTCGTGGATCTGTTCCCGGATTTCGATAGCACGCTGCGTACCGCGTTCCGGCAAGAGATCGAGCTCTTCTTCGGCAGCGTCATCCACGAAGACCGCAGCATCCTCGATCTGCTGACGGCCGATTACACGTTCGTCAACGAACGCCTCGCGCGGCACTACGGAATCCCCGACGTATACGGATCGCAGTTCCGCCGCGTGGCGCTGACGCCGGAGCTCGACATGCGCCGCGGCCTGCTCGGTAAGGGCGCGCTGCTGACGATCACGTCCGACGTGGCGCGAACTTCGCCGGTCAAGCGCGGCAAATGGTTCCTCGAGACGTTCCTCGACATCAGCCCGCCGGACCCGCCGCCCGGCGTCAACACGAATCTGAATCCGGTCGAGCACAACGCGCCGAAGACGCTGCGCGCTCGCATGGAGCAGCACCGCACCGACCCGAACTGCGCCGCGTGCCACAAGATCTTCGAGCCGCTGGGCCTCGCGATGGAGAACTTCGACGGCGTCGGCGCGTGGCGGTCGACCGATGCCGGCCTGCCGATCGATACGACGGGCGTGACGAACGACGGTGTGGCGCTCGACGGCATTCGCAGCTTGCGCGAGTTCGCGCTGCAGAACGGCGACGTGTTCGCGCAGTCCGTCGCGGAAAAACTGCTGACCTACGCAATCGGCCGCGGCTTGGAGTATGAGGACATGCCGCTCGTCCGCTCGATCACGCACGAGGCGGCTGACGACGGCTACAAGTTCTCGGCGCTGCTCATGGGCGTCATCGAAAGCCCCGCGTTCACGATGAACGTGAAGGCGCCGGCGGGCACGACCGCGGCGAACACGGAGTAGAGCCATGTTCATTACCAAGAAGCACATTCCGCGACGCGCCTTTCTCAAGGGCGCGGGCGTAGCACTGGGGCTCCCGTTGCTCGATGCGATGTTCCCCGCCGCGACGGCGTTCGCACAGTCGGCCGCGGCTCCGCCGCGTCGTTTCTTTGCAGGCTTCGTCCCGCACGGCGCTGCGCCGGGCTATTGGGTGCCGGAGAAGGAAGGCGCGCTGCCCGCGAAGCTGCCGTTCACGTGGCAGCCGCTCGAGCCGTTCCGCCAGAGCCTCACGATCCTGACCGGCCTGCACTCGACCTCGTCCGAGCCGCCGCCCGGTGAGACCGGCGCCGACCACTGGGTCGCCGCGGCGTTCCTCTGCGCCGACAAGCCGAAGAAGACGGCGGGCGCCGACGTTCGCGCCGGCCAAACGATCGACCAGATCATCGCGAGCAAGATCGGCCGCGAAACGCTGCTGCCGTCGGTCGAGATGTCGGTCGAGGATCCGGGCTCGGGCTCGAGCAACTGCGGCGAAGGCTACAGCTGCGTCTACACCAACACGATCGCGTGGGCGACGCCGACGACGCCGTTGCCGATGGAGCTGAACCCGCAAGTCGTGTTCGAGCGCCTGTTCGGCAGCGGCAGCACGCCCGAGCAGCGCGTCGCGCGCCGCGAGCGCAATCAGAGCATCCTCGATTCGATCAACGGCAAGATCTCGACGCTGCGCGGCGAAATCAGCGTGCCGGACCGTTCACGTCTCGACGCGTTCACCGAGAACGTTCGCGAGATCGAGCGGCGGCTCGAGATCGCCGCGAAGGCGACGACCGCGGCGCCCGAGGATTTCGCCGTTCCGCCCGGCATTCCGCAGTCGTTCGACGAGCACATCAAGCTGATGTTCGACTTGCTCGCGCTCGCGTTCCAAGCGGATCTCACACGCGTGGGCACGACGCTCTTCGCGCGCGATCTCACGGGTCGCCGCTACCCCGAGAGCGAAGCGCCGAATGCGGGCTTCCACGGTGTGTCGCATCACGGCGAGGATCCGGCGCTGATCAAAGAGCTGTCGAAGATCAACCAGTATCACGTCAAGATGATCGCGTACCTCGCCGACAAGCTCTCGAAGATCGAGGAAGCCGACGGCACGCTGCTCGACCACTCGCTGCTGCTCTATGGCAGCAACATGGGTAATCCAAATCAGCATCTGCATTACGATGTGCCGCACGTGATCCTCGGTAAGAACCACGGGCTCATGAAGGGCAACCGCCACATCGCGTATCCGTCGAAGACCGTATCGACCGGCAACTTGCTGCTGAGCTTGCTCGATCAATTCGACATTCATCAGGACAGTATCGGCGACAGCTCGGGGCGGCTGACGAGCCTATGACACTACGCTTGAAAAGGGGACAGACTTATTTTCTGCGCTCAAAGGTAGTGGCAGAGGCTCTATTCAGGGCGCAGAAAATAAGTCTGTCCCCTTTTCTGGCACTTGCGCTGGCGCTGATCCTCGGCGTTTTCTCTAACGCTGCGTTCGCGCAATCCCCGGTGGCCGATGCCGCGATGCGGCGCGACAGCGCGGAAGTACGCCGGCTCGTCCAGAGCGGCGCCGACGTGAAGGCCGCGCAAGCCGACGGCGCCACCGCGCTGCACTGGGCGGCGTACCACGGCGACGTGGCCATGGCCGAGGTGCTTCTGAAGGCCGGCGCCGACGTCGCGACGCCGAACCGCAACGGCTCGACGCCGATGTGGCTCGCTGCGAGCCAGGGCGACAGCAAGATGGTCGTCGCGTTGCTCAACAACGGCGCGAACGCCAACGAAGAGCTCCCGCTCGGCCGCCGGCCGTTGATGTTGGCCGCGCGTTCCGGCTCGACCGACGCCGTCCGCGTGCTACTCGACCACGGCGCTGATCCAAATGCGAAAGAGACCGCGCGCGGCACGACGGCGCTGATGCAGGCGGCCGACCAGGGTCACGCCGACGTCATCACAGTGCTGATCGAGCACGGCGCCGATGTCGCGGCGACGTCCGCTCCAGTGCTGCGCGACGCGCGCACGGCGGCGCTCGGCAAGTCCGATGATCCACGTGCGGCCGTGCGGCGACAGGTCATCGCGATCCTCTGCGACCAGCCGACTCCCGATCTCAGCGTGCTCCAGGGGCTCGTCGCCGAGCGGACTGAGGATCAGGTGCTGGCGGAGGGTTCCGAGCCGGTGAGGCCGGGCGCTGCTAACCCTTGCAACCTCCAGCGCGATGCCTTGGGCTTCGTCGTCGAAGGTGGTGGTGGCCGGCGCAACCGTGCTCCGCGCGACCCCGATGGCGGCGAGCTGACGGCGCTCGTGTATGCGGCACGCTCCGGCAGCCTCGACGCCGCGCGCGTGCTGATCGAAGCCGGCGCCAACGTCAATCAGGTGACGCGCTACGGCTGGAGCCCGCTGCTCGCCGCGACGCAGAACCGCAACTATCAATTCGCGAAGTTCCTCATCGAGCACGGCGCCGACGTCAACCTCGCAAACAAAGGCCATTGGACGCCGCTCTATCTCGCGACCGACAACCGCAACCTCGAAGGCGGCGACTATCCGACGCGGCCGGCCGACATGGATCACCTCGAGTTCATCAAGCTGTTGCTCGACTCGGGCGCCGATCCCAACGCGCAGATGACCGAGAGCACCGAGACGCGCACGGTGTTCACGAATCAGTGGCTCGACGAGAACGGCGCGACGGCGTTCTTGCGCGCCGCCCAGTCCGGTGACATCGAGCTCATGAAGCTGCTGCTCGAGCGCGGCGCCGATCCGAAGATCAATACGAAGCTCGGCGTAACGCCGCTTGCCGCGGCCGCCGGCATCGGCTGGGTCGAGGGCATCACGAAAGAGCAGTCGCCGGCGCAGACGATCGAAGCCGTGAAGCTGCTGCTCGAGCTTGGGCTAGATCCCAACTTCCAGGCCGATACGGGCCGCACGGCATTGCACGGCGCCGCGCACAAAGGCGCGACCGAAGTCGTCCGTGTGCTCGTGGCGGCTGGCGCTCGCATGGACATCCGCGACTTCGGCAACACCGATAACCGCGGCAGCGCCGAGCTCGCCGCACACACGTGGCTGCCGATCGACTACGCCGACGGCCTCGTTCGCGTCGGCGTCCAGTCCGCGATCGCGCACCCCGAGACGGCGAAGGTGCTCCGCGACCTGATGATCGCGAAGGGCCTCGAGGTCCCTCCCGAGGGGCGCACCCTGGAATCGATCTGCATCGTCGAAGTCTGCAAGCCGGATTACAATCCGATCGACACCACCAACTGAGGTCGGTGCTCTACAACGGGGGATTTAGACATGCGTCGAGCAATCACGGCGGTATTAGGTGTTGGCGCGGCGGCTTGGATGTGGGCGGCGCAGGCGGACGTCACGGTGATGGCGGTTCGACTGCCGGCGAAAGACGTCGCCAAGCTCGCGAAGTTCTACGACACCGCGTTCGGCTTGAAGCAGATCGATCAGGTCGGCACGCCGCCGACCGAGATCATCATGCGCTACGGCGCGACTGCGGCTGCGGCGAAAGCCGGCACGTCCCCGGAGTTCCTGATCGAGCATCGCGACGGCGTCACTGCCAGCGCGCAGGCGCACGCGATCTTTCGCGTGTCGGACATCGCCGCGACCGTGGCCGCCGCGAAAGGCGCGGGAGCCAATGTGCAGGGCGAGGTCGCGACGGTGCAGATCGGCGGAGCCCCGATCAAGATCGCGACGGTCGTCGACCCCGACGGCAACGTGCTCGAGCTCATGGAGCTGCCGAAGGGCGTCGATCACCTCCCACACCCGTAACGCGCCGGGCTCGGCTCGCCGTGGCGGTTTCCGCCCGGTAGCACTCGCCCCGCTCGGGGGCGGGCGCGGTCGCGGCCGCAAGTCTTCGCAGCGGTCAATGTGTAACCCACTTCGGGGCCGAACACTCTACGTGCTTGGGCGCCCCCGTTCCTCGCGAGGCTGCGCCCGCAGAGGGGAGGCCGACAGTGAACACCATCTTCCGCAACGTTCGGCACGCATTTCGGGTGCTCAGGCGCGCGCCCGGGTTCTCGCTGACGGCCGTCGCCACACTGGCGCTTGGCATCGGCGCGGCGACCGCGATGTTCACGATCGTCAACAGCGTGCTGCTGCGCCCGCTGCCGTTCAAAGACGCCGATCGCGTCGCGGCCGTCTACACGCGCTACGACCCGGAGAGCGGCTACAACTTCCCGCAGTTCTCGCTGTCGGGGCCCGAGTTCATCGACTATCGAGCGCAGACCAAAGCGCTCGAACAGGTCGCCGCCTACAACCGTAGCGGCGTTACGTTCGCGACCGACGATCCCAGCGCGGAGCCGATCCGCGGCTTCCAAGTGCAAGCCACTGCGAACTTGTTCAGCACGCTCGGCGTCGAAGCCGCGCTCGGCCGCGCGTTCCGCGAGGGCGACGATGCGCCGGGTGCGCCGTGCACCGTCGTGCTCGGCAACGGCCTGTGGCTCGATGTGTTCGGCGGGGACCGGAGCGCCGTCGGCCGCAACGTGCGCTTGAACGGCGAGCCGTGCCAAGTCATCGGCATCATGCCGGCAGGCTTCGCGTTTCCGGACGCGAGTGCGCGCTGGTGGCGCAACGCGAACGTCGATCCGGCGAGCTTCTTCTGGAACCAGCGCCGCAGCCACAACTGGGGCGCGGTCGGACGGTTGGCGCCGGGCGCCACGTTCGCACACGCGGACGCCGAGGCGCGCGCGTTGGCCGCCAACTGGGCGCAAGACGACGACCACTACAAAGGCCACTACGTGTTCACGCGCGCGTTCACGGATGACATCGTCGGCGCGATTCGCCCCCAGCTCGCGATGTTGCTCGGCGCCGTGGGACTCGTGTTGCTCGTGATCTGCGCGAACCTCGCGAGCTTGTTGCTCGCGCGCGGCGAAGGCCGCCGGCGCGAGCTCGCGGTGCGCCTCGCGCTCGGCGCGGGACGCGCGCGGCTCGTCGGGCACATGCTCACCGAGAGCGCGCTGCTTGCGCTTGCGGGCGGCGCGCTCGGCGTCACGGCCGCGTTCGCGTTCCTCGAGGGACTGCTCAGCCTCTATCCCGGTACGTTGCCGCGCGCGGATACCATCGCGCTCGACTGGCGCGCGCTCGCGTTCGCGATGGCGATCACGGGTGCCACCGCGTTGCTGTTCGGTCTGTTGCCCGCGCTGCGCGCAAGCTCGTCGTCGCCCGAGACCGTGCTGCACGCGCAGACGCGCGGCGTCAAAGGCGGCGGCTCGCGGTTGATGCGCGCGTTCGTGGTCGCGGAGGTGGCGCTGAGCGTGATGCTCGTCGTCGGCGCCGGCCTGCTGCTGCGCAGCTACGAGAACGTTCGCTCCGTGGATCTCGGCTTCGATCCCGAAGGCGTGTACACGGTCGCGCAGTCGTTGCCGCCGCAGCCGGGGTCGGCGTATTCGGACCCGGCGAACGTGCGCAACTTCTATTCGTCGCTGCTCGAGCGAATCGCCTCGCTGCCAGGCGTCGAGTCGGCCGGCGCGATCTCTGCGCTGCCGCTACAGGGCGCCTACGGCGGGCTCAACGACTTCATCATCGAGGGCCGGCCGCAGCCGGCGCAGGGCGAGCTCAGCTGGAACGCCGGCGCGGTGCTCGCGACGGCGGGTTACTTCGAAACGATGCGGATTCCCTTGGTCGCGGGCCGCACGTTCGAGGCGAGCGATACGCGCGAGTCTCCGTACGTGGCCGTGATCAACGAAGAGGCCGTGCGGCTCTACTGGCCGAACGAGAGCCCGCTCGGCAAACGCATTCGCTACCGCGGGCCTGACCCGGACACGCCGCGCTGGATCACGATCGTCGGTGTCGTCGGTAACACGCTCGCGAACGGCGCCACGGGGCCGCAGCGGCCGCAGATCTACACGGCGCACGCGCAGATGCCGCTTTTCGGCGGCTGGTACATGGCGATCGTGGTGCGAGCGGCCGGGAATCCGCTCGCGATTGCGGCCGCTGTGAACGGCACGGTGCGCGCGGCGGACCCTGCGTTGCCGACGATCAACGCGCAGCTCATGAGCGACGTCGTGGGCACGAGCGTGGGGCAGCCGCGCTTCACGTCGCAGCTCGCGGGGTTCTTCGCGGCCGTAGCGCTACTGCTCGGTGCGCTCGGAATTCACGGCGTGCTGTCGTACGTCGTCGCGCAGCGCGTCGGTGAGCTCGGCGTGCGGCTCGCGCTCGGCGCGCGCCCGGCGGCACTGCTCAGGCTCGTCGTCGGGCAAGGCATGTGGCTCGCGTGCATCGGCGTCGCAATCGGAGTCGTCGCGGCGTTGGTCGGGGCGCGCGTGCTGCGCGGCCTCTTGTTCGGCGTGGGCCCGAGCGATCCCACGAGCTTCGTCGTCGCCATCGCCGTGCTCGCCACCGCAGCCTTCCTCGCGTGCTATGGGCCCGCGCGGCGAGCCGCGCGCATCGATCCGATGACGGCGTTGCGAGCGGAGTAAGGTCAGTGCGCTCTGGTCGCTGCATCGGGCAGCGGCAAGCACTCCATGATCTCGACCGAGTCGCCCGGAAAGATCGAGAAGTGCGGGTGATCCTCGAACAGCTTCGCGGCGGCGGCGTGCGACTCGGCTCGAACGATCACATAGGCCGTCATGGCGTTCTTGATGTCCGAGATGCCGTGCGGCGACGCGCGCTTCGTTTTGCCGAGCGGCGTGCCGTGATCGACGATGGCGGCTGAGTTCTTCTTTCCCCAGTTCATCCAGGCTTCGATGCCCGCCGCCTCGCGCTTATTGCGCTCGGCGGCGTTGAGCGAGTCCCATTTCGAGCGCGCCTCCGGCGTGCCGACGTAGATCGCCATGAAGTGCTTCATTTCGTTTTCTCCTCCGTGGATCACCACGGCCGCGCGTTCACCCGCCGGACGTTTCGCCGCCCATAACTTGCAGCACGGTGCCGGTGATGTACGAAGAGTCGGCGTTCGACGCGAGGAACACGTAGGCCGGCGCGAGCTCCTCGGGTTGCGCGGGGCGCCCAAGCGGCGTTTGCGCGCCGAATTTCGCGACAGCCTCCGGCGGCTCGCCCTCGTCGGATGCGTTCAGTGGCGTCCAGACGGGACCCGGCGCGACCGCGTTCACGCGAATGCCTTTCTTCACGAGCGATTGCGCGAGCGTCTTCGTGAACGCGTTGATGGCGCCCTTCGTCGCCGAGTAGTCGGGCAGCTTCTCGGAGCCCAAGATGCCGGTCTCTGAGCTCGTCGCGATGATCGAGCTGCCCGGCTTCATGTGCCGCAATGCGGCGCGCGACAGGCGCACGTAGGCGAAGATGTTGGTGTCGAACGTGTGCTCGAGCTCCTCGTCGCTCAAGTCGTCGAGGCTCTCCTTGCGCCGCTGATACGCCGCGTTCGAGACGAGCACGTCGATGCCGCCGAAGCGCTCGACGGTCTTCTCGACCAAGCTCTCGCACATTCCTTGCTCAGTGACGTCGCCCGGCAGCAGCAGGCAATCGCCGCCGGCTTCCTCGACGGCGTCCCTGGTTTCTTCGGCGTCCGATTGTTCCTCGGCCAGGTAATTGAGCGCGACGGCCGCGCCTTCGCGCGCAAACATCGTGGCGACGGCGCGGCCGATGCCTGAGTCGCCGCCTGTGATCAAAGCGACCTTTCCCACGAGCTTGCCAGCATCCCTGTATTCGCGGGCTTCGAAGCGCGGCTTCGGCTCGAGCTCCGACTCCAGGCCCGGTGGATCTTGGTGCTGCTCGGGGAACGGCGGGCGCGGTTGCTTCGTCGGGCCGCCGTTCGTGCGTTTCGTTTGGGCTTTGCCTTCCATCGCGACACCTCCTTGTGCCTGATCTGAAAGCTTGAGCTGCAAATCCCGTGCCTCCCGCAGAGCCAGGCGTGGCGCTGCTTCAAGAGCAGCTCACCTCGAGCGACCCTTCGAGCGCCAGTACGTGGTCAGGCCGACGCGGTCGAGAAGCTCGGGGAATCGCGCGTGCTCGCGCGCGCGCGCGAATACCGGAAACCACAGCCACGAGGTGTTCACGTAGCCCATCTCGATGAAACCGCGCCACAGCGCGGCGAACGCAGCTTCGTCGTCGCCGTAGGCTGCGAGCCACCACGCGAGCAGGATCTGGTGCGGGGCGACCTGATACTCCGGCGCCATCGTGGCGGCACGCAGCTTCTCGATCGCTCGTGCAGGCTGCTCGCGGACGGCGTAGACCTCGTGCAGCACGGGTGCCGGTTTCGTGTCGGTGAGATCGAGATAGCGCCGCAACTGCTCGCGAAAAGGCTCGCCGCGAGCCCAGCGCGAATGCAGCACGAGATGCTCGACCATCTCGCGGTCGCCCGTGAGATCTCGACTGCGCCGATACTCTGCCTCCGCCTCGTCGTAACGGCCGGCAATGATCAGATCCTTGTAGAGGAGCGCACATAGGAGCAGCGAGAGCGGGTCCATGCGTGCCGCCGCGCGGAAATGCTCGATGGCCGCCTGCGTCTCGCCGACTTGCGTATGAAAGATGCCGAGGTTGAACTCGATATCGCGTGTCATCTCCGGCGCAAGACTGCGGGCTTTCGCGAGGGACTGCTCCATCGCGAGCCAGTCGCGCCGCAAGTGGTGCTCCCAGGCTTGGACTAGGTGCGTGGCCCACCAGAACGGCTCGAGCTCGAGAACCTTCGCCGAGGCTTCGCGTACATCGGCCACCGCTTGCGCCGACCGCTGCGGCGCGAACACGAGTTGCGCGCGGCTCGCGAGCGCGAGCCACAGCCATCCGGCCGCGAACTTGGGATCGCGCGTGACCGCCGAGCGGAACAACTCGGCTGAACGCAGAGACGCGTGCGAGCCGCTCTGATCGACGAGCGCGCGGCCGCGCAAGAAGAGATCGTAAGCTTCCGTGTCGCGCGTGCCCCCCTGCATTGGCGACGGCTCACCACCGCCGAGCACGCCCCGAAGCGCATTGGCGACGGCTCGGGCGATGTCGTCTTGGATCGCGAACACGTCTTTGGTTTCGGCGGGAAGATCGAACCGCTCGGACCACCGCTGCGAATCGCTCGCCGTGTCGACGAGCCGCGCCGTGATTCGCAGCGCGCGGCCCTCCTTGCGGACGGACCCGCTCAGCAAATAGTCGACGCCGAGAGCGCTGCCAATCGCTCGCGCGCTTTCCGCGCCATCGCGGAAGCCAAAAGCGGAGCTCTTCGCGATCACGCGCAGTCCCGGCACCGTCGCGAGCCGGTTCAGCACTTCTTCGGCGATGCCTTCGGCGAAGTAACCCTGATCGAGATCGTGGCTCAAGTCGGCGAACGCCAGCACGGCGATCGACGGCACTCGCCGTGGTGCGGCCTTCTCGGCGACGCTCCCGGCCAGCACGCTGACCGGCGCCACGAATCGGTAGCCGAGCCCTGACACCGTTTCGATGTAGCGGTGCTCGCCGGCGCCGTCACCGAGCAGCTGGCGCAGGTTCGAGATCGTGCGGCTGAGGGTGTTTTCCTCGACGACGGAGCCCTTCCACACCGCGTGCATGAGCGCCTGCTTCTCGAGCAGTCGCCCGGGATGCTCCGCCATATAGAGCAGCACATCGTAGAGCCGCCGCGTGAGCTGAATCGGTGCGCCGGCGGCCGTGACGAGCGAGCGCTCGCCGCGGTGCAGGCGGAAGCCGCCGAATTGAAGGACTGTGTCGTCGTGCGTCACGCGGTGCTCAGCCGAATTTCTTCCGAAAAGTTTCCCGGCAACGACAAAGACGGCGAGAGGAGGGCCGGACAAGAGTAGCGAACGGTCGTCTGGACCGGAAGCGAGGGGAGAGGGCCGATGTCTGCACGCTCATGGTGGAGTCTCTTCACGCACGGCAGTCTGATCACGAGCGCGGCGCTGGCACTCGCGTCGCCTGTGTTCGCGCAGTTCCCGGACGCGCTCTCGCCGCACGAGTGCCCCGGCTGTGCGGAGCCGCTAGCGCCGTCGCGGTTCGACGGCGTCTGGAGCTCGACGCTCACGGCGGGCGCCGAGCCAGGCTGGGCGCTCAACGACTTCTTTTGTTTCGCCGCTTGCACGAGGGAGGGCCGCTTGGCGGCGGAACGGTTACTCGCGGGTCCTGAGAGTGCACAGCGTTCTGCGCTCGAGCTCTATCCACAGGCCGTGGCCGCGAACGTTCAATCCGTCGAACGGCTCGTCGTCGCTGCCGCTGTGCCGCTGTCAACGTCCGGGCGGCTGCCGGGAGTCTCGTGCGATCGGCCCGGGTTCGCGGTACAGGTCGTATCGCCGCTGCCGCTCGAGATCAAGACCGAGGCGGATCACGTGACGCTGCGTTACGAGGAGCTTGGGGTGGAACGCACGATCTCGCTCGGTAGCACGCAGCCGCATGGGCACGACCTCGCGTTCGGTGCGTCGCAGGGTCGTTTCGAGCACGGCGAGCTCGTCGTCGAGACGAGCAACATTCGCGCTGGCCGCTTGTCGGAGTGGCTCGGCGGCTTCGCGCATAGCGACGCGACGCACGCGACCGAGCGTTACTCCGTCAGCATCGACGGCGGTTCTCTTCTACTCATGCTCACGCTCGATGATGCGGAGACGCTCGCGGAACCGCTCGTGGTCACGAAGCGCTGGTTGCGGGCGCCGCACGGGCGCATCGCGAACTACAGGTGCGACGTGATGTCGGCTGGTCTCGGCGGCGTGTTTGCCGAGTACCTCGACCCCCGCGTCATCGAGGCGCGGCGTCCATTTCGGCAGTAGCCCTGGGTAGAGGTCCCGCGCCTCGCCGCGTGGCGCCGGCGCCGACGCCACGCGACCGAGAGGGCGGAGGTTAGGCGGCGTCCGTTGCCTCGGCGCACGTGCAGGTCGGGCCGCACGCGCATTCGGGGCCGCACGCGCAAGCTTGCGGTGCGACGGTGCTCTGACGGCCGCAACCGCAGCTCGGGCCAACGCAGGGGTTGCAAGCACAAGCCTTCATTTCGACTTCGTTCATGGCGTTCTCCAAATGGGTGGATTGAAAGGACGAGTGCACTCTATAGAGCGCTCGCCACACCGCCTTGAACGAAAGGGCTAATCTGCAATGTCCATCGAAGATGGCGGAATGCCGAACATGCGGCGGCTCGTGCGCGCGAGATGCGCCGAGTCCGCGAAGCCCGCGGCGTGCGCGGCCGTCGACAACGACTCGCCGTTCATGCGGCGTTCCCAGACGCTGACGAACCGTCGCCACAGGATGTACTGACGCAAGCCCATGCCGGTCTGCTCGGCGAAGAGATGGCGGAAGCGGCTCGGCGACAGATGAGCGACGCTCGCGACTTGCTTCAGCGTGAGAGGCGCGGCGAGATGCTCGTTGACGTACTTCACGGCGCGCAGGATCCGCTCGTCGCTCGTCACCGACGGCTCCGCGTGCTGCGTCAACGACTGCACGATGCGGCGCGCGAGCGCGACGATCGTGGTGCCGCCGCGCTGCTCGAGCACGGCGGCCTGCAGCTCGCGCACGATGGGCGCGATAGGAGCACGGTCCACGTTCGCGATGCCGTCGCGCAAGTAGCGTTCCGTTAGAATGCGCCCCTCGCGCGTCTCGGGTTCGACGAACAGCGTCGCGCCGTAATGCGTCCGCTCGCCGTTCATGCCGTGAGCGTGCTGCGACGGGACGAGTCCCAAGTCGTAGTCGATCCACGGATCGTCGTCGTGCGCGCGCAGCCGAATGCGGCCTTCGAACAGGAAACAGATCTGGATCGCCTGATGGGCGTGCACGGGGAACACGCCGGCCGTCCCCACGAAGACGGCTCCGCCGTCCCACGGG
>Ga0111539_10004836_pt1 | contig 17553 bp, 17 predicted proteins | sample RhiMethybrSRZTD1_FD_79667 | JGI IMG/M metagenome (GOLD analysis project Ga0111539, IMG submission 79667) | Populus rhizosphere microbial communities from Tennessee, USA - Rhizosphere MetaG P. TD hybrid SRZTD1 (version 2) (version 2) | ecosystem: Host-associated > Plants > Roots > Rhizosphere >... | reverse complement strand
CCCTCGAACCAACCGCCGACGATCTCCGGGACGCCCGCGGTCTCGGCAGCCGTCGGCGCCGTGTACTCGTTCACGCCCGCCGCGAACGACCCCGACGCCGGCACGCTGACGTTCTCGATCACGAACAAGCCGACCTGGGCGACGTTCAACACGACGACGGGACAACTGACGGGCACGCCCGCCGCCGCGAACGTCGGCGCGTCCGCCGGCATCGTAATCAGCGTCAGTGACGGTGCCGCCAGCGCTTCGCTGCCGGCGTTCACGATCACCGTTCAAGGCGCCGCAACGAACCAGCCGCCGGTGATCTCCGGAACGCCGGCGACGACCGTGACGGTCGGGACGGCGTATTCGTTCGCACCGACCGCGAGCGACCCCGAAGGCGCCGCGCTGACGTTCGCGATCACGAATCGGCCGACATGGGCCACGTTCAGCACGGCGACGGGACGCCTCATGGGCACGCCGGCCGCGGCGAACGTGGGCGCGTTCAGCGCCATCGTGATCAGCGTCACCGACGGCACCACGAGCGTTGCGCTGCCGGCGTTCACGATCACCGTCGGTGCCGCACCGAACCTGCCGCCGACGATCTCGGGCAACCCCGTGACGACGGCGACCGTGGGCACGGCGTACTCGTGGGGACCGACCGCGAGCGATCCAGACGGCGGCACGCTGACGTACTCGATCGCGAACAAGCCGGCTTGGGCCACCTTTAGCACGACGACGGGACGCCTCACGGGCACGCCGACTGCGGCCGGCTCGTTCGCGAGCATCGGCATCAGCGTCAGCGACGGCTCCGCCAGCGCTTCGCTGCCGGCGTTCGCAATCACCGTCAGTGCAGCGGCACCCACGAACCGACCGCCGACGATCTCGGGCACGCCGACGACGTCCGTGCTGACGGGCGCGGCCTATGCGTTCCAGCCAACGGCGTCCGACCCGGATGGCAACCCGCTGACGTTCAGCATCGCGAATCGTCCGGCGTGGGCCGCGTTCGACGCGGCGACGGGCCGGCTGTCGGGCAACCCGACTGCCGCCAACGTCGGCACGACGTCGGGTATCGTGATCAGCGTCAGCGACGGAGTTGCGAGCGCGTCGCTCGCGGCCTTCAGCGTCGCCGTGCAAGCCGTGGCCAACGGCTCGGCAACGTTGAGCTGGCAGCCGCCGACGACGAACACGAACGGCTCTGCGCTGACGAACCTCGCCGGCTACAAGGTCTACTGGGGCACGTCGCCCGGCAACTACTCGGGCTCCACGACGGTCATGAACCCCGGCCTCACGTCGTATGTCGTCGGCGGCCTGACGCCGAACACCTACTACTTCGCAGTGACCGCGCTGAACGGCTCCGGCACTGAGAGCACGTTCTCGAACTCCGCGAACAAGACGGTCCAGTGATGAGCGACGACTCGGGCGCCGCAAGGCGCCCGAGTTAACCGTCGACGGGCCGAGCCGGCGTGCGCAGCTGCAGCTCGTAGAACACGAGGTCGAGCCAACGCCCGAACTTGAAGCCGGCGTGATGGATCACACCGCAGCGCGCGAATCCGAGCTGCTCGTGCAGCGCGATGCTCGCGGAATTCGCGGCGTCGATACCCGCCACCATCACGTGGTAGCTCTGCCGCTCGGCCTCCACGATGAGTCGCTTCATGAGCTCGCGCGCAACTCCTTTGCGCCAATGATCGCGGTGCACGTACACGGAATGCTCGATCGTGTACTTGTACGCCGGCCAGGCGCGGAACGTGCCGTAGCTCGCGAAACCCAGCAACTCGCCGTCGTCGCCTTCGGCGCCGAGCACGGGGAACTGCCGCGCCTTCTTCGCGCGAAACCACTCGACCATCGTTTCGGGCGCGCGCGGCTCGTAGTCGAACAAGGCCGTCGAGGTGACGATCGCGTCGTTCAAGATCGCGAGGATCGCGGCAGCGTGACGCTCGTAGTCGCAGGTCACGATGTTCATGAGTTGCGGCTCCGCGCGCGCTCGCCCACCGCGGGCCGCAAGGCCCGCAGCTCCTCGGTGTCGTCGAGCTCGTTCGCGATGAAGCCGCCGGACTGATGCCGCCAGAGCTTCTCGTAGTGGCCGCGATACCGCAGCAACTCGTCGTGCGTTCCCTCCTCGACGATCTTGCCGGCATCGAGCACGACGAGCCGGTCCATGCGGGCGATCGTCGACAGCCGATGCGCGATTGCGATGACCGTCTTACCCTGCATCAAGTCGAGGAGCTGCTCTTGGATCGCGAGCTCCACCTCACTATCGAGCGCCGACGTCGCTTCGTCGAGCACGAGGATCGGCGCGTCCTTCAGGATCACGCGTGCCAGGGCGACGCGCTGCCGCTGCCCGCCCGAGAGCTTCACGCCGCGCTCGCCGACGTGCGCGGCATAACCCGCTCGGCCGTGCCAATCGCGCAGGCCGACGACGAAGTCGTGCGCCTGCGCCTTGCGCGCCGCGGCCATGATCTCGGCGTCGCTCGCAGTCGGCTTCCCGTAACGGATGTTCGCCGCGATCGAGCGGTGCAGCAGCGACGTATCCTGCGTCACCATGCCAATCGCCGCGCGTAAGCTCTCTTGCGTCACGTGCGCAATGTCCTGCCCGTCGATCGCGATGCGGCCGGTCTCCATGTCGTGCAGCCGCAGCAACAAGTTGACGAGCGTCGACTTGCCGGCGCCCGAGCGGCCGACGAGCCCCACACGCTCTCCCGGGCGAATCGTGAGGTTCAGGTTCTCGACGACGGGCACCGCGTCGGCGCGCCCATAAGCGAAGGTCAGGTTCTCGAACCGAATCTCGCCGCGCGTGACAGCGAGCGGGCGCGCGCCGGGGCTGTCGACACCCGTGTGCGGCACCGCGATCGACTCCATTCCTTCCTGAACGGTGCCGACGTTCTCGAAGATCGAGGTGACCTCCCAGCTGACCCAGCCGGCCGCGCTGACGGTCTGCCACGCAAGCGGCAACGCCGTCGCGACTTGTCCCGCATCGATCGAGCCCGCGCCCCAGAGCGTTAGCCCAATCGCCGCCGTGCCGACGAGCAGCAGCGCGTTCAAGATCGTCAGCGAGAACTGGAACTGCGTGATCATCTTGAGGTGCTTGCGCATGGCGCCGTAGTGGCCCTCCATGGCTTCGCGGACATAGGCGTCCTCGTCGCGCATGCGGCCGAACAGCTTGACGGTCAGGATGTTCGTGTAGCTGTCGACGACGCGGCCCATGACGAGCGAGCGCCCTTCCGAGCTCAAGCGCGACAGCTCGCGCAAGCGCGGAACGAAATACTTGAGGATCAGCACGTAGCCCGCGAACCAGGTCAGGATCGGCAGCGCGAGCCGCCAGTCGGCCGCCGCCATGAGGCCGAGGGCCGTGACGCCGTAGACGCCGATGTACCAGACGGCGCGGATGCTCGACATCGCGCTCTCGCGCAGCGAGCTCGCGGTCTGCATTACGCGGTTCGCGATGCGGCCCGCGAAGTCGTTCTGGAAGAACGGCCAGCTCTGGCGCACGACGTGCCAATGGCTCTGCCAGCGGATCAGGCTCGTGGCGCCGGGAACGAGCGCGTTGTGCCGGATCGAGACGTCCGTGAGGATCGCAAGCGGCCGTGCCACGAGCACGAGCGCGACCATCGAGAGCAGCATCGGCAACGCCGCCGTCAGCGCCGCCTGGCGATCGGTCGCTTCCATCAGCGACACGAGCCGGCCGATGAAGAGCGGAATCACGGTGTCGAGCAGCGCCACGGCGAGGCTCGCCGCGAACATGGCCGCGTACCAGCCCTTCGTCTGCCGGATGAAGTGCCAGTAGAACGCGACGAGCCCTTCGGGCGGCGCGCCGACCTTCGGGCTCGCCGTCGGAGGAATGTCGAAGTCGACGATCTTCACGGAAGAATGCGGCGCGAGCCGGCACCTCGAAAATTAGGGGACGCCGGCGGATGCCGGCGGGGGCAGCACGATAACAGATTCCCGACGAGCGAACCTTACGAGGGTCGCTGCAAGGACGGCGCGGCTAGCGACGGCGGCCGAAGGCCGCCATTCTTACGCGGTCGAGCGTTGCGACGCCTGTGGCGCTTACGGCGTCGTGGAGGCTTGAGCGGCTTCGGCGCGGCGGCGACGCAGCTCGATGGCGTTGTCGTTCGCCGTGACGTAATGGCGCGGCGAGAGCCTCATGGCTTCGTCGAAGAGCTGCTCGGCGGCCGTGTAGTCGCCGCGCAGCATCGCGATGTAGCCGACGTCGTTGGCCGCCACGTACGGGCTCACGGCGCGCTCGAGCGTTGCGATAGCCTTGTCGTATTCGCCTCGCCGCGCATAGACCAAGCCGAGATTCTGCCAGCCTCGCGTATAGCCCGAATCGGCCGCGAGGGCGGCCCGGTAGCTCGCCTCGGCGACGTCGAGCTCTCCGACCAGATAAAACGAGTAGCCGCGATTGTTCAGCAGTGCGGCCGAATTGGGGCTCAACGCTAGCGCCGCGTCGTAGTGAGCAACTGCCCCATCGTGGTCGGCACGCGCGTCGGCGATCAGCCCGAGCGCATTATGTACGCGCCACTGCGAGGGCTCGACCGCGAGCGCGCGCGTGAGCATCGGTACCGCCTCGTCGAACTGGCGGTTCTCGAAGTAGATCAGCCCGAGCTTCGTGAGCGCCGACGCATGTTGAGGCTCGATCTGCACGGTTCGCGCATAAGCGCGCGCGGCATGGGCCGTGTCCTTGCGCTCCTCGTAGATCAGGCCGATCTGATACATCGAGTCCGCGTCCTTGGGGTCGCGATCCGCCGCGTCGATATAGAGCCGCAGAGCGACGTCGACGTTGCCTTTGGCCCGCGCCTCGGCCGCTTGCTTGCGCGCCTCGCCCGCGGAATTGACGCCGAGCGCCGAAATGACCGGCGCCTCCCTAGCCTGCGTTTCGGTCTGCGTTTGCGGCGCGAACATCGAGCAGCCCGCGAGGCCCTGCGCGCACAACATCGCGAGAGACACCGAGACGATACGCCGGGCGCGAAGCGACAGCTGAATTGACACGCGAGTTATCCTTCGAGCCTTGCTCGACGCTACATCTGCTTGAACGCCGCAATGATCCGGAGCACGGCCGGACCGATGGCGACGATGAAGAACGACGGGAACAGGCACAGCACGAGCGGGAAGATCATCTTGGTGCCGATCTTCGCGGCTTGCTCCTCTGCCTTCTGCATGCGCTTGTCGCGAAACTCCTCCGAGTAGACGCGCAGCGCCTCCGCGACGCTCGTGCCGAAGCGGATCGTCTGGACCAGCAAGCCCACGAGACCGTTGATGTCGTCGACGCCGGTGCGCGAAGCGAGGTTGCGAAGCGCTACGGCTCGCTCGACGCCGGCTCGCATTTCCGCATTCACGAGCGAGAGCTCTTGCGCGAGCTCGGTATGGCTGAACTCCAGCTCGCGCGCGACGCGCTCGATGGCGGGCGTTAGACCGAGCCCCGATTCGACGCAAACCACGAGCAGGTCGAGCGCGTCCGGCAGGCCGTTCCGGAGCCGCTTGATACGCTTGGCGCGCAAATGACCAAGCGCATAGTCCGGCAAACGAACGCCAATGAACGCGAGCAGAACGGCGAAGAACACGATCGTGGTCGTATCGAGCTGCGGCGCCCAGCGCACCGCGATCAGGAGCACTATCGGAAACGAGATCGCGAGCACGGCTTTGATGCCGTAAAAGTTTCGCAGCGCCTCCGGCGAACGATACCCGGCCTGGATCAGCTGAGTCAGAGCGGAGTCCCGCTCCGTGGAGCTCTTCGGGAGCACGTACTTCGCGAGGGGCTTGACGAACCAGCCGAGGTCGAGCGCCTGCTGTGGCTTCTCAGCTTTCTGCGCAGTCGCCGCAACCATGCTGGCCAAACGCCGCCGTACGGGGTCGGTGGCTCCGCCGATGAGCAGAGAGAGCCCATAGGCGAACAAACAGGCGGCCGCGCCGACCGTCACCAACAAGACGAGGGCGCCGAACCCGCCAGAATCGAACCACGCGCTCACAGCATCCATGTCCTGTTCCTACACGTCGATACGAATGATCTTGCGGACCCAGAGTATTCCGATGACACCCGAAATCGCGCCGAAGATGATCATCTTCTGGCCGAACGGGTCTTTCGTGAGCGTCGGAAGGTAATCAGGCGTCGTCAACGAAATGACGATGAAGAGCACGAGCGGCACGAGGGCCAGAATCCAGGCGGACAACCGCCCTTCGGCCGACAGCGTGCGAATCTTGCGCTCCAACCTGAAGCGCCCGCGCACGACGCTGCTGATTTGGCCGAGGATCTCGGCGAGATTGCCGCCCGTTTCCTTCTGCACGAGCACCGAGGTCACGAGCGCCATGACGGCCACGCTCGGCACGCGCTGCAGCAAGCCCAGCATCGCGCGGCGCACATCGTTGCCGTAGTTCAAGTCGGCGAAGGTCGTGTCGAATTCCTTGCCGAGAGGCGCTTCGAGCTCCTCGCTAACGAGCTTGACGGCGCCGCTGAAGGGATGTCCCGCGCGCAGCGCGCGCTTCATCATGTCGACGGCTTCCGGGAGCTGCTCCTCGATCTTGAGAAGCCGCTTGGCGCGAGCGTTCGAGACTTTCATGAACGGCACCGCTGCACACACCGCGAACGCGAGCAGCGCGAGCAGCACGTGATGCAGGAACACCCAGGCCAACAAGGCACCCGCGCTGCCGGCCGCAAGGCTTATCAGCGCGAGGCGGTGGGCGAGCATCGAGTATCCCGCCTGCTCGATCATGTCCGTGATGCCGGCCATGAAAGGCAAGTTCTCGAGCGTACGCTCGAGCGGCGAGAGCTCGCGCAGATACTTCTCGCGCAGCAACGACGAGAACGAGGCCGCTCCGAGCTCGCGCTCGATCTCGCCGAGACGCGCGCGCAACCGCTTGCGCGTTTTCCGACTCTCGCCGAAGACTGGGATGATCATTGCCTGCGACAGCAGGAAGACCATCGCGAACACCGCGCCGATGACGATCCAGAGCTCGGTTGACAGCGTCATCTCAGAACATCCTGCTGCCGAACAGCTTCAGCGGCAGCTCGATTGCCTTCGACTGCAGCACCTGGTGGAACGCCGGCACGATGCCCGTGGGCTTCAGCTCGCCCTGGACGATTCCGTTCTCGAGGCCGCGCCGATCGAAGCGGAACAGCTCGGACATCGTGATGATGTCGCCTTCCATGCCGTTGACTTCCTGAACGCTGATTACGCGGCGCTTACCATCCTCGTGCCGCGCGACCTGCACGACGATGTCGATCGCCGACGCGATCTGCTCGCGCAGCACCTTGATCGGGAAATGAATGCCCGTCATCGACACCATGCTCTCGATGCGGCCCAGAGCGTCGCGCGGCGTGTTGGCGTGGACGGTCGTGAGCGAGCCGTCGTGGCCCGTGTTCATCGCCTGCAGCATGTCGAGCGCTTCCGCGCCGCGGACCTCGCCGACGACGATTCGGTCTGGCCGCATACGCAAGCTGTTGCGCAGGAGGTCGCGCTGGGTCACTTCGCCCTTGCCTTCGATGTTCGGCGGGCGCGTCTCGAGCCTCACGACGTGCGGTTGCTGCAGCTGCAACTCGGCCGAGTCCTCGATCGTCACGATTCGCTCGGTCGTCGGTATGTAGCCGGAGAACACGTTCAGCAGCGTCGTTTTGCCCGCGCCGGTTCCGCCGGAGATCAAGACGTTCAGGCGGCCCTTGACGACTGCCTGCAGCACCGTGGCCGCGTCCGGGCTGATCGATCCATACGAGATCAGCTCTTCCATCTTGAGCCGTTCGACGGCGAAGCGGCGGATCGAGAGCATCGGGCCGTCGATCGCGAGCGGCGGGATGATAGCGTTGACGCGCGAGCCGTCCTTGAGGCGCGCGTCGACCATCGGCGACGACTCGTCGACGCGGCGGCCTACGCTCGAAACGATGCGGTCGATGATATTGAGCAGATGCTGGTCGTCATTGAACTTGACGTCCGTGAGCTCCATCTTGCCGCGCCGCTCGACATAGACCTGGTTCGCGCCGTTGACGAGGATGTCCGCGACCTTCTTGTCCGCCAGCAACGGTTCGAGGGGGCCCAAGCCCATGACCTCGTCTTCGATGTGCTTGATCACGCGGCGGCGTTGCTCGACGTTCAGCGGCGCCGCTTCGTCCTCGAGAAGTCGACGACCGGTCTCGCGAATCTGCTCGCGCGCCAGGTTCTCCTCGATCGTCGCGATCAAGGAAAGGTCCATGATCTTCAGCAGACGATCGTGGATTTTGAGCTTCCACTCCTTCTCGGTCTTCGAGAGCGCGGCGTTCGACTGGCTATCGGCGCCAGCCGGCACGTTGATGCGCTGCTCGTTTAGGTTGGCGACCATGTCTGCTTCCTCAAGAGGGTCGAAAAGGCCTTACCGAGCAGGCTGCTGCTGACCTCGACCGTTCGTTCGGCGAAGTTGTCCGCGAGCGCGCCGATCGCTTTGGCAACCGACGAGCCGCGCGCGTGCGCGTGGAGCGGCACGCCGAGGTTGATGCTCTCCGACACGATCTTGAAGTCGCTCGGGATGCTGACGACTTGCACCTCGCCCATTGCGCGCCGCACGTCCTCCATGCCGATCGGCGAGTTCTTCTCGAACCGATTCACGACCGCGAGGATTTGCTCGTTCTTCAAGCCGTAGTGGGCGCAGATTTGCAGCATCCGCGTCGCGTCGCGGAGGTGGCTGACAGTCTGCTGCACCACGAGCACGAGCCGGTCGGCTCTCTCGAGCACGCACTCGGTGTAGGGGTCCACGCGCCGCGGCATGTCGACGATCACGCGCTCGTACTGTTCGGACATCTTGTCGAGCAACGTGCCGAGCTGCCGCGATCGGTCCGTGTTGCGGTGCGGCGAGTCCTCGGGCCGCGCGGCCAACAGCCGCAGCTGGCTCTCGTGTTGAGTCATGTACGCGTCGAGCGACACCGCATCGAGGCTGTGTGCGTTCTCGAGCACTTCCATCAATCCGTGCTTGAGCTTCAGATCGAAATGCTGCATGAGGCTCTCAAACTGCATGTCGAGGCTCATCAGCGCAGTCGAGTGCTTCGATAGCGTTTTCAGCACGTACGCGAGATTCGTGGCGATGAACGTCGCGCCGCTTCCGCCCTTGGCATTGACCACGGCAATCGTCTTGGAGGACGCGCCGTCCGGGCGCTTCACCGTGTGGGCGACGGCGCGATCGATGCTGGCAAGGAGCTCGTCGAGATTCAGGGCCCCCGGCAATAAATCGCGCGCGCCGGCCTGCATCGCAAGACGCATGGTCTGCGCGTCGCCTTGCTCGGCGAGCACGATCGTCGGCGGGCGCTGCGCGGCGGCCTGTTGCGTGATCTCGGCGAGGTCGATATGGCCGCGCTCGTTCAACGCCATCACGATGACATCGGGCACGAAGCTCAGGCCGTAGAGCGGGTCTGCGTGGCCGTTCTCGACGTGCCGCGAGCGCAGGTCATACCGAGTCTCGTTCCCGAGCTTCTCGAGCAGCTCGGCGAGCGCGGGCTTCGACCGGCTTGCGAGTAATACGATGGGCTTAGCGTCCATGCGAGTTTTCTTTTCCTTGAGGCCTAGCAGGGCGTGAGCACGCCGCTGCGCGGAACGCCGAGGCTCTCGCGCCGCAGCGTCGTAGCGAAATCCGGCGTCGTGAACAAATAGTTGAAGAACGGAACGAGCATCCGATGTTGAAAGCCGACGATCTTCGTGCGCACGAACTGGATCTGCCCGAAGTTCGCCGCGGGGCTCCCGACGACGTTGCCGTTGACATCGAGATACTCGAGCGAGAAGTTCGCCGACGTGAGGCCGCCGACGATTCGGGTACCGGTCCCGCCGCCGGGAGCGTTGAATAGCCCGACCTCGAAAATTGCGGGATCGTTGACGGGGCACACGGTCGCCATGCGCGCGGCGCGCCGCGTCGACTCGCCGAGCGCATTCAGCACGAACATCGCGCGGCCGATCTCGATCACGCTGAACAGCATGACGAGCATCAAGGCACCGATGATGGCGAACTCCACGGTCGTGACCCCACTCTCTCTGCGCAACTTCATAAAGCTCTCATCGTCACGGAAGCTTGCATCACAAAGCTTGTTGTAATCGACGAACCACGTCCTAGATTCGGTAAAACGGGGCCGATCAACGGTTGGTACGGGTAGGTGACGTCGACTCGGACCTGGTCGCCGCCGAGGTCGACGACGTCGACTTGCGCGGTCTGCAGGCCACCCAGCACGGGGCGCCCGGCGCCGGCGATATTGCCGAAGACGACGACGTTGCGGATCTCGGTCAGTAGCTGCGGATCGACGTCGACGACGCCGGTGCTGCCTTGGAGCGCATAAGCGGCGGCATAGCGAGCCCCTTCTTGGGCCGCCTTCGTCAGCGCGTTGTAGCGGATCATCGCGCGGCCTATTTCGGTGACACCGAGCAGCAAGATCACGAGGAGCGGCAGCACGATGGCGAACTCGACCGTCGCGATGCCCGTTTGGCGATTGAGCGCTCTGTTGAACATATTCCGGCTCATGAATCCGTGCTGCCGTAGTCGCGATACAGCTGAATGAGGTAGGGGCCCGGAACCGAGGTGGGAGCCGGCCCCGGCATCCCGCCCGATCGGCAGTCCGTCAAAAACTGACCGAAGATCTGCGACTCGTTGCCCTTCTGCTGCGCCTCTTGGAGCAGGAAGAAGCAGCCAAAGCCGAGCAGCGGCACCTGGCCTTGGCCGTTAGTCGTGCCATTGCAATTGCCGATCGCAATCGCCGCTTCGCGCCGCTGGAACGCGCCATCGCCGCTCGGCGCGGGCTGGTTGTCATAATTTGACGCCCGCACGCGGGCGTCGTAGGACTGGTAGTTGAAATCGATCTGGCTCTGGTCCGTGACCGGCGCGCCGTTCTGCGTGATGGTGTCCGTCGCGCTGTCGTACTTGAGCAGCGGGCTCGGCTGCGCCGTGACGACGTCGGGCGGGTAAGTCGACTGCGTGCCGTTCATCGGCCCCTGGTAATTACCGAAGCGCGTGTTGAACCCCTGGACGGTGGGGCCGACGGTGTTGCCGGGCTCCGTTTCGATGTTGTCGCCGACGGCCATGCAGCCGTCGTAACCGCCCGCCATGGCGTCGCGGATGTAGGAGCCGCCCTGCCCGCCGCCGAGCCGGATCAGCTGGAAGTTGCCGGGGCCGATCTCCCAGTTGCCGCCGTTCGACGTGCTCGACTTCAGCACCTCGGGCTGACCGGGCGTGTACCCAAAGAACGGCGGCCCCGCCGCCGGGTCACCGCACACCATCATCGGCATGATGTTGCAGGCTTGATTCAGCGTCGGGCTCGGGCCGGCGACCGCGGAAGCGGCAACCTTCTTGTCGACGTTGCCGAGGACGACGCTGAACCAGACCGGCAGCTCGAAGTCCTGCGCACGCACGCGCACGTAAGCCGCCGGGGACGAGCCCGGCACGAACGGATTCAGCGTGCTCGAGAACTGCACCGTCAGATTGATCTTGTTCGCGGCATAGGCCAGAGCGAGCTCGCGGTTGCCCGCGTTCGCGGCGTTCGCCGCGAACATCGCTCGAGCCGCGGCTTCGGCAAGGGCCGTGTCAGCCGTTTGATCGAGCGTCTTGGCTGCGCCGAGCGCGGCGGCATCGACCGTGTTCTGCAAGCGCGTCTTGTTCAGCATGCCGTGCGCGCCGTCGAGAGCGAGACCGGCGATACCGATCAGGGCGACCATCCCGATCGCGAGCAGCACGAGGGCAGCGCCTCGCTGCTTCGCGAGCGGCGGTGCGCGATGATGATGGTGCTTGGCGTTCATCAGCGTGCGTTGTCCAAGTTGATGTTGACGCTCTCGTTGACGGCTTCGGGCTTCGCGACGTCCGTGCGGTAAGCGTCGAGCACTGCCTCGATGCGCTTGCCGTCCGTGCCCTGCATCGACTCGGCGGACGGGCTGGCGATCGTGCTCGGATTCGCCGTCTGCGCCTCGACCATTTGACGAACCGAAGCACCGAAGTTGGTTTGGGTCTGCGTCGGCTCGCCGGAGCAACCGGCCAGCATCAACGCGGCCACACCGAACGCTGCAAAGACTTTCTTATTGGCATCCATGTCGATTTACCTCGTTGTTACTCGACCGACTGACCGAACCCGCCCTCGACTCCGCCGTTGCGGGCCGACGGCTGGTTGCCTTGCGGCGGCACGGCCTCAGGCGCCTTGCCTTCGATGCGGCCGAACAAGTAGAACTCCGTCAAATTCGGCTCGATGAAGTCATCCGTCGGCAACCGAATCTGACCCTTCGGCATCGGCCGCGCTAGGTGCGGCGTCACGAGAATCACAAGCTCCGACTCGCCTTTCTGGAACTGACTGCTGCGGAACAGGTTGCCGAGAATCGGCAGGTCGCCGAGGCCCGGGAACTTGGTGACGACCTCGCGCAGATCCTCGTTGATCAAGCCGGCGATGCCGATCGTCTGGCCGTCCAACAACTCGACCGCGGCGCTGGCGCTGCGCTTCGAGAGCGAGGGGACCAGGAACGATGACGTCGTACCCGCCGCGTTCAGCACCACGTTGTTGCCCGCGTTGAGCTCGCTGACCGTGATGGCCAACTTCAGATTGACCTGGCCGTTACCGAGCACGACGGGAACGAACGTCAATCCGACGCCGAATTCCTTGAACTCGACCGTGATTCCGTTCAGACCCTGCGGGACGGGAATCGGGAACTCGCCGCCCGAGAGGAAGCGGGCTTCCTGACCCGACAGCGTCGTCAGCGTCGGCTCGGCAAGAATCTTGACGAGCCCGTTTTCTTTCGCCGCATCGAGCGTGAGGTTCAGCAACCCGTTCGTCGTCAGCAGGCTCGCGAAGAAGCCGGTGTCGTCGATCGACAGCGGGTTCGGCATGAACTCGTCGATGACGGGGCCGAACGGCGCCTTCTGGTCGAACACCGGAACGCGGATGTCGCCGGGCGCGAACAACGCGTCGGGGAACGTCGCTCCGCCGTTCACGGCGCCGATGTTCCAGCGCGAGCCGCCGACGTTGATGCCGTTGAATTCCATCTCGAATTTGCGGAGCTCCGTGCGAGCGATCTCCGCGACTTTGACCTCGAGCATCACCTGCTGCGCGCCGGCGACCTGCATCAGGTTGATGACGCCGCCGCCGGTTCGATCGGTCGAGGCGGCCGATTGCTGCTCGAACTGTTGTTCGCGCACAGCGGTACCGATTTGAGCGAGATAGCCGCGAGCGAGCTGCAGTGCGGCCTCCATGCTCACGACGCTCGACACGGAACCCGCGAGCACGATCGAGCGCTGGGCCGCATAGACTTCGATCTTCTCGTTCGGGAACAGCTCGAACAGCTTGCGCTTGAGCCCCTCGAGGTCGGGAGTCACCTCGACGGCGACCGAGCCGACGAGCTGATCGGAGTTGTTCCAGAGCAGCACGTTCGTCGTGCCCAGGTCCTTACCGAGCACGTAGAGCTCGCGCTCGCGCAGGATCACGATGTCCGCGATGTCGGGGTTACCGACCGACACGCGGGCGATCGCGGCGCTCGCCGAGAGCACGCGCGACTTGTACAGCGGCACGACGAGGTCGATGTTTTGCCCGACCTGCAGCGTCGCCTCCTGAACCCCTTGCGCCTCGACTATCTGGAGCGGCAGCAGAGTGGCCGCTAGGAGCACAAGACCTTTGAACGAATCCGTGTTCATTGCTGATCCTCAGTCCTTTGGTTCGCTTACGAGCGCTCTTTAACTGTCGACACGTCGGTGCCGCGGATGACGGTGATCGCACGAGATCGCGGCACCGCCGGTGCGGTCGCTCGGCGCACCGGCGCCGGCGCGGCCGCTTCGACGAACACTTCGTCATCGAGCGGATTGCGCAGCGTCAATTGAATCGACCCTTCTTCCTTGGACTTGATCAAGGTCTCCGCTTGCTGCGGATTGACCTCGAGCGTGACCGCGCGAACGATCACCGGCTCGTTCTTCTCGGTCGCGGCCGTCTGGTCGACGGCGAGCACCTTGATGTCGCGGAGGATCGTCTCCGCGGTCGCCCGGCGCCCGTCCTCGAGCCGAGCCGCGAGCACGTCGACTCGATTACCCGGCAGCAGGAAGCCGGCTACGCCGATGACGTCGTCCACGCGCACCGTTACCGCGCGCATCTTTTCCGACACGAGCGCGGCGAGGGTGCTGCCGTTCTCATGCTCGGTGAAGCGTTCCCGCATCAGGATCTCGCCGGCGACGATCGGCTGCACGGCCACGCGATTGACGACTTCGTCCATGTTCGAGAACGACCCGGAAGGGATGTACTCGACCGGCATTTGCAGCGTCTTGAGGTGCCGCGCGTCGACCTTCGTGCCGAACGGGATCGCGATCTCGGCCGCGACCACCGTCGCCATCTCGAGCTCGGGCGCTGTCCCGGCGCGGCGGACCCAGTTTCCGGCCATCCAGGCCGCAAACACGCCCATCACGACCGACATGCCCAGCATCATGAATCCACGTCTATTAGCCATTCTTTTCTCCTCGCGCCTTACGCATGTGCGCGCCAGCGCCGTCCAATGCCACGAAGTAAGTGTTCCAAGCCCAAGTCAGTAATTCGGTCGTCAGCTGGTTCGGGCGCCCGATGAAGGCCGCCTTGTCGAGCGCAATCTCGATGAGATCCTTCGGATGACACGGCAGAAGCGGTACTTTCTTGACCGCGTGCAGCTCGTCGAGCACGAACTGCAACACCTCGGGATCGCTCTCGATGCCGCGCTCCTCGCAGACGTTCTCCCAGATGAGCTCGTAGCCATCGCGCGGGATGTAGCCGCAGTAGATCTTGTGGCCGATTCGGCGCAAGAACGCCTCGTCGGTCAGATCGAGCGGGTGCATGTTCGAGGAGAACACGAGCACGACGTCGAACGGCGTCACGAAGTGCCGTCCCGAACCGAGCGCGTGATAGTCGCGTTTCTCCTGCATCGGCACGATCCAGCGGTTGAAGATCGCATCCGGCGGAACCCGCTGCCGACCCAAGTCGTCGATCACGTACATGCCGTTATTGGCCTTCAGCTGCAACGGCGCCTCGTACACGCGATTCGTGGCGTCGTAACGCACGTCGAGCAGATCGAGCGTGAGCTCGCCGCCCGTGATGATGACCGGGCGCTCGCAGGCGACGAAGCGCGCGTCGTGCCCCTGCTCGAGCATGATGCTCTGGGAGTCCGCTCCGATCGCCTTGTGCAGCAGCGGATCGAAAACCTGCACGATCGTCTCATCGACTGCGATCGCGCGCGGAATCAAAACGACGTCGCGGAACACCCGCGCCATTCGATGCGTGACGTAGGTCTTGCCCGTGCCCGGAGGGCCGTAGATGAACACGGGGCGCCCGGAGTTGACGGAAATGCCGAACTGATCCGCGGCGTGCTCCGGCATGAACATGCCTTCGAACGCCTTCATCATCGTTGCGCGATCGACCTTGCGCGCGTGAACCGATTGCGCTTTCACGATGCGGACGTACTCCGCGAGCGGCACCGGCGCGGTTCCGACATAGCCGCTGCGCAACAGCGCATCGAGCGCCGACGCGCGGCCGCGGTCGGTCAGCGCGTACGGTAGAGTCCCCGCGCCGTCGAGGCGCGGCTTGACCTCGACCTTCGCCTCCCGACGCATGAACGCCAGGATCTGCTCGACGATCGGGCCCGCGAGGCCCAACCGCTCCGAGAGCTGCGCGAGCGTCAACGTACCGGCTGTCTGCAAGTGTTTCGCCGTCAGGTCGGCGAGCATTCGCTCGTCGAGGCCGGTCGAGCGCAAGTCCTGCGGGCGCGGAGCCAAGCGCGCCAAACGCATCTCGCTCGTGAGCTCCGCGACGGTCGCCACGCTGTGGGAAGCTAAAGTCACTGCATCGCTCCTTTGACCAGCGCCGCAAGCCAAGCGGGCTGCAGAACCACGGTTACCGTGCCGACCGCAATCGCGGCGGCATAAGGAATCTTCGCGAAGGCTCCCTCGAGACTCCGCGCGCTCGGGCTCGGCGCAGTGGCAGGCGCGACGCGGCGGCCGGGCAACGCCGGCAGCTTTTGCGCGACCATCACGAGGGACGCCAAGCCGGCGCCGGCGACGAGCGTGCAGGCACACGCGACGAGGCCTTGGATCGGGCCGAGGAAGGCTCCGACCATGGCCATCAGCTTCACGTCACCGGCCGCCATGCCGCCGCCCAAGTAGAACGGCATGAAGCACGCGAAGCAGAAGAGCCAGCCGAGCACGGCCATTACGAAACCCGGAGCGCCGTAGAGCGTCGTGCTGACGACGAGCCCCAGCGCCGCTCCGCCCAAGCTCAACCCGTTCGGGATGCGCCTGGAGCGAAGGTCGGTCGCCGTCGCAACTGCGACGATCGCCAACAGCGGGACAGCCGATGTGAAGTTCGTTGCAAGCATTCTCGTTTCGACTCTTCGGAAAAAAGAGACGCGATGCAGTGGATTCAGCCGCCGCATCGCGTCGACCTAGTTGATCACGATGTTCGAGATAGCAGTCATGATCGCCGTGATGACCCGGAACACCTCTTTGCCGAGCAGATTGAAGGCGCCAATGACACCGGCGCCGACGAGGCCACCCGCGATCGCGTACTCGACCGTCGTCAGGCCTTGCTCATCTGCCAAGAAATTCAGGAAGCGTTTGGTCATTTGGTTTCTCCTCCTTGTTGTCGTGCGTTGCTTCGGTAGAAAAACGCGGTGGAGTCCGTGGGGCCCTCCACCGCTCGTGGCGCTAGGTGATGACAACCTTCGTGAGCGCCAGGTAGATCGCGTTGATCACGCGAAAGACCTCTTTGCCCAACAGGTTGAACGCGCCAATGACCCCTGCACCGACGAGGCCGCCGGCAATGGCGTACTCGACCGTCGTGAGGCCTTCTTCGTCGCGGATAAACCGCATCACACTCTTCATGTTTCCTCTACTCCTTTTTTTTCGCTACGTAGGCGGCGGGGGCCGCACCGATCGGGTAACTGAAAAGGCGTTCCGACCGTGGCGACATTTATACGGATCGAAGGGCTCGACCCGTTAGGAGCGGTTTGCTTTTCACCGGTAGCGCCTTGCGCGAGCGTGTGATGCAGTTCCGCACGATGCGAGCCCACCGAGTTCGAGTCGCGGGACGAGCTCCTTACATAAAGCGCTCGGCCCTTCCAAATGTGCACCGTTTCCTGGAACGCACGTCACAGATGCTGTTCACTGCGGCGGATGAAAGCGCCTCCCCCACCACGCGCGAAGCACCCGGCTCTCTGGCTGGACATGACCGTTTCGGTGCGCGACACCGGCGCGCTCAACGACTTCGAGCACGCGTTTCAAATGCATCGGCGATCGCCGCTTGCGTCGATTCATGCCGACGTCGAGCGCCTGCAGCCCGCGGTCGCCTTCTTCGATTTCGATTTTCCGACGAAGCCCAGCCTGCAGCTGCTCCGCGAGACCAAGAGGGACTTGCCGGGCCTGCCGCTCGTCATGCTGACCGTGCAGCATTCCGAAGCGTTGGCCGTGTGGGCGTTTCGGTCGCGCGTATGGGACTACCTAGTCAAACCGCTGGAGCGCTCCGAGATCGAGCGCGTCGTGAAGTCGCTCGATGAGATGCTCGTGCTGCGGCGCTCGCAGAGCACGCCGCGATCGGCGGCAATTCCCGGCGCCACGATTCCGGAGGAGCACCGCTCCGGAGGCCGCGACGGTAGCCTGGCGCTT
>Ga0111539_10004835_pt1 | contig 17561 bp, 15 predicted proteins | sample RhiMethybrSRZTD1_FD_79667 | JGI IMG/M metagenome (GOLD analysis project Ga0111539, IMG submission 79667) | Populus rhizosphere microbial communities from Tennessee, USA - Rhizosphere MetaG P. TD hybrid SRZTD1 (version 2) (version 2) | ecosystem: Host-associated > Plants > Roots > Rhizosphere >... | reverse complement strand
TCAGGCGTCGGCGGTTCCGGTGAAGGCGGCTCCGGTGTCGGCGGCGAAGGTGGTTCGGGCGTCGGCGGCTCGGGCGTCGGTGGAGCCGGCGGCGGACCGGAGAACGTCGAGTGCTTCGAGCTCCGCGCCCACAACGGGCAGACGCCGGGCGACACGACACCGTTCCAGGTGGGAGCCGGCCCGTGGATCACGAGCCCGGGCCAGTACTACGAGAACTTCACTTTCAAGGCGCCGTACACCAAGCAGGTCACGGCAGTGAGCGTCTCGCCGATCATCGACAACGGTGCCGTGCTCCATCATTGGCTGCTGTTCCAGGTCACAAGGAACCAAGCGAGCTATGCGGACGGTGCGCACAGCACCGTGCTCGGCACGCACCCGGACAGCGTGCTCGTCGCGGGCTGGGCTCCCGGCGGCGACAAGATCATCCAGATGCCGCCGGGCGTCGGCCTGCAGATGCCCGAGCCCGGTGGGCGCTTCGAGCTCGAGATCCACTACAACAATCCGGGCGGCGCGCCGAAGCTCGACCGGAGCGGCGCACGCGTCTGCGTCACCTCCGAGCCGATGCAGAATACGGCAACCGTCACCTGGCTCGGCACCGAGAACATCAACGTTCCGGCGCGCCAGACCGCCACCGCGACCGGTACCTGCCATCCGAGCAACCCGGGACGCGGCGATATCCACCTCATCTATTCGATCCCGCACATGCACAAGATCGGCGTGCACATGAAGACCGTGCTCAACCGCCAGGGCGGAGCGCCCGAGATCATCCACGACAAGGACTTCAAGTTCGACGAGCAGCGCCTGTACGCCACTCCCGCCGTGATCCATCCTGGCGATTCGCTGACGACGACGTGCACCTTCACCAACACCAGCGCCGCGACGGTCTTCTTCGGCACCGTGTCAGAAGCAGAGATGTGTTACAACTTCGCGGTCGCTTATCCCGCGAAGGCGCTGCACAACCCGGGGAACAGCATCGAGGGTGCGCTGAACACCTGCCTCCAGTAGCGCCCGAAAACGCGACTGCGACACCGCTGACGCAGTCATTTTGCCTGACGGATTCGAGCACACGCGGACACTAAGGCTGCTGGTGCGAAGGTGTAGTGTCTCGACGCCGATCGGAATCGTGCGCGCGGTCTCGAGTTCGAGGGAAGCTCTGCGCGCTCGACGCCGTACACCGTGCTTTCCGGAAGCTTTGGCTTTGCGAGCGAGCGTTCGGATCAGCGAGGAGGAACTGCAATGAAGTTCATCGGAACCAGCCTTGCCGTACTGTTTGGCCTGAGCGCCGTCATGGGCGCGTGCGGCAGCGACAGCGACAAGAAGGACGAGCCAATTTTCACCGGACCCTCGTGTCAATCCGGCGGACCCGCTGGGGGAAATTCGGCCTGTTCATCGTGTAGCAACAGCAAGTGCATCAGCAGCAGCAACTGCGTCACCTCGGCGTGTGGCGACTACTTCAAGTGCTTCTGCGCTTGCCAGCCGAACGATTCGAACTGCTACCAGGGTTGCTCGTCCAAGCAAACGCCGGCCTGCAGTCAGTGCCAGAACACGATCAGCAGTTGCGTCCAGCAAAGCTGTGCGTCCGAGTGCGGTCTCGGCGTCGGCGGCGCGGGCGGTGCCGGTGGCGCCGGCGGTGTCGGCGGCGCGGGCGCCAGGGGTGGTGCGGGCGGCGTGGGCGGAGTCGGCGGCGGTGCCGGCGGTTTGGGCGGCACCGGCAGTTCGACGGTGTGCGCCGACCTCCGGGCCTGCTGCCCCTCGCTTGGGGCTTCGGCGCAGCAATGCCTGGAAATCGCGGACAGCGGCGTTGCTCAAGCGTGCCGGATCCTCTTCGACGGGGCCTGCCAATAGCTGCGGTTCCGATGCCGGTGCGCTCGCGCTGAGCCTTCGACCGGTTTCTTGCACGGAATCGATCGCGCTCGGACATCTGTCTGCGGGGCCCGGGGTCCCTCGGGCCCGCCAGGAGACAATCCATGAACTTGATTGGAAAGAGCATCGTCGTGATGCTTGCTTTGGGAACGCTCGTGGGCGCCTGCAGCGGGGACGACCACAAGAAGAAGTCCTCGTCTTTCAGCGGACCCTCCTGTCAATCCGGGCCGCCCGTGGGGCAGGGACAAAACGCCGCGTGCTCCACGTGCAGCAACGACAAGTGCTTGAGCAAGAGCGAGTGCATCAACTCGGCGTGTGGCGACTACCTCAACTGTTACTGCGCTTGTCAGCCGAACGACTCGACTTGCTATCAGGGTTGCTCATCCAAGCAAACGCAGGCGTGCACCGATTGCAGCGGCACACTCGTGAGTTGTGTCCGGCAAAGCTGCGCGTCCGAATGCGGTCTCGGCGCGGGCGGCGCCGGTGGCGCGGGCGGGCCAGGTGGCGCAGGCGGCGTCGGTGGTGGTGACTTCGGCGGCTTTGGTGGCGTCGGCGGCGGCGCGGGCGGCGCGGGCGGTAGAGGTGGTGCGGGCGGTGCGGGTGGACGAGGCGGCGGCGGTAGCCTCCCCGCGTACTGCCTGCTCCTCCTGGAATGCTGTTCCACGCTCGCGGACCCGAGCGACGCGGACTACTGCCAGCTGATCGTGGACGACAGGGACGGGGTCGTTTGCGGCGAGGTGTACGCTGAGCTCGGCTGTTCCTAATGTTTCCGTCAGCACGGCTTCGACCTCCCTGGTACGGCGGTCCCGGTCTAGACTCCGGCGCTGGAGATGGCGACGGGTTCGAGCATCCTTGGCGCGCTCTCGATCGCCGCGGCACTGCTCGCGTTCGCGGGCTGTGACGACGACGACGACTGGTGCCGCGGTGGCTACTGCCCCTGCTGGGGAAACTCCTGTCGCTACGAGTGCGGCGACGGCTGCCGGCCGGTCTGCACGAGCGTCAGCGACTGCGCGGCGCATTGCGGTAACGATTGCGCAGTCGATTGCACCAGCTCGTCGCACTGCGCGACTTCGTGCGGCGAGCGCTGCAGTGTCAACTGCCAGAGCGTGAGCTCGTGCGACGCGACGTGCGGCGCCGGGTGCGTTTATTCCTGCCGGGACGTCTCCAGCTGCACGCCGCGGGTCGGACCGGGCAGCAGCGTGACCTGCGAGCGCGTCGGCAGCTGCCAGGTGACTTGCGACGGAGCCTGCGTGGTCGATTGCCGGAGCGCCGGCGGAGGCTGCGACGTCGCTTGCGCGGCCGGAGCGCCCCTCGAATGCCCCGACGGCACGCGCCAGTGCGGCGGCTCGTGCGTGAGCTGAAGCCCTCTTGCCGCGCGGGGTGGTCCGACGTAATCGGCGGAAAAAGAGGAATCGACCATGAGAGAAGCCGTCATCGTTTCGACCGCGCGCACCCCGATCGGCAGGGCCTATCGCGGGGCCTTCAATGACACCCAGTCGCAGCAGCTCGGCGGCCACGCGGTACGCGAGGCGGTGCGCCGGGCCAAGCTCGACCCGGGCGAGGTCGAGGAGGTGGTGTTCGGCGCCGCGATGCAGGAGGGCTCGCAGCGTTTCAATCTGGCGCGGCAGTGCGCGCTCGCCGCCGGGCTCCCGGTCGAAGTCGCGGGCATGACCGTTGATCGGCAGTGCTCGTCGGGGCTGATGGCGATTGCCACCGCCGCCAAGGAAATCATCGTCGACGGCATCGACATCGCCGTCGCGGGCGGGCTCGACTCGATCAGCCTGGTCCAGAACGAGCACGCCAACCGCTACCGCACCGCAGACCCGCTCTTGGTCGAGGCGCATCCCGCGATCTACATGCCGATGATCGACACCGCCGAGGTCGTCGCCAAGCGCTACGGAATCGGCCGCGAGGCGCAGGACGAGTACGCGCTGCAGAGCCAGCGCCGCACCGCGGCCGGTCAGGAGTCGGGCAAGTTCAACGACGAGATCGTGCCGATGAAGAGCCGCAAGGTGAACATCGACAAGGAGACCAAGGCGGTTTCCTACGAAGAAGTCACGCTGCAGAAGGACGAAGGCAACCGCGCCGACACCACGCTCGAGGGTCTGGCCAAGCTGAAGCCGGTACGCGGGGAGGGGTTCTGCATAACGGCAGGAAACGCCAGCCAGCTCTCGGACGGCGCATCGGCCTGCGTGCTGATGGAGCGGAAAGTGGCGGAAAGCCGCGGTCTCAGCGTGCTCGGCGTGTACCGCGGGATCGCCGTCGCCGGGACGGAGCCGGACGAAATGGGGATCGGGCCGGTGTTCGCGGTGCCGAAGCTCTTGAAGCGCCAGGGGCTGCGGCTCGACCAGATCGACCTCTGGGAGCTGAACGAAGCCTTCGCCGTGCAGGTTTTGTACTGCCGCGACAAACTCGGAATTCCCGACGAGCGGCTCAACGTCAACGGCGGCGCGATCTCGATCGGTCACCCCTACGGGATGAGCGGCGCCCGCATGGTCGGTCACGCGTTGATCGAGGGCAAGCGCCGGGGCGCGCAGCGCGTGGTGGTCACGATGTGCATCGGCGGTGGCATGGGCGCGGCCGGGCTGTTCGAGGTCGGCTGAACCCTCTCAGCGCGGCGCGTGCGCCGCGAGCACGTCCGCCGCGCGCGGCAGCGAACGAAACAGGCCGCGTGCGTAGAGCAAGCGCCGCTCGGCATCCGGCAGATCGCCGGCGCGGCCGTGCGTGGCAGCGAACAGCAGCAGCGCCGCCGAGACGCTGACGTTGAGGCTCTCGGCGAAGCCGCGCATCGGGATGCGAACGCTGTGGGGCGCCGCCTCGGTCAACGCGCGGCAGATCCCGTCGTGCTCGTTGCCGACGACCAGCGCGAGCCGCGCAATCGTCAAAAGCTCGGCCGGCTCGAGGTCGCCCTGCGGATGGCTCGCGACGAGCGTGAAGTCGCCGGCAGCGAGCCGGCCCAGCGCGGCTTCCGGGGTCGCGTGGGTTACCACGTCGACCCAGCGTTGGGCGCCCTGGGTGACCCGCGTGGAGATCAAAAATGGTTCGGTGCGTTCGACCACGTGGAGTGTCTGGACCCCGAACGCGTCGCAGGTGCGGACTACTGCCGCGCCGTTGTGCGGGTCGTGCGGCGCGTCCATCAGCAGCGTGACGTTTCCGAGGCGCCGCTCCACGACCTCGTGCAGCCGTGCCCGCCGCTCCGGGGTGACCAGCGCTTCCAGCGCGGAGATCACCCCTTCCGCCGACCACTCCGAGCCCCAGGGCACGTCTGGTCCGGGGGCGACAGCACCGGCACCTTCCCGCTTCACGGCTCGCCCGCCGGCTCCGCGAAATCGAGGGGTTTCTCGCGGGTTCGGCGCGGTCGACCTCGACGAGCCGTTGCGGCAGCATTAGATTGTCGTGGTTCCATCTTTCGATACGGGAGTGAGCTCATGGCATCCGAAAAGGTCCAGGTCTTCAACGATCTCAACTTCGACGCCGAGGTGCTGAAAAGCGATCTCCCCGTACTCGTGGACTTTACCGCTACCTGGTGCGGCCCGTGCAAGGCGCTCGCCCCGATCGTGGAATCGCTGGCCAGCGAGCTCGACGGCAAGGTCAAGGTGGGCAAGCTGGACGTCGACGAATCCCAGATGATCGCTGGAAAATACGGCGTGCGCGGGGTTCCGACGGTGATGGTGTTCAAGAACGGTGAGCGCGTGGCGCAGCACGTCGGGCTGACGACCAAAGCCAAGCTGATGGATCTGGTGCGCGTCTAGCACGTTCGGTGAGTCGCACTCGGATTCTGGTCGTCGCGCATGCCCTGACCGCGCTGGTGCACGCGGTTCCGGCCGTGGCGCTGTGTGCGTTTCTGGATCCGGGGCCCGCGCTGGCGTTGACCGGGGTGATCTGGCTCTTCACGGCTATCCGCTTGAGGACGCTGGCGTCGGATCCGCGCCGGCCGCGCTGGGTGGTGCGGCTGTGGGACGAGCCGACGTTTTGCCATTGGTCAGCATGCCTGTTCGGGCTGCCGCTCTTGGCGCTGGCCGTGATTGGACTGGAGGTCGCGCGGGGTCTCGGCGCAGAGCTGCCTCCCGCGCCGTTTCGCGTGGGGACGATCGGAATCCCCGAGCTCGCCTGCCTGGCCTATGCCCTGGGATTCGCGATGGCGGGCTGGGGCGTCTGGATCGAGCGGCGGCGGCTCTGCGTGCGCACGCTCGAGCTGTCGATTCCCGGGCTCGACCCGGCGCTCGACGGTCTTCGAGTCGCCCACCTGAGCGACCTGCACATCGGCGGTTTCGATTCGGTCGCCCAGGGCAGGCGCTGGGTCGAGCGCGCGAACGCGCTGCTGCCCGACATCGTCGCGGTGACCGGCGACCTGGTCACGACCGGCGCGCACTGGTACGACGATGCGGCCGACGTGATCGGCCGCCTGAAGGGGCGGCTGGGCGTCTTCGTGTCGCTGGGCAACCACGACCAGTGGGATGCGCCGCGGCTGGTCGGCGCGCTCGAGCGCGAGGGCGCGCGTGTACTGCGCAACGCCTGGGAGCTGGTGGGCGGCGCCGACGGGGGGATCGTGGTGGCCGGTCTCGACGATCGCTACACGAAGAAGGACGATCTACTCCGCACGCTGGCAGGTCGGCCCGAGGGCGTGCCCACGCTCTTGCTCGCGCACTACCCCGAGACCTTCGCGGATGCGCAGCGCCACGAGGTCGCGCTGGTGCTGAGCGGCCACACGCACGGCGGGCAGATCGGCGTGCCGTTTTTCGCCGACCGCCTGCACCTGGGCACGTTCACTCGCCACTCCGGCCGCGGCCTCTATCGCCGCGGCGCGAGCGCCCTGTACGTGAGCGCCGGCCTCGGCACGACGGGGCCGCCCTTGCGGCTGGGGATTCCGCCGGAAATAGCGCTTCTCATTCTGCGCAGCGCCCGCGACCAAACTGGCGTCCGGCGCGCCGCGCTGTCATGAAGTGAGCTCGTGGCGAGGTCACGCACAACGAGGGTCGGCGCTCTCCTGGCACTGGTCGTTGCCGCGTGTGGCGGGGAGCGCGCCGCGACCAGCCCGCGCGCTTCGCTATTGGCCCCCGCGGATTCACCGCCCGCCCACCAGTCGCCTGCGGTGTGGCGCTACCACCCTCAGGAGGAGGGCGCCATGGCCGCGCGCTTCGAGCTGCCCGACGGCCGGGTTCTGTTCGCGGGCGAACGCGGCGAGCGCTGGCTGGTCGATTCGAAGCACAAGCGTGCCGCCGCGGCGGCGCGTCTTGCGCCCGAGAACCTGATCGCGATCTTGCGGCCGCGCGAGAACAGCTGGTTGTTCGTCGGCGAGAGCGGGACCGGTTACGAAACCGAGCAGCCGCTCGGGGCGTTCCTGCGCTCGAGCGCTCCGCTCGATCCGCTGGCGCACGTCAGCGCCGCGGGCTCGACGATCCTCGGTGTCCGCCGCGATGGAAACCTGGTGCGCAGCGCCGATGCCGGTGCCAGCTGGCAGAGCGTGGGCCCGGCCGATCAACGTTTCGTCGACGTCGAGCTGCTCGCCGACGGCCGCGGCCTGGCGCTCGCCGTGCCCGAACAGATCTGGGACACGCGCGATCAGGGTGCCACGTGGAAGCGAGTCGACGCGGCGCCGTTCGGCGCCATTGCGCTGGAGCGCGATCGCGGCGCCGGAATCGTGGTCCGCGGTGCCCTGCGCACGCTGGCCTCGACCAAGGACGGCACGCTGGTTCCAGTGTCGGGCGACATCGCGCCGCCGCGCCATGCGCTCGGCGTGGACCCGCCGCGCGGACCCAACGCCGGGGCTCTCGCGGAAGGCCGGGCGGTGATCCTCGGCAATCGCTATCTCGAGCTCGTCGCCGACGAAAAGCAGCAATCGAGCTGGACGTTGCTGGAGGGCGCGCTCGACGGTCCGCTCGAGGCGCGAGCATTCGCGCCGGCCCGGGGTTGCCGCGTGGTGCGGCTCGGCGGTTTCGACCGCTTCGTTTACTTCGCCTGTGCGCGCTCGACGGCGGTGGCGCAGACGCAGACCGCGAGCTTTCAGCGCAGTGAAGACCGCGGCAAAACCTGGAAGCTCGAGCCCTACGCGCCGCGCACCAAACTGAGCGATCTGGCGTTCGTGGTCGGAGCCGACGGCGGTCTGGTCGTGACCGGCGTGTGCGCGGCTCACGCGGCGGGCAGCGGTTGTAGCGCGCAAGGCGTGCACTTCAGGCGAAAAGCCAGCCTGGAGCCGCGCGAAGCCTCGGGTGAGCGAGGGCCGAAAGACGGCGCACCGCTCACGGAGTACGAGCTCGCGCCGTCGGCGACACCGGCGCTCACCGGGGTGGCGGCGGCGCTCGCGGCCTCGACCGACGGCCGCACGTTGTACGCCGTCGGACGGCGCAGCAAGAGCGGCGCATTCGCGGTCTACGTGTCGCACGATGCCGGACACAGCTTCGCCGCGCGCGACATCGAGCAACTCGCACCGGACGTTCCCGAAGACGAGGAGCTCGAGGACCGCTTCAGCTACAGGCCGACCTCCGCGTCGCTCGCAGTTCAGTCGCTCGCGAGCGCCGAGGACGGCGCGCTGGCGATCGTGTTCCGACGCTACGGCACCTCGCTCCTCGTCGTCACCGACGACGAAGGTCGAGTGATCGGCCTTTCCAAAGCGCCGACCGACACCGCGTTCATCGGCGCAGCCGGGGCGCGCGCCCTGGCTTTTTCACCGGGCACGCGCGACGTCTGGGAGTCGCTAGACGCCGGCGCGGCGTGGGAGCCGATCGGCCGGCTTCCGGTGTCGCTGTGTCCGTCGGATGCGGCGTGCGAGGTGCCGATCCGCTGTCACGCGGGGGGCTGCGTGATCGGCGACGAGCTGTCGCGGATCGGCTGGCGCGGACAGTCCGACGAGGATCGCGGAGTGCTGTCGCCGCCGGAAACGACGCCGCCGGGGCTTTTCGATCGCAAGCTGCGAACGCCGCTCAGCTGCGCGCTGCACGAGGGGCGCTGGCAGGCGATCCCAGGCGCCGTCAGCGCGCCGGATGCCGAAAAAGCCGGCATCGGCAAGGTCGCGTGGTTTTTGACCACCAATGATCCGGCCCGCGCGACCGCGGTCATTCACCAGGCGCTCGGCGGGTCGCACCCGCGTGTCGACAGCACACAGCTCTTGCCGCCGGCAACCCGGCCCGAGACGGTCGCGTACCGCCTGGTGGGCCAGCACGAGGGCGCCGCGCTGATCCGCTATTCGATCCCCGAGGCCACACCGGGCGAAACGCGGCTTCTGAACCTGGAAGTCGGCTGGGCGAACCTGTTCGAAAGCCGGATCGGGCACGGTCGCATGGCGAACGCGGGGAGCTACGCTCCGGGCGACTACGCGCGCATCAACAACCGGCGTGCGCAACAGGCGCAGCCCGATCTGGTCAGCGTCGCCGAGGGCGGCGTGTTCGTGCGCATTCACGCCAGCGCACGCGACGCCCAACCGACCTACTTCTTCGACGGGCGCAGCACCAGCAGCATGCCGGCGGTGGATTGGCCGCCGACCGGAGGCTTGTCGGTTCGCCGCGAGATGATGCGGGCCGGCGACGCGAGTCAGCCGCTCTTGCTGGTCGGCGATGGGACGGCGGTGGTGCGGGCGCGCAACGAGGGCGGGCGTTGGACGTTCGACGCGTTCGCCACCGGCATGCACGAGCCGGCGAGCTTCGAGCTCGCGCAGCGCGCCGGTTTCGCGTACGTCGGCGCGCGCCCGGGGTGGCACGTGTTTTTCTACGATCCTTCGGGAACTCAGCGCAAAGGCTGGTTTTATCCGTTCAGCGCCAAGGGCAGCGTGTTCGATCCGCCGCTGGCCGTGCCGAGCCAGCTCGACGTCGGCGATCGTCCCTCGCGCTGCAGCGCCGCCCAGCGCAGCACGACCCCGCGCGTAGTCGTGCCGTTCCAGGCCGGCTCGCGCCATCCGGTGATCGTCACCGATGCGGTGGAGCCGGTGCGCGTGCTTTTGACGTCCGGCGCCGTCCTGCACGGTACCCCCGAGGCGCCGTGTGCCGTGGCCTGGGACGCGGAAGCGGTGAACATCGACAACGGGCAGGCAGCACCGGGCGCAGCGGTCCCGAACGCCGTGGCCGAAACGGTGCGCGCGATCCTACCGTACGACGACCTCGACCACGCCTGGCTTTTCCGCAGCACGCAAGGCTCGAGGAACGAGGGTCCGGTCCTCGAATGGCGCACGATGTCGTGCCGGCTCGATCCGGCGCTCGAGATCCCGCCCGAGGTATTTCAGGTCGAGGGCACGCTGGTTCGCCGCGCGCGATAGATAGTCCGACCTCGTCACCGGATGCGCGCGACGGCGTCGAGCACGGGCACGATGAACGCGCCGAAATCACCCGTGCGGTTCATGTAACCGCTCGTCACGACGCCGGTGGCGGGCTGAAACACCACGAAACCTTGAAATCCCGCCGTGCCGCCGAGGTGGCCGTAGAGCTCGATCTCACCCGCCTGAAAGCGCGCGATGCCGAGACCGTAGCCGGTCTGCGCTTCCTCGGGAACTTTTGCATCGTTGAAGGCGAGCATTAGATCGAGCGTGGACGCAGCGTCGAACATTCGGCCCGCGAAGAGGGCGCCCAGAAACGTCGCGAGATCTTCGGGCGTCGTGATCAGCGCGTCCCCACCGGCGGGGCCCGCCATCGACGGATCGACTTCCGTCAGGTCCCTGAGCTCGTCGCCGGCGGGCTCGTAGCCGCGCGAGCAACCATCGCAACGCGGGTTGCCCTCTTCCGGAAGCGAGCTGTGCTGGAGGTTCGCGCGAGCGAACACGCGTTCGCGGAGCGTCGTTCGCCAGGGTTCGCCGGTCGCCCGCTCCAGGATCGCGCCGAGCAGCAGATAGCCGGTGTTCGAGTACGAAAAGCCCGTGCCCGGAGCGAGCACGGGCGGCTGCGCGAGCGCGCGATCGAGAAGCTCGTCGAAGCTCCAGATGTGCGCGGGATCGCTCGCCACGTCCAAGTGAAATTCGGGAGTCGAGAATTCGGGGATGCCCGACGTGTGATCGAGCAGCATGCGCAGCGTGATCGCCCGTGCATCGGGAATGCGCCCAGTGATCGCGGGCGGCAAGAGCTCGGTCAGGTTGGCGTCGAGCGACAGCTCGTTCTGCTCGACGAGCTCCAGCACCGCGGTCGCCACCGCCACCTTCAGCATGCTGCCGGCCCGAAATCGCCAGGCGGGCGACAGCGCGGCGCCCGTCTCGAGGTTCGCGACGCCGGACGCGCCCGACCAGGTCCGGTAGCTCGGGTGCGCGACGGTCAGCGACACTCCGGGCGCCACGCCTGCCGCGACGACGCCGTCGAGCGTCGCTTCGAGATCCTGGCTAAAGCTCGAGGGTAACGGCGTTCGTGGGTCGGCAGCGCCGGGCCCTGGGGCCGGGTCGGAAGACGAACAAGCCTGGAGGGCGAAAAAACCGACCGCAAAGAGCGAAGTGCGACTCATCGACGAAGCCTTTCGAGCATGGGTTCGGTACTTCGTGCCCGGAGGATTCGGATTCGTTCACCGGCCGTCGCAGCCGTGGCCGGGGGACCTTCGCCGGGCGATCGGTCGACGCGCAGTTTCTTCATCGCCGCCGGACAGTCGTGCAGAGCCTGCGCATTCGCTTTTCCGCGCCACGCGCGTTCGGCGGTAAATCCGTGCTCGCGGAGCCAGCTCCACCTGCTGCTCATGGAACGACGCTTGCTGAACAGCGTATCGATCGCCTCGAGTGAGGCGTTCAGGAGAGAAAGGAAAGATGGCCAACGTCGCAGTACAGCGAGAAAACGGCGGAAAACCCGTCGCGGCCGCCCCGGCCCGCGAATGGGATCCATTTCGCGTGATGCGCGAAATGATGCGCTGGGATCCGTTCACTGAGATGCTGCCGCCCGCGACAAGCGAACCCGCGTTCGCGCCGGCATTCGAGGTCAAGGAGACCAAAGAAGGCTTCGTCTTCAAGGCCGACCTGCCGGGCGTCCAGGAGAAGGACCTCGAAGTCAAGCTCACCCAGAATCGCCTCAGTGTCAGCGGCAAACGCGAACAGGAGAAATCGGAGCAAAACGACACTTACTACACGTACGAGCGCTCCTACGGGAGCTTTACGCGCGCTTTCACTCTGCCCGACGGTGTGGACCCCGACAACGTGAAGGCCGAGCTGAAGGAAGGCGTGCTCACTCTGACCGTGGCCAAACGGCCGGAGCATCAACCGAAGAAGATCGCGGTCAAGGCTGGCTGACGACGCGAGCTCGAGCGCGCCGTTCGTGCTCAGGGACGGCGGCGCTCGGCGCCGCGGCCTGACGGTGCGAGCACCGACAAGTCGAGCGCATCGAGCGGATCGGCTCCGTCGAGCCGCCGCTCGATGTGGCCGATCTGGTCGCTGCCCCAGAACAACTCCTCGCGCGCGATCACCGTCGGTATCCCGAACACGCCGAGCTCGATGGCGCGCTCGGTCGACGTTCGGAGCGCGGCTTTCACGTCCGGGTCAGCGGCGCGGGCCACCAGCGTGCCGCCGTCCATGCCTGCCGCGTTCAGGATACCGGTGATCGCGCCAGGGTCGCCGAGATCGGCCCCGTGCCCCCAGCCGGCGTCGAAGAGCGCGTCGATCACGCGTGGCTGGTCGGCCCCGGCGACCTCGCGCAGAGAGACGCGGAGAGCGGTCAGCGGATTGAACGGGTGAAATCGCGGCGCGTGAAACGGCAGGCCCTCGAGCGCGGCCGAGCGCGCACAGTCCTTGAAGACGAACAGCCCCTTGGGCGGAATCTCGGCCGGCCCCAGCTGCCCCCAGTGGTTCAAGAGGCCCGCGAACAAAACCGGGTGGACGTCGAGCGCGGCGCCGCGCTTCTCACACAGCCGGCGCACCCGCCGCCAGCCGAGGTACGCATACGGCGACAAGTAGTCGAAAAAGAGATCCAGGTGTTCGGCGGGAATGCGGGGATTCTAGCGGCAAGGGCGCGTCCGGGGTAGGCGTGCCTCGTCATGATCCCGCGTTATTCTCCGAAAGCGTTCGTCGAGCTGTGGTCGGACCGCACCAAGTACGAGGTCTGGCTCGAGGTCGAGCTCTCCGCGTGCGAGGCGATGGAGGCCGCGGGGCTGGTGCCGGCCGGCACCGCTTCGAGCTTGCGCGACCAGAAGCTGAAGCTCGACCCGGCGGAGATCGATCGCATCGAGCGCACCACGCGCCACGACGTGATCGCTTTTTTGACTCACGTCGAGAAGCTCGGCGGTCCGGCGGCGCGCTGGCTGCACCGCGGCATGACCTCGAGCGACGTGCTCGATACGAGTCTCGCCGTGCTCTTGGTGCGCGCGAGCGATCTCTTGCTCGAGCGCTGCGACCAGCTGATCGCCGCGCTCGCCGCCCGCGCGCGGGAGCACGTGAAAACGCCGATGATCGGCCGCTCGCACGGCATCCACGCCGAACCGGTGACGTTCGGCGTGGTTCTCGCCGGCCATCTCGCCGAGATCAAGCGTGGACGCGTGCGACTGCTCCAGGCAAAGCGCGAGATCGCGGTGGGCAAGATCGCGGGTGCGGTCGGAACTTACGCGCACCTGTCGCCCGAAATCGAGGAGCGCGCGCTCGCGGCGCTCGGGCTCGCGCCCGAAACAGTGGCGACCCAAGTCGTCGCCCGCGATCGCCACGCCGCCTTTTTCAGCGCGCTCGCCGTGGTCGCCGCCGGCATCGAGCGGCTGGCAACGAACATCCGTCACTGGCAGAGGAACGAAGTCGGCGAAGCCGAGGAGCGCTTCAGCGTGGGTCAAAAGGGGTCGAGCGCGATGCCCCACAAGCGCAATCCCGTGCTCAGCGAGAATCTGTGCGGGCTGGCTCGCGTGGTGCGCAGCGCCGTTCCCGCCGCGCTCGAAGACGTCGCGCTCTGGCACGAGCGCGACATCTCGCACTCCTCGGTCGAGCGCATGATCGCGCCCGATGCCACGACCACACTCGGCTTCATGCTCGAGCGCGCGACGTCCCTGGTCGAAGGCCTGGTCGTGTACCCGGAGCGGATGCGCGAAAACCTCGAGCGCACCGGCGGACTCTTTTTCAGCGAAGGCGTGATGCTGGCGCTCGTCGAAAAGGGGCTGCCGCGGCAAGCCGCTTACGAGATCGTGCAGCGCAGCGCGATGCGCGCTTTTCGCGGTGAGGGCGAGTTCCGCGCTTTGCTCGAGGCCGACCCCGAGCTCCGGGCGAAGGTCGCTCCGAGCGAGCTCGCCGAGTGCTTCGATCTCGATCACGCCCTGCGCTGGGCGGAACGGTTGGTCGAGCGGGCGCTACAAAGTTGACGAGGCCCGTGACGCGCTGATCCGGTCTTGTGCCAGAGTTCTTGTCACTCTGACCGATTTCCCCTTTGATCTCCTGAGGAACCGCAACGGCACGAATCATGCGTGATCCAGGTTCTCGGAGGTGCGGCGATGGTGGTCGCTCGGATTCGGAACGCGCTCGCCTGGTGCGGTGGTCTGGTCGCGCTTGCTGCTCTGCCGGGCGCTTGCGGAGGCAAGTCGATCGGCGAGTTCAGTTCCGGCGGCGCCGGGGGCAGCGGGGCGAGCGTGGGTTCCGGGGGGACGAGCGGGTCCGGAGCTTCCGCGGGCACCGGCGGCCGGGGCGGTTCCGGCGGGCGCGGCGGAAGCGCTGGTAACGGCGGCAGCGGAGGAACCACGGGTGGCAGCGGAGGCAGCGGGGGAAGCATCGGTGGCAGCGGTGGAGTCGGGGGCGGCGCGTGCTACCCGGAACAACCCTGCCCGTTCCAAGGCGCTACGTGCACTCCGCCAGGATGCTGCCAGTGCACCCTTCGCTGCATGGGCGGCAGCTGGGTGCTGAGTTTCTGCCCCGACTGCATTGCTCCGAGCTGTCCGCCGGAGCCACCATCACACGGAAGTTCTTGCAGCTCGTGTTCGACGCCGACCGACGCTTGTTACTACCAGCGCTGTCCCGCCGCACCGGATAGTTTCGCGCAGTGCGTGAACGGCGCGTGGCAGGTCGACGTCACGCCGTGCAACGGCTGCTGCAAGCAGGATCAGGACTGCGGCGTCGGCTACCTTTGCGCGTCGAGCGTCTGTAAGCCAAAGCCCGGCACGGGTTGCTGGCGTGACCAAGAGTGCGGGCCCGGCAGCTCCTGTGTGGGCGAATTCGTTTGCCCCTGCACGGCGGACTGCGAAGGGCCGGACGTTACGGGTCGGTGCATGTCGCCGGACACGAGCTGTTGCCGCACCAACACCGATTGCAAGGACGGTGGGCATTGCGTGGCCGGCGTGTGCAAGGTCCCGGCGCCCGGAACTTGCTGGAGCTCCGAGGATTGTCTCGGTGGAGGGACTTGCATAGGTGCGAGCGTGTGCCCGTGCGGCTCGGCCTGTTTGATCGGCGATAGCCCGGGCCGCTGCGCTATGGCCGGGTAGCGATGCGCCGGACGTTGATCGCGCTTGCCCTCACGCTGGCGACCGCCTCGTGCGGCGGCAAACTGGTGTCCGAGCAGGCCGCCGGCGGGCGAGGCGCGACGGGTGGAAGCGACGCCGGTGGGTCGGGGGGTGCGGGAGGCCGCGGAGGAACTGGCGGTGCGGCGGGTTCGCTCGGCAGAGGCGGGACTAGCGGAAGCTTCGGCGTGGGCGGCAGCTCCGGCTCGGGGGGAAGCTTCGGCACGGCGGGGAGCACCGGTGCAGGAGGAAGCGGTGGAACGGGCGCGTGTGTTCTCGGTGGGACCTGTGCGGCCGATGGCGCGACGTGTACCGGCCCGGGCTGTTGTCCGTGCTCGCTTCAGTGCCGCGGTGGAAGCTGGCAGTTCAGCGTCTGCCCCAGCTGTCCGGCGCCGCATTGTCCTGAGATCGCACCGAACCCCGGCGAAGCCTGTGACGCGTGCTTCGTCCCTCAGGAGGGCTGCACTTACGACGGCTGCCCCGAGCCGCAGCTTTTCGCGACGTGCAGCGACAGGCAGTGGCAGGTGAAAGTCGAGCCCTGCGGCGGCTGCTGCACCGGCGACGCTCAGTGCGGCGAATTGAAAGTGTGCGTGACGTCGGTTTGCAAGGACGTCACGAGCGGAGGTTGCTGGCGCGACGATCAGTGCACGCTCGGTAGCTTCTGCTCGGGAGTCTACGTCTGTCCGTGCCTGGCGGACTGTACTCGAACGGACACGCCGGGGACTTGCGTACCGGATGGCGCGGGCTGCTGCCACACGGATGACGACTGCAATTCCGGCGAACACTGCGAGCGCGGGGTGTGCAAGATCCCACCAGCGGTCGGCAGCTGCTGGAGCGATCGCGACTGCCTGGGCGGTTTCTGTTGGAATCCCGTCATCTGCCCGTGTGGCGCGCTGTGCAAGAGACCGGATGCGCTCGGCCAGTGCGGCTACATCTGAGCCCGCTTCGACGGCTCGCCGCGCTGGAGCCACCAGCGGCGTCCGATCACGAAGCCGATCGAGAGCAGATGCCACGGCCGTAAACCGCTGGCCTCGTCGGCATAAACCGGGCGCACCGGGACTTCGGCGACACAGAGCTCGTGCGCGGCGAGCATGGCGAGCAGGTCGTTCGGATAACCGAAGCGCGGCCAGAGCTCGGCGAGCGGCAGTGTGCGTGCGGCGCGAGCGGCGAGCGCCGTGTAACCGCACTGACAGTCGTTCACGTCGAGGCCGGTCGCGAGCCGCGTGGCAAACGACAAGACTCGGCTGCCGGCGCGGCGCGCGAGCGGCATACGCCGCGCCTCGCGGTGCTCGAAGCGGCTGCCCTTGACGTAGTCGGCAGAGCCAGCGACGACTGGCGCGATCAGGCGCGCCAGATCCGACGGATCCATCTGGTCGTCCCCGGCCATCACCACCAAAACGTCCGCGGCTTCGTCGAGGGCCCGCTGGTAGCCGCTCCTGATCGCCGCGCCGACACCCTGGTTGTCGGCGTGGCGGATCACACGGACGCGCGGGTCGCCGACGGCGCGCGCGGCCTCGCTCGTCCCGTCCGCGCTCGCGTCGTCCACGACGTAGACGGCGTCGACGAAGTCGGGCACGCGCCGGAGCATGCGGCCGATCAGGCGCGCCTCCTCGTACGCCGGCACGATCACCGCGATTTTCTTACTTTGCCACATCGAAGGCGACCTTCGCCTACCATGATTTTCGGGTTAAGACTGCGCCGTGAACCGGCGCCGGCTCCTCGCCTATTCGTCGGCAGCGCTCTTCCTCGCATGCACCGGCTGGTTCGGCTGGTCGTGGGCAACGTACCCGTCCGATCGCACGCCCGAGGGCGCGTACCTCAGGGTGATGAGCGCCGTCAACCGCGGTAAGCCCGAAGCGTTCTTCGCGTACCTCGAGACCGCGGCTCAGCACGCCTGCTACACGATCCGCACTTATCGCAAGCGCGCGCGCGACCGCGTCGCCGCGGCTTATCCCGAGCCCGAGCGCGAACGCTTGCTTGCCGCCTATGCCGCCGAAGCCGACGCCCCCGACGGCGCCGACGTGTTCGCGATGCACGCGCGCCAGCGTGGCTGGCTGGATCGGCTGCGCCGCGATCTGTCCGGCGTCGCCAAGGTGGAGATCAACGGCGATCGCGCCACGGTCGAAACCGCGCGCGGCACGCGCTACCCGTTTCGGCGCCGCGAAAACGGGATCTGGGGCTTGACGCTGTTTTCAGCGACTCTGGTGGCCGAAGCGGAGAAGGCGGCCCGCGACACGGCGATGATCGAGAAGGCGGCGGCCGACTACGAACGCGTGAAAAAGGCAGACGTGCCGAGCCCGTGAGCCGTGGACAACGTAACGCACACTCTCGCCGGCGCGCTGGTCGCCCAAACC
>Ga0111539_10004834_pt1 | contig 17561 bp, 11 predicted proteins | sample RhiMethybrSRZTD1_FD_79667 | JGI IMG/M metagenome (GOLD analysis project Ga0111539, IMG submission 79667) | Populus rhizosphere microbial communities from Tennessee, USA - Rhizosphere MetaG P. TD hybrid SRZTD1 (version 2) (version 2) | ecosystem: Host-associated > Plants > Roots > Rhizosphere >... | reverse complement strand
TCGCGGGCGGCCAGCTCGCGCTCGATGCGCACCAGGTCGGCGTGGCGCGGCCGCTCGACGTGGCTGGCCGCGCCGCGCAGGAAGAGATAGATGAGGCCGCCGAAGCGGGCCTCGTGATCCGCCTCGCCGGTGATCCCCAGCATCTTGGCCAGCGCCAGCGAGTAGATGTCGGCCTGCAGCGCGTACTCGGCGCGCACGTGGGCGGCGACCGCCTCGGGCGCGAAGTCGGCGAGCGAGTCGCTCTTCCAGTCGAGCCAGAAGACCCGGCCCTGGTGCTCGAAGACGAGATCGATGGCGCCGCGCACCAGCGCCCGCTCGCGGCCGTCGGCGCCGGCCAGCGGAAAGACGAACTCGACCTCGCGGCAGTGGCGCGGCGCGCGCGCCACCCCGGGCACCACCTGGCCGCCGCCGAGGTCGATGGGGCGGAGCAGCGCGTCCCACACCATCTGACGCCAGGCCGGCTCGTCGGGATCGAGGTCGTGGCGCATCGCGGCGCTGCGGATCGCGCGATCGACCGCGGGCAGCGCCGACCAGGCGGCCAGGTCGCTCGCCTCGGCGGCCGACGACATCGGCACCACTTCGAGCACTTCGTGGAGGAAGATGCCGACCCGGCGGCCGCGCGGGATCTCGAGGGCGCGCGCGGCCCGGTCGAGATCGAGCTCCGCCTCGTCCTCCGCCTCGTCGTCGCCGGCGCCGACGCCCTCGGCCTGCTTGAGCCGGGTGTACGAGGTCGACAGCGGCCCGCGCTGGACCGCCAGCGCGCGCGCCACCGCCGGGTCGAGCACCGGCTCGGCCACCGCCGGCGGATCCCAGGCGGCCAGCGCGAGTGCGGCGCGCGCCGCGCCGCCGGCCGGCTCGTCCGCCGCCGCCACCTTCTCGACCGCGACCACGCCCGGCACGCCGCCCGAGCGCAGCCAGTGCTGCACGCGCGCATTGACCAGGTCGGCCATCAGCCGGCCGCCGCCCGCCGCCGGCCAGCAGGGCAGGTAGAGGCGCCGCGCGGCGCGGGTCAGCGCCACATAGAGGAGCCGCTCGGTCTCGCCGCGCTCCTCGGCCGCCGCCGCCTCCTTGATCGCGGCCGGCGCCGGCGACCCGATGAACAGCCGCCGCTCTCCCGCCTGATGATGGACCCGAACGCCGCCCGGACGCGGCGGGCCGTCGCCGCCGTAGAGGAAGACCACCTCCGCCTCGAGCCCCTTGGCCCGGTGGATGGTCATGATCTGCACGGCGTCGCGCTCGCTCTCGAGCCGCTGGATGTTTCGCTCCTCGCTCTCCTCGGTGTCGATGATCCAGCGGCCGAGCCGGCGGGTCAGCTCCGCCACGTCGCAACGGGCCGCCAGCATCTCGTCGAGGATGATCTCGAAGAGGTGGAGGAAGTTGGTCAGCGAGCGCTCGCCCGCCGCCAGCACCAGCTCGCGCTCGCACAGCCGGCTGTCGGACAGGATGCGCGGCAGGAGCCGCTCGTAGTCGAGCCGGTCGGCCAGCTCGCGCCAGGCCAGCAGCCGCTCGACCAGCGGGTGGCCGTCGCCCGCCGCCGCCAGCCCTTCCAGCTCGCCGAGCCCGACCGCGAAGAAGCGCGTCTGCCAGGCGCGCAGCCGGGCCGAGCGGTCGCGCGGCGCCGCGATGGCGGCGAACAGGTCGCGCACCTCCGCCGCCTCGGCGGTCTGCAAGAGCCCCTCCTGCTGGTAGAGAGCGCAGCGGACGCCGTCGGCGCGCAGCCGCTCGGCCATCTGGCGGCTCTCCTTGACCGTCCGGGTCAGGACGAAGATCTGCTCCGGCCGCACGCCGCCGGCGACCAGCTCGGCGATCTCGCGGCCGATGCGCGCCGCCCACGCGGCCCGCCGCGCCTCGCCGCTGGCGAAGCGGCCGAGGTCGCACAGGCGCAATGGCGCGTCGGCCCCGAGCGGGCCGGCCCCGGCGCGCGCCGCGGCCACCGGCCGGTAGTCGATGCCGCCCGAGAAGAAGGGCGGCTCGCCACCGAGGATCCCGTCGAGTCCGGCCAGGAGGCCCTGGCTGGCGCGATAGCTCACCTCGAGCCTGACCGGCTCGCGCCCGCCCAGGATCTCGCCGCGCGCTGCCAGGTAGGTGGCGAGGTCGGCGCCGCGGAAGCCGTAGATCGCCTGCTTGGGATCGCCGACCACCGTGAGGTGGGCCTCGCCGTCCGGCGCCTCGAGGTAGATGCGCCGGAAGATGCTCCACTGCAGCTCGTCGGTGTCCTGGAACTCGTCGATGAGCGCGTGCGGGTGGCGGCGCCGGAGCCGCGCCGCCAGCTCGGCGCCGCCCGGGCCCTCGAGCGCGCGCCAGACCTGCTCGAGCATGTCGCCGTAGTCGAGCTGACCGCGCTCGGCCTTGTTGCGCGCCAGCCGCTGGCTCACGACCGGCAGGAAGCGGGTCGCGATGGCGGCCTCGAGCGGCACCACCGCCCCGTCGAGTCCGCGCGCCGCGGCCGCCAGCTCCGGCAGCGCCGCCGCGAGCTGCGGCCGCTCGAGGTAGCCGCACAGCTCGCCGCCGGCCGCCGCCAGCTCGTCGAGCAGGGGCGGCAGCCCGCCGCAGGCCCGCTCGGCCAGCCCCGCGATGGTCGCGAGCCGCGTCAGCACCGCGCGCGCCGTCTGCCCGTTCACCCGGCCCTGCTGCATCGCGCGGGCGACCGCCTCCCGGTCGGCGCCGGCCAGCTGGGCCAGCCGCTGCTCGATCTCGTCGGGCCGGTAGCACTGGACCAGCCGGCCGCGCAGGCGGGCGATCTCGCTCAGCCGGCGGGCCAGCTGATCCACCGAGCGCCGCTGCCCGAGCCAGGCCTCGAGCAGGGCGCCGTCCTCGGCCGATCCCGCCAGGCTGTCGCGCAGGCTGTCGTGGAGCGCCTCACGCAGCGCGGTCTCGCTGCCGATTCGCGTCTCGTGGAAGCGGCGCGCCCCGTCGAAGGCGCTGTCGATCAGGACCCGGTGGCAGTAGCCGTGGATGGTGTGGATGGCGGCCTGATCGAACCCGGCCAGCGCAGCGCGCAGGGCGGCGCGCGCCGCTCCGTCGATGCTCCAGGCCGGCTCGCCGGGCGCCGCCCGGTCCTCGACCAGGGTCGCCAGCTCGCGCAGGAGCGCGCGCACCCGCCGGCGCAGCTCGGCGGTCGCCTTCTCGGTGAAGGTGACCAGGAGGATCTCGTCGATCGGCGCGCCGGCGCGCAGCACCAGGTCGACCACCCGCCGCTCGATGAGGAAGGTCTTGCCGGTCCCGGCCGACGCCTCGACCGCGTTGTGGCCGGCGACGTCCATCGCGGCGATCGCGGCCGGCATCGGGTAGCGGACGACCCGGCTCACGGCGCGCTCCTCCGCCACAGGGCGAAGCGGCGGGCGATCATCTGCTCGGCTTCGTCCGCCGGCGGCGGCGCGATGTGGCGCGGCAGGCGCAGCGGACCGCCCCGGCTGCTGAAGAACACATCCTTCTTGCCGACCAGCGCCGCCACCTCGTCGGCCAGCGCTCCCTTGGCGGTGCCGAGCGCCTGCGGCAGCGCTGCCTCGCAGGGCAGGAGGTAGTCGTGCGGGGCGGCGAACAGCTCCTCGACCATGGCGGCCAGCCAGGCGCGCGCCGCGCCGCCGCCGAGCGGCGCCAGCTCGACCCGCTCGAGCCCGCCGGTGCCGGTGGCGATGGTCATCGCGTGCGAGCGCGCCGCCTCGCCGGCAGCCGCCAGCGCCACCGCGTCCAGCGCGCCCCGCAGCCAGTGGCGCGGCGACCACTCCTTGCCGGTCACCAGGACGATCGATCCGATCGCCGGGTCCTCGGCCACCGGCTCGGTGCGCCCGGTCAAGAGGACCGGGCGACCCGCCACCTCGATCTCGATGGGCGGGGCGAGCCGGCTCACCACCTCGCCCTCGCGCACGGCGCCGAAGCCGATGACCTCGGCGCGCGGCAGCCGGCCGGCCGCCTCCTCGAGCGCTCGCCGCCAGCCGGTCAGGATCCGCATGCCGCGCAAGAGGGCGCCGCGGGCGAACGGCCCGGTCGGCGCCCGGCCGTCCTGCTCGGCGCGCCGGGCGGCTTCGCGCTGCAGTCCCTCGAGCGCGTCCAGTCCGCCGCCGCGGGCCAGGTGAGCGAGGAAGACGCCGCGCAGCGTGGCCGACAGCCCGAGGAGATCGCGCTCGAAGGGCTCCACGCTGACCGCGACCAGATCCTCCTCGTCGCCCTCGCGCACGCCGAGCACCGCCGACGCCCAGGCCTGCATGGGACACTCGAGGAAGCGGCGCACGGCGGTCAGCGGGAGGACGAGCGGCTCGGCGCGGGTCGCGCGCGCCAGGCGGCCTCCCCCGGCTCCGCGCTCGCCGCCACCGGCCGCCGCCGCCAGGCCGAGCGCGGCGCTCAGCTCGCCGCGCGCCGACAGCCGGCGGGTGAGCTCGGCCTCGCCCGGCACCGCGCCGCCCAGGTGAGCGACCAGGTCGCGCCGCAGCCCGGCGCAGGCCGCCTGCCGCCGCGAGACCGGATCGGCGCCGGCGGTCCAGCGGCGCAGCGGCGGCCGCTCGACCAGGCGCTCGCCGTCGGCCGGCGACAGGTAGCCCTCGGTGAGCATCTCGCACAGCTCGTGGACCAGCGGCGACGGCTCGAGCTCCTCGCCGGTCTCCTCGTCGCGCGCCACATAGCTCAGCACCAGCCGCTCGCGCGCCGACAGCACCGTCTCGAGGAAGGCATACCGGTCGCGATCGCGCGGGCTGACGTCGCCGGCCCGCCGCGCGCCGGCGCGCAGGTCGAGCGAGCCCGGCCGCTCGCCGGCCGGGAAATGCCCCGCCCCCAGGCCGGCGATGAAGATGACCCGGAAGGGCAGGGCGCGCATCGGCCCGAGCGGCGCGACCAGGACCGCGTCGCTCGGCAGCTCGCCGCCCGGCGAGCGCAGGCCGGCGAAGGACGCGCGCAGGAGCTCGCGCGCGGTCGCGTGGTCGACCGGGCGGCCGTCGAGGTCGACGTCGCCGAGGTCGCGGATGCACTGGCGCACCCGCTCGAGCGCCTTCTCCTCGTCGCGCTCGGGCGCCGCGATGGTCGCCGCCACCAGCCGGTCGAGGTCGCGCGCCCACTCGGCCAGCGGGCGCGCCTGCTCGCGGAAGCCGCGCGCTCGAGCGATGAGCGTGCGGGCCAGGAGCGCGAAGCGCGCCGCGCTGCGCCGCTGGTCGGCCGCCACCCGCGCCGGGACATAGGCCTGCGCGCCGAGCCGCACGGCCACCGGCTGCTCGCCGACCTCCATGAAGCTGCCGAGCGCGAGGCGCCGCAGGCCCTGGTCCCAGTTGTAGAGGTCGCGATCGATGTAGGTGCCCTCGTGGTCGCCGCGGTCGGCGCCGTGCACGATGCCGAGCTCGTCGCACCACCTGACCCAGTCGTCGCGCTCGACGTCGGGATAGGCGGCGAGGACGGCCGGATGCACCATCAGGCCGAGCAGCTCGGCCCGGGTGAAGCGGCCGAGCGGCAGGTCGAGGAGCGCGTCGACCGCCTGGATCACGCGACTCTCCCCGGCGAGCGGCAGCTCGAGCCGCCGGTGGGCGATGCCGCCCAGCTCGTCGAACACGGCGCCGATCTGGGCCTGGTAGCGCTCGCAGCCGTCGGGAGCCAGGAGGACGGCGATGTCGCACAGGCGCAGCGACCGATCGGCCGCGAGGAGCGCGGTGATCTCGCTGCCGATGACCTCGAGCTCGCGCCTGACGCCCGGGCAGGCGAAGACGCGCACGCTGGCGTCGCCGCTCTGCGCCGCCGGCCGGTCGAGCACGGCGCGCCGCGGGGCGCGATCCAGCACGTCGCGCTGCAACCGGCCGAGCGCGCTGCCGGCCGCCGGCTCGGCGAAGACCTCGGCGAAGCGCCCCTCGTCGAGCTCGTTCAGCGCGGCCACGTGCTCGCGCGCCGGGCGGCCCCAGGCGGCCAGCGCCGGGGTGTCGTCGGGCGTGTCGCCTGCGTCCTCCCAGAACTCGCGGCACGGGTTGGGGCTGTACATCCTGACCTCGCACGCGCGCGCGAGCCGGGCGAGCAGCGGCCGGTAGCCGCGCGCCAGGTAGGAGAAGCCGAAGACGTGCACCGGCCGGCGCTCGCCTCCCGCCAGGTCCCCTGCCGAGCCAGAGAGCGGATCGCGGGGGATGACCCGGTGGGCCTCCGCGATCTCGCCGGCCGGCAGCTCGGCGAAGAGCGTACCGACCAGGCCGGCGCGGCTCCGGCCCAGATGCGCGGCCGCGCGCTCGGCAGCGCCGCCGGGCGCGAAGAGCTCGCGCCAGAGCCGCGCCTGCCAGCTCTCGCCGGCGGCCGCGCGGCTCCACCCGGCCACCATCTCCGGGCGGGTCTGCGCGTAGTCCATGAACAGCCCGGCGAGCTCGCCGGCCAGCTGCACGCGCCTCACCTCCACTGCCGCGCCCGACGAGACGTAGCGCCTGACCGGCGCCAGCTCCTCGCCGGCCAGCCGCTCGTCGTCGCAGAGGAGCGCGACCAGGAGCGACTGCACCATCCGGCGCTCGAGCACCAGCCAGTCCGGCCGCGCGCGGGCGACCAGATCGGCCAGGAGCTGGTCGAGCGTGGGGAAGCGGAGGTTGGCGGCGATGCCGAGGCGCCGGGCGAGGGCGACGCGCAGGCCGCCGGCCACCAGCGCGCCCGGCACCGCGATCACCGCCGGCGTGTAGAGATCGATCGCGCCCGAGCGCCGCGCCGCCGCCAGGTCGGCGGCCAGCCGGGCGGCCAGCTCCTCGAATCGGTTGCCATGGACGAGGTGCATCACAGGCAAGACGCCAGCATACTTCCCGGGGCTGATCGCCGGCGCGCCGGCCAGCGGATCCGCGGCCTTGCGACGAAAGGTTTCGCGATGGCCACCGGCGAAAGCGCGATCCCGGTGGTCGAGATCCTGGCGTAGCATGGGGTCATGCGGTGGATGCTGGCGCTCGCCGCCCTCGCGGCGGCCGGTTGCGACTCGACGCCGTGCGCTGACGCGGTCCGGCTGACTGCCTGCCCCGAGTGCGGCCCCGGCGAGGTGTCCGGCGGGCTCTCGGTCGAGGGCACCGGCGAGACCCGCGCGGTGGTCCGGCCCGGCGGCGGGATCGCCCGGCTCGGCTGCGAGAGCCACCTCCTCCGCTACGACGCCGACTTCGCGGTCGCCGGCGACGTCGGCCTCTACATCCAGGGCGCCTCCCCGCGGCTTCAGGAGGCCACCGCCGCCGACGTGGTCCTGGTGGTCGACTGGCCGCGCGATGGGGTGAGCGGCTCGGATCTGGTCGCGGTTGCCGCCAGCGGGACCGAGTACTGGCGGATCTCCACCTCCGCCCATCCGATCTGGCTCACCTCCGCTGGCGACGCGGTCATCGCATACGGCCGGAGCGCCGAGGCGATCAGTTTCGGCGAGTTCACCGTGCAGGGGCTGTTCGCCGTGGCGGTCGGCGCCACCGACGGCCAGCCGCGCTGGGCCTGGTCCTGGCCGCAGGGAGCCCTCTCCACCATCACGGCCGCCGGGCTGGCCGACGGTTCGGTCGTGGTGGCCGGCCTGTTCGACGGCGGCCTCGAGCTGGGGGGCACCAGCGCGCCGCTCGACACCGGCGCGACGGCCGGTTTCGTCGGCGTGCTCGACCACGACGGCGCCGGGGTGTGGGCGCGCCAGCTGGTCGGCCCGGCCGATTCGTCGGTCCGCTGGATCTCGGTGGCACCCGACGGCGCCATCGCGCTGGCCGGCAGCTACAGCGGCGGCTCGCTCGATCTCGACAGCGTGGTGCTCCGGCCCGAGGCGGAGTTCGCCGATCAGTTCGTCGCCGTGCTCGAGCCCGACGGCACGCCGCGCTGGGGGATGAACCTGGGCGACGGCATGACCGAGAAGATCCAGGCGATCACCGCGACCGACGCCGCCGTGGTGGTGGGCGGCTGGTATGCCGACGGCCCGCTCAGCTTCGGCGGCACCGGCGAGCCAGACGACTTCGACGCTTACATCGCGTCGCTGTCGACCGGTGGCATCGACTGGATGGTCCCGATCGGCGGCGCCGGCAATCAGTCGATCGCCGGGCTCGGCTGGAACGGCGCCCTGCACGCCAGCATCGAGCAGTACGCGGCGGAAGGGGGACCGTCCGCCTCGCTCGACTTCCGCGACAACGCGCTCGAGGGCGACGGCGCGCTCTACATCCAGCTCGTCCCCTGAGGCCGGCGGGCGAGCCGACAGCGGGCGGGGACGGACTGCGGCCTCGGGCCGGCAGCGCGCGCGATTGAACGCCGGGTCTTTCGCGATCGACTGACGCTGCGATGAGGGCGATCGCGAGCACCCGTCGGGTGCAGTCTGGCTCCCGCACCACCATCATGCCGCTGGCGTTGCTGGTCGCGGTCGGCGCCGGTGCGTGCGACGGCGGACCGGGCGATTCTCCGGGCGGGGATGGCGGCAGAGGCGCCTCCGACGCGAGCAGCACGGGATGCGTCGGCGACGGCGACCCGTTCGACCCGGCGGCGCTGGAGGCCGAGGTCGCGTTCCTGGCCGCCGACGAGCGACGCGGCCGCGCGCCCGGCTCTCCGCAGGACCTCGACACCCGCATGCACATCGCCGATCGCTTCGCCTGCCTCGGCCTGGCGCCGGTGGACGGCTCCTTCCAGCAGGAGTTCGTCGACTCGCGACGCCGGTCGACCGCCAACGTGCTCGGCGTCCTCGCGGGGAGCGACCCGGCGGTGGCCGATCAGATCATCGTCATCGGCGCCCACCATGACCACCTGGGTGTCCTGCGGGGAAAGGTCTACAACGGCGCCAACGACAACGCCTCGGGGGTGGCGACGGTGCTGGCGGTGGCGCAGGCGGTGCGGCGGCGCGAACAGCCGCCGCGACGGACCATCGTGTTCGCCACCTTCGGCTCGGAGGAGCTGGGGCTGGAGGGGTCGCGCCACTACACGCACGAAGCGCCGGATGACCTGCCGATCGACGACGTGGTCTACATGATCAACCTCGACATGGTCGGCACCTACTTCAACGACGACCAGGTCTACGCGTTCGGCTCCTTCCCCGGCACGCCGGCGCGCGACGCGCTCGATGAGCTGGTGGCGGACCATCCCGATCTCGCCGTCGAGCTCGGTGCCAGCGCGGTCGCGGTGGAGGGGCTGGGAGACTCGGACTACGCGCCGTTCTGCCGGGCGGGCATTCCCTACCTCTACTTCTTCACCGAGGACGACCAGTGCTATCACCGGCCGTGCGACGACACCGCGCACCTGGACTACCAGCACATGTCGGCCCTCGTCCAGCTGACCGCCGAGGCCCTGCTGGCGCTGGGCGACAGCCAGGTCGATCTCCCCGCCGCACGCGCCAGGCTCGGCTGCGGCGAGCGTTCGATCTAGTCGAGGGCGGCGAGCCAGGCGTCGAGCGCGCGAGCGATGGCGCCCTCGCCCGGGTCGAGGACGTCGCTCGCCCTCTGCTTGACCTCGTCGGGTGCGTGGGCCATCGCGAACGAGCGCGCCGCCCAGTCGAACATCGGGACGTCGTTGTGCCAGTCGCCGACCACACAGGCCCGCTCGCGCGCCACCCCGAGCCGGCGCGCGACGTCCGCGAGCCCGCTTCCCTTGTCGACCCCGCGCGATACGAAGCGGAACACCTCGGCGCCGCCGCCGGCGAAGCGGAGCACTTCGACCTCGGTGGCGACGGCGGCCAGGGCCGCCGCCAGCTCGTCGGCGGCCTCGCGGGGCGCGACCCCGACCACCATCACCGGTCCGGCTCGCCAGATCTCGGCGGACAGAACGTCGCCGTGAGTGGTGATGTCGTGCGACCAGCCGCTCACGTACGGGTGGTAGGCATGGCCGCGCTCGCAGCCGTGGATCGCCTCGTGGGTGAAGACGAAGGAGGAGGCGCCGCAGCGGACCAGCTCGCCGAGGATCCGCTCGACCTCGCCGACCGCGATGGCCCGGCGCGCCAGCACCCGCTCGGTCGCGCCGCACGCGATGACGCCGCCGTCGGCGCAGACCAGCGGGGCGTCGAGCCCGAGGTCGCGTGCCACCGGGTGGGTGCGCGAGGTGAGCCGGCCGGTCGCGATGGTGACCACCACGCCGGCCGCGCGGGCGCGCGCGATCGCCTCGCGGTCGCGCGGATGAACGCGGTCGGCGCGGTCGACCAGGGTGCCGTCGAGATCGGCGGCGAAGAGGGCGCGTGCGGCCGGCTCAGACATCCTCGCCCGCGATCATCCGCCCATTGTAGCGGATGAGGCTGACCCAGCTCAGCCGGCCAGGAGGTAGGCGACGCCGGCCGCCAGGCCGACCGCGGCGCCGGCGAGGTAGATGATGCGCGAGTGCCGGCCGCGGTGACCGTCCGGCTCCGGCTCGACGAACACCCCGGGCCTGGGCGCGACCGGTGGGACCGGCGCGGGCCGCGCCTGAACCGGCGGCACCGACATCGGCGCCGGCATCGGCCTCGCCGGGTACGGCGTCGCCATCGGCATCGACGGGTACGGCGTCCCCATCGGCGCCCGCGACCGGATGAGGACGGTCGGCTCCGACTGGTTGTCGCTGGCAAACGGCATGAGCGCCGCTCGGAGATCGTCGACGCGCGCGAAGCGCTGGTCGGGATCGCGCGCCAGGCAGCGCATCACCACCGCCTCGAGCCCCGGCGGCACGGCGACCTGCGCCGACAGCGGGATCGGCTCCTCGGTCAGGACGCGCGCGCACAGCTGCGGCATGCCCTCCGCCTCGTAGGGGAAGCGGCCCGACAGGCACTGGTACAGCACGATGCCGAGCGCCCAGATGTCGCTGCGACCGTCGACGTCGCGCGAACTGGTCATCTGCTCGGGCGACATGTAGACCGGCGAGCCGAGCACGGCGCCGGTGACGGTGAGCGCCATCTGGTCCATCGTCGCCTGCGGCAGCTTGGAGATGCCGAAGTCGAGCACCTTGAGGCACTCGCTGCCATCCGGCAGCCGGGTGACGAACAGGTTGGCCGGCTTGAGGTCGCGGTGGACGATGCCGAGCGCGTGCGCCTCGCCGATGGCGGCGCAGGCCTGCACCACGAGGCGAACCGTGCGCTGGATCGGCAGGCGGCCCAGGCCGTCGAGCAGATGGTGGAGGTCGGCGCCCTCGAGGTGCTCCATCACCATGAAGTGGCGGCCGTCGCCCAGGGTGCCGGCATCGAGCAGCCGAACCGAGTAGGGGCTCTCCAGACGCTGGACCGCGGCGATCTCGCGGGCGAAGCGCTGGTCGAGCGTGGCCGGCTGCTGGTCCTTGCGCGGGTCGAGCACCTTGATGGCCACGACGCGGCCGGTCCGGGTGTCGAGCGCGCGGTGGACCACGCCCATCGAGCCGGTGCCGAGCGCGCCCTGTACGCGATACCGTCCGGCGAGGACCGCGCCTGCGGCCTCCGGTGCTAACGAACCTCCCATCACCAGTAAGCGTTGTTACAGCAAGAGTCGGGCCGATGTCAGGTGTCTGGAATCACGTGTCGGGTGGATGGCACCTCCCCGCAGATGGGCGGGTGGCGGATGGAGACTCCCCGCAGGCAGGGGCCCGAGATCAGAAGCGCCCGGAGACCCAGAGCCCGGCGGATCCCGGGTCGATCGACGCCGAGACGAGCGGCATGTCGTCGTCGCGGCGGTCGCGGCTGACCAGCGCGTAGCGCATGACGGCCGCGGCGATGAGCCCGCCGCCGGCGCCGATGAGGATCCCTCCGGTGGTGCGCTGGCCATGGTCCGGCTCGCTGCCCTCGTCGCCTGCGGCGGCGTCGAACAGGAGGTAGGTTCCGACCGCGGCCGAGGCGAAGCCGGCCGCCACCAGCGATCCGCCGAGCGGGTCGCGCGCCCAGCTTCGGTGCGGCCGTCCGGCCGGCGTCGACCGCGCCACGGGGCGCGCGATCCGCCGCGGCTCGCGCGGCGAGCCCGACGCGGCGTGCGGCGACGGCAGCGGCGCCAGCACGTGGCGGCACACATCGATCTTCTCGCGCGCCGCGCCGGCCTGCGCCGGGTCCGGCCCGGTGATGAGGAAGTCCTGGTAGGCGTCGATGGCGCCGGCGCAGTCGCCGGCCAGCCGGAGCGACTGGCCGAGCGCGTAGAGGAGCTCGCCCTCGGCCTCGATCTCGTAGGCGGCGCGGAAGTCGCGCGCGGCGGCGGCGTAGTCGCCCTCCTGGTAGTGGGCGAGGGCGCTCCGCTTCAGGCGGCGCGCGGTTCGATCGCCGGCCCCGGCGGGAGCCGGGAGAAGCGAGGACAGAAGGACGAATGCGAGGAAGGCGAGGCGCACGGTCACGGCGGAAGTGGAGAGTCGAAGGCGCCGCGCTCCGGTGGGGCCGGACGGCGCGCGCGGCGCGGTTTTTTCGGGGCGGGCACCGGCTGCGATGTGGGGAGCTCGGCCGCCGCGCTCGGCGGCGGCACGTCGGTGAGCGCCGGGGTGGACACCTGGATCGGCGCTCGCGGCGGAGTGGTCCCGCGCGCGTCCTGGTGTGGCCAGGTGACGATCAGATAGAGGATGCCGGCGACGAAGCCGACCGCGGCGCCGGTCAGCCGGATGCGCCGCGAGCGCCGCTCCCTCTCCTTCTCGGTCGGCGCCGGCTCGACGAAGACCGCGGGGGGGATGGGCGTCGCGGGCGGCGCCGGCAGGGGAAGCGGGCGGCGCGCGGGGCTCGGGGTCGGAGTCGGCGGCTCCATGATGATGGTCGGTGCCACCTCGAGCACGGCGCGCGCGCCGGCGAACGGCGCCAGCGCGGCCGCCAGCTCTTCGACTTTGGCGAAGCGGCGGGCGGGATTCTTCTCCAGGCAGCGCATCACCGCCGCCTCGAGCGCGGGCGGCACGGCGGCCTGCGCCGAGAGCGCGAGCGGCTGCTCGGTCAGGACCCGGGCACAGAGCTCCGGCAGTCCGTCCGCCTCGTAGGGGAAGCTGCCGGACAGGAGCTGGTAGAGGACGATGCCGAGCGCCCAGACGTCGCTGCGGGCGTCCACGCTCTTCGACGAGGTCATCTGCTCGGGCGACATGTAGACCGGCGAGCCGAGCACGGTGCCGGTCCGGGTCAGCGCCATCTCCTCCATCGTCGCCTGCGGCAGCTTGGAGATGCCGAAGTCGAGCACCTTGAGGCATTCGCTGCCGTCAGGCAGCCGGGTGACGAACAGGTTGGCCGGCTTGAGGTCGCGGTGGACGATGCCGAGCGCATGCGCCTCGGCGAGCGCGGCGCAGGCCTGCATGACGAGGCGGACCGCGCGCTCGACCGGCAGCGAGCCGCTCTCGAGGAGGATGTGATAGAGGTCGGCGCCTTCGAGGAACTCCATCGCCATGTAGAGACAGCCGTCGTCGAGCGTGCCGGCGTCGATCAGGCGGACGGCGTGCGGACTGCGCAGTTGCTTGACCGCGCTGACCTCGTTGGCGAAGCGCTGCTCGAGTGCAGGGAGCTCCTTGCGCCGATCGATGACCTTGACCGCGACCGGATCGCCGGTCGTGAGGTCGGTCGCGCGGTAGACGATCCCCATGCCCCCCGTCCCCACCGTGCGTTCGACGCGGTAGCGCCCGCCGAGCAGGTTCCCGGACGGTTCCACCGGAACCTGGACTGCAACTGATCCACCCATTGCTGGTGGCAGCCTGCAGAGCAAGAGCCGGGCCGCGCGACGGCGGTCGCATGCGCGCAGAAGTCCGGACCGGCCGGATGGCGACTGACCGCAGGTGGCAGACACAGTTGAAGCCGCTGCTGCATGAAGGCAGCGGTCGATGTGATCAGCGTCGATCGACGCGGCCGGTGCGGTCGGTGCTCTCGAAGATGCGATTTGCGGAGGAGGGGACGAACCCCTGGAAGAGGACACCGTCGGGGCCGGGGTAGCGGCGAGCGAACTCGACGTAGCACGACGGCACGCGATGTGATCCGTCGGCCATGGCGACGTCGACCTCGTCGGCCAGGGTCGAGGACTGTTCGAGCAGCTCGCGCGGGCTGCCCTTGATCGCGCCGCCCGCCTGGTTGAGGCGGAAGCCTCGATCGACCAGGAACTCGTTCAGCTCGGCGAGGCTGGAGAAGGTGGCCAGGTGATTGACGCTGACCGTGAAGTGGTTGGCGCAGAGGCCGAACGCCGCCACCCAGGCGGCGTACTCGCTCTCGGCGGCGAGCCGCTCGTAGATGGCGCGGTCGAGCTGCCAGTGGCGGCCGGAGGAGGCGAACATCGGGTGTGCCTCCGCGCCGCGCTGCATCTGGGCGGCGAGCTCCTCGACCAGGGTGCCAGCCTCGCTCGACAGCTCGTTGACGTGCAGCGCGCTGATGAACAGCTTGGGGCGCGACGGCTCGGGGTGTTCGTAGTGGTAGGCGTGCAGCTTCTTTTCGGGGAACTCGTAGCTCTGCGCCGGCTGGTAGCCGGCGGCGACGAAGGCGCGGTCGAGCACCTCGATCTCGAGGCCAGGGAGGTCGAAGGTGCGCAGCGCGACGTGGTCGTTCACCACCCGCTCGCCGCGCGCGACCAGGAGCTCGTGGATGCGCGCCGCCTGCGGGGTGATGGCGGTGTAGTCGGCCCACAGCCGATCGAACAGCTGGTCGAGCACGGTCGGCTGTCCTTTCAGCTCGCTTCCAGGAAGGCGTCGAGCCGGGCGTAGGCCTGGTCCACCCCGCCCTTGCCCTTGCAGGTGGTCACCGCGTCGAGCACGCGGTCGAAGATGCGCTCCAGGTGCTGTTCGACCCGCGAGAGGTGTCCGCCCTCGAGCCCGGGCTCGGCGCGCGACTTCTCGATGAGCGCGCGGACGGTCTCCGCGTTGCCGTCGAGCCAGCTGTCGATGCTGGTGGCGAGGCGCGGGCAGCGGCCGCGGCTCCGCTCGACCGAGTCGTCGAGGGCCTTGAAGTGGTCGAGGACGGCGAGCTCGGGGGCTCCGCTCGCCTCACCGCCCGGCCGGTTGCTGTCGGTGCCGGCTCCGGCGCGGCCGCCGCAGGCGGCAGCCACCAGGGCGACGAGGAGGAGCGCGGCTCGTGTCATGGCGAGGGCATCCTATCCCGTTTCGGTTCCGGTCGGGCCAGGACGCCGACGCGGTGGGCGCGGAGGGCGCCGCGCGGGTCAGTGCGCCCGAGGACCCAGATCTTGTAGCCCGGCCCGGCGATGCGCGGAACCGCGAGCGGGCCGGCGAGCTCGACCGCGCTGCCGTCGGCGCGGCGCAGGAAGAGCGCGCGGCCGCGCCGCTCGACCACGCCGACCTCGGGCGCGCCTTCGCCGGCGACGTCGAGGATGCGGACGCTCTTGCCGTCGGGCGCGAGCACGGCGCGGTGGCCGGCCAGCCGCGCCAGCTCGTCGGCCACGTCGGCGCGCGCCGCTCCGGGGGCCGCCGCCGTCCCGGCGGTTGCTGCCAGGATGAGCCCGAGGCAGACGGATCGCATCGGTCAGTCGCCGGAGAGCGAGGCGAAGAAGTCGGACAGCGCGAGGAGCGCGTCGACGTCGAGCGAGGCGAACTTGACTCCCATGCCAGGCTCGCGGCCGAGCAGCAGCCGGTCGGCGTTGGCCACCCACCTCACCTCGGCGTGGAGCGCGATGGGGCTGGCGGGTCCGGGAACCTCGATCTCGAGATCGAGCCGGCTGCCGACTGCGGCCGGCCGGTCGGTCGCGATGTATGCGCCGCCGACCCCGATGTCGTGAGTGTGGGCGGTGACCGCATCGGATGCCGGCGCGCCTTCCGGGCGGAACATCACGGCCACGCGTCGGCCCGCTCGCGGTCGTCCTCGGAAATGCGCGCGTCGTTCCACCTCAGCACCTCACCCCGTGGCTTCCCTTACGTTGATAACCTACACCCATCCTGGCACCGTAAACTATTGTGCGGTCCCGTCCGGCGCAGTAGCTTCCGACGCGCGTGAAATATCATCTGATTGGCATCGGCGGCACCGGGATGGGCGCCCTCGCCGGCCTGCTCAAAGCAGCAGGTCACGAGGTGCGCGGCTCCGATGCCGGGGTGTACCCGCCGATGAGCGATCAGCTGGCCGCGCTGGGCATTCCGATCTTCGAGAGCTTCGCGCCCGGCAACCTGGCGTGGGGGCCCGACAAGGTCGTGGTCGGCAACGTGTGCAGCGCCGACCATGTGGAGGTGGTCGAGGCGCAGCGCCTCGGCCTCCCGCTCGCCTCGCTGCCCGGCACGCTGGGTGACGAGCTCCTGGCCAGCCGGCACTCCATCGTGGTGGCGGGGACCCACGGGAAGACGACCACCGCCTCGCTGCTCGCCTGGATTCTCATCCAGGCCGGGCGCGATCCCTCCTACTTCGTCGGCGGCGTGCCGCTCGACATGCGCAGCGGCTTCCGGCTCGGCAGCGGCGAGGAGTTCGTGGTCGAGGGCGACGAGTACGACTCTGCCTTCTTCGACAAGGGCTCCAAGTTCTTCCACTACCGGCCCAGGACCGCGATCCTCTCGTCGGTCGAGCTCGATCACGTCGACATCTTCTCGTCGATGAGCGCGGTGCGCGCTGCGTTCGACCGGTTCGTCGCGCTGGTTCCGGCCGATGGGCTCCTGGTGGTGTCGGCCGACCAGGCCGAGGCGCGTGCTTCGGCCGAGCGCGCGTCGCACTGCCGGGTCGAGACCTACTCGGTCAGGTGGGACGACTCGGCCAGCCGCGCCGACACCGCCACCGAGGACCTGTCCGGCGAGGTCATCACGCGCGAGAGCCCGCCCAGGAGCGAGGTCCCGGCCACCTGGGAGGCCACCCAGGTCGACTACCTGAAGAGCGGGCGCTGCCGGTTCGAGCTGCGGCGCGGCGGCGAGCGCTACGACGCCTACGAGACCATCCTGGGCGGCGGGCACAACGTCGGCAACGCAGTCGCGGCCATCGCGGTCGCCCACTCGCTCGGCGTCGGCAAGGACGTCATCCGCGCCGCCGTCGGCTCCTTCTCCGGCGTGGCCCGGCGCCAGCAGTTCCGCGGCGTGGCACAGGGCGTCTACGTGCTCGACGACTACGCTCACCACCCGACCGCGGTCGCGCGCACCCTGCTCGGCCTGCGGCGGCGCTTCCGCGGCCGGCGCGTGGTCGCGCTCTACGAGCCGCGCTCCGCCACCTCGCGGCGCAACACCTTCCAGTCCGAGTTCGTCTCCGCCTTCGCCCACGCCGACGCCGTCGTCATCGGGCCGCTGCACGACCCGTCGCGCATCCCGGCCAGCGAGCGCTTCGATCCGGAGAAGCTGGCCCGCGATCTCCACCAGCGCGGGACCTCGGCCACCTACCTCACCCGCATCGACGACATCGTCACCCATGCCGTCGAGCTGGTCCGGCCGGGCGACGTCGCCGTGGTCTTCAGCTCCGGCTCCTTCGGCGGCATCCACGAGAAGCTGCTCGCCGCTCTCGGCGACGCCGTCATCCCGGCGCGGCCGCGCGACATCGGCGAGATCCGCGCGGTGCTCAAGTCCGTCGACCTCGACTGGCAGGATCTTCGCGACGAGGACTGGAAGCACTTCTACGTCCTCATCAACGAGACCGGCCTGGTCGGCTGCGTCGCCATCGAGGTGTTCGGCGAGGACGCCGTGCTGCGCTCCCTCGCCGTCAAGCAGGAGGCGCGCGGCAACGGCTACGGCTGGATGCTGGCCGACACCGCCATCAACCAGACCCGCCGCCGCGGCGTCCGCCGCCTCTACCTGGTGACCGAGAAGTTCGCCAGCGACTTCTTCGCCGAGAAGCACGGCTTCCGCGTGGTCGACCAGTCGCTGGTCTC
>Ga0111539_10004833_pt1 | contig 17562 bp, 14 predicted proteins | sample RhiMethybrSRZTD1_FD_79667 | JGI IMG/M metagenome (GOLD analysis project Ga0111539, IMG submission 79667) | Populus rhizosphere microbial communities from Tennessee, USA - Rhizosphere MetaG P. TD hybrid SRZTD1 (version 2) (version 2) | ecosystem: Host-associated > Plants > Roots > Rhizosphere >... | reverse complement strand
AGTGCGACTCGCCGATCATCCCCGGCTTCCCGGCCCACAACGTCACCGGCTCGTCGTGGCGGCGCTCGCCGTGCGCGAGCGAGTCGAGCCGGGTGGCGATCGAAGCATCGGCGAGACCACTCTCCCGCGTGCGCACCGCCCACCACCGACGCCCCGCCGCCGCTGCGCGCACCAGACTGTCGGGTGTCACAAAGCGCCCGGGCGGGATCAGCGCACTGCCGAGGAAATACGGGAGTGCGCGGGGCCCGCTGAATAGAACGCCGCGTTTTTCCCCGAGGTGGTAGTCGAGCGTGACCAGGCTGTGTCCATCGACGCAGAACAGAAGATCGCCCGGCTGCATGCGCGCCTTCAGCGTGGACGCGACTTCCCGCAGCACCACCGCCTCGCGCAACGGACGGAACAGGATCGTAGCGCGCGCGGCGAACATTACGAACACCACCGCCGCGACCATCCGCATCGCCCGCGACGGAAGGCCCATGATCCCGGCGGCGGTCAGCACGCACACCAGCGGCACCAGGATGAACCAGTGCCGTCCCGTGAAGAGATGCGCGCCCTGCAGCGACAGGAGGATCGCCACCGTCACCGGGACGACCAGCAGCCACGCGAGGAACGTCGCCGCGCGGCGGGATGCAGGCAAGCGCCAGGCGAACCCCGCCACGACCAGCTGGACCGGGATCCAGTAGTAGGCGCCCAACGCGAGCTTGCGCGCGTAGTCGACGACATACTCGAGGTCCGGTCGTGGCGCCCATGAGCTGCTCGAGAGCCTCAATTGGTGGGGCAACATGCCGGCGAGCGGCAGACAGGCCATGAACACGCCGAGATGCACGAGCAGCCACGCGCGCCAGCGGGAGCGGTCGCGTCGGATCGCCGCCAGCACCCACAGGTCGAGGAATGCGAGGACCACGCCGCCGAGGTAATGCGTGTGGACGGTGAGCGCCATGGCGAGCGCCCACAGGGCGGCATCGCGCCGGCGACCCGACGCCGTCCAGCGCCACGCCCCCCACACCGACAGCACCAGCGCGAGCGCGAGCAGACCGTAGCTGCGCAGCTCCTGCGAGAAATAGACGTGCATGGGGTGGAGCGCGAGCAGCAGGGCTGCGAGCGTGGCAGTGCCGCGACCGAACAGGTCGCGGGCCAGGCCGTAGGTGGCCAGCAGCGTCAGCACGCCGAGCGCGAGCGGCAGGGTCTTGAGCCACAGGACCCGCTCGCCACCGATCGCGCACCACGCCGACACCATGAGCGTCGGCAGCGGCGGATGGATGTCCCCTCGCAGCAGCGTGAGCATCTGCGGCATGGGGAATCGCGACATCCACAGCGTGAACAGCTCGTCGAACCACAGCGGAGTGCGGAGCGCCTCCCGCACGCGGAACACGATCCCGATCGCAACGACCGTCGCTACCACCAGCGCTTCGTTTCCGAACGGCCGGTCGGTCGCGCGCGATGCTTCGTCGCGGGTCCGCGTCGGGCGGTTCACGTCAGAACAGCTCGCGCTGCTCCCAGAACTCCTTCGCGTCGACCGGCGCCAGCCCGAGACGCTTCTTCATTTCGTTGGCGCTCGCGGGAGAATGACCCGCCCAGTGGTTGTTGAAGTAGCCGTAGACCTCGCGCACTTCCGGAAGTACGCGCCGTAAGTCCTTCTCCCACTGGTCGAACGATGCGGTCCGATCGATCAGCACGCGATCATAGACGTCGACCTCGCGCCGGTCCCCGAGCCACCGCAGATAGAGGAAATCGGCCGTCACCTCGGTGACGCGCGGCAGATCGCGCCATTCGGTCCACGCGACCGCCGCGCGATGGCGTCGCATCAGATCGTAGACCTGCGGCTGATGCCACGACGCGTCGCGGAACTCGACCGCGAGCCGGACGTCCTGCGGCGTCGCCGACAGGAAGCGGTCGAGCAGTCCGATCGTCCCGGGATCGCGCACGAACTCGGCCGGCAACTGCACCAGCAGCGGACCGAGCCGCGGGCCGAGCGGTGCGAGCGCGGTCGCGAACGCGGCGAGGTCCTCTCCCATCTTCGTCAGCCGCGCCTCGTGCGTGATCCGCTGCGGCACCTTGGCTGCGTAGCGAAATGTCTCGGGCGTGTACTTCGCCCACGAGCGCACGATCGACGGTTTGGGCGGGTGGTAGAAGGTGGTGTCGAGCTCGACGGTGTCGAACACCTGTGCGTAGAACGGAAGGTAATGTTCCTGCTTGGAGCCGGGCGGATAGAACTCGCCGATCCAGTCGCGATAGGACCAGCCCTGGGTGCCGATGCGGATCGTGGCGCTCATGACGCCGGATCATCGCACATGGCGTGCCTCATGCTCCGAACCGGGCGAGGAACTCGTCGGTGTGCTGACCGAGTGCGGGCGGCGGCAGCCGGAGCGCCGGGCGCTCGGCGTCGATCTTCCACGGCAGCGCCATCAGCGGCACTTCCTGGTTCGACGGCGCCACCTTGCCCGACGTCACCATGCCCCGCTCGGCCAGCGCAGGATCGCGAACCACTTCGTGCAGGTCCCGCAGCGGACCGGCCGGCACGCGTCCGGCCTTGAGTCGCGCGAGCCACGACTCCCGGGTGCCGGTGGCGAAGCACGCGGACACCATGGCGATCAGCTCCTCGCGCTGCTTCACGCGCTCGGCGTTGGTCGCCCAGTCGGTGCGGGCGGTGATCGCCGGCTGGTCGAGCACGCGGCACAGCCGCTGCCACTGCTCGTCGTTGCCGACCGTCACCACCATCGAACCGTCGGATGCTTCGAAGGTCTGGTAGGGAACGATGTGCGGGTGCGCGTTGCCGTGACGGCGCGCGGGGTTGCCGGTCACCAGCGCCGATTCGCTGACATTGACCATCGACGCCACACCGACCTCGAACAGCGCGATGTCGATGTGGCATCCGATCCCGTGCCGGAACCGTCCGACCAGCGCTCCGAGCACCGACGCGGCCGTGTGCACGCCGGTCAGGACGTCGATCGCGGCGACGCCGACCTTGAGCGGCCGGCCATCCGGCTCACCGGTGATGCTCATCAGACCGGTGAACCCCTGGAGCACCGCGTCGTACCCCGGCAACGACGCGTACGGTCCGTCCTGGCCGTAGCCGGTGATCGAGCACACGATCAGCTCCGGCCGATCCTTCCGCAACGTGGCGGCATCGAGTCCGTAGCGTGCGAGATCGCCGGGCACGAAGTTCTCCATCACCACGTCGGCGGTCACGGCGGCACGCTTGAGCGCCGCGAGGTGCTGCGGATTCTTGAAGTCCAGCGCCGCGCTCTTCTTGTTCCGGTTGATCGACAGGTAGTAGGCGGAGGTCCCGGCCACGAACGGTGGGCCCCACGCGCGCGTCTCGTCACCCTCCCCCGGCCGTTCGATCTTCCACACGTCGGCGCCGAGGTCGCCGAACATCTGCGTGGCGTACGGACCCGCCAGCACGCGCGTGAGATCGAGGACCTGGAGACCGGCGAGCGGCAGCGGCATCGCGCCCTACCCGACGCCGTCGAGATCGGCGATGAATCCCGCCGGCTCGAGCGGCCGCCCGGTCGCCCGGCGCAGCGTCTCCTGCCAGTCGTGCGTGCGGCCGGGCCGGTAGAGCTGCTCGCGCAGGAACGCCCCGACCGCGGGGCTCGTCACGTAACGCGTCCACACATCGGGGCCGCCGCCCAGCACCTGGTTCTGGATGTGGTCCTGGAGCTGCGACGCCATGATCTCGCCGAGCAGGTAGTTGTGGTAGTAGACCGGCGCGATGCTGAAGTGAATCTTGCTCGCCCAGTCGGGCGCCGTGCGGCCTTCGGGCCGCGTCACGTTCTGGAAGCGCTCGACCAGGTCCCACCACAGCGTGTCGAGATCCTGATCGGGGTTCTCGTACAGGGCGCGCTCCATGTGGCACATCACCAGCTCCCACCGGGTCTGGACCAGCAGCTGGGCACGCATCGCGCGCGCGATCGCGTCGGTGGTCGCGCGCGCCTCGGCCTCCGGCACGCCGGCCCAGGTGGTCAGCCACTCGGCGTTCTTCGACAGGCGTCCGAACAGCATCGCCGACGCTTCGGTCGAAAGGATGTGGGCGTGGGTGCGCAGGAAGTACGGCAGCGCCGGATCGACCGACGCGTCGTACACGGCGTGACCGAACTCGTGGAGCATGGTGCTCATCCAGCGCTCGTCGGGCCGGATGTTGCACAGCACGCGGATGTCCTGCCCGCGATCGACGCTCATGCAGAACGCGTGCTGGCACTTGCCGGGCTTCTCGTACAGGTCGGAGCGCGCGAGCAGATCACTGATGTCGAAGCCAACTGCCGCGAACGAGCGGCGTGTGAGGTCCTCGAGCGATGCGTCGCGGAACCACCGGTCGAGGCTGACCTCGGCGGCCGGCGCCTCCTGGAAGAACGGGTCGCTGTAGTGCCACGGACGCAGGTCGGACGGCGAGACGCCGAACCGGACCGCGAGGGTCGCGTCCAGTGCACCCTTGTAGCGGTTCCAGGTCGGCCGGGTGCCGCGATCGACTTCGTCGAGCACCGCGAACAGGTCGTTCAGGTTCAGCTCGTCGAGCTCGAGCATCATCGCGTAGTAGTTCGTGAACCCGACCTCGCGGGCGGCCTGGTTCCGCAGTTTCACCAGCGCGATCAGCTCGCCCACCACCTCGGCGCCGATCTGCTTGGAGGCTTCCCAGGCGCGCTTGCGCTGCGCGAGGTCGGTCGACTCCCGCAGGATGTCCTTGAGCCGGTTGTCGGTGACCTGCTCGCCGTCGAGCAGCGCGCGGAACCGGTTGAAGCGGCTCTCGAGCGACTTCTCGAGCTGCACCATCTCGGCGATCCGCGCGGGCGGGATCTGCTGGGCGTGATGGTCGTTCTTGAGCAGCATCAGCTGGCGCGCGAGCAGCGGATCCTCGACCCCGCCGGCCGCGCTCAGCTCCGACAGCAGGCGGAACGGTTCGGGACGCGCGAGCACGGTGCGGATCTCGGTCTCGAGCCGCGCGCTCTCCGCCTCGGCCTCGGCATCACCGGTGATGTTGAAACGCCAGGCGGCTTCGTGATGTGCGCGCTGCAGGGGCGCCAGCTCGGCTTCCAGCTCGCGCACGAAGGTGGCGAGCCGCTCCGTGCGGGCACGGTCGGTGGAAAGAGTCACGAGGGCCTCGGAGATGGAGGTCGAGCGACGGTTCGGAGGTTGGTGAGCGTCGCAGTCTAGCGGATTCGTAACCGTTCAATGAACCAGCGCGAAGCCCGCGGACCGGCGCACGCTAGCGTCCGCGCACCAGCGAGACGCGGCGCACCAGCGTCCGGCCGTGCGCGGTCAGCGAGACGAAGTAGAGGCCCGACCGAAGCCCGGCGCCGCTCTCCCATTGCACGCGGTGGACGCCGGCCGGACGCGGCCCGTTCACCAGCTCGGTGACGACGCGGCCCTGGAGATCGCGCACCACCAGCCGCACGTCGGTGGCGGACGGCAGCACGAACGCGATGGTCGCGGCGCCGGCCGCCGGATTCGGCGTTACCGGAGCGAGTGTCAGACGCGCGGGTTCGTCGTCGCCGACCCCGACGTTGGTGGAGACGTCGACCTTGTCGAGCACCACGCTGCGATCCGCCGGGTCGAGCGAGGTAAAGCTGAGGGTGGTGCTGGTCGCGTTGGCGGTGAACGACCAGGTCTTGGTTTCCCACTTCATGTCCCATTCCCAGATTTCGGTGGTGTCGAAGATGAAGTCCTGCTGTTGCCCCGCAGCCGAAACCCGCACGTTCTTGATGTCCGGAGGAGTGTGCTCGCCCGACAGCGAGAAGGTCACGGTGTACAAGGTGCCGGGGGCGGTCGCAAACGCCTGGGACAGAGTTCCGCTGCCGGTGCCGCACAGCGCGACGCTCCGCGTCCCGTCCGACGGCACCCACACGGCGTTGTTGGCGTACTCGATGTTGACGCCGCCGATCGTCCAGCCGGTGAGACCCGAATCCCCCGCAGGGATCAGCATGCTGCCGTGCGCGGGCAGCACGGGGCCGGTCTCGAAGCTGCCGTTGCCGATCAGGTTCGCGTGGACGCCCGATGCCAGCAAGAGCATGAGCAAGCCGGACAGGATGACGGAACGCGTGCGAGGCGGAAGCATCGGGGATCTCCTTCACCCGGAGGGACGGGCGGGCCATGCGGACCGCGGACAACGCTATCACGGAGGACTGCGGCGGCCCACGACATTGCGCCGTGTTCGGCCGGATCAAACGCGCGCCCGCGACCTCCGGACACCGGTCACCAACGGCCCGTAGAGCTCCGGCCGCCGATTCGACAGGATCGGCGTCATCGGCGTGATCGACTTGCGCCGTGCCCGTGCCAGATCGCAGTCGGCCGCCCGTGCACACGCGTTCCGCAGTCCGGCACGCACGATCACGTCCGCATCCGGTCCCACGATCTGGCTGCGCCCGGTGAAGGTCACCCGGCCGTCGGGCCGGTCGTCGGCGCCGGTCCGGTTCGCGGTCACCACGAACACGCGGTTCTCGAGCGCGCGCGTGCGCATGGCGTTCTGCGCCTGCGGAAACACCAGGTTCGAAGGGTGTGCGATCACGTCCGCGCCCAGCAGCGTGAGGACCCGCGCCGCCTCGGGGAAGCGCCAGTCGTAGCAGATGAGCATCCCGACCCGGGCCGCGCCGACCCGTTCGACCGCCAGCGGCAGGTTGCCGCGCGTGAACCAGATCTGCTCGCGCTCGAACAGGTGGAGCTTGCGGTAGACCGCCTTCACTCCCGCCGGTCCGACCAGCAGCGCGCTGTTGTAGAAGCGCCCGCTCGCACGCTCCGCGAAGCCCGCCACGTAGTGACGGCGCTCGCGGCGTGCCGCGGCGGCCAGCGCGCGCGCGGTTGCGCCGGTGCGCGCGTCCTCGGCCAGCGCGTCGACCTCCGCGTGGGAGCTGAACACGTAGCCGGTCGACCACAGTTCCGGCAGCACCACCAGGTCGGCCTCGACGGTCGCCGCGAGTGCGAGCCCGTGCTCGAGGTTCTCGTCGGTGCGTCCGAACCGGGGGCGTCCCTGGACGAATGCGATGCGGAAGGATTTCGCAGCCGGAGTGCGGCGCGTGCGGGTCGGCATGGGGGCCAGCCTACCGGCGGGCCGCCCGGCGCGCCAACCACGGCCAGGTCTACGCGGTTGCCTGCTCCGGCAGGTCCTCGTCGAACGGCGCGAGCGGAGCGCCGGCGCTCTCGGCCAGCTCGACCCCCACCACCGCCGCCGCGTTCACCAGGTGGACCGCGATCGGGGTCAGCACGGCGAAGAACTCCCACTCGTGCTGGTTCATGAAGTCGGACAGTCGCTGCGTCTCTCGCTGAAGCGGCATCCACACCTTTCCGACGATGTGGGTGCCGTCACGCAGCGCGATCTCCGCCTCCTCCTCGCGCCACGGCAGGAAGCCGCGCGCGAACACGTCGCTCTGCACCACCTGGCGCCCGGCCGTGACGCGGACCAGGTGCCGCTTGCTGAAGAGGTGGATGCGGCCGTCGCCGCCCACCGCGACCGGCAGGAAGCGCGCCGACTCGTTGAGCTTCTCGAGCACCGTCTGGTGACGATTGCCGGACGCGTCGAGGTCGAGGAACAGGGACGCCTGTACGCCCTGCAGATGCTCCGACCACAGGGTGACCGGAATGCGGCGCTTGGGGATGTGGTGGTCCATCGTGGTCCTCCAGGTCACGCGTGTTATCGGCGGCCTGGTTCCGGATCTGGAGTCCCGGTCTGCGGCGTGCGAACGGCTCCGCTACACTGGCGCCATGACGATCGCTTCCGCGCACGGCCCGCTGAACCCGCGCCCGCCCCAGCGCCCCCGGAATCCGGCTCCCGACCGGACCTGGCTGCTGGTGTTCGTGGCCGCGCTGGCGGTCCGGCTCGCCTACACCTGGCTCGCCGCCGGCCCCGGAGCGGCCCCGAGCAGCGACGCCGCCGAGTACGACGCGGTCGCCTGGAACCTTGCGCGCGGCGCAGGCTTCTCGCTCGGCGCCGGGGACGGCGCCTACCCGACCGCGTTCGTCCCCCCGGTGGTTCCGTGGCTGACCAGCTTCGTCTACCGCGCCAGCGGCCATGTCTACTTCGCGGCGCTGGTGCTCCAGTGCGTGATCGGCGCGCTCGTGCCGGTGCTCCTCTACGGGCTCGCGGGACTGCTGTTCGGCACCCCGGTCGCGCGGCTCTCGGCGTGGCTCGCGGTGTTCGACCCGCTGCTCGTGTTCTTCTCCGGCTACCTGCTGACCGAGACCTCGTTCGCCGCAGCCCTGCTGCTCGCACTGCTGGCGACCGTCCACTGGGTGCGGACCCCGCGCCGCGGACGCTCGCTCGGCGCGGGCATGCTGTGGGGACTGGCCGCGCTTACGCGTCCGACCGCCCTGCTGCTGCCGCTCGTGATGGCGGCGTGGGCGTGGGTGCCGATCGGGCTCACCGTCCAGCCGCGCGAACGGAAGCGGCAGATCCTGTTCCTGCTGCTCGGCACCGCGCTGGTGGTGGCGCCGTGGACGCTGCGGAACGCGGCGGCGCTCAAGGCGTTCGTCCCCGTCACCACCGGGGCGGGGCGCGCGCTGCTCGACAGCAACAACGATCGGGTGTGGAACGATCCGGCCTTGCGCGGCAACGCGCTGACCGTCTACTCGATCGAACCGTACGCATCCGAGCTGCGGGGTCACAGCGAACCCGAGACCGACCGGCGCGCCCGCGCAATCGCGCTCGCGTTCCTGCGCGAGCATGCCGGCGAATGGCCGGCCGCGGCGGCGGCCAAGATCGGCCGGATGTGGCGGCTCGGCGCCGAGGGCGGAACGACCGGATCGTGGCAGCGGCCCGGCTCGCCACTCGCGCCGGTCCTGCGTCTGCTCGATCCGCTGCTGCTGTGGAGCGTTCCGGTGTTCCTGCTCGCGCTCGCCGGCGTGATCGACACGCTGCGCGGTTCACGCCGCTGGTTCCAGGCGGTAGGCTTGATCCCGCTTCTCTACACGACGCTGCTGGCGGCCGTGTTCTGGGGCGCCCTGCGGATCCGCGTCCCGGTGCAGCCGATGGTGCTGCTCTACGCGGCCGCGGGGATCGAGGCGGCCCGGCGGATGTGGCGGGTGCGGCGCAGCGGATTCACGGTGGTGGAAGGACGCGGCACCCGCGCGAGCGCGGGCGCCTGAACGGAGAACCGAACGCATGTTCGAAGCGCTGAAGAACCTGATCGCCGGAACCCGCAGCGAGTCGTCGGCCACCGCGGCGGCCGACGGCAATCGCCCGCTCCAGATCGCCGCGTGCGCACTGTTGCTCGAGATCGCACACGCCGACGACGAGTTCACCGACGACGAGCGCACCCACATCGAAGAGGTGGTGGTGCGCCACTTCGACCTCGCTCCCGCCGAGGCGCGGAGTGTGATGGCGGTGGCCGACGAGGCGCGCCGCGAAGCGGTCGATCTCCACCAGTTCACCGCGCTGGTGGCGCGCCATTACGACGAGGGTCAGCGGATGGTGCTCGCCGAGCTGCTGTGGCGGATCGTGTACGCCGACGGAAAGCTCAGCCAGCGCGAGGCGACGCTGGCGCGCAAGCTCGGCTATCTGCTCGATCTGCCGCCCGGATATCTGGCGGAGGCGCGGAACAAGGCGACCGGTTCGGCCTGAGGCACTGCGGAACGCGCGGCCGCGTCAGTTGGGCGTGACGCTGTCGACCTTGAAGCGGATCGCGTAGGTACGCGGACGGCCTTCGATCACCACCACCAGATCCATCCCGAACACGCGATTCGTGAACTGCATCGCCTGCTGGTCCTCGGGCAGCAACGCCCGGTGGAGCTGCTGGTTGGTGCCGGCGGGATCGACCAGCGAGTTCATGTTGAACACGTAGTCGCCGTAGCTCTGAAGGCCGTTGACGGTGGTCTGCGGCTGGTAGGAGAAGCGATCGTCCCACTTGGTGGTGCTGTGGGCGAGCTTGCCGACCTGTCCGTTCGGCTGGATGAACTGCGACTGATCCCAGTCGATGACGACCGGACGGTTCTGCAGGTTCATGACCTGGAAGTAGATCGAAGCCGGGCTCGGCTTGAAGTAGAAGTTCAGATCCCGGTCCTTGAACGCATTGCGCTCGTTGCCCGGAGAGACCATGGTAAAGCGATAGCGGTATGCGGCTCCCGGAGCGCCAGGCAGGACGCTGGTCGAATCCCCGGCCCCCACCACGATGCGGGTGAATCCATCGCCGGAGACCGGCGGAAGACTGCTCGCGGACTGATCGACGCCCTGGGCGCCCGCGCCGGGCGGAGGCGTCGGACCGGAATCGGGCATCGATGAACAACCGGCGGCCAGCAACGCAACAACCATGACCATGTGCGCCGCGATACGGGGGCGTCGGCTCATGGCGGGCAGACTAGCGTTCCGCCGGAACCGTGGCAAGGCTGCTCGTGCGGGTCCGCGGCACCGCGTTCGCCTGGACGACGGCATCAGAAGCCCGGGACACGCCCGGCATATCCGGTCAGCTCGACGTAACCGCGGCCGGTGATCGGCCGCCCGTCCTGGCGGCCGGTGACCCGCACGCTTCCCTCCCAGTAGCGCACGCCGACCGGCCCCTCGAGCACCAGCTCCTGATCGGCGAGCACCGGCTCCAGCGTCAGTTCGAGGGCGCGCGACGGAACCCGCACCCGCCAGTGCGCGGGGTACACCCCGCCGCTCGCGGGACTCGTCCACGTGCGGTCGGACTCGATCGTGTACGACGCGAGCGGAAGCTGCTCCGACCGTCCGTCGCGCTCGACCCACGTGCCGCTCGACAGCGGCTCGGTGGTTCCGTTCGCCCGTCGCAGCCGGTACAGCATCAGCTCGCGCCCGTCGTCGAGCTGGATCGCGAACCAGTCCCATCCCACCTGGCCGGGCCCGAGCTGGTTGGATCCGAACTCGTGATCCATCCACGACGTGCCGGTGACCGCGAGCGAATCGGCGCCGATCACGATCCGGCCCTCGGTCGTCATCCGGGTGAACGACAGGTAGTGGGACGCGCGTCCGATCCCGCTCGACTTCTGGCTCACGCCGTTCGCACCGTGCACCACCACCGGCTTGGCGGGCCGCAGCCGGAGATCGATGCCGAATCCGGTGGTCGCGGCCGCGAGTCGATGCACGATCGCGGCGGAGTCGTGTGCGGCCGACCAGTCCTCGACCCACACGTGATAGCGCGACGTGTCGGCGCCCGCGAGCCCCAGCGCCGGACGACTGACGCGCTGATCGAAACGAAACCGGCGTCCGCGCTCGTCGGTGAGCGCGAGGTGCGCGAACTGGACCGAGCGCACCCACGCCGACTGACGGGCCCCGCGGCCGACATCGACGGCAACGCGGAAGAACGTCAGCTCGTAGCCGAACCAGCGCTCCCCCGCCTGCAGATGTCCGGTGTAGTACCACCACTCGGTCTGGAAGTCCGGATGGGACGCGTGATCGCGGGGAAAGCGATACGCGTAGCCCGGCACCGCCAGCCGGAAGGCGGATGCGCACACGCCGATCATGGCGATTGCGACCATGGCGATCGCGAGTCGCCGCGCGCGGGACCCTGTCATTCGTTGCGCATCGCCTCTCCCGGCGCACGCAGCGCCGCACGCCGTGCGGGTGCGAGTGCGGCGACCAGCGACGCGATCACCATCAACGCCACCGCCTGAACCAGGACGGCCGGCGCGAACGCGAACTGGATCGTCCAGCCGAAGAACTGCCGGTTGATGACGTGCACCAGCAGCAGGGCGAGCACCACGCCGAGTCCGCAGCCGAGCACGGCCCCGATCCCGCCGAGCAACCCGCTTTCGACCAGCACGATCGTCCGCACCTGGCTGCGCAACGCGCCGACTGCGCGCAGGACGCCGAGATCCCGCGCGCGTTCGACCACCAGCGCGGTGAGCGTCGCGAACACACCGAGCACCGCGACCAGCACCGCGATCGCCTGGAGCGCCCAGGTGATGCGGAACGTCTGGTCGAAGATCCGCAGCACCCGCTGGCGCAGGATCCGATGTGGTGTCACCTGGAGCCAGGTTCCAGGTTGCGCGAGCGCCAGCACGCGGCCGCGCACGCGGTCGGGATCGGTGCCGGGAGCGAGATAGAGGGCGAGACTTTCGGTCCGCGGATCGTTCCACAGCTGTTCGTACAGGACGTGGTCCATGAACACGACCCCGGCGTCGGTGGTGTAGTCGTAGAACACGCCATCGACCGCGCGGCGCGTGGACCCGTCCGGAGTCGGCAGCGTGATCGAATCGCCGATCGCTGCGCGGTGACGGTGCGCGAAGCTCTCACTCACGATCACGCCACCCTGCCGGCGCGCCTGCTCGAGCACCGGCCCGATCGAACGCCGGTCGGTGAGCCGCAGCGCACCCAGCTTCGACTGGACGCCGAAGTCGATGCCGGCAACCATCGCCAGGCGACCATCCACGGTCATGCGGCGGCCGCGAAAGCTGTCCACCGCCATCACTTCGGGCATGGACCTCACGCGATCGACGAAGTCGGCGGGCAGCTGGGAGCCGGGCCCACTGGTGCGGTGTCCGACTGGTTCGACGTAGAGATCGCCGCGGATCGTCTGCGTGATCCAGGTGTCGACCGTGCGGCGGAAGCTTCCGACCATGATCGTGAGGCCGACCGTCATTCCGACCGAGACGCAGACCGCCGCGACCACCACGGCGCTGCGGGCCAGCGATGCGGTCAGGTAACCGGCGCCGAGCGAGCCCGCGATGCCGAACGGAAACGCGAGCGGACGCTGCAGCACCCGGCCGGCCCAGCGGACCGCCGCGGGCGCGAGCAGCGCGGTGCCCGCCATGGCGAGCGCCGCGCTGACGAATCCGCCGTACGGCTGGTGCTCGCCGACCGCGAACGCTGCCATCCCGGCGGACGCGGCGAGCAGGAGCACCGCGATCGCCGTCCACCGCCGGGTTCCGGCCGGGCCGACCGGGATCATCGCTCCCTCGCGCGCCGCGCTCGCGGGCGGCGTGCGCGCGGCCTCGCGCGCCGGCGCCCACGCAGCGACCACGGCAGCGCCGAGCCCGAGCAGCAGCGCGGTTCCGATCGTGACCGGATCGAGCCGCGCGTCACCTGCCTGCCGGACCTGGTAGAGATCCGTCAGCGTGGTCGCGACCGCGCCGAGCGTGATCCGTGCGAGCAGCATTCCGACCCCGATGCCGAGCATGCCCCCGAGCAGCCCGAGCACCGATCCCTCGAGCAGGAACAGCCGCGTCACTCCGGCGCGCGTCACGCCGAGCGCGCGCAGGATGCCGATCTCGCGCCGCAGCCGGAGCACCGACAGGCCGACCGCGTTGAGCACCAGGAACAGGGCGACGAACACGGTCACCAGCGAGAGCGCGGTGAGATTGAGCGCAAACGCCTCGACCAGGTTCTCGACCTGCCGCGTGCGCGCGCGCGGAAGCCCGGCGACGAGTCCGGGCGGCAGGCGCGCCGCGAGCGCGGCGCGGACCGCTTCGCGACGCTCGGCCGGGAGTCGCAGGTCGATGCGATCGAGCGTGCCGACCCGCCCGAACACCTCCTGCGCGGTCGCGATGTCGGTCACGATCACGTTGCCGCCGAGTGCCTGGTCGAGCGCCTCGGAACCGACGATCGCGCGCACCACCAGGGTCTCGGGCCGTCCCGACACGAGGATCGCGAACCGGCGGTCGGTCTGCAGACCATGCCGCCCGGCGAAGCGCCGCGACACCGCCACCGCGCGCGGTTCGAGCAGCCGTGCGAGTCCGCGCTGCGCGGCGGGATCGTCGAGCGCCGCAGCCCGGTCGAACGGTGCCTCCCGCAGCGGATCGAGGCCGAGCACCAGCACCGCCTCCCCCGCTCCACCGGGGGTCGCCAGCGGCACCCAGGTCTCGACCACCGGGGTGACCGCGGAGGTTCCGGCGGCCGCGCGCACGACCGGGAACCAGCGCTCGTCGAACGGACCCGACGCGGACGACACCTGGAGGTTCGCGCGTCCGGTCACCGCGTCGACGCTGTCGGTGAACGATCCCAGCGCCGACCGGTTCGCGACCCGCACGCTGACGAACACGCCGACCCCGAGCGCGACGCCCGCCACCGTGAGCAGCGTGCGCGGCCCCTCCCGCGCCAGCCGGCGCAGCACGAACCAGCGCGACAGCGCGTTCACGAGGACACCACCCGGCCGTCGCGCAGCTCGATCCGTCGCTGCGCAACCGCCGCCGCCTCGGCGCTGTGGGTGACGAGCACCACGGTCGCGCCGTGCCGCGCTGCGATCGCCGCGAGCAGCGCGATCACCATCGCCGCCGAGCGGTCGTCGAGATTGCCGGTCGGCTCGTCGGCGAGGATCAGTGCCGGCGCGTGGATCAGCGCACGCGCAACCGCGACCCGCTGCATCTCGCCGCCCGACAGCTGGCGCGGGTGCGCCGCGCGGCGCGCACCGAGCTCGACCTCGTCGAGCAGCCGGTCGGCGCGCTCGAGCGCCGCCCGCTCCGGCTCACCGGCGAGCAGTGCCGGCAACGCGACGTTCTCGCGCACCGACAGCATCGGCAGCAGATTGAAGGACTGGTGGACCATGCCGACCCGCGCGCGCCGGTGCCGGGTCAGCGCATCGTCGTCGAGCCGCTCGAGCGCGACCCCGTCCACCACCACGGTTCCGCGGGTCGGGACGTCGATCCCGGCCAGCAGGTTGAGAAGCGTGCTCTTGCCCGAGCCGCTGCGGCCGGTGATCGCGACGAACATGCCGCGTTCGACCGCGAGCGTGACGTCGTCGAGCGCGCGCACGACTCCGCTTCCGAGCGCGAACTCCCGGGTCACGTGCTCGAGCTGGAACGCGGGGCCGGCGGAAGCCGCACTCACGACTGCCCCAGCAGCCGTCGCAACGCGGGCTCGAGCGCGGGATCCCGGAACGCGAAGCCCGACGCCTGGAGGAGCGCGGGGCGCACGTGCTGGCCGACCAGCAGCATCGCGCCCGCCATTTCTCCGAGCATCAGCGAGAGAGCGAACGCCGGCGCCGGCAGGAACGCGGGACGATGGAGGACGCGGCCGAGTGTGCGCGCGAACTCGCGCTGGCGAACCGCCCCCGGTGCGACCACGTTGACCGGTCCCGTCATCCGCCGGTCTTCGATCATGAACACGAGCGCGCCGATCACGTCGTCACGGGTCACCCAGCTCCACCACTGCCGGCCGCTGCCGAGCGGGCCGCCGAGGCCGAGGCGCGCCATCGGCAGCAACGGCTCGAGTGCGCCGCCCCCGGGATCGAGCACCAGGCCGAAGCGCGGATGGACGACCCGGATCCCCGCCGCCTCCGCGGGTCCCGCGGCCGCCTCCCATGCGCGGGCGAGATCCGACAGGAAGCCGGCGCCGGTCGAACTGGATTCATCGAGCGGCTGGTCGCCGCGGTCGCCGTAGACGCCGACCGCCGACGCGGAGACGAGCACCGCGGGGCGCCGCGTGCGCGCGGCGAGCGTGCGTGCGAGCAGCGCGGTCGCGTCGACCCGGCTGGCGCGCAGCTGCTGCTTGCGCGCCGGCGACCAGCGTCCGTTCGCGAGGCTCTCGCCCGCCAGGTGAACCACCGCATCGAAGCCCTCGAGCCGCTCCGCATCGATCCGGCCCGTCGCCGGGTCCCATGCGATGTCCTGCGGGCTGCGCGGGTGGCGCGTCAGGGCGACGACGTCGTGGCCCGCGGCCTTCCGGTGGGCCGCGAGCGCCGAGCCGATGAATCCGGTTGCACCGCTGATCAGAACCCGCAAGCGACTACTTCGATTGGCGGTCCGCCGAGCTCATGAACGCCCTCAGGAAGTCGACCGGAACCGGGAAGATGGTGGTCGAGTTGTTCTCGGTAGCGATCTCGGCCAGCGTCTGCAGGTAGCGCAGCTGGAGCGCCGCCGGCTCGCGGCCGATGATCGCCGCGGCTTCCGCCAGCCGCTGCGCCGCCTGGTACTCGCCCTCGGCGTTGATCACCTTGGCGCGCCGCTCGCGCTCGGCCTCCGCCTGGCGCGCGATCGCACGCTGCATCTCCTGCGGCAGGTCGACGTTCTTGACCTCGACCGTCGAGACCTTCACCCCCCACGGCTCGGTCTGGCGGTCGATCACCTGCTGGAGCGCCTGGTTGAGCTTCTCGCGCTCGGCCAGCAGTTCGTCCAGCTCCTGCTGTCCGAGGATCGAGCGCAGCGTGGTCTGGGCGATCTGCGAGGTCGCATACAGGAAGTTCTCGACCTGGATCACCGCCTGTGAGGCATCGATCACGCGGAAATAGATCACGGCGTTCACCTTCACCGTGACGTTGTCGCGGGTGATGATGTCCTGCGGAGGCACGTCCATGGTGACGGTGCGCAGCCCGACCTTGACCGCACGATCGATGATCGGGAACAGCAGCACCAGTCCCGGCCCCTTCGTGCCGATCAGGCGGCCGAGTCGGAACACCACCAGCCGTTCGTATTCCCGCACCACGCGGATGGCGTTCAGCAGGACCACCAGCGCCAGCAACCCGACGAACAAGCCCACCGACAACGGAACCATGCTCACGCCTCCTTGGCCATGGGACGGACTCGCAGCGTCAGCCCCTCGATTCCCGTGATTTCGACCGCGTTCCCCGCCTCGACCGGCGTGCTCGCGACCGCCTTCCAGATCTCGTCCCCGAGCCGCACCGTACCATCCGGCGCCAGCCGCTCGATCACCACCGCACGCTGCCCGACCAGCCCGGCCGATCCGGTGGTCACACGCCGCGCCTGCGCGCGCAGTCCCGCACCGACCACCAGCAGGAAGAACAGTGCGGTCACCGCCGTCGCCACCAGCACCACCACCAGCGACAGGCGGCCCACCCCGGTGCCGTGGAACAGGATCATCGATCCGAGGATCAGGGCGATCACCCCGCCCGCGCCGAGGATTCCGTGGCTCGCCACCTTGACCTCGGCAATGAAGAACACCATCGCCAGGAGAATCAGCGCGATGCCCGCGTAGTTGACCGGCAGCACCGACAGCGCGAGAAACGCGAGAATCAGGCAGATGCCGCCCACCACGCCGGGCAGGATCGCCCCCGGATTCTGGAGCTCGAACATGATGCCGTAGAAGCCGAGCAACATCAGGATGTACGCGACGTTGGGATCGGCGATCAGCGCCAGCAGGCGCTGGCGGAACCCGACCTCGATGCGATCGATCGGCTTGCCACGCACATGGAGCACCGCGGTGGCGGCGCCCCGCCGCCAGCTCCGTCCTTCCGCGAGCGCCATCAGCTCGTCGAACGTCGCGGCGACCGTGTCGACCACGTCGATCGCCACCGCTTCGTCCTCGTTGATCGACACCGCGTGGCGCACCGCGTCCTCGGCCCACTTCGCATTGCGGCCGCGCTGGGTGGCGATCGAGCGCGCGAACGCCGCCGCGTCGTTGGTCGCTTTGCGCGCGAGCGTCGAATCCATCGGACCTTGCAGACTGATCGGGGTCGCGGCGCCGATGTTGGTGCCGGGCGCCATCGCGGCGAAGTCGCAGGCCATCACGATGAACACCCCCGCCGACGCGGCGTGGGCGCCCGGCGGCGTCACCCACGCGATGGTCGGAACCGGGGTGGCGAGCAGGTCCTTCACCATGTCGCGCATGCTCGATTCGAGCCCGCCGGGTGTGTCGATCTCGATCACCAGCGCTTCGTACTTCTCGTACTCCGCGCGTCCCAGCGCGCGCTCCAATGCCTCGGCGGTGACCGGCGAGATCGGACCGTCGAGATT
>Ga0111539_10004831_pt1 | contig 17566 bp, 20 predicted proteins | sample RhiMethybrSRZTD1_FD_79667 | JGI IMG/M metagenome (GOLD analysis project Ga0111539, IMG submission 79667) | Populus rhizosphere microbial communities from Tennessee, USA - Rhizosphere MetaG P. TD hybrid SRZTD1 (version 2) (version 2) | ecosystem: Host-associated > Plants > Roots > Rhizosphere >... | reverse complement strand
TTTTTACGTCGACAACATTTGGGAACGTGCTGAAAACGAAGACTTTCCCAACCTCGCTACTCCGCTTCTTAAAGACACGGACGAAAAGATTACCGAAGCTGTTGCTCAATTAGACCAGTGGGGGATGTGGCTAGCCGAGTCGGCTAAGCTCAAAAGGTACGTAGCCGCGACCGGAAACGCTTTAGTTGAAGGTGTGGATGACCTAGACAGAGGCAAGATACTTCACAGAATCATCTGGCCCGGCTACGTTAAAAAGGTTGAGCTCAACTCTACAGGTGACCTTCAAGCGTATGTGCTTGAGTACGACGTTTGGGATTCGGAGAAACGAAAAATGTTCACCTATCGCAAAGAGGTGGACAAAGAAGAGTACCGTTACTTCTACGACGACAAACCGTGGACACCACCCGGGAAAACTGGTCCGGTCGAGCGTAACGATTACGGGTTTGTGTTCGCTGTGTGGTTTAAGCACATAGACGACGGTAGCGATTACGGAGTGCCAGCGTGCTACAACTATGACAAAGTAGACAACGTGAACGGTCTAGCGAGCCACATTGACGATTACATCCACCGCGATATTGAGTCACCAAAGATTATCGGAACCGCAGGTGAAATTGTTCCTATCATCGGTGCTACACGTGACAAACGCACGGGCATGGTTACACCTCAGGACACTCGCATCAATTGGGTGGTGCTAAAAACCGACTCAACAAAAGGTCCGGTTTCCGTAAACGATTTGTCAGGTGTCTTGAAGCTGAGCGATGCGTCACCGGAGCTGGAGCGACAGATAAAGAGCTTTGAGAATGACTATCCGGAGCTGCAGGCCGCAACGATAATGAGGGAAAACGCTCAGCTATCAGGAGCAGCTCTAGAACGTATGTTAGGCCCCGCACAAAATAGGCTCGACGGTGTTCAGCCGGGTTATAACCAACAGCTTATTAAACTGCGTCAAATGGGTCTTGCAGTCGCCGGCATGCGTTCTAACGGAGGAGGTTGGAGGCAGCTTACCCAGCAGCAGTCTGTGTTTAAGCCCTTTGGCCTCCTCTCATACGAGCGAGGAGAGTTGGAGTTCAGTTTGAAGCAGTCGCAGCTCGTGCACGAAACCGAGGATGAGCAAGAGACTACGATGGGTAAGAAAGCAACACGTGCCAGCACGTTGTTGGACATCGGAGTAGATGAGCTTGAGGCTCTACAGGTCGCAGGCTATACCGAGGAACAAGCACAAGAGATAATGACGCGAAAGGAAGCGGAGCGAAACGCAGAACAAAACGCAGAAGAAGAAGCGTTGCGGAACGCTAAACTGCTTCCTGCCGAGCCGGGCCAAGGAGCCACACCACCTAACCGTTCGCTGCCCCCGTCTTCGCTGGGACAGCGTGCGGCTCTTCCCGAGCAAGGAGCTTAGTATGCGAGCAGTATTAGTGGTTCTGATTTTGATAGTTTCCAGCATCATCACAGCACAGGTTAAGAGCGATGAGGAAATACGGAAGCAAGTCGTAAATGAGGTAGACCTCGAAATGTGTCGTGAGATAATGTATAATCCAGGTGTTCTAAGCGGTGCTGCCGACGCGTTTACGGTGGCGACCTTGCAAAAGGTCATTGTCATTCAAAACAAAAAAATTGTCGCGTTAACAGAGGAATTGAAAAATAAGAAATAGATTTTACCTTGAGCAACGCTCAGGTAAAAGAGGAGGGAGCACTCGGGGTATGTTGTGCGCGTTGTCTAAGGTGAGAGTTCCCTCCTCTTAATAAAATTATGAAAGACGCTTTCCTAGTAACAGAGCTGCAGTGTTTAGGTTGTAAACTTAAAGCGGAGCTTACTCCGGCAACAATTGTCAAGGACAAGGTTGACGCTCAGAAGGTTGGCTCTATCATTCACAAAAACAGCAAAGTAGTCTGCATCAAACCGATGCTCGTCATCCTCTACCAACCAGTCCTTATCTCCAACGAGCTTGTGATTACTCCTCCGGTTGAGCAGGGTTCCGCTCCGAACGGAAACGGAAACATAGACGGCAATATAATCCTCAAAGGACATGGCTAATCGAGGCGACCTTGGCATGGCTCTTGGCGTCGCGGTTTATATTGGCGTCGGACTGCTTGCACTCATCGGAATCGTGGTGTTTGCACTTTGGTTTTTAGGAGTGAGCTAACGTGGCTAAACGCTTATCAAGAGCAAATCCCTTCCGTCGACGTAAACCAAGACCCTCAGAGATACGAGCGGCTCAGAAGCTGGCTAAAGAAGTGAGCCAATTTCTAGCTGATTTGCTTAATTCTCGTCAGAAAAGCTAAAAAACACGAAAAAACTGCTCCATGTGGCAAAATAAAGCTGGACATAAAGTTTAGTCTAGGTTAAGCTCTTCTCATAGCGACGAGGTTCGCAAACAAAAAAAGGAGACAAAACAATGACCACGACAAACGAAACACTCAAACTTGAAACGGAAACAAAGTACGGCCACCGACACGCTTACGTTGAAATGTTCTTCAACAGCCAACTTATTAGCATCGACATAGCGGAAAACGGAGACTGGTTCCGGTCACCGAAGACCGAGCCGAAAGAAAATGATAAAACTTACCAACTTTGGGGAGCAGCCGCGATGATTACCGCCGACGGACAAGGAATGGCAAAAACGCTCCGCTGCAACCAGCTCGCTCTGACAATTGAAACGGAATTTGGAAGCTTCCTTCTGCGTCCGGTTCGCGAGAACGACAAGAAAGTTTACGGAGTGAACAATTACCGAGGCCTTTTCCTTGAAAAGCTCGCCAACTAAACCTTAAACGCGAGGGGCTCGAGAGAGCCCCTGCAAAAACAAAAAAGGAGACAAAACAATGAGATATTATCCAAAAGGTTCACCAATTTTAGGTATCGGAAGCGTTTCGCCAAAGTCAGGTGAGTCGCGATACTTCAACATATACGAAGTATGGAGCAACTCGACCGTCGAGGTTTACAAAAACGAGCAAGGTAAGTTCAAGTTTGTTTGCACCGCGGGCGAATCGAGCTTGGAAAAAGGAACGGTTCAGGAATTCATTCAGGACCAAACGCGACGCTACATCGGTTCGTGGACGCTGGTTGACAGTATGCCAATTGCAAACTTCCGCACCTCCGGTTACCCGCGAGCATCGATGTTCACTTACAAGTAACAAACCTTATCAAACTCTTGGTCGAGTTAAGCCTGCGAAAACCTCGCAGGTTTTTTCTTTTGCTATAATCTATGAACGGTGCCAACGACGTTTAACTCAGAAATTAATCGGTTTGTAAACAGCAAGGGAGATGCTATCCCTCGCGTCAAAGTTCGAGACGAGGTTCGTAAGCTAACCACGCACGTTCAAAACGAAGCTGGGAAGATTGCCAAATCCCACCTCGCAGGCACAATTTCACTAACAGAATTTCACTCTCGCATGGCGGAAACACTCAAAGCAGGCCACCTCGTTGCTGCGGCTATCGGACGAGGCGGGTTTGCAAGAATGAATCAATCCGATTGGAGTCGTGTTGGTTCAAAGATTGCGTGGCAAAGCGGTTTTCTTGCAAAGTTTGTCAACAAAATTGACTCAGGAATATTAAGCCCTAAACTTACAAACTACCGAGCAGGTCTCTACGCTTCGGCATTGTGGACTACTTACAACCAAACCATGATGCAAACGATGAAAGAGGAGACGAGCGTCGGCAAAAACCCAGAGCGGTGCAGGCTCATAACAAACTCGGAGGAGGGTTGCTTGGAATGTGCAGCGGACGAAGCAATTGGCTGGATGTCAGTAGACGACATGGGTGAGATAGGTTCGCGTCTGTGTGGTGACTTTTGCAAGTGCGAAATAGAGTTTGAAAATGACGACCTCAATATAGAAGATTTTGAACTCCAGCTCACTGATGCTGTTAGCGACGAACTTGGTTTGGTGGAAAGCGGGTCTGAACCACCAACTTTAGAAGCGTACAGTAAAGTCTCATTTCAGAATGAAAATGATTTGCCTCAAGAGCAGCTTATTTCCTTTGCTAGACTTTCAGGTGTACCAGACGATTATGTTGGCAATGTCTCAATTACTCGAGTAGCCACTCAAAGTGGAGAGGAAGGTCTCTGGAGGGTTGCCACCCAGTCCGAGGGCCCTCTTCAAATGGTTCGAGTTATTAACTTAAGTGAGAAAATAATTGAAAATGAATCTTTTACGATTTTAGATAAAAGCATCTATAATGGAACTCAGATATTTGCCAAGCAGGTTGAAGAGGCTGCAGCCCAAGGCTATAAACACATTGAAACATACGCTGTAGGTGGTGGGGGTAAGAACGGGGCCTATACTTGGCTTCGATTGGGGTATGAGCCCCAGCTTAGTGGAGCTTCGAACGATGTGTTTACCCCGGCTGGTCAGTTTCACAGAATAGTTAAACAGTACAACAAGCTTCATGGGACACAGCTTAAAGATGTTCGAGATTTTATGGCAACGAAACAAGGCCAAGACTACTGGAAGGCTAATATGAAATCGTTTGACGGAGTGTTTAACTTAGAAAAAGATTCCCGAAGTATGAAGACCCTTGAGGCATACCTCAAAGAGAGGGGGTTTAAGAAATGAGTGCAGAAGAAGAAATGAAACGAGTCAAACAATTTCGCAAAACCGGACAGGCTTATGTGGCTCCAGACGATGACAAAATTATGGACCATACGACAACACCTTCCCCGAACAAAAAGCGAAAACCTAAAAAGAAAGTGTAGACGATAAAAAACTAGCTGGATTTTTTGAAATATTGTGGTATTCTTCCGCTAATGAGAAATTCGCTCTACCTCAAACAACTCATACTGCAATCACGAACGCTCTCAAATACAGACGGAGATGGTGGAGGAGGGGGTGGTGCGGGAGCAGCTCCAGCACCTGCCAACGACCCAGCAGCGGCGTTTCAACGCTTGCTCGATAAGTTTAATAACAACAGCAATGAGTTGGCTGCAAAGCTATTTGACGAGAACTACCAGTACCGCACGACCATTCGCCAGCTGGAAGGAAAGCAACCAAAAGATGGGACGCTCGTCCTTTCACCCGAGGAAGCGAAGGATTACAAGAAAATTAAAGACCTTTTGTCAGCAAATGAGCTGGACCCGAAGAGCCTCAAAGAGACGCTCGAAAAAGTACCCACGCTCGAAAAGACCGCTCGCGAGTTAGGAGCTATGGAGAGCCTAAGAGACCTCGCGGACATTGGTTTAGACGGTCAGAAGTTGAAAGTCAGTGTCCTCAAGGACCTTGTGCATAGCAAGTATCCGGACGCCGAGTTTCGTTTTGTTACTGAGAAAGACAAGGACGGTAATGAGGTACGCACCGCGTACATCAAACCTGCCAAGGACGGTCAAGAGACCACTTTCTCAGAGTTTGCCGGACAGAATCTGTCGGATTACCTGCCAGCGCTGAAAGTCACCGCCGAGCAACTGCCTCCACCAACCGGAAACACAAAAGACCCGCAACCCGCAGGAGCCGCAACCGGCTTCTTTGACCGGATTCGGGAACAAGTGAAAAGCCAGAACGAAGAAGCTGCTAAACAAACAGTAAATCCTTTGGCTCGTTTCGGAAGAGTTGAGTCAGCACAATAAAGTTACTTCATTAAAGGAGAAATACGATGCCAATCGGGATAAGTACCGTGGCAGGTGGATTAGCACATGCACCCGTGTTTGTCGGTGACATTAACGGAACCGACGTGGTAAAATGTGATATATCTGACCTGACTACAAAAGAAGTGGACCAAGACGGGTTCATCAAGCCGGGAACCCCTCTTTCAAAAGCAGGGGACCTTATCGGAACAGGTGTCGCGGTATGGGGTGTCGTGATTGAGCCAACAAAAATCATTCACGCAACCATCCCGCCAACAGATGCATCGTTGCTAGCCGATACGGGTACGAGTCCGGTCGTTGTTGGTTTCGGTCTTTGCAACCGTGACATCATGGAGGACAATCTCGGACGTGCGTTAACCGCAGACGAGATTGCAGGTTTTGACCTTGCCGGCAGCAACTGCCGCATTACACGTACATAAGGAGGAAGCTAAATGAGTAACTTTGGCTGGACACAGACCATACAGAATCTCACCGCTGCCGCCTTAACGGTACGCGCTCAGACGATTAGTCCAAACGACAACGGTCGTCTGAAGTGGGATGTTTTCTACAACCAAGTAAACGTTGACTCGGTTGACCTCGAGGATGTGACAACCCTTGACTACAGGCCAACCGCAGACCGACGTGAGTGGAACCAACGCGGACGTTTGGTCCCGATAAAGACCCCGACTCGCCGTAAGGTCTCGATAGTTCCGATTGAGAGCTATTACACCTGGGGTGAGTATGAGTTGCAAAAACTCAACGAGCGAACGTTCGGAAACGGTGCAATCATCGCGGACATCATGCAGGCGACTGTCCCGGGCCGCGTGGATGCGTTGACGTTAGCGAACTGGCGGCGTCTTGAGGTTGATGCGTTTACCGCATGGGGCCTCGGGACGATTACGCAACGCAACCCGCAGAACGCGGCCGAGACCGTGGCTGCAAGTTTTGGTTTCGCTGCTCAGCGATACCAGACCGCGGGTACTGCGTGGAACGACGCAGGACAGAACGCATACAATAACCTTGTTGCGTGGCTCAACGAATCAATGGATTACGTTGGACCGATTCGCGGTATTGTTTCGCGAAGAAACTTTATCAACGAGGTTCTTCGTGACGCTCCAACGATGCCGGGTGGAAACACCATGACCTTTGTTGGACTTGAAGCTCGAATTCAGGACGACATCGGTTCTGACTTCCGGTTCTTCCCGATGGAAGATTCGGTTGAGATTTTTGACGACGGTGGTGTTACAACCACCTCCGCGAAGGTTTGGCCCGCTCAGCGAGTAGCAGTTGTTCCGCAAGGAAACACCATTGGAACCGTGGCAAAAGCTCCGGTTGTTCGTGCGATGGAAATTGCGCGTGCGGTTCCCGGTGCTGGCATCGACACAAACGGCATGACCGTTTACTACGATGAGCAGACCGGTGGACGTGAGTTGAGTGTTGAGGTGCAGGGCAACCTGCTTCCGGTTCCCGACGAACAGAAGCTCTACGTTATTAACGTCGGCTTCTAAGAGCTAAAAGGAGAAACGCAATGGCAGAAGAGAAAGTGAAAGTAATTCACAGCTCGGTTCGTATTGACGAGAACAAAGACCGTGGCGATGGCCGCGTGTCCCACGCCTCTAAGCTCTACGGCCCGGGCGACGAGAAGGCTTTAGCAAAAGAGCTCTCGAAAGAGCAGCTCCAGAAGCTATCGGAAGACGGTTCCATCTCGGGTTTTGGGTACGACCCCAAAGAAGGAGAAGCTCCGGCCTCCGCACCTGCTGCTCCTGAGGGTGCCGTGTAACCAAAGGAGAGGAGAATGCCGCAACCAGTTCCAGTGCCGGAAGTCGCAGAGCTAGTCACCGTCGCGGAGATTGGTCTGTGGACTTACGAAGAAGCGGCCTCGCTGGTTGCGGCAGACTCCACTCAGGAAGTTTCCGATGCTAAGTGGGCAGCCACGTTACTTGACATCGCTTTGTGGCCTACGATGAGGTATGAGACAGGTGATGTTAAAAAAGTAGGAAGCATAGAGTTCTTTGAAGACGCGGCAAACCAAGCACGGTTGGACTTTCGCAACACCTTACGCATCCGGTACAACCAACCGCTTCTTACAAGCGAGATTCCTGCTGATGCAGGACTTACAATGGGAATCTCAAGTCAAGCGTGGAGCGGCTCGAGTGGCTACTAAATGGCGAGTATAGCGTTAAGAACTAAGGTCAAAAATACCTACACCAAGGTCGGTAGAAAGTTTTTTGGTGAGGGTTATAAAATTGAGTTCCTTGAACGCAACAGTAAGCAGGACGGCTATAACGTACTTTGGGAATGGTTAGAAGGTTGTTGGTTGGAGTATGACAATTTTAACCGGAACTTCGTGCTTGACGGTGTTGACGAGGACCCAGAGTTTGCGACGACGGTTGTTCCGGTTGCGACGCACCTTAGACTTACGGCAAACACCGAGGCCGAGCCGGTCATCTACAAGATTTTGAGAGAAAAAACCGAGCCTCCGCAAGGAGCCGAGGTGAGTTGGACTTTTAGAGCGGACAGGAACATTAAGTCCGTTAGTAACTTCGCAGGATTAGGAAGATAAAGCTCGATGAAGTTCCACGTAGTAGTTCAAGGAGAAACACAAACGCTTATGGCGTTCCTTGCTGTTCAGCGTGGGATTGTTGACCTAAGAAAGCTCGGAGCGTGGAAGCAGGTGCGAGCTACTTTTTACAAGATTACCAAGCGGTTATTTGATACTGAAGGTTCGTCAGGTGCAAGCGGAGCGTGGACGCCTGTAACTCCAGCGACCGCAGCAGCGAAGCTCAAGAAGTGGAACGAAGTTCGCATCCTGCGTGCGTCCGGTAATTTGTTTCAATCGATGACCGGTCAAGGTGGGTTCGCATACGTTGACGAGCAACCACAAGAATTGACAATTGGAACCACGCTGCCGTATGCAAAGTGGCATCAGACCGGAACAGGAACGATGCCGGCACGACGTCCGATTGACTTAACCGCAGACGACGAGCGACAGCTAATTGACCCGCTCAAGCAAAAAGTAAAGCAGTTGATTGCTAACGCACGACTGAGGGATACGAGAGGTTTTTAAGAGTGGCATGGACACCACGTTACAAGGTTTTAAGCTTAAGAGAAATTGCGAATAACCTCGTAACGTATTGGAAAGCAAATCAGGAAGAGGTCTTTGAATGGGCAGGCGATGCCGACTTACCTTTGATAAAAGAGTTCAGCGACTCTTTGAACGAAGATAATACGGGGTTCCCGGCAGTAGCACTTCAGAACGATGTTGATGCTCAGGATTTCATAACAAAAGGAACTGAAATCAATGCTGGTTACCAACCGAGTTTTTCTTTGATGGTAGTTGGTCCGGACCCAAATGAGTGCGTACGTCAAGCAAGGCTTTATGTTCTATCGCTCAGCTCGATGATGGTCAACTGCCCGCCTGCGACGCTCCTAGCAAACACGGGAGCAGATTTGAAAGAAGCGGTGGTGGAAGACATCACGGCGAGCTTTCTTGAGATGATGATTAACGAGGACAAGACGGATTATTTACAACGCGTCGACATCCAAGCAACGATAAGAGTTAAAGGTTCAATATTTACGGAGGGTTAGAATGCCAGAAGATAAAGAGGAACTAGGACCGGCAGCAATTAGTTACAAAGACGTCCTAAAAGGACACGACAAGGACGAGGCTGGTGCCAGTGAAGCGTGGCGAAAGATAGGCGACGCAACCGGAGCTGGTCATGTCTACCCCGGGGAGCTTGCTTCTATTGACTTGACGAACTCTAGTCAAGCGGTAAGAGACAAGGTCGCAAAATTAGCGGCTCCTGAAAAGAAAGAGGACGGTGCGAGCGACTCAAAACCGACGCCCGTTTCAAACACAACCCCGGGTACTACACCCGGCATCGGAGGCCCATCCGCTCCGTCAAACGCCCCCTCAGGAGGTAACAGCTAATGGCAGGAACAGTAAAACGGTATGACACCACTACAATCCGAGCGGGCTCTGTTGGAGACCTTTGGACCGGCGTCGCAATACCGACCGCGGGGAACCGCTTAACGCTTCATACGGACGGGACACCGGAGTCGGTAGCGAACCCGAACGCTAAACACCTCGGTCACACAGACGCAGGCACTAAGCTGACGATGAACTTCACCATCACGGACCACTATGTTGATGAGGTTCCGTATCCGGTTAAATCATCGTATGACCAGACGACCTTCGAGCTTACCGGAAACCTCGTTCAGATATTTGACGAGGAAGCGATGAAAGCTCTAAGCGAGAACTTTGCGACCTACGGAACCGCAGCCGGCTACAAGCAGTTCACGATAGGAACGCCGGGTTCAATTGCGTTTAGAACCATCACGTTTATTTGCCCGACTCCGATGGACGCGACAAAGTTTTTGGTCGTTCAAGCGTATAGTGCAATGAACGTCGCGGGTTGGGATATGACGTTTGACCGCAAAGGAAGGTCGATGACGCCGTTTACGTTTAGAGCTTATGCTCTTACGACACGTGCATCGGCTGACCAGCTGGGTAATTACTGGTGGCAGATATAATTTAACCACCTTGACATCGGCGGTAGGAAGTAGGGGACCGTTCATGAGTACGTTTTTCGTAACAGAACCGCGTGCTCGTGAGCGGTCTCTTTTTTAATTTTAAGGAGAAACAAAAGTAAACAAGGATTTACTATGAGCAAAAAGTACCAATACAAAAAACCGGAGAACAAAAAAGAGATTTTAATCGACGTCCCGCTTCCTTCTGGGAACGTTATCCAAATGGCAAAGCCGTCGAAATACGGCGTGCTGTTCGGTATGCAAAACATTCCGAGTAACCTTACGGATAGAGCTGTTGAGGCGTGGGAAGAGAAAGGCGTCGGCAACAAAGAGGAAATTGAGCGGCGTTTTGTCGAGGAGAGCTCGGAGGACGAACGCAAGATGATTATCCGAGCGAGCGTCCGCGTGCGTGACGAGGTGTTGAGGCTTTCTCGTCAACCGCGACTCGTTCTTGTCGACGAAGGAGAGGAAGGAACGCTTTGCATCAGCGAGCTTGTCGAGGACGATATTGACTTTCTTTTTAAGTGGGTCTCGTCAGGAGGTACTGCGAGCACGGAGCTCGAAAGCTTTCGCGAGGGACCCGAACAAAGTCCTGTGGACAGCCCTTACGGCAAGACTCTCGGGGATGAGGCCGTCAAAGCTGCTGGGACTGGAGAGTGAGGGCGAAACAACAATGTTCGACTTTGACTTCCTATGTGCATACAGACTTGACATGTATGAGCTTGATGCACGAAAGCAACTAGCAAATAGGATAATACGAGAGCTCAGTGCAGCGTGGAAAGGACAACCGATAGAAGACTAAGATGCCGTTAATCGGAACAACAGACGCACCCGGGTTGCTATTAAGAATCAGGTCTGATTCTTCTGACGCAATCAAAGATATTGGCATCGTCAGCACCGCTATTAAAGGTCTGGCTGGCAATATCGGTTCGTCAATGCCTCCTGCGGTTCAGCAGATTGCGACCCTCGGACAGGGCTTGACAGCGTTGTCAGGCCCACTTGGCATCGCTGCAGGAGCAACCACCGCACTGGTAGCCGGAATCGCCGCTGTGGGGTTAGCAAGCCTAGCAGCTGCGAAGCACACGGCGGAGTACGGAGACACGATATTTGACATGGCTCAAAAGACGGGTGTCGGAACCGATGAGCTGCAAGGTTTTAAGGTTGCCGCGGACCAATCCGGTTCGTCTTTAGAGTCCATTCAAAATCAACTCACAAAATTTACCGTTTTGTTGGGTAAAGCCCAATCAGGAAACGATGAGGCTCGCAAGACCCTCGAGAAGTACGGCATCACAACCCTGGATGTTAACAAGGCACTTGAGCAAGCGATAACACGAATTGGGAACCTCAGCACAGCGGAAGACCAAAACGCTGCTGCTGCTGAGCTGTTCAAGGACAGAGGCGGCAACGTCATCAACATGCTCCGCGAGATGGACTTCAACCTTAAAGGTTCCATCACGCGGCTCAAAGACATGGGCATTCTGATGAGTGAGGACGACGTTGCTGCTGCTGGCGACTTCGCGGACTCACTTGATGACCTAAACAAACAGCTCGACGGCATTGTCCGGATGATTGGAACGGAGGTCATTCCAACCTTTGCCAAGTTGTTCAAAGACATCAGCGGTTGGCTCACGGACAACAAAGGTGAGATAAAAGCGTGGGCCGAGTATCTTGCGTCCACAATGAGTAAAACCATTCTTCAAATGAAGCAAGAATGGAACGACCTTTCGAACCTAATTGACCTCATTACCGCTAAAAGTGCTTCCCAGAAAATTTACGGAGCACTTCAGCAACCCGGCGACCCGCTGCAAAATGTGGCAAACGCAGGAGCGGAAGCAAGCAGACGAAGATTACTCGAATCCGAACGTCTTGCGAGGTTGCAGTTAGGACAACGTGATGTCCCGGGTGCGGCTGCTCCGGTTCCAAGTTACGCACGTCCGACCGACTTCAAGAAAGACCCAAGAGACCAAAAAACCATAGACGAGGACATTAAGAAGGCCAAAGAGAAAGCCGCAAAAGAGAGACTTGAAACCGACATCAAGAACGCCAAAGCGTCGGTGGACCTCCTTAAAACCCAGCTTTCAGAACAAGACCGACTCTACAAACTTTATTATGACCGGCTGGCCGAGATGGTCGCGAAAGGTGACGCAACCAAAGCTCAGGCGGATACGTCCGCTAAAGCTTATGAGAGTGCTTACGCAGGAGAGAGAGAAAAGAACCTCACCAAACTTGAGGCGGGTCAAAAGAAGCTCGCGGACCTCGAGAAGAAGACCGGTGCTGAAAACGAAGCACGTCGAGCTGAGGAGCGTGCCGATAGGTTAAAGGACAATCAAAGCCGGCAAGAGGCGATTGACAAGTACAACAAATCGACCACCGAGGCTGAGAAAAAAGCGTACCGTGAGCAAGCGGAGCGAGCAAAAGATATTGCAGACGACAGAATTGCTATCTACGAGAACGCAACTCGGATAGCTATTGCCAACAGCGAAAAGCAGCTTGCTGAGGAGAAGAAAAACGAGACAGAGCATCTCCGGTTTGTTCAGCTCGCGGAGGAAAATCTTCTTAGTTTCAAAATTAAAAAGCTTACCGAGGCTCAAGCGGTAGCACGCGAGGGTTCTGAAGAGGAAGGAAGACTTGCTCGTGAAATTTCCGCTCTACAAACCGAGCTCCGCGAGAAGCAGATTCAAGGCGAAACGGAGCTGTTCTTACTACGGAAACGCAACCTTCAAGAGCTGCTGGACCTCCAGCTGGATGTTCTTAAAGCCGAAAGGGATATTCTTGACGCACGAGCGGACCAGCAACGGTTAGAGCTCAATAAGAAGGTTGACAAAGCCGTAGGAGCACCTGCTCGTCGTAAAGCACTCGAAGAGCTAAGAGACTTTGAGGTTCAAGAAGCGATACGCAGGTACAACGAAACTTATGACGACCTTGCACGTGAGGAAGAGGCCGCTCTAAAACGAATCAAAGGTAAGGAAAATGAAGAGGAGCAGAAACTTGAGATTGAAAAGCTTTACCGAGAGCGTCGTCTACTCGGCGAGGAAGAGTTCCGTCGCCGGCTCAAGGAAATAAACGAGGGTTACGACGAAGAGTCAGACCCGTTCAAACAGCTAAAAGACTCTTGGGACGAGTTCAAAGACAGCGTTATCAACTCCGCAGACATGGATGCAAGCCTCGCATCCATAGGTGGCTCGTTGCTGGAAATGTTGAACAACATGCAAGACGCTTTGAAGAGTTCAATTGCCAACTGGATTCTTTACGGTGACAGCATGAGCGTCGCGTTGCGGAAGGCGCTGGCTGCACAACTGGCTACATTTGCAGCGGAGGCTGCAATCAACGCTCTGCGTGCGACCGCTTTAGGCTTCTATTTGCTGGCGATGCAGCAATATCACCTCGCAGGTCAAGCGTTCACCTCGGCTGCGTTATGGGCGGCTGTAGCAATAGGAGCCGGAGTTGCGGCAAGAATAATTAACCCGAAGTCAGCAACCGCGACCTCCGGTGGCTCCGCTGGAGGTGGTGGAGGAGGTGGTACTCGTGAAGAAAATGTGGTTCCGCTTTCACGCATGACCGAGACCGCCGGGGATTCAGGAAACAGGCTGGTGGCAGTGGTTAGAGCAGCACTTGACCGACACGCGGCAGCCACAGAGGCACTTAATCAAAAGATTGGAAGTATGCCGCCACACGACATTATTACTAAGGCTGAAGACCAGAGCCCCGGGATAGTAACGGAGATGAGCTTAAGAGGAGTGGAAGGAAACGGTTCATTTGCGACAAGGTTTCAACGAGTGACCGGAACAGGAAGATAAATTATGTCCTTAATAGCGTCTACAAGCACCGCACACAGCAGTACTCCGAACACGACGGGTGGGATAAACACCACCGGAGCTAAACTCATCGTCGTGACGATAGAGTCGTATCCTGCGGCTGCTGCGTTAACCGATAGTGAAGGTAATACGTGGGTCGCTGCAACGCCGGTCAGTCAATCATCGTTGTTTCTTAAACAGTGGTATTGCATTGACCCCGTAACCGATGCGGCCCACACGTTTCAGGCGGTAGGCGGTGGTTCGTCAGTGGCACAGATTGCGGTACAAGCCTTCAACGATATAGTTACATTTCTTGACGAGGCTCAGAACGCTGACCCCGGAGCAGTGACAAGCATCCAGCCGGGAAGCATTGACCCCACGCCCGATGACGCCTTGTTCGTGTGCGGTGTTTGGCTCGAAGGTGCCGACGTCCCGACCATCAATTCCAGTTTCACCCTGGACGAGACGAACACCGGCGGCACTCAAACCATTGGTGCCGCTCACAAGTTTTCTGACACAGCAGAAAACCCAACATGGTCTTCGTTTACTTCAGGTGCGACATTTGGTGCTTTGTCATCGATGTTGGTATTTACCGTTCCTCCGTCTGACCCTCCGGTTATTACTACAACCACGCTTCCTTCAGGCATACACGGCGCCGCGTACAGCCAAACCCTCGCAAAGACGGGCGGCACGGACCCGACCACGTGGAGTGTTATTTCCGGAGCGTTGCCCGACGGCCTTTCGCTTAACCCAACTACAGGTGCAATCACAGGAACGCCGACCGTCATCGATACATTTAACTTTACCGTTCAAGCTGAGGACGACCTTGCATTAACCGACACGCAAGCTTTGACGATAGAGATAGTGACCGCGTTCGGCGACTTCGATTTCTTGCAAATAACACCCGGCTTACGGCTAGAAAATGTTGGGTGGGTCGGAGCGGTGCTTAGAGTTTCTTTCGGTCGTGGTTTAGGAGCTCAAGCATCGGTTGACGGCGACGAAGGTTTACATAAGTGGTTTTTACATTCCGGCGGTATCTGGCCCGACGATTTGAGCCAGCTAACTATCAACGGAGTGTCAAGGTTTGAATACTACTGGGAATTCTTCAAAGCTCACACCACAGGTGCAACCGACATATTCATCATGGAGTGGCGTGACCAGTTCTACCACGCCTCATTTGCCGAACCGGAGATGACGGTCGAGAAGTTCAAGAACGCATTGATTTATGAAGGCGGTTTGTCGGTTATCCAACGTCGAATCAACGGAGCTCTCTATAACGCGGACGGTTCTATCGCGGGCGAGTTGCCACTAGCAGGACCGGAAAGCGTCGCAGGTACTGCGTTGTCTGACGTCTCAATTGAGTTGACTTGGGTTGCGTCGCCTGACGTGGTTGACGGTTATGAATACCGTTTAGACGGTGGCACTCCTGTAGATGTTGGCAATGTGCTCGCCGCAATAGCCGACGGTCTTACGCCAGCGACCGAATACACGATTGAAGTACGAGCGTATCAAGGGCCAACTTTTTCACCGTGGGTCTCCGGAGCTTCTGTGACTACCTCGGCAATACCCTCATTCTCAGGCGGGACCGGTTTACTGTTCCGTGACGATTTTACCGACCTATCCTCGTGGACAGGTGACGCAGGGTTTACAGCAGTTGCAAATCCGACGCTTGTTGCGTTTGACCCATCGCAGCGAACCTATGAGCCGACCGGAGCATCCGCGGGCAGCGTAAGAGAGCCGAGCATCGCATTTGATGATGACACTTACTACATAATTCACGACGGTCCGGCAGATTATGATTCGGATACACCGTGGTACATTTTCCTCTCGGTTTCGACCGACGGCGGCTTCACGTGGACACCTCCGGACCCAACATGGTTCCTGTTGCAAAAAACAGAGAACCCCGTGGACGGCTACTGGCTGGGGCGTTCAGTAGGGCTTATCGAAAAACGAGATGGTGTTTGGTATTTACAGCTCTGCCACAGTCCTTCGACCTTTGCAGGTTTGCCGGGCGAACCGTATGAAACGGACGTGTGGTCAACGGCGAGCGACCCAACGGCGGATGATTGGGACTTCGGTGGACAAACCGCAGGCGAAGATGTTCATTCCTACGATGATTTTTATTCTTACGTGTCGGGCATGATTGAGGTCGGCGGAACGCTTTACGTGTTTTTAGGTTGTAGAAACGTAGGCGGCGAACGTAGGATTATTCTTGCTACGGCACCGGACCCGAACGGACCTATTACAAAAGTTGGGACAGTCATCGATGATGCAATAATCCTTGCTCCTGAGAACCCGAAGCCCCTCAACCTTATCCCGCAGCTTGGAATGTACGGAATATTGGCAAACCAAGTTGGAGCAGACAGAACCTATAAGAACTCTCTTTATCTCTCGAGTTCTATCACAGATTGGTCCGACGCCACGCGTCACGATTTTCAGCAAGCACAGCCTGTAGGAAGTACGCTGGATGCTTATCGTGCAATCGGCTTTTCGTCTCCGGTGCAGGGTGCGGACGGGGAATTGTTTGCTTCGCCTCTAGGCAACATTAGTATTATTTTTGACGGCGACCCGCCCGCTTCACCTGACGGGAACCACTACGGACGACGACTCAAGTTTGCCGGGCTTGAAGTTTCGACACACCGAATGGAGATAGACGCGTTCGGAACAGCAGGTGTGTTTATAGAGCGAACAGCGACGGTCGCACACGATGACTTCGTGGCAACCTTTGTCGTAGAGGCTACGGAAGTCGAGGCGAACGCTCACTTACGGTTCACGTTCCGTGACGTGTATACGATTGCGATTTATGTTGGGGCACGGTGCAGGCTCTACAAAGGTGCAACGCTTCTGGTCGATTTTAACGGAGCGAATTTCTTCAATTGGTATGAGGAGCCCGCGTATAACCACCACCGCGGAAAGCTCATTATGAACGGGAACAATATCAAGTTTTGGTTCAACGGTGAGCTTCAAATTGATTACACCGACGATGACAGCCCTTCGTTGTCAGGAACCGAGATTGTGATAGGTGCTGACCGCGTAAAAGGTTCGGTCAGAAAGATGCAGGTCGAGGATGGAACTTACTTTACCATTACCGGATTTACGCCGGGCGATGTGGTTGCCAGCTACGGCCCCGGCCCTCATACGCCGCAAAGCAAACAGACGGTTGGTGGCAGCGGAACGATCGAGGTCACCGCATCGGCGTATCCGGTTGAACGGTTGGTCGTAAACGGAGTTTCTTACGACGTTGAGATTTACGGTGGCGAAGTTCATGCTAAGTCGTTTTACGGGATATAAATGCCAGAGTTTCCATCAGAGATTCAAGATAAGATTGACGAGCTGAAGGTGTTGTACCAAGCCGGCGTGACGATTAAGCCGTACGACTTGGTCAGAATCAATTGGCCGTCTCCTACAGGTCCAATCTGGTATTCGGTAACCATGCCGGATGAGCAGGTCGCGGCTCTACCGGACGAGGTGGATACACTTGAGGTCCGTCTTTTAACTAACTCGGCACCGAACTGGTTCTTGCCCGTAAAACAAGGCGGCGGGATAAGCGATGAAAAAGTTGACCTAAAATTCTGGGACGGCGAGCTAAAAGCTATTGTCGACGGAGTACTCGAAGTCGTAAGCGAGGCAGGGGCTCTTAGTGACCTTCTTTTTCTACACGGCGAGGGCATCAAAGTTGAGCTTTACTAC
>Ga0111539_10004830_pt1 | contig 17568 bp, 11 predicted proteins | sample RhiMethybrSRZTD1_FD_79667 | JGI IMG/M metagenome (GOLD analysis project Ga0111539, IMG submission 79667) | Populus rhizosphere microbial communities from Tennessee, USA - Rhizosphere MetaG P. TD hybrid SRZTD1 (version 2) (version 2) | ecosystem: Host-associated > Plants > Roots > Rhizosphere >... | reverse complement strand
ATAAAAGACACCATTGGGCCTTAGGTGAAAGTTGCCTGCGCCTGATTTGGTGTTGGCGCGGATGAGGGTACGCCCGTCTTCGATGTAAAGGCCAACGGGCTTATAGGCGGGATCGAACATGCCGGCGTTGGCTGCGAAGATGAGCCGCTGCGGCGGTTGTCCGTGGGTCCGTGGCAGGGCCTTCAAGTAGGCATAAGGCGAGCCGTCGGGCCGCTTCCAGAACAGGCGAATGCTGTGTTGGCGCAGGTCGGCTTGGCATACGGTATAGGCGTTGCCCTCATGTGAGAGAGAGAGACAAGGCGCGGGGCCCGCGATCGCCGCTTGCGCGCCCGCAAGCGCTTCGATCAGGATAGCCATTAAGGGGAGTGCATGGGTGGTTCGCAGCATGCCGTCCATCGCCTGTCAGTCTGGAATTGTACTGCGCCCCAGCTGTGAGGCAGGATGTGGCCGATTGTTGGTCACCATCGCGTCTGCGGCTCCGAACGCGAAGGCCGAGCCAGGCATCGGCTGGCTGCAGAAACGGTCTGGCGCTCTTTTGAACCCTTATCTTCAACATCAAGGACGCAAAGCCCATGGAAAAAATTGAGCGCCGCGCGCTTGGCACACAAGGGCTCTCGGTGAGCGCGATTGGACTCGGCTGCATGTCCCTGTCTGGCGTCTATGGCGCAGCCAACGATGCGGAATCCGAGGACCTCATTCGAAAGGCGGTCGACCGCGGAATCGACCACCTTGACTCCTCCGACATGTACGGCTGGGGACATAACGAAGAGGTGGTCGGACGCGCCATCAAGGGTCAGCGAGATCGTGTCGTGCTCGTCACGAAATTCGGCCAGATACGCCGCGAGGGACAGCCCAACGGTGTCGATGGTAGCTCGGAATATGTGGCGCAAGCCTGCGAGGCAAGCCTGAAGCGCCTGGGCGTGGAGGCAATCGACGTCTATTACCAGCATCGCGTCGATCCGAGCGTGCCAATCGAGGAGACCGTCGGGGCTATGGCTCGGTTGGTGCAACAGGGGAAGGTTCGGTTCCTGGGGTTATCGGAGGCGAGGCCGGAGACCATCCGGCGGGCTCACAAGGTGCACCCGATTTCTGCCGTGCAGACGGAATACTCGCTTCTCTACCGTACCGAAGCGGAGGAAACACGGGAGACGACGCGTCAACTCGGGATCGGATTCGTAGCCTATGCGCCGCTCGGGCGCGGCTTCCTGACGGGTGCCATCAAGAGCTTAGCGGATGTCGACGGGCGCCGTTCCGCCCATCCGCGCTTTCAGGCCGAGAATTTCGACCACAATCGGGAACTGGTCGCCAAGATCGAGAAGATGGCTGCTGAGAAAGGCTGCACGCCGGCGCAAATCACCCTGGCCTGGGTGCTGGCACAGGGTCCTGACGTAGTGGCGATCCCGGGAACGCGCTACGTGAAGCGGCTCGATGAAAACATCGGAGCGTTGAACGTGAAGCTCTCACCCGAGGAGGTGGCGCGCATGTCAGCTGCCATGCCGGCCGGGGCTGCCGCCGGCCCACGTTATCCGGCGGCGGCGATGAAGGCCGTCTACATTTGAGGCACACAGCCGGAGACGGCCGCAGCTTCTGAGATCCGGATTGCAGCCGGCGCTGCGCACCCACCGTCCCTTTGACGGTGAGTCTCGATGCGGGTGCGGACGCCAATGGCCGTCTCAGCAGGCTGGGGGAAGAAGAGAGATGAGCCAGATTGCCGAGTGGCTGAATGCATCGGTCTCCAGCACGGCATTCAACTATCGGGTGGGATGATACTCCGGGTTGTTGTGCTGCGCGATCTCTTACTACATCGCCCGGCAGGTGAAGAACCACGCCAGGCTCTACACGGTGCTCGCGCTTTTTACCGGTGCGTGGTCCCTGGTTGCCGCTGCGATCGAGAGGCGGCTCCTGGAGCCCGATCGGCCAACCGGCCTGTCCGACCGGGCGCAGGATGTGGCGTCATTTCTGCTGGTCTATTCGGGGGTCATCCCTCACACCGTTTCCACTACTGGCGCATCTCGTTCTTTTCCCGTCACCCGAACAAAGCGCGAAAAGTGGAAATGCGCCCTGATTTCATTCAGTCTCATCCGGCTTGTGGATCTGGGGGTCCGTGGTTCGAGCCCACGAGGCGGTACCAACGAAATCAATAATTTGATCCAAATCCACATTCCGCAGGGGACAGCACCGCGGAACTCCAGCGGAACTCGGATAGGTCCGCCGCAGTGCTGGCGTTTCAGAGCAGGTCGGCAACCGCCACCCTGTAGTGTTGCATCGCCGCCATGTGGTCGCTCATGGTTCTGCCGGGTATGCGCTTGTGGGGTCCGCGGCCGTAGGTGCTATTGACGGTGATGTGTGTGACGCCGGCGTCCTTCCAGGCTTGAAACTGTTTGCGCCAATCGTCTGGGCCCCCCTCACCCGTAGACACCCAAACCTCCAATCCGATCGAGTTCGGGTCGCGGCCAGCTTCCTTAGCGTACCCACGCAGTTTGCTGAACTCGGCATTGGCCGCAGGGCCTGCCGGGTGCGCCAGCATGATCCACCCGTCACCCAATCGCGCGATACGCCGTAACGTTATGTCCTCGTGTCCGCCAAACCATAGCGGAATTTTCCGCGATGGTAGGGGATTGATGCCAGCGTCATCGATCGTATGCCATTGGCCTTTGAAGGTGACGTGCGGCTCTGACCAAAGAGCCCGGAGGACCTGCACTTGCTCCTCCGACCGTTTGCCACGATTGTGGAAGTTCTCGTTCAAGCCAACATACTCAACCGGGTTCCATCCCACGCCAATGCCAAACCGGAAGCGCCCGCCCGACAAAACGTCGAGCGATGCAGCTTGTTTGGCGACCAACGCGGTCTGCCGCTGTGCCAGGATCATGACCTGGGTCGAGAACTCGATCCTCTTAGTGCAAGCGCTTAGGAAACCGAACATCACGAATGGGTCATGGAAGAAGTCCTTCGAGGTGTTTCGTGCACCCCAGGCAGGACGGCTTGCCACGTTCACGCCGAGCACATGGTCGGGAGCGCCGAGGTGATCGTAGCCTAGCGCCTCGGCAGCCTGTGCAAAATCGCGCACCGTTACTGGGTCGCCGTGGATATCGATCAGTGGCAGCGTAATGCCGAGCTTCATCGTGGCTCCCCGAGCAAGAAGCGCAGATCGTCTTGTCGCTTCCACTATAGCCTCCAGCGTTGCGTTTTTTGGTGCGCGCGCCATCCTTCCGCACGCAGGGGCTTGGCTAGCACCCGTACCATGCACATGGTCTCATCTCAGATGTTGAAAACATAGCGGATTGACATGTTTTGCTTGAGAAAATCTAATAGTGCGATGCTGAGTGCCATGCCAGTTACCTGACGGCTGAAGTCGTGCGTGGGGCGGTTGAGGCTGTGAGGTCCGCGGAAACAGATCCGCCAGCGCGCAAGCGGCGTCGGCGATCCCCGGCAGCGGCGGCCGAATTGGTATCAAGGCGAAAGCCAAGAGCAGGCCAAGAGGCATGCGCTGCCCGATGCCTCGTCCTCACGTTCGCGCTCGCCGGCGCCTGCTGGGGTCGCGCCAAACAACCCAAGCGGATGCAAGCATCTCGAGTGACGCAAGCGTCGTGGCGTGCTGCAGGCGATGACGCAAGCTATGAAGCCAAGCAATGAACTCGCCATGGAGAGTCTCACAGAGATGTCCAGCGACGGCCGCACCAAGGCTACTGCTGTTTGGCAGGTCTCGCCGCTTTTGGAGACTGACTTGCTGCAGCGGGTGGCTCTGCGCGTTGCACGACTTGGTTGGCTGCAACCGTGCTGACCGCGATCCCTGCAAGCCGCCAAGCATTGTTGACAGCCTGGAATGCCATCTCGAACACGACCCGCTGCGGCTTGGTATCGTATTGGCCCGACAAGCGGAGTAGGTCGGCGCCTTCCAGTTTCGGCGGGCCATTGAGCATCGGCGGCAACAAGATCGCTGGGCTGATGTCGATCCCTTGCGAGCGGAAGTTGGCGAAATTGGCAGCCAGTTGAGCGGGTGAGTTCACAGCCTGAAAAGCTGGTGAGCCTAGGCCATGGAGCACGCTGTAGTTGCCGGTGAGGTTGGCATGGCTCAGCGCAGCCATATGCGTCTGAATGAGCAGCGTCATCTTCGCGTTGTCGGGTATGGGCACGCGCGTTGGCGCAACCGGCTGGGCCGTTTGCGCGCAGACACTCCCGGTGCAAACGGCGCAGGCCAGCATTGCGCCGAGCAGGAACCGTGCGGTGCGCTTTGCGGTGGACCTTGAATTGGGCATCGGCTCTCGCGGTGCTACTGCTGCAGTTCTGGCGGAACGCTTCATCCTAGTCGCATTCCACAAGTTCAACGACCCCTACTTCCACGTCAACTGGCCGCCAACACGCACGCCCATGACCGGGCCTGAGTTGTAACTATTGAAGTTCGAGGAGCCCACGCCCGCGCCGGCATCGATGGAAAAGCGGTCAAAGCCAAGGAAACAATTGCGGCAGACATTGCCCATCGCAGAGATACCTACGGCGTTGGCATGACTGTCGAAATTGCCGTATCCCACTCGCAATCCGAAGTTTTCACCAGGTCCCAAAGTCGGCGCCTGCATCGACATGGCGACGGCAGTGCCGGCCCTCAGCTTGGCGATTTCCGTGAATGTCGACCCGCCGTCGGTTGCAAGGTGGCCCTCGCTGTCCGACGTGACCAACCGCAGCGGTCCGCTCTGCCGATCCTTGCTCTGCTGGGAATCGATGCCGGGAGCCTGATAGGATTGGCTTACGGTACCCAATACGACTTGATTGTCCGCGGTCGTTGTCGCTCCCGTTCCAATCGCGGTCGAGTTCGTATGCGAGGTTGCAACCGTCGCGCCGGCACCGACGGCTGTCGAATGGCTGGCGTTGGCCTGCGCTCCAGCACCGACCGCGACCGATGTCGGGCCTGTCGCCATTGCACCCGCGCCATAGGCCGCTGACAGCGGGCCGGTGGCGATCGCGTTCGCACCTGCTGCGATGGAAAACATACCTGATGCTGCCGATTGCCAGCCGAAAGCCGACGCGCCCCCTGCGGTTGTCATGGCGGACTGACCGACCGCGGTGCTGGAGTCGCCTATCGCCAACGCCGATACGCCGAGCGCCATCGATTGGTTGCCGGCGGCGATTGCGCCGCTGCCCATGGCGATGCCCTGTGACGCGCTGGCGGTTGCCAGGGCGCCATCACCGATAGCGATCGAGCCTGCGGTCAGCGCCTGTGAGCTGTTGCCCTGTGCCACTGCGCCTTGCCCTAAGGCCATGTTGAGATTGCCGACCGCAACCGCTCCTTGTCCGACGGCGAGATTGTCGGCGCCGAGCGCCACAGCGCCGGTGCCGACGGCGATGTTGGGATCGCCGATGGCGACCGCGCCGTTGCCGTTGGCGATATTGAGATGGCCGATCGCGACCGCCCCGGTTCCGCCGAGAACCAGCGACGTCCCGCCCGCGAACGAGCCCGGACCGGCACCCGCAGACACCGTCGCTCCATTGCCGATCGCCACCGTCGAACCAGCCTGCGCCTGCGCACCGTTGCCGACCGCAACAGAAGAGGTGCCCAAAGCAACTGCGCTGGTGCCGAAAGCCATCGATGATGTGCCCGTGGCCGTGGCGTTCGTGCCCATGGCGATGGCATTGGTGTTCAGCGCCCACGCGCTTTGGCCTACCGCAACGGCGCCCTCGGCGCTCGCGAGCGCTTGGTAGCCGGTCGCGACCGAGAAGTTGCCGAGCGCGGCGGCGTTGTTGCCAAGTGCTGTCGATGATTGACCCTGCGCCGAGGCGATATTGCCAAGAGCCGTCGAATTGGCGCCAGAAGCCAGGGAACTTGCGCCGATTGCAGTCGCATCGGCTCCCAAAGCCAGCGAGCTCGTGCCGAACGCAGACGCATTCGCTCCCAGTGCGAATGCAGAGCTGCCGACTGCGGTTGCGCCTTCTGCGATGGCCGTGGCGTTTGTCCCGATCGTAGTGGAATTGCCACCCAAGGCGGTGGCGTTCGCCCCGATCGCCGTTGAATTGGCACCCATCGCAAAGGTGTTGAGACCTAGCGCCAACGCGCCGGCCTCCAATGCCTGTGCCTTGTTGCCGACCGCCACCGAAGAGGTGCCCAAAGCATGCGCACTGGTGCCGACTGCCACCGACGATATCTCGGTGGCCGTAGCGCTTGTGCCGATGGCGATGGCATTGGTATCTAGCGCCGACGCGCTTTGGCCGACCGCGACAGAGCCGTCCGCGCTGGCAAGCGCTTGGTAGCCGCCTGCGAACGAGAACCTGCCGAGCGCGGCGGCGTTGTTGCCCAGTGCGGTCGATGACTCGCCCAGCGCCGAGGCTTGATAGCCAAAGGCCGATGAATTGTCGCCAAAAGCCAGTGAGTTGGTGCCGAATGCCGACGAATTGCCTCCCTTTGCATACGAGGAGCTGCCAACTGCAGTCGCCCCATCTGCGAGAGCGGTGGCGTTGGTCCCGATCGCGGTCGAATTGGCACCCGACGCAAGGGCGTTGAGACCCAAGGCCACCGAGCCGGCCTGCAACGCTTGTGCGTTGTTGCCGATGGCAATGGCAGTGGGATCACCCGTAAAGGCCTGCAGGCCACCGAAACCAGCACCCGACAGCGCACCGCCGCCAAGGGTGATGCCGGCCGAATAAGTGATGCCGTTGGGATCGCCGATGAAGATGCCGCCACCGTTGGTCGAGATGCCTTGAGTGGTCGACAGTTGGGCGGCGCTTATGTTGCCAGCGGTGTAGAGGTTGCCGACGATCGACAGGTTGTCCTGGAAGATCGAGTTGCCCGCGAAATTCACCCCGCCGTAAAGGCCGGTCAGGGGGTTCACCACCGATGAGATGGTCCCCATGAATGCAGCGTCGCAACCTGGAAGGACAAGCTGCTTCGCCGCGACCCCGATGGAATCACGCGTAACGAGCACGCCGGCGAGATCCGTGCCACTGGCTGCCGCTTCCAAAATCCACGCCAATGACGGCGTCGGGTTGGCGATAAGGATCTCGGTGAGCTCTGTTGCTATCCCCACCGCGGTAGCACCCAAACCAAGCGCAGCGCTAGCTATCCCCAACTCCACTGATTTATTTTGCAACCCGATGCTTAGATCGTTCAACTGTTGGGCACATACGGCCTTGCTGACGTCGGACTCGTTCGTAGTGAACGTCTGCGCTGGCGGCGTTGCAGGTGTGGCCGGCGCTGTTGTGGTGCTCGAGCCCGCGGCAAGAGCGGGCGCGGTCGCAATGGCAAGCATCGCCACGGCCAGGACCATCGGCCTGATGGCGGCCGTCATCGCATTGCAACCAGCGGCTAGCGCAGTGACGTTGGCTGGCAGAGCCCCGCGAACTGCTGCGGCATCGCGACAAGACATCGCTGGCGTGACGTAGAACTGCGCGACGCCGGCGCGCAGGTGCGCCCGATGGCAATGCCAGTGCTCTTGGCTGGTCGTCGGCATTACGGCAACTCCTGCACACCCTGGTCTTGTCTGACGAACCACACCACCGCGATCAGCCCCTCACCGCAGTGGCAGATGCACTTGCGCTTTGGCGGAATAGGCCTCGTAGCCTTTGGATCCGATCCCGTCGTAGCTGCCCGACATCTGGATCGAGATGCCACTGGACGTGGTCGCGCGCTGGCCAATTTCGATGCGGCCGCGCACACCCTCCGGACCGGCATCCTGACCGGCGACCACACCCAGGCTATTAGTCGTGCTGCCGGCGAAATTGTAGATCGCCTGTATTCCGACGTGTGGCTCGATCATGAGATCGGGACTGAATTGATAGCGGTAGCCGATCTCGGGTCCCGCCTTGGCTTGTCCAAGTCGGGATTTGATCTCGGGAATCACGATGCCGAAAGTGTCGGTGTAGCTTTTGGAAACGTCCTCCATATAAGCCACCGACACCGAAGGCCTGAACTGCCAGGCCCCCATGCCCCAACGCCCCAGCAGCGTCGAGGATGCCAGCCAACGCTCGGTCTCGAACTTGTCGGTATAGGTCCCGAACGGATTGACCTCGTTGCTCGATTGACCCCAAGCGCCTCGCGCCTGCCAGAACAGATGGTCGGTCACTCGCAGCGTCGCATAAGGCCCGGCCATCCAGCCCCGACCGCTAACCTCGGTCCCCTGCGTCTGCGAGCGCTGGGTCATGATATCGAACTGTCCCATCACACCGACCAGCAGCCATCTGTTCAGCACGTAGTCGGCGCCCACCGATATGAGCCCGAATTGGCCGTCCACCGCACTGTTGATGACGCTGCTGTCGCGGAAGTTCGTGTACTTCCCCTCGACCCAGATATCGAAAGGGGAGAAGCGGGCCGCTGCGATTGATCCTTGCCCCGCTGCGAAGCCTACTCCCGCATCGGTGGTCTTGCTCGCCTCCGCCGCGGCGGCATAACGGGCCATATCGCGCAGGCTGGTCGCAAAGCCGAATCTTGCCGCGCCGTCGGTGTTGCCCGTCAGCTGCATCGGCCCGGCCGTAACGCCGCCGCCGCCTGTCGCCTGATCGCTACCTGGCGGGCCGAACGCACTCGATGGCGACGAGAACGGGCTGCCCTCGGGCAACGCCGCCCCCGGGCGGTCGCGCAGGCCGAACCGCATGCGTGTGAGGTCGATTGCATCGGGGCCGACGCCGAGCCGGCTTGCCGATCCCGATGCCGCCAGCGCCGGCGCGACAGGCGGGCCGCCAACAGGGCGATCGTCGGCCTCGGTCAGCCGGTCGACCTGGCGGTTCAAATCGGGCTCGCCGGACATGATCAGATCGTTGCGCCGGCTCATGAAATTGCCGATCGTCTCGACCGTCTTGATCCGCTGGTCGTTCACGGTCTGCACCAGCACGGGCGAGACGGAGGGCAAGCACTGTGCGCTGCCGGGATACGTCGCTTGGATCTGATGCGCCCCCGGTGTCGTGAACTTGACCGTGCAGTTGGCGAAACCATTCACGATCGGCACCGCGTTGCACAGCACCGTGGCGCTGGTCAAATCGGTGAATTTGATCGTGCCGGTGCAGGTATTCGGCGTCTGGGTCGCGGTCAACGTCACCGACTGGCCTAGGAAGCTCGGATTCGGCGATGACGTGAGCACCGGGGCGGACACGATGCCCGCGATGGTGCCGGTCACGGTCTGTGCAGCGGTCTGCGCCGGGACACTGCTGTCGGTCGCTGTGATCGTGTAGCTGAAATTCCCTAGCGCCGTCGGTGAGCCGAAGACGAGGCCGGTCGCGGTATTGAGGCTGGTGCCGGCAGGAAGGCTGCCGCCCGACACCGAGTAGGTGTAACCGGGCGTGCCCCCGCTCGCCGTATTCTTCTGCGAATAGGTTTGCCCGACCGTCGGAACTGCCGGCGTTGCCGGCATGGCGACGAGCGTGAGCGGCACCACGTATGTGTAGATGTTCGTGCCTGTCCCGGTTCCAATCGGCGTTGTGACGACGACATCTGCCTGCCCGGCCGCGTGTGCGGGAGTGGTCGCCGTGATCGTCGTTGCACTCACCGTGCCGATCGTCGCCGCCGAGCCACCGATGGTGACGGACGTTGCACCAGTGAAATTCTGCCCGGTGATGGTGACGGCCTGGCCGCCCCCAATCGGGCCCGTTGGCGGGCTGATCGCGGTCACGATCGGGACGGTAGCGTAGGTGTAGAGACCGTTGCCGGTGCCGCCGGAGCCACTCGGCGTCGCGACCACGACATCCACCGCACCAGCGGCATGTGCCGGGGTTTTTGCGGTGAGTGTCGTCGAACTGGTGACCACCACATTCGTCGCCGCCACGCCGCCAATCGTGAGGGAGGTCGTATTGACGGTGAAATTCGTGCCGGTGACGGTCACGGACTGACCGCCGACCAACGGACCGACGGCCGGACTGATCGCACTGACAGTGACAAGAGCGGCAACTGGATTGTAGTAGTTGTAGAGGTTCGGCCCGGTACCAGATCCGCTCGGTGTCGTGACCACGACGTCCACTAAACCAGCGGCATGCGCCGGCGTCGTTGCGGTGATCGTCGTCGCGCTCACCGTGCCGATCGCCGCCGTCAGGCCGCCGATCGTGACAAGCGTCGCACCGGTAAAATTCTGGCCGCTGATGGTGACGGCCTGGCCGCCGGTGGTCGGGCCGACGGCCGGGCTGATCGCGGTGACGATCGGGACAGTGCCGTAGGTGTAGAGGCCGTTACCGGTACCGCCGGAGCCGCTCGGCGTCGTGACCACGACATCCACCTGCCCCGCGACATGTGCCGGAGTTGTTGCGGTAAGCGTCGTCAAGCCGGGATTGACCACCACATTCGTCGCGGGTTGGCCGCCGATGGTGACGGACGTCGAATTGATGACGAAATTCGTGCCGGTGATGGTGACGGACTGACCGCCGACCAATGGACCATTGTTCGGACTGACCAGAGTTACCGTCGGGGCGGCGCTGTAGGTGTACTTGTTGGCACCACCGGTGCTCAGACCGCTAGCCGTCGTGACCTCGACGGTCACCGGCCCCGCGCTGTGCGCCGGGGTGGTCGCAGTGATGGTCTTGGAATCCACCACCGTGAAGGGGACCGCGGCAGTGCCGCCAAAGGTGACAAGGCTCGCACCCAGAAAATTGGTGCCGTAGATGGTGACCGCTTGGCCGCCCGCAGTCGAGCCGCTAGCCGGGTTGACCAAGGTCACCGTCGCGGTGTCCTGATAGGTGTACCCGTTGACCAGCTTGCCCGAGCCGCCACTGCCTGGCTGTATGACCTCGACGCTCTGCGGCCCGGCAGGCGAGTACGCCGGCGTCGTTGCGATGATATTCGAGCCGCTGAAGCTCACACCCGTCGCCGCCACGCCGCCAATGTTGACGAACGTCGTGGCGGACGTATCGAAATTGGTGCCGGTGATGGTCACGGTCTGGCCGCCCGCAGTCGGGCCGACCGCCGGGCTGATCGCCGTAACTTTCGGAGACGGCAAGTAAGTGTAGGTGGTCGACGCGGCGGGACTGATCGGTGTCGTCACCATTATGAGCACTCCCCCGCCGCCACCTGGGGACGCTTGCGGAGGCGTGGTAATGCTGATCTGGGACCCGAGCGCGCAATTACTGCATCCTGCCCCCGACAATACCGAGAAAGGCACCGATATGCCGCCGACGGTGACGGAGGTCGCACCGCTCAAATTCGAGCCCTTGATGACGACCGACTGGCCGCCGGCCTCCGGGCCTAGTGCCGGAGTTACATTGGTGATCGTCGGGGGGGCCGTCGATCCGAATACCAACGCTGACGTTTCCTGACCGTAAACGTCCGCCACTTTGATGGTATAGCTGTAAGCGCCGAACGAAGTCAGCGTTCCAGAGACAGTGGCAGTGGTGCCATTGGTAGGGCCGGTGGGACTGAGCGAAGTGCCGGGCGGCAAGCTGCCGTTGACTTTAGTGAACGTGTATGGGGCGGTCCCCCCGCTCACGACATTGCCCTGCGAATAGGAATTGCCGCTGACGATCGCTGCCGACGGCGTGAGCGTCATCACGGACTCATACGTAAAGCTTGCAGCGGACTGCGCTGTGAAAGGGCCGCACGGGCTGGTGCAAATAATGGGGCCACCAACGCTGGTAACCGTCGTGGTCACCTCGACGACGCCAGGAGGAGGTAATGAGGCCCCCGGATCGCCGGCTATCGCGACGATCTGGTTGTCGCTAACGACGCTGAAGCTATTGGCCTCCACGCCAGCGATCTTGACGGATGTCACCGTGACGTCGAAAGTTTGGGAGCTTGTAGAAAATTGCTTAAATCTAAACCCTAAAATCGTCACCCCGGTGTTGGTTGCGCCGCCAAGGGGGCTAAACGAACTCACAGTCGTGCACGTGTCTATGTCGGACGTGCTGTTGGCAAAGAAATTGCAGTTCGCCGCTGCGGTCCCCGACAACCCTGCGAGTACGAAACCCGCCAACATCGCTGTTCGGACTGATGCGACGCACTTGGCGAATGGACTACGCAACATACCCACGATACCCACGCGCACACTCCTCCGCCGGCTGACTTGCCGACAGCTGATCTGTAGTCGTTCGGTTTGGGAGAGCGCGCAGCCGTGCCCTCGCGCGGGAGCCGCGCTTCAAGCACCAGCCATGACGATTCGCAGTCGCCCCACTCGACACGATGTCTGTATCGAGGGCCGCCTCTTCGAGGTCATTGACTCAGGGTCAGAAACGCCCCAGGTCCGCGATACCTAAGGCTTAGCGGTCGGATAATAAGATGACCAACGAAAATGTTGTGCAAATTGCAAATTTGCGCATCGATCGTGTCTGAGCGGACACGGTATGATTCGATACACCGTGCTGTAGCGGGGCATGATCTGCCTCCGGATCGTCCGTGATGTTCCGCAGCAAAATGTCGGCTGTCGGGCATGGCGGCATGTTGCTGCTCATCGCTGCTGTTGCAATGCACGGATGAGGTTCTCATGTGCGTGGCGCCAGTAATACGAGCCACAATTTTTTGATGCGCGGATTCTTACTGCGGCGATTTTTTGGAAACACCGCCCTTCCCCCCAGACCCACGCACCCTCTGACGCGGCTGCCCGCCCGCCAGAACGGCTAATCGCGTCTTCGGAACACGAGCGTCAAATTGTTCGACGGCATTTCATTCGTCTGTAGGAGATCGAACCCGATCGCAGCGGCAAGACCGGAAACTTCATCGATATCCCGAACGCCCCATTCCGGGTCTTGGCGGCGCAGGAGTGCATCAAAGCTCTTGTTGCTGGGCGCCGTATGCTGGCCCTGCCTCTGGAAAGGTCCGTAGAGACAAATGAGGCCACCGCCACCCAGCAAGGATCCGCCTCCTTGAAAGAGCGCTTCCGTCGTCGACCACGGCGCGATGTGAATCGCGTTGATGCACACGATAGCGGCAGCGGAATCGACCGGCCAGGGCAAAGCGTTGATATCGAGAGACAATGGTGGACGCACATTTGATAGCGCCTCCACCGAAAGCCAGGCGCGTATCGATCTCAGGCAATCGGCATCACGCTCGCTCGGCTGCCAGATCAGCTTCGGCATCGCTCGTGCAAACTCTACCACGTGCTGTCCAGTGCCGCTGCCCACCTCGAGAATGACGCCGCGCTCGGGCAATACCCGCGAGAGCACTTGGCTGATCGGGCCCTTGTTGCGCTCTGCGGACGGGCTGGACAGCCGATCGCTCGAAAGGACGCCTAGCTTTTCACACCGCACAATGGGCCTCACCATCAACGACGCAATCTCGACGTCTGGTTTGTCGTAGATTGCGCCCTCTACCGCTCGCCTCGTCACGCGTCAGCGCGCTCGACGTCAAAGTCGTCCGGAGCGAGCTGCACGGTCCGAGCCTATCAGTGCGTGCAACGAGTGTCTCGGCCTGCCTCCGCCGCATCTGCCATCCGCGCATAGACCTCCGCGTCGCGCCGCTCCATATACCGCTGAGGAACAGCCAGCGGCGAGAAACCGTAGCGCGCATAGAGCCCATGCGCATCCGCGGTCGCAAGCACCCAAAGCCGCAGATCCTGCAACTCCGGATGGGCGACCACGGCCGCCATGACGGCCTTGCCGATGCCGACGCCTCGGTGCGCCGGGTCGACAAAAACATCGGAAACGTAGGCGAAGGTCGCTCGATCCGAGATTACTCGGGCAAAAGCAACCGTTGCCTCCAAGTTGATCGCACCGAAACAGAGCGAACCGCGCAGGGCGCGGTCAAACACGGCGCGCGGCATCCGCCCTGCCCAATAGCTTTTGCGCGCCAGCCAATCGTGTACGCGGTCAAGATCCATGCGGGACAGGTCCGTGGTGATTTGCAAGTCAGGAATGGTCTGCGACATGGGCAGCGAGCCTCGATTGCTCCGCGCATTGCGCGATGTCTTCGGGGATGAGAAGCAAAAAACCGCGCACGTGGCGCGGCTCGCGGTTCAGCTCTGCAGGACGAGCGTCATCGCAGCCGCGCCTCGATCGGCGTTGGCTTGCGGCGGCATCGCAGGGTGAGCTGGTGCTTCATGGCGGACAGCCTCCTACTGCCGGAGCCGCTTCATGTCAATGATGGCCATGCAGGACAACGGCAGGCAGCAGCGGCTGTGCTATCGTGTCAGGGCAACTCCCGGATGCAGAGGACGATCATGAAGGGATGGCGTGCACGCCTGGGGTTTCTCATCCCGCCAGGCAACCCAACGGTTGAACCGGAATTGATCGCCATGACGCCGCCGGGCGTTTCGATACATTTCTCGCGCCTGGTCGCCCGTGGGCTCGCCGGAAGCCATCACGGACAAGAAGAGCGCAACCGAAGCCAGATCGAGCACATCGATGAAAGCGCCGCGCTCCTCGCGATGGTGAAACCCGACGTCATCATCCTCGCCCATACCGCCACCAGCTACACGCTCGGTCGCGGCGCCGAGGCTGCGCTCCTGAAGCGCCTGCAGGCCCAATACGCGATTGCCTTCGCGACGGCCTTCGGCAGCGTCGCCGCCGCGCTCGGTGCGCTCGGCGCCAAGCGGGTGGCTCTGGGCACGCCTTACAACGAGGAGATCACGCTCAAAGGCAAGGCGCACCTGGAGGAACACGGTTTCGAGGTGGTCAGCCACCGTCGCCTCGAGAACGTCACCAACATCTACGCAGAGACAGCGGAGCGAGCCTATCAGCTTGGACGCGCGGTGGACTCTCCCAACGCGCAAGCGGTCTTTCTCAGCGGTACGGGCATGCCCACCATCGAGATCCTCGAAGCACTCGAGCAAGACCTCGGGAAGCCGGTGCTTTCCGCCAATTCGGCAATGATGTGGTATGCGCTGAGGCTAGCGGGCATACGCCACCGCGTGTCCGGCTACGGACGGCTACTGGACTCTATGAGAGATCCTTAGAGAGGAGAGATTGACATGGCAGCCAATATCGAGCGACTTGCTGCGAAAAGCGTGTTCGACCCACCCGCCTACACACAGACCATCAAGGTTTCGGGAGCGGAGACCATTTTGTTCATCTCCGGCCAGGTGGACTACACTGACAAGGGGCAGCCGGGACACCCGGGGGATTTCGCCGCCCAAGCGCGCGCGACGTACAGCGCCCTCAAGGCTCAAGTCGAAGCAGGAGGGGGCACGCTCGCCAACATTGTGAAGCTCACCACCTTCCTCGTCGATATCCGGCACCGCACTGAGTTGGCCTCAATTCGGGAGGAGTTTTTCGGAAAAAAGGCGCCCGCATCCACCCTCGTTGGTGTTACTGCATTGGCCATGCCGGGTTGGCTCATCGAGATTGAAGCCATCGCTGTCATCTGACAGCGACCCGACGCGCTTCGGCACCCAGCGATCAGCCTTCACGGTCAAACTTTCAAGCCACCGTCCCGCCGATACCCCGGTCGTGCGGGTGCCGGAAAGCATCGCGTCAACGCTCGCTTACCTGCTGCGGTGCGCGGTGAGCCAAAACCCATGGCGACGACAAGCATGCGCTGCTCCCCAACGTTCGGTCAGTGGCATGATCGCTGCATGAAAATGGCAAAGAATAGAACAACATTTCGGACCGCGCGCATGGCCCTTCAAAACCAAGAAATCTTGCGCCATATCAGCGTCGTTGCGCGCAGAGCGCGCGCTCCCACGACGAGGAATATCGCATGTCGTTGTCTCCTACCGGCGAACTCGCTCAGCCGCGCGTCTTTGTGCTGCACGAGAACACTCCCTGGGTCGAGCCGCTGCGCCGCGAATTTGCGGCCATCGATGCTCCGTTTTCTGAATGGTTCCTCGACCGCGGCATGGTCGACCTGACGTCTCCACCTCCCCACGGAATCTTCTACAACCGCATGAGCGCATCCTCGCACACCCGCGGACATCGCTATGCGCCCGAGCACACGGCTGCCGTTCTCGCGTGGCTGACGAGACACGGGCGCCCCATCGTCAATGGCGAGCGCGCTCTCCAGCTCGAGGTCTCCAAGGTCGCTCAATACGAGAGTCTGGTCACGTTCGGTATCGAGACGCCCGCCACCATCGCCGTCATCGGCCGCGAGCACATTGCTTCTGCTGGCGAGAGGATCGGCTACCCGGTCATCCTCAAGCACAATCGGGCCGGCAAGGGGCTCGGCGTCAAGCTGATCTACTCGGCCGCTGCGCTCGACGAGCACCTGGCAAGCGATGCGTTCGAAGAGTCGGTCGACGGGATCATGTTGGTCCAGCGCTACATCAAGGCGCCGGCGCCCTTCATTACGCGCGTCGAGTTCATTGGCGGACAGTTGCTCTACGCTGTCCGGGTCGACACGTCGCAGGGCTTCGAGCTTTGCCCCGCCGATGCCTGCCAGGTCGAGCAGGCTAGTCCTGCATGCCCGGCGGTCGCCCCAGGCGACAAGTTCCGGATCCTCTCGCGTTTCGAGCACCCGCTCATTCCGGCCTGGCAGTCCTTCTTGGCCGCAAACGACATCGGCATCGCCGGGATCGAGTTCATCGAGGACGCACAGGGTCGCCCCTACACCTACGACATCAACACGAACACCAACTACAATCCCGACGCCGAGGCCGAGGATGGCCGCCGCGGCATGCAAGCCATCGCCCTGCATCTCAAGCGGCTTCTGCACGGGCACTACGGTTCGGCAACGGGGATGGCCTCGGCCGCCTGATCGACGGCTCGTCGCATCCGCGTTTCGCGGGAAGCACGGTCCGTTTAGCGTCAGGCGATGACGCCGGTGTTAGCGCCAAAGCGGTGCAGGGGCGACAACCGCTTCATTTCGTTCGGCCGTCGTAGACCGCGTTGCATTGAGCATGGCACCAGCGCACGTGCTGCTTCCGGGCGTGGTTCCGCCGCGCATTTGCGATTACGCTCGCATGGTCGCGCCCTGCGTCCCACTTCCGCCTGGAGGCCCCATGCAGCTCATCGACTTGAGCCGAGAGATTTATCACAAGATGCCGCGCATCGTGACGCATCCGCCGATCATCATCACCCCTTTCGGCACGCATCAGGAGATCCGCGAAGCCGACGGCTACACGTTCTCATCCGCCACCCTTTCGCTGGCCTTGGGCGACCACGCCGGCACGCACGTCGACGCTCCTGTGCACTTCGACGCAAGGCCCGGCGCCAGGGGGATCGACGAGATGCCGCTAGAGAATTTCTTCACAGATGCCGTCTGTCTCGACCTCGCGCACAAGCCCCTCAAATCCGACATCTCCATCGAGGATTTGGAAAACGCGGAACAGGCCGCGGGCATCACGATCAAGCCCAAGGACACGGTGCTGCTGCACATGGACTTCTATCGACGCTGCTATGGCACCGACGGCTATCTCGCGGACTTCCCAGGCCTGACAAAAGAGTCGGCGACCTGGCTCGGCAAGAAGGGCATCACCATGTTCGGCGTCGAAGCCGTGAGCCCCGGCCGGCCGGGACGCAACAACTTCGAGGTGCATCACGTCTGCCGCGACCTCGGTTTCACGCATATGGAGGGGCTTTGCAATCTCGATAAGGTCGTGGGCAGGGGCCGCTTCCGGTTCATCGGCTTTCCGCTCAAGATCAAGGGGGGCACCGGCAGCCCAATCCGCGCCGTCGCTCTTTTCAACTACAAAACATGGTCGCCACCGGAGAACGCTCATGAAGGCGTTGCGCCGTCCACACGGCGTGTGGCCAACGAACATCGAGTCCGTTGGGGGTCAAAGGCGGGCGTGCGTGCGCTGCCCT
>Ga0111539_10004829_pt1 | contig 17568 bp, 16 predicted proteins | sample RhiMethybrSRZTD1_FD_79667 | JGI IMG/M metagenome (GOLD analysis project Ga0111539, IMG submission 79667) | Populus rhizosphere microbial communities from Tennessee, USA - Rhizosphere MetaG P. TD hybrid SRZTD1 (version 2) (version 2) | ecosystem: Host-associated > Plants > Roots > Rhizosphere >... | reverse complement strand
TCGGACAGGACGTGCACTGGATCGGCGGCTCGCTTCACGAGGCGATTCACGCCGGGATTCGTGAGGGCACGACGAGCGGCTATCTGCGGCGATCGGTGACTGGCGACCCGACGCGCCGGCTGAAGATGGCGTGGGAGCCGGTGAATTCGCAGGAGCGGCCGTACGACGTGGGTGTCGTGCATACCGAGATCGTACCGGGCAGTGGCGTCCGGCTTACCGTGGCGTCGAAGGGCTTCGGCGCGGAGAACATGAGCGCCATGCGCATGCTCGTCCCCGCCGACGGCGTGCCGGGCATCATCGACGTGGTCATTGAGACGGTGGAGCGGGCCGGCGCCAACGCCTGCCCGCCGATCATCGTCGGCGTGGGCATCGGTGGCACGTTCGAGGCGTCAGCGCTGCTCGCCAAGAAAGCGGCGCTGCGCGATCTGACGATCCGCAACCCGCGACCCGATCTCGCTGAACTCGAAGCGAACCTCCTCGATCGCGTCAACGCGCTCGGCATCGGACCGCAGGGACTCGGCGGCCGTGTGACGGCGCTCGCTGTCAACATCGAGGTGCTACCGACGCACATCGCCGGCCTGCCGGTCGCGGTGAATCTCGGCTGTCATTCGACTCGCCGCATGACGGTCGACCTGTGAATTGACGATTGACGAAGGACGAGTGACCGATTTGATCCCACTCGATTGCCGCGCCGGGTTTCCTGCCACCGAAGCTGCGACGCTGTCGGCCGGCGACTCGGTCGAGCTGACTGGTCGTGTGCTGACGCTTCGCGATGCGAGCGCGGCGCGGCTGGCGCTGGCAATCGAGCGTGGGGAGTCGCTCCCGGTCTCGCTCGACGGGCAGATCATGTACGCCGTCGGACCATCGCCCGCCAAGCCTGGTCAGATCATTGGCTCCGCAGGTCCGACGACGACCGAGCGCATGGGGCGATATCTACCCGCGCTCTTTTCGGCCGGTGTGCGGGCAGTGATTGGGAAAGGGGAATTGCACGGGCGCGACATGGCGGCCTTCACCGATCTCGGCGCCATCTACTTCGCGGCGATCGGTGGGCTCGGTGCGCTGCTCGCGAAGCAGATCGCCGCGGCACGCGTGATCGCCTACGACGATCTCGGTCCGGAGGCGCTCTACGCCCTCGACCTGGTGGCCTTTCCTGCGGTCGTCATCATCGACCGCGCGGGCCGCAATTTCCACGAGACCGCGCGCGCGGCATGGCGCTCGCGCTGAGCCTGCAGGCCTGGGCCCAGGCCCAGGCCTGGGGCCGACACAAATTCGAAATCCCGACAGCCGAGAGGCGTCAACGGATCCATGTCGTTCCGCGGTAATTTGCGCACGACTTCACAGAACTTGCCCGAAATCGTGCCGGTACATGTCTTGCGACACAACTACGCATGTCTTCGCACGTAGTGACCAGTTCGCCCAGCTATAACATCTCCGAGACCGACAAGGGATGGCTGCTCAAGATTCAGAACGAGCACTGTTCGGTCGTGCAGGTATTCCGATCGGCGTCCGATGCCCGTCTCGCCGTTGATCGTATGTTGGAGTTCTTCGAGGTGATGAGCTCCCAGCTGCCGTCCACCGATCGCGCGGCCTAGCCCGCGGCCGACTACGCCTTCCAGAACTGCAACCGTCTGAGCCAGCGCGTTCGCGCTGAATCGCTGCCGACGAGCAGGTAGCGGTGCCAGTCGTCTCGGTGTGTCGTCACTTGCACCGGGTTCAACGCCAGGAGACCAGTCGTGCCAATCGACGATCGCAGATAGCGGATCTCGTCGGTGGCACTCCGTGCGTCGGGATGGACCGGCATGATCACACCAGCGTCGCGAGCGATGAGCATCCCCTTGGCCTGGATGGAAAGCTCCAGCTCGACACGGAGCAGGCACAGCATGTCGGCCACGACGTGACCCGGAAAGCGTTGTCGAAGCTCCCGGAGATACGCGCCGAACTTCGTGTAGGCGAGCGCCTCTGACGAGAACGTCTCGTGCAGCATCAAATCGAGGTCGAGTCCGGCTCCGACCCAATCCCGGGTCGCCATCTCGCTGCGCTGAAACACCCAGAGCACGAGTAACGGCAGCACGACCAGCAGCATCGCAGTTGTGGCGAGCGGCGAGACCGGCAGGATGTTGAACGCAGTATGAATGGCGACTGCGGCCACCAACCCGGGCAGGAAGATCAGCGCGCCTCGATCACGATGCCGATCGGCGGCAGTCTGCGAGAGCATCGCGAAGATCGCGGTCGTCGCTCCGTGCAGCATCGCGGTGCCGAGCCCGCGCACCAGCCACAGCACGAACCCTGCCCCTGAGAGCACGCGGAGATATTCCAGGTTCTCGACGACCGCAAAGCCCGTCCCGACCGCGAACCCGAGCTGCGCGGCATCAACGGGGAAACCGATACGGCGCCTGAAAATCAGGTAGGCGATGAACGCGCATTTCGCCGTCTCCTCAATCGCCGGAGCGACCACCCTGTGGAAGGCGCTGTCTGACAGCGTGCCAGTCAACGAGAACTGCGACACGCCAGACAGCACGGCGGCCACCACGCCCCATCCCAGCGCCGTCGCGATCGCGCTCGGACGGGCCAGCTTGAAACTGTCCATCACGACCAGCACGGCGAGAAACACCAGCACCGGCACAAACGCCACGATGATGTTGGCGAGCAGTGCCATCAGCGGAGCACTTTGAGCGAGATCATCGCTTCACGACGCGGAGCGGCGTCCTGCTCGAACGCGATCGCACCGCCGATCGACAGCGTGAGGTCGAGCGTTGACAGCATGTTGAGGCGGAAATCCAGCTGGCCGCCGAGGTCGCTGACCTTGCGGCGAATGCCCGCGGAATCGACATTGGTGACCAGGCCGCCGGCAAAGACGGCGGGCCGCATCCACGTGAGATAGAACCCCGGCGTGCCGGCGCGCGCGAAGTGCACCGGAGGCAGATTCCATTCGATCACCGACTTCGCAAAATTCCGCCCGCCCACCTCGTTGAGCTCCATCCCCGGCAGCGCATAGTACTCGCGATACCGCTGTTCGCTGCCATGGTCCACGTAGTTGTTGCCAAAGCCGCCGAAATAGAAGTTGGCAAACGGCTCGGCCGGATCCTGCGGCGAAGCGCCCGCGGCGTTCCTGATCCAGATCGACGAATGGCCCATCGGCAGGGCGAACCCGAGGTCGAACGTGCCATGCACCTTCGTAAACAGCGACGAGGCCACGACGTCGTTGCGCATGATCAGTGACCACCGATGTCCCTTTTCATCGTCCACGTTGCCGAGCGACGAGCGCACGTTCGTGTACGAGAGGTCGCTGACCAGGCTGTACAAGCGCTCCACCAGCACCGCCACGTTCTGGTACTCCGGCAGCTGATCGAGATGCCCGGCGACGCGTCCGGCGACGTTGAGCGTGAGGCGGCGCGGCTCGTCGAACAGCAGGAAATTGGTGTGGCCGACACCGAGATCGTAACCACGGCGGCTTGTGCGCGTCGGCCCGAAGAGATCGTAGAAGTCAGCGCTGTTCCACGCCGCGTGCGCGTTCCAGTCGAACCGTCGATAGTCCGCACGCACGTGGCCGCGTTCGCTGAGCGGCAGCGACGAGGCCGGCGAGAAGGTGGCTGTTACGCCGATGCCGTTGAGCAGGATGGGATCGGAGAACCGCGCGTGCACGCCGTAGGCGACCACGTCCTTGTAGCCCTGGACGACCGGATAGACCGATTCGAGGCCGAGCTGTTTCAGCGGACTGTACTTCTGGGTCCGCGTGATCATCGATTCAATCGGCACCGATCCCGGTGAACCGGCCGCCCACTGCTTCAGGATCGGATGCTTCTCGACGACCTGCTGACCCAGGAACGAAATCGGGTTGACGTCCTTCACCGGCTTGCCGTCGATGATTGACGGGACGAACCCATCGCCGGTGTAGCGGAATACCAGCAGCGAGCCGTTGTCGAGCGGCACGGGGCGAAAGAAGCCGGTCTCGGCGTTGGTCAGCGCCTCGACCTCACCGGTCGCCAGCTCGTAGCGAAAGATGTTGGACACGCCCGTGTAGTACGAGCTGCCGAACAGATACTTCCCGTCGGGTGAGAACACGAAGTTCGACGGAATCGCCGTTCCGAAATCGAACTGCTTTACGGGTGTCGCGTCGGCGTTCATGAGCGACGCGGTCTTCATGACGCGAACGCCCTGGCGGCCGTCGATCTCGCCGACCGATACCGACACCAGCTCGCCGTCCGGCGAGACGTCGAGGTCGTACGCCGTTTCGCCGTAGGGCCACGAGTACATGGCGTTCCAGTTGGTGTAGGGCGCCGGGATCCGCACCAGCGTGCAGATGCCGTTGAAGGTCCGGATGCCCCACAGCGATCGGTCCGCTCGGTTGAACGACAGGTCACCGATGCGCGCGTCCTTGAGCAGCGTGCGCTGCTGCCGCGTGGTCGTATCGACCGCGATGAGATCGCGATACGCGGCGTTGTCGGCGGTGTAGAACAACGTGTGCGCCGCCGGGTCGTGCGCAAGCGACGTGACGGTATAGATGCGCGGCTGCTTGATGTCCTGCAGGTGCTCGACGCGTCCATCGTCCAGGCTGATGGCGGCGAGGTAGCCGACGGTGCCAGGGTAGTTCAGTCCGGCGTAGATCCGCCGGCGCTCGGGATCGACGTAGGCGCGCGACAGCGAACCGAGCGCCTCGCGCGAAATGTCGCGATACGGTGTCGTCGGATGCTCCCGAATGGAGGTGATGTTGCGGGACTGGAACGTCTTTTCGAACGCGATCCAGGCAAGCCAGCTCTGCTCGATCGGCATGCCGTAGACCTGCTGGAACGCCGACGCGTAGTACGCCTTCGAGCCGGTTGTCCGTGACGTCCAGCGAATCAGTGACTCCGGTCCATGGGTGTAGGCCAGGTAGTTCATGAACCGAGCGCCGTAGAGATACGAATTCGCTTCTACCTGGAAGTCGGTCTTGGTCAGTTCTGCCGCGAGTCCGAGCGGATCGTAGAAGCGGCTGCCGTCGAGCACCATCGACCGGAAGACCATCTCATCGAACGGTCCCTGCGCCCGCCCAAGACCGCCAGCCATCCAGGTGTCGAGAAACACCGCGATGCCTTCCATGTACCAGCGCGGTGCTGCCCGTCTCGGCGCCGTCAGGAACAGATACGGCACCGACTCGGGGTGTTCGGCGACGGGAGCGACCTTGCCGCGAAACAGCTGGCGAAAGAACAGGTCGCGCGGCGCCGGGCGATCGTTGGTCATCACGTGCACGAGCTCGTGATTCATCAGATACGACATGCGCTCGCTTGCCGTGAATGTTTCGAAGGCGAAGCTCATTGGCGCAATACGCAACGTGACGAAGTCGCGCGGAACCGCTTCGGCCGAGGCGTTCCCGGCATCGGAGAAGTCGGTGAGCAGGACCGTGATCTTCTCGCGCGGCTTGAAGTCGAACAGCTTCTGATGGAAGGCCAGCGCGTTCTGAAAGGATCGACCGACGTGCGGGACGATGAACGTTTGCGTCGGGGCCACAAAGATGACGCTGACGTCGTTGGTCTCGGTGGCGGTGAACTGGGCGTGCGCGGGCCGTGCGCTCGAGAGGAACAGGACGCAGGCCACCAGGAGCGCGACGGTGAAGTCGCGCTCCCGGGCCACAGGGCGCGGGGAGAGGTAGGGGGAGATAGGGGAGCCTGGGGGTATCCGGTTATCCGTTACCGTGCCACGACATCTGTCGCCGCGCCGCCGGCCGCACCGGCCGCCACATCCGGCGCGCTCAGCACCGCGCGGATCGCGGCGTCATTCGAGAGCCTGTTTGAGACATCAGCCTGCGACAGCACGGCAGCCAACGCCGCGCTATTCATCGCCGCGATGACGTCCTGCGACACGAGCGCAGCGCGGAGCGCCGGGCTCGCGTCGAACGCCGCCTTGAGCGCAGCGTTGGCATCAAGGGCCGCCCGAATCGAGAGGTCGTACTTGGCCAGCGCCGCCGCGTCGCCCGCAACGCCAGGTTTCACGGATCCGATGGCGGAGCGCACATCGGACGAGGCGAGCGCCGCGCGAACCGCCGGCTCCTGCAGCGCCTTCTGGAAGTCCTTGTTCTTCAACGCCTGCCGCGCCGTCTTGTCGGTCGTCAACTGACGGAACAGGTCGCTCTGCAAGAACGTTTGCAGCTGCGCATCCTCGGTCTTCACGTCGGCGCTCGAGATCTGCGGCGACTGGTAGCGCTGTGCCGCGCCGATGGTCGCTTCCGTTCCCTTCTCGACCGGGGGATACCCGACGAGCCGCATCGCAATCAGCGCCAACGCTGCCGTGGCCGCGACAATCCAAAGCACTTTCTTCGCCATAATCTCGCCTCTCTTGGTGGGGATAACCGATGGGTGAGTTGCGCGCGCCGCTCCGCGGCTCGCAATGGTGGACATGACGTCATTGACCAGTGTCGAGGGTGGATCGACCGGGGGAAGGTCGTTCAGCGTTCTCGTCACCTCGTCGTCGTTCCACGGGTCGTTGAGGTTCGTCATCGTGCTACTCGCCAGTCCATCAACAGCTCGCCGAGCTGCTGCCGCGCCGTATAGAGGCGCGATTTCACTTTAGTTGCCGGAATCCCCAGGGCCGCCGCGATGTCGTCATAGGAGAGATCCGTGTAATGACGCAGCACCACGACTTCCCGGTATTCCGTCGAGAGCGACATCAGCGCCGTCTGGATGGCCCTCTGACGCTCCCTGACTTCCACTGGATCGGCCGCGCGATCCGAAGGCAGATCCAGTGACACCGGCTGGGAGGGCCTCCGCGCCCGCAGGACGTTCAAGCACTCGTTCTTCAGAATCCGGAACAGCCAGCTGAAAAAGCGCTGCTCCGGGTCGAACGTGTTCAAATGCTCGTAGGCCTTGACGAACGCGTTTTGAGTCGCATCGCGCGCATCCTCGTAGTTGCCGAGCATTCGGAGCGCGACGGTGAACAGCCCCCGCTGATAGCGGGTCACGATGGCTTCGTACGCGTCCTGCTGCCCGCCGAGGCACCGCGCGATGAGTGCCGTGTCCCCGGTGTCGTCCATCAAATACACCCCACTGTCCCGAAAGTTGGTAAGCTTAACCCACACTGCCGCTGGTTTACCCCTCTGTGAGCGGAAACGACGGAACTGTCTGGCATCTCCATATCCAGGAAGATGATCTCGGCGCAGCCGTACTCCTGCGGCTCCAAGGGCGCGTGTACAACGCGACGTCGGGCGACCTGGCCCGGGCGCTCGACCGGCTCTGCGCGGGCGACCGGCGGGCTGTTTTATTGGACTTCTCAGCGATTGACTACATCAACGGCCAGGGTCTGAGCCTCGTCGAGACTACGGCCGTCCGTCTGCAGGCGGAAAGCCGGCAGATGGTGGTCTTCGGGCTCTGTCCGGTCGTCGAAACGGCGTTCGATCTGTCGGGGGCGCTTGCCCAAGTCACCGTCGAACCTTCGCGTGACGCCGCGCTCAGGCGCGTTGGTCTCAACGGGTCTTGAGCGTGCCGAGCGGGCGCTCCGGATCGCCGCCGGGCTGCGTCGGCCCGTGAATATGTTCGACGTCCTGGTTGTTTTCCTGGCAAATGTATTCGAGCAACTCGTCTCCGGGCGGTGCGAGTTCGGCGGTGAACGTCACCGTGAACGGTCGGGAGTAGGCGCCAGGATCGTCGATGGTGATCTGATTCACCAGGGTATTGAAGTCCCTCCGCGTATAGCGCTCGACGATGTGCAGACGCTCGGTATGCGGATGGCCCTTGAAGTCAAACCAGAACTTGTCGTTGAAGCCGACGGTGTCCACGACCAGCGTGTTGCCCTCGAACCGTCCGATCGAGTGGCCGTACCACGTCGGATCGGGATCGGCGGGATGTTTCCGGCCATCCATGAAGATCTGCCGGTAGCTATGGATGTTGGCTTCGAAGAGGAAGAAGATGTGCGTCGGCGTCTGCACGATGCGCCAGGGATAGGGCGCGATGCGTGGCACGCCGCTCGGCAGGCAGTTGGCCTGCGGATCATCCTTCGAGAGCCGCGAATCCAGAATCTTCCGCGCCGCCGGTAGCAGCGGCAGCGTCTCACCCTTCGGCAGTCCATCCGAGATGTCGTTGATCGGCCCGCCACCCTGCCACAGACCCGCGAAATCTGGTTGACCGTTTGGGAGCCGTGGCGCCGGCTTCGTCGCGACGGGTTTCGTTTGCGCGAGCAGCGGCATCGCAATGGCGAACGCCGCGACGATCGTTATGAGACGAGTCATGACAAACCTCGTTTACGCCCGTTTCGCCCAACCTCACGCTGCATCCGGAAACGCAGTGCGGAATGGTATGTCGCTCCGCAAAACCGACTTTGATCCACGCACCTCAGCATTCGCTTCCGACCAACCGGCTGTGCCAATACACTCCCCACGGTTTTGCTCCGGACACACGATCCCGCACTGCTCTTCGTCACGTTGCACCGCGTCGATTCCTTAACCTGCCCTTTGCCCTTTGCCCTTTGCCCTTTGACCTGACAACTTCGCCCCTACGACCCCAAATCCATGACCCAGTTCTCGAGACCGGCTTTCGCTGCGGGATAACGGTTCAGCACGTCCGGGTCGTGCCCCGGAATGATGTGATCCGGCGAGTCGGCCAGCTTCTTCAGCGTCGCGTATCCCTCGAGCGTCTCGGCCACGCTGTAGGTGATCGGGAACACGCGTCCCTCATTCACATGCGCATAGAGGTGCGTAGCATCCGCGGCCAGCACGACGTGGCCGCGTCGGGTCTTCACGCGCACGCACTGCAGGCCCATTGAGTGACCGCCGATGTGATGCAGCGTCAGGCCTGGCGCGAGCTGTTCGTCGCCATCGTGAAACGCCACGCGGCCGTCGAACACCTTCCGGACCATCGCCACCACATCGTCGGCTTCGAACGGAATCCGCTGATGCGCGTGACACATGCATCGTCCGGTGCCGTAGGCCATCTCGCGATCCTGCAGGTGATACTTCGCGCGTGGAAACAGGTCGTGGTTGCCGCAGTGGTCGTAGTGCAAGTGGCTGATGATGACGTCCTGCACCTGCTCGGGATCGATGCCGATGGCCGTCAGCCCATCGGCCACCGGCTTGACGATGACGCGGCCGCGCTTGGCGGCCATCGCGTGATCGAAGCCGGTGTCCATGACGAACGTGCCGTGCGAGCCGCGAATCACCCAGACGAAATAGGCCAGCGGCTGGAGGATGTCGTGCGGATCGCCGCCGATGTAGTTCTCGTGGGCCTTCCGGTCGTGATGCCCGTAGCGGACGGCGTAGACCTCGTGGAGATCGCCTTGCCCTGAGCCTGTCGAAGGGGTCACGATTCGCGATTCTACATGGAACTTCTCACCATCACTTCTGCAAGGCGGCTCGCGTTTTTGAACACGCCTGCCGACGGGGCGGGTGTGCGCGAGATGCGACGTCCCGTGAAGAAACGATCACTTACGACACCGTGCCAGCGCGGCACTGATCTTGGACCTGTCAGCGGCTGGAGGACTCACGATGAAGCTATACCGGCTGTTCACGGTGACGGCAGCGGCTGTCGCGTTGGCATCGACAGCGTCGGCTCAGGGCAAGGGTGCAGGCGCACCGAAGGCGCCACATGTGACGACGTCGGCGCCGAAGGCCGGCGGTACGGTGACGCACGGCCCGAAGGCTGGCAGCACGTCGACCGGGTCAGGTAAATCGACCGGAGCGGGTCACGCCTCGACAAAGAAGCCGGAGACCACGACGGCGTCGACCTCGCACGGCAAGTCTGGCAAAGGCACCGGCGGATCGTCGACCTCCGATGATACGAGCACCACGACGCCGACGGACACGACCGCGGCTGCGGACGCTCCGGAGCCGAATAACGTCTCGATCAAGATCGGCAAGAATTCCGCGCAGCTGGCCAGGATCCAGCCGCAGCTGGATGCGCTGGGCTTGACGCTCGAAGAGGCCACGAAGGGCTTCCGCAATCAGGGGCAGTTCATCGCAGCGTTGAACGCGGCGAAGAATCACAACCTCGATTTCGTCGCGCTACAGGAAGCGATGACGGTCGACGGGATGAGCCTTGGTCAGGCCGCGAAGAAGGTGGCCAATACCCCGCCGCCGGCGGAGACGCCGGAGGGTGACGCGGGCACCGGCGGCACGGGCACGGGTGGCACGGGTACGGGCACTACCGGAACCGGCAGCACGGGTACGGGCTCGACGGGCACTGGCTCGACCGGTACAGGCACCGGAACGGCGCAGTAGCGGGAGGCCATTCGTGACACGTCGCGTTGTCCCCCCAGCGATTGGTCTGATCGTCGCCTTCGGTCTTCTGATTCCCGGCGCGGCATACGCGCAAGGAAACGGGCGACCGAAGTCGCCGAAAGCATCAACCCCAACCACATCGACGGCGTCGCCCTCTGCGCCGACGTCCGATGTCGTCGATGGATCTACATCATCGTTCCGTCAGTTCGGGTCGTGGCTCGACGATGCCAGCTCGTCGTACAAAGGCGACAGCTACGCGAGTCTCGGCGTCGGTTACTGGCGTCTCGCGGAGAGCAGCCAGGTGAATGCTCCAATGCTCGGCATGGGTTGGGGTGTCAGCGACCGCCTGCAGGTGAGCGCGAGCGTGCCGTTCTATCACACCACTTACGCCGGCACGACCTCGTCAGGCATGGATGATTTGTACTTCGGCGCGAAGTACACGCTCATCGATCCCACGTTGACGCTGAGTGAGTTCGGGCTTGCGGTCAATCCAGTCGTCGAAGTGTTGAGTGCCGGCAATCCCGATGGGCGTGTGCACTTCGCGCTGCCCGTCAACGTCGAGTTGCGGCGCCAGCCGTTCCGTATGTACGGGTCTGCCGGGTACTTCACTCGCGGATCGGTCTTCGCGGGCGGCGCGCTCGAGTGGACAGGGACGCGGATGATCGTGACTGGGTCGCTGACGCAGTCCTATTCGATCAAGGAAGACCTGATGCTCGATGCGACGGGCGTCGGCCGTCAGAACGTGAACGTATCCGGCGCCGTTGCGATGCCTGTGTCCGATAGGATGGCGGCGTTCGTGAACGTCGGCCGCACGCTGACTCCGATTCAGGAGGGCGGCACGAAGCTGGCGCTGAGCGGAGGGGTGTCGATCCGGTTCAGCGCGGTTACCGCTACGCCGTAGATAGCGGAGGAGTCGGAGATGATCCGTTGTCTCCGTCAACTCCGTTATCGCACGCGACTGTCAGGTGCCGAAGTCGCGGCCCCGAGTTTCGGGGCCCGACCACACTGCAATGCCGGCAAAGATGGCGGACGCGATCATGGCGACGCTCATGCCGTTGACGGCGGAGATGCCGCGGTCCTGCGCAGCGCCCAGGATATAGGGCATCACCGCGCCCATCGCCGAGCCGGCGTGGTAACAGAATCCCGGACCTACACCGCGGACCTCCGTAGGGAACCGCTCGACGGTATAGGCCGGTGCCATTCCCCACACACCCATCCCGAAGAAGCCCATCGTCAGCGCGCCAAAGATGAGCGCGGGCGTGGTGCCGCCGTAGAGGAAGAACGGCAAGGACGCCGGCCCGAGAATCAACGTCGCGGTAAATGCACCGCGGCGTCCCAGTCGTCCTTCTGACAGTCGTCCCCACGTCGCCGTGCCGAGGATCGCGCCGACGTTGAACGCCGCGAGGAACGGCAGCAGGTTCGTCCGTCCCGCGTCGCGCAGCACCGTCGGATACCAGAAGTTCAGCGAGTAGTAGATGCACATGAACGAGCCGATGACCAGCGTCGTTTGAATCGTCGTCCTGAGCATGTCGCTCTGAAAAATCCGAAAGAGAGAGAGCTTCGGCTCGAGTGCGCCGGCGCCGGTCTCCTTCAAGCGGCGCTGCCGTTCGAGCCAGACGGGACTCTCTGTCACGCGCGAGCGAATCCAGAACGTGAACAACGCGGGGACGATGCACACCCAGAACATGACACGCCAGGCGAGGTCGGGCGTGCCGCTGAAGAGCGGATAGATGAACTGAAACGCCGCGGCGGCGAGGAGATATCCCCAATACCAACCTCCCAGCATCAGCCCTGAGGCGAGCCCGCGCAGCCGGGCTGGCCAATGTTCGAGGACGAGCGGCATGCCGGCCGCCCATTCGCCACCCATGCCGAGACCAAACAGCGCGCGGATCCCGAACAGCACTGCGTATGAGGGCGCAAAACCGCTGAGGAACGCAAAGAGCGAGAACCAGAGAACCGAGAGCATCAGGGGCAACTTGCGCCCCCACTTGTCAGCCGCGGTTCCTGCGATCGTGCCGCCGACGAGTCGCATCATGAGCGTCACGGTCCCGAGCGCGCCGGCGAGAGCGCGATCGATCGTGAAGCTCTTCTGGATGTCCACGACGATGAACGCGAGGATGTTGAAGTCGAACGAATCAACGATCCAGCCGAGGAACACGGCCCAGAAGGCACGCCACTGGTCGCGCGATACCTGCCGATACCAGGGCAGAGCACGGATCGCGGGATCGTCGAGGACGGCGGGGACCGTGGAAGCGGCTCTCGTGTTCACGCCGCGCGATTCTAGGTTGCGCAGCCCGATTTGTCGAACGACACCACGCGAAAGCCGTTCGGATCGTGAGGCTCAACCGTAAGTTAGCGTAAAGCGCCAGTGTAGAATCCAAACCTTTGGCCCAGGGTTCCTTTTGGAGAAACCATGACCCGTCTGACCGCTGCAGTGGTTGCCGGAGCCGCATTCCTCCTGTGGATGGATGTCGGTTCCGCCCAACAACCGTCGTCCAGCCTACGTATCGCCGCGACGACAGTGAACGACCTCCGCACATGGGATCAGTACGTCACGGCAGGGCTGAGGACTGGCGGTCTTCAGGTGACGAGCCTCGAGCAGGATCCGTCGCTGCCGTCGCGCGTGGTCGAACGGATGCAGCAGTTCTATCAGGGCGTGCCAGTCTTTGGAGCGGAAGTCGTCCGCGATTCGCAGTCGGGCGTCGCGCAGTCCATCTTCGGCGAAGTGCCTCAGATCTTCTCGATGGACACGCAACCTGCGCTCGATGCCGCCGCGGCTGAGCGGGCGATGATGACTGCGGCCGGTGCCGGTGCGAGGCTCGCGCGCCGCATGGAGGTCACTATCCTCCCGATGATGGAAGGCGCACCGCGTTTGGCGTACAGCGCGATCGTGGCGACGTCAGACAACGTGTTCCGCCTCTTCGTCGATGCGAACACGGGCGCTGAGCTGCTGCGCTTCACGGAAATTCACACCCAATCGGCGGTCGGCACCGGACAGGGGCTGGTCGGCGGAACCAAGAAGCTGTCGATGCGGAGTCAGGCCGCAGGATTCGTCGCAGACGACCGCCTGCGGCCACCACTGCTTACCACGTATGACATGCGTGGCGATCTCAACCGCACGGTGAACATCGCGTTCGGCGGTGCGCCGCTGTTTCCGGCTGATCTGGCGACCGATTCCGATAATGTCTGGACCGACATTCCGACGGTTGATGCACACGCCTACATCGGCTGGACCTACGATTACTACTTCAAGCGCCACGGCCGTCGCGGTTTGGACAATCGCGATCGTCCAATCCTGACGCTCGTCAATGGTCTGCGGCGCGAAAACGGCGCCGACGCGAGCATCCCACCGGACCTCTTCGGGTTGTTCGTCGTCAACGCGTTCTGGTGCGGTGCCTGCGGTCCGGCTGGCGTCGGGCTGATGTATTTCGGCAACGGGTTCCCTGGAAACCTCGTGTTCCAATCCACGGGGCAGAACTGGTCGTATCTGGCCGGTTCGCTCGATGTGTCGGCGCACGAATTGACGCATGCCGTCACCGAGTCCACATCCAACCTGATCTACCTGAACGAATCGGGCGCCCTCAATGAGGCCTTCTCCGACATCATGGGCACCAGCGTCGAGTTCTTTTATCAGCCAGTCGGTTCCGGCCTTGGCCAGGCGGACTTCCTGATCGGCGAGGATTCGGTCCGCACTCCGAGCGGGGCTGGTCTGCAGGGAATCCGCTCGATGGTCAACCCGATTGCGTTCGGCGACCCGGATCACTACAGCATCCGCTTCACAGGGACTGACGACAACGGTGGTGTGCACATCAACTGCGGCATTCCGAACCACGCGTTCTTCCTCGCGGTCGCCGGCGGCACCAATCGCGTCTCCCGTCAGACCGTCACCGGTGTCGGGATTGCCAATATGGAGCAGATGGAAAAAGTCTTCTACCGGGCATTCACGATGCTGATGCCCGCCAACTCCACGTTCTCGACGGCGCGGGCGGCGACGATTCAGGCCGCGCGCGATCTCTATGGAGCAACCGGTCCCGTCGTGAACGCGGTGACCCAGGCCTGGACCGCTGTCGGCGTGAATTGAGGAGAGCGCATGCACCGCACATCAGCTGCCTTCATGATCGTTCTCCTCGGCATCGCGGCGTCCGCGGCCGCACAGGCGAAGCCGACGCAGCCCACCCCTGCGAAGCCGACACAGCCCACGCCGGCCAAGCCCACGCCAACGAAGCCCGGCCAGGCAAAACCCACCAAACCACAACCAATCGACCGGATCTACATCTCCGTGAACGGCGCCTTCCAGACGAGCGGAAACAGCTTCGGTGAGACGGTGACGTTCCGCGAGAACGCCGAGGACGGTAGGTTCTCGACCGACTACGAGGTGAAGTCTGGTCCAGCGCTCAACATCTCGGTCGGTGCCAGCCTCTGGCGCAACATCGGCGTTGGCGTCGGCGTCACCCGCTACTCGAAGAGCACACCGGCCGCCTTCAGCGCGTCAGTGCCACACCCGTTCTTCTTTAATCGTCCGCGAGAAGTGGACGGTGAGGTCGCCGACATTGACCGCGAGGAGCTGGCCGTGCACGTGCAGGCGCGAGCGACGTTCGTGCCGACTCCGCGCATCCAGGCAGTGGTCTTCGGGGGGCCCTCCTTCTTCACAGTGAAGCAGGGCATTGTCACCGACTTCGAGATCACAGAAGCGTATCCGTACGACACCGCGACGCTCAGCCGGGGCATCAGCACGACGGTCGATGAATCGAAGGTCGGCTTCAACGTGGGCGCGGATGTTGGCTACTTCTTCACACATCAGGTCGGCGTCGGCGGCAGCGTGCAGTGGGCGGCCACGACCATCGACGCTCCGGCGTCGGCCGGTACGGGCACCTTCGAGATCAAGGCCGGCGGCTTCCAGGCTGGCGCCGGGCTGCGACTGCGGTTCTAGTTGTCGATGTGAAGCTTCGTCCGCACGGCAGGCTTGGTTCGTACGAGCTCGAATCCGCCATAGGTGAAGGCGGACTCGGCGAAGTCTGGAAAGCGCACGACACCTCGAGCGGCCGTCTCATTGCGCTTCGCATTCTGCCTGCTCCACCGCTCGGAGATCCGTTCCGGTTCGCTCGATTCGACGACGACATCCGCAGGCTCATGGCGCTGCGACATCCCAACGTCGCGCAGGTCTACGAACTGATTGACAGTGAGGGCGTGCGCGCCCTGGCGTGCGAATGGATCGATGGCGAGTCTCTGGCCAAATGCATCGCAGCCGGGCCCATTCCGGTTGACGAAGCGATCGGGATCATCGGGATGGTCGCGGACGGCCTTGCCGCGGCGCATGCGCGCGATCTCGTGCACGGTGACGTCAAGCCTTCAAACATCACGCTGTGTCCGGACGGAGTGGTCAAGGTCGTGGATCTGGGGCTCGTCGAAGTCTACGACCGAGGCGACCTGATGAATTCCTCCGATGTGCGGCCCGCGCCGTCTGCGCGTCTGCTCGGAGCGATTACCGGGACAGCGGCCTACATGAGTCCCGAACAGATTGCCGGCCACGTCGCCGACCGCAGCGCGGATGTGTGGGCGTTCGGCTGCGTGGTCTACGAGATGCTGACCGGAACGTCAGCTTTTGGCGGCGACGACGTCAGCGACACGATGGCCCATGCTGTCCGCTCAGATCCCGAATGGACACTTTTGCCGCCGACGACACCTGTCGTATTGGTGCAGATGCTTCGACGATGTCTTGAGAAGGATCCTGCCCGCCGCTTTCAGACAATGCCCGATGTTCTCGCGCCAATCCGGGAATCGACAGGCGAGCCAGGCGCGCTCGAAGCGTATCTCAGGCAGTCGACGCTGGGGCAGATGTCACAGGTGCGAAAGTTCGCGGGGCTCGAGCTCAAGTCCCGGGCCGCGCTGTCAGCGTTTTTGCGCCCAGGCCTGACGGCACGGATTGCGGAGATGATTCGAAAGAACAAACGGGTCTAACCGATTCAGGCGATACGGCGATTCGGATCGATCGCCAGCCACGCGAGCGCACCGACGAAGTAGACGCCGGCCGTGACATAGAGGGGCAGCGTCCATGACCCCAGGCGATCCACCATCAGGCCGACCACGATCGGCCCAACCAGCCCGCCAAGGTTGCCGAACGTGTTCATGAAGCCGGTGACGACGCCAGCGTGATTCGGCGCAACGTCGAGGCACACCGCCCAGCACGCGCTGAGGGCAAAATCCGCGGAGGCCAACGCGAGCGCCAGGAACACTGCCTTGGCCACCGCTGACGGCACGGCGATGGACGCCAGGATCAGCATCGCGCACAGAGAGAAAGCGGTGAAGCCGAGCGTCACGCGTGCGGTGCGCAGGCCGCGCGTCCGCGCCAGCGCGTCGGTGCACCAGCCGCCGGTGATATTGGCAGCGCCAGCGAGCAGAAACGGCAGCGACGAGAAGAACCCGCCGGCGAGCAGTGAGAACCGCAGCTCGGAAATCAGATAGGTCGGCAGCCACGTGAAGTAGAAATACAGCCCGTAGCCGAACGTGAAGTACATCCCGCAGATGCCGTAGAGGTTCGGGCTGGTGAGCAGCCGCCGCCACGGCGTCGGTTCTGCTTTGGGCGTTGGGAGTTGGCCGTCGGGAGTTTCGCGTAAGCGATCCTGCTGAATCCAGGCGAGCTCCTCAGGATCGACGTCAGGATCCTCGGAGGGTCGATCGCGATACGACCGGTACCACACGACGGCCCAGATGATCCCCACCGCCCCGAAGACGAGGAAGCTGGCCCGCCAACCCCAGCGCTGAACGAGCAGCAGTGCAATCGGCGCGGTGATCGCCCCGCCGAGGCGCGAGCCGAGGAACAGCACTCCATTGGCCATGCCCCGCTCGCGCGCCGGGAACCACTGCGAGAAGCTCCGTACCGCGTTCGGAAACGCGCCGGCTTCTCCGGCGCCGAAGAGGAACCGGATGGTGACGAGCGAGGGCAGTCCCTGCGCCGCACCCGTCAGCATGGTGAACGCCGACCACCACAGCACGATGCGCGTGAGCACGCGGCGCGGACCGATGACGTCGCCGAGCCAGCCGGACGGCACTTCGAACAGCGAGTAGGCGAGCGTGAACGCGCCGAACACCGTGCTCATTTGCACGAGCGAGAGCCCGAGGTCCTGTCTGATGAACGGTGTGGCGACCGAGATGCAGACGCGATCGAGGTAGGTGACGATGGCGAGGAAGAACGCCAGCCGCAGAACGCGGTAACGGACGCCTGACATCGTAGGGCGGGTCTTGTTCTTGAGACCCGCCGTCACTGCAACTTATCCAACCCTTCGTTCAATTCAATCGACGTGCCCCACGGGTCAGTGACGAACGCGATGCCGAGGCCGAACGCCTCGGACTTGCGATACGTGACGTTCAGCTTGATGCCCATCGCCTCGAGC
>Ga0111539_10004825_pt1 | contig 17580 bp, 9 predicted proteins | sample RhiMethybrSRZTD1_FD_79667 | JGI IMG/M metagenome (GOLD analysis project Ga0111539, IMG submission 79667) | Populus rhizosphere microbial communities from Tennessee, USA - Rhizosphere MetaG P. TD hybrid SRZTD1 (version 2) (version 2) | ecosystem: Host-associated > Plants > Roots > Rhizosphere >... | reverse complement strand
TTCACATCGACTGGATGACCAACAGCCTCAAAGGCAAGGGCAAGTCGGAGGCTGACATCATCGCGCTCTCCCCGCAGGCGAAGAACGACGGGTTCCGATCGACACTGACCGCCAGGCTCCAGGGGATCAAGAATCAGTTCGACGGCGATTCGCTGCCCGTCATCGACCTGGCGGCCATCGCCAAGCCGCTCAACCCGGATTTGAATCCGGTCGGCGACTGGCGGGTCGCCGTCGGACAGTGGATCTGGATCTACAGCTTCGATGCGTCGGGCAACGTCACCTGGCGCGACCCGCTCAACGGCCTGAACGGCAAGGGAACCTGGAAAAATGCGCCGGGCCTCATCAACTTCCAGTGGGCGAACTCGACCACGACCGAGAACTGGAAGACCCCGATCAAGCCGTCGGAGCAGAAGGGCACGACGACGATGAAGGGGACAACCTACGAAGTCAACGCGGTGAGGTTGTAGCTCATCGTTGCAGCGTGCCCCACACGACAGTCTCCGATGTGACCGCGTCGGTGTTTCCCCACACGATCGCCGAGCCGTCGGTCGTGCCGATCGCATAGTTTCCCCAGACGATCGCGTTGGCCCAGACGCCGGGGTCGTCCCAGACGACGTTGTTGCCCCAGACGATCGCATTGCCCCACACGAGTGCGTTGCCCCACACGAGTGCGTTGCCCCAGACGATCGCCTGTGACCACGCCGGGTGGTTGAACTGCACCGTGTTGCCCCAGACGATCGCATTGCCCCACACGATCGCCTGCGCCCAGGGATAGGTGATCCCGCCGATCGTTGTTTGACCCGACGGGGATTCGCGAAGCCACGAGGTGCCGGACGGAGCGGCCAGATCGATCAGGCCCGCCATCTCGATCGCTGCCGTCGCATTCAGTGCGCCGCTGCCCTGCGTGAGGACGTCGTACCCCGGAATGGCCAGCGCCGTGTACTGAAGCAGCGCCTTGACGGTATTCGGCGTCAGATATTCCTTCGAAATCTCGTACTGCCGTTCGAGCATCAGCGCGATGGTGCCCGAGGTCACCGCGGCAGCCATGCTCGTCCCGCTGAGGCGGAAGTATTTCGCCTTGCCGTCCTTGTCGAGCACCCGCCGCTGCGGATAGTCGCGGAAGAGCGAGCTCTCCGGCGCCGCCGGTGCGACGATCGCGTGGCCCGGCGCGACGAGATCGGGCTTGGCCAACCCGTCGTACCACGTCGGCCCGCGCGAGGAGTAGTCCGGGATGGTGTCGTCTTCCCGGCTGATCGTGTTGTGCGTGTCGTAGGCGCCGACCGTGATAGCGGACGGCGCATTGCCAGGCGAGGTAACGCCTGCGTAGCCGACCGCGCCGGTCTCGGGGTTCCGTCCGTAGTTGCCCGCCGACGTCACGACGATCAGGCCTTCGCGACTGGCGGCTTCGACCGCGAGCACCAGCGGGTCGCTAGCGGCCGGCTCGAGCACCGGGTGGCCCAGCGAGAGGTTGATGATCTGAATCTTCAGCTCGTGCTTGTGCGCCGTGATGAATTCCAGCGCCTTGATGACGGCGCTCGTATAACCGACTCCGGCCGCGTCGAGCACTTTGAAGCTGTAGATCCGGGCCTTCGGGGCGATGCCCCGGTAGTAGGCGAGCTCGCGCTCTTTCTTTGAATTGCCACGGACCTTGACGGGCGATCGCTTGCCCGTGCCAATCACGACGCCGGACACGTGCGTGCCGTGGCCATAATCGTCGAGCAGGTGGTCCTCGTCCTCGTCGATGAAGTTCCAGAACTTCTTCGTCCGGCCGCCGTCGAAATCGTCCTGATTGTCGAGTCCCGAGTCGACGACCGCGATGCCGACATGGTCGCCGGCCTGCTCGGTGTCAGCCGTGCCGATGATTTCGAGGAGCGTGTCAGTCGCGGCGGCCGAGTCGGTGGCGTGCCCGAAGCTCCGGACCGGCGCGTCGGACGAAATGCTCTCGACGTCCTGATCGGAGGCGAGGGCAGCAAGGTCTGCGGCGTCGAGCTCCGCGGTGAACGCACCCACAGACGGCAGATCGATCTTGGCGTCCCTTTCCGTCTTGCCAAGCCGTTCCTTGACGCCCTCCATCTTGCCGGGACGCGAGCGAACGATCACCCGTGCCTTGCCGCCGTCGCGCAGGGTGCGCTGCAACTCGCGATCGAGCTTCGACTCGAGCTTGCTCTTCTTGTCGGGGCCCTTGCCGGCGAGCGGCTGTGCCACCACGCCAAACCACCCGACAAGGGTTGCGAGCAGCAACGGCGTGAACGAGTGCCGACCGAACCATGTCCGAACGGAGCCGATGAACGGGGAGCTGACCACGCCTGATGCCCTCCTGTACGCCTCGCAGCTGGCGACGGAGCGCATACTCAGCAACAGCCGTTCCCATCAGCTGAACTACGAAAAACAACGCATTTCCGGCACTTTGCAGCCTGCCCGTTGCGCCGTCATGTCGCGATCCGGGACAACGGAATCTGCGTGGGGATGTTTAAGTACCTCTGTATCTGTCAGTTGGAGCGTGGTGGTGCGAATCGGATCAACGCTGTGCCGAAACGGAACGCACAGAAGCAGGCGGACCTGGCGAGGGCGCGTGCTCTGCGGCCGGTTCGCTTTGACGGATGGTAGCGGCCAGCTTCGGCTGCAGCACGATGAGCGCGTCCACCACTCGCGGGTCGTACATCGTTCCCCGGCGCGCCCGCAGAATCGCGAATGCTTCGGCGGTCGACAGGGCGCCGCGATAGGGACGCTCCGACGTCACTGCATCGAAGCAATCGACGACCGTGAGAATCCGGGCGGCGAGCGGGATCTCCTCGCCGTGTAGTCCTGCCGGATAGCCGGTCCCGTCCCAGTTCTCGTGATGGCACTTCACGATCGGCACAACCGGGAACGGAAACTCGATGCCCGAGAGGATCTCGGTCCCGATCGCGACGTGGCTCTTCATCACCTCGTATTCCTCGGTCGTCAGCTTGCCTGGCTTGTTGAGGATGTGTTCGGGAATGCCAATCTTGCCAACGTCGTGAAGAAGCGCCGCGGCTTCGAGCGCGCGGAGGGTGGGCTCGTCGACGATGCCAAACGCACGGGCCAGCGCCGCGCAGTAGGCCTGGACGCGTCTGGTATGGCCGGCGGTCACGTGATCCTTCGCATCGACGGCCGTCGCGAAGGCCTCCACCGTGGCGTGGTACATCCGCTTCATCTCGAGCAGGTGCCGGAGCTCAGCCTCGACGCGTGCGAGCGAGCTGCGAAGGGTGTGATAGATGAGAAGGGGAATGGGTAGTACGGCAACGAGCGCGGCGATCCCCCATCGATCCGAGTAGAGTGCGGCCAGCACCGCGACGTAGCCGCCGGCCGCGGGACCCGTCCACAGCTTGGCGAAATGATCTCGCCACACGCGCCAGATCGACTGGCGCTCATGAAGGGCGACCGCCGTTGCAATGAAGCCGCTGCCCAGGACGAACGAAATGGCGACCGCCGCCGCGGCGGCGAGGAATGCCGAGGTCACGCCGGTGGCGTGAACCGGCAAAGGCAGCGCGGCCATCCGGAATACGAGCGTGCCCGCGCACCACATTGCCAGCGACGGCGCCGCCGTATTGAAGATTCCTCGGCCCGTCACTTTCACCCGCATCGAAATCGCAAGGGTGTCGAGCGCGACAGTGACCGTAGCCGCCTCCGGCCCGTAGAGGAACAAGGCGACGAAACTGAAGGTGTCGCCGATCGAAAAACTGGCTTCGACCGATCGCATCCGGAGCACTGTGAGGCCGCTCAGAATCGCCGCCCCCGCGGGGATCAGCCACCCGAGGCTGATGGGCGACTTCACCAGGCTGATCAGGGAAAGAACGATGCAGGCCGTTCCAAGGACCTTTACGCCCCAGAGGTATGCGGCCGGCCTGTTCATGTGAGCAGTAGAGTACAACCGATTGCAGCGGTGGTCTGAATCCCGATCGGGATCCGAGGTCCGGGATCGCTTTCTGGAACGGCCGGCTCTCGGACCCCATCGCCGATCCCGACCAGCATCTAGCCCTGCCTCCCAACTCCTGGCAACTCAGCGGTTTGCTGCCGGCGCGCGGCCCCGGTTTTGCTGTGCTCCTTCGCCTTGCGGGACCGCGACTTCACCGTATTCCGCAATCGTCGATCGATTGACTCGATCGGCGCCCGGGTCGAGGGAGGTCTCCATGCTTCATTCATCACCGCGACCGGTGTGGCTGATGACTGTGTCCCTTGTCTGGCTCGTCACCGCCGCACCCGCCTACGCACAGGTCTCAACCGCGACAATTCAAGGAACCGTCACCGATGCGAGCGGCGTGCTGCCCGGCGCCACCGTGACCGCACGCGAGGTGACGAGCGGTTTCACCCACGAGGCCACGTCCGAGGGGGATGGCAGCTTCACGCTCGCCGGCCTCCGCCCCGGCCGCTATGAGATCAAGGTTGCCGTTTCCCAATACAAGCCTGAAGCGAAAACAGTCGAAGTGCTGGTCGGGCAGACGGTAACTCTCAACTTCCGCATCAACCCTGACGTGGTCGTCACCGAATCGGTCACCGTCGTCGGGGACACCCGGCTGGTCGATACCCGCACGTCGGAGATCACGACCAACGTCACGCAGGAGCAGATGCGCTACCTGCCGCAGAACAGCCGCAACTTCCTGAACTTCGCTGCCCTCGCTCCGGGCGTCCGGGTCTCGGACAACGAGTTCCGCAAGGAGTTCTCGGCCGGGGCGCTGCCATCGCAGAACGTGAACGTCTTCATCGACGGGGTCAGCTTCAAGAACGACGTCATCGACGGCGGTGTCATGGGCCAGGATGCGAGCCGCGGCAATCCCTTCCCGCAGAACGCGGTCCAGGAATTTCAGGTTCTGACCCAGAACTTCAAGGCCGAGTACGAGAAGGCGGCCAGCTCGATCATCACGGCCGTGACCAAGAGTGGCGGCAACCGCTACTCCGGCGAGATATTCAATTTCTACCAGGACAAGCACCTGGTCGATAACGAAGCCATCGTCAGCGACGCCAACGGCATCTTCGTAAAAGGGGAGACTGCGAAACCGACCTACGAGCGATGGCAGTGGGGCGCGGCGCTGGGTGGGCCGATTATCCAGGACCGCGCGCAGTTCTTCGGCTCGTATGAAGAGAACCGGCAGGATCGTGCCGGCAACGTGCTCGTCGGCACAGTGTCGACGGCCCCACCGGCTCTCGTCCAGCGGCTGCGGACGTTCGAAGGCACGTTCACCAGCCCATTTCGAGAGAAGCTCCTGTTTGGCAAGGTGTCCTTCCAGCCGGCGCCGGGCCAGCAGGCCGAGATCACCTACAACTGGCGGAACGAGTCGGACATCCGCGGCTTCGGGGGGCAGGGTGGAAGCAACAGCTTTCAGACTGCCGAGAACGTGCACAACCGCGTGGATTCAGTCCAGGGGAAATGGCAGTTGGGGAAAGCCGGATTCCTGAACGAGGCGTACGTGTCGTATCAGCGCTATCGGTGGAATCCCAAGCCGGAGAACGCGGACATCATCGGAGAGAACTTTTCGGGCCTGCTCCGGATCGGCGGCCGCGACACCGAACAGTTCATGGTCCAGCAGCGGGTGTCGGTGCGGGACGACTTCTCGCAGTTCCTGAAGTGGTACGGCAGCCATACGACGAAGCTCGGCGGCATTGTCAGCTTCGCGGATTACGACTTCAGCAAGCAAATCAACGGCAATCCGCTGTTCACCTATCGGGGTGACATCAGCTGGGACTTTCCGGCGAGTGCCGCCTTCGGATCCGGCAACCCTGACATGAACGCGAACAACTACCAGTTCGGGCTGTTTGCGCAGGACGACTGGGCGATCGGTCCGAGGCTCACGCTCAACCTGGGCCTGAGGTGGGACTACGAGTCGGACATGCTGAACAACGACTACGTGACCCCTGACAACGTGCGGGCGGCGACGGCTCCGTTCGTCGACACCGCGCGCTACTTCACCGATGGCGACGATCGTCCGCCATTCTATGCGTCGTGGCAGCCACGTCTCGGGTTTTCGTACGACATCACCGGCCGGGGCCAGACCGTCGCCTTCGGTGGATGGGGACGGTACTACGATCGCGTTCTCTACAACTCGACCCTCGATGAGCGCTCCCGATTGCAGTGGGCGACGCGCACGTTCCAGTTCTCACGGGACGGCGGCATTCGAGACGGGGTTCAGACGATCGTCTGGGATCCGTCTTATCTGAGCGTTGCAGGTCTCGAAGGGATCATCGCGCAGGGACGCGCCCCGAGCCCCGAGGTGTTCCTCATCGCGAACGACACCAAGCCGCCTTTCTCCGACCAGTGGTCGCTCGGCGCTCGCCACACCTTCAAGGGGATCGTCACGTCGGTGACATACACCGGGACGCGAAGCAAGAACCTGTTCACGTTCATCCGTGGCAACCGCCGCCCCGACGGCACCTGCTGCCTGACGGTTCCTGGATTCGTGAACATCATCGTGTCCGATCAGGAAGGCCGGAAAGCGTGGTTCGACGGTTTGTACGTGCAGGTCGATAAGCCCTACAGCGGTAGTGGAAAGGCGAAATACGGGTATAGCGTCACCTACACGCTCGGGACGGCGGAACAGACCGGCGGCGATCTGTTCAGCCTGGATTTCCCCCGGGTGTCCGACTATCCGCGCTACCCGACCGGCACTGACGAACGTAACCGGTTGGTGATGACGGGCATCTTCGGCCTGCCGTACGGCTTCATCGCCAGCACCTTCATCACCCTGGGTTCGGGGACGCCCTACACGATCGACGACCAGTCGCTCGGCGGCGGCCCGAACGAGCGGCGCCTGCTGCGCAACGGCGGTCGCCCCGAACAGTTTGCGTTCATTTTCCCGGACGCGTGGGCGTATCGAAGCGTAGATCTGCAACTGGAGAAAGGCTTCCACTTCGGCGGTGCGCAGGTGGTCTCGGTGATCTTCCAGGGATTCAACATCTTCAGCTTCGACAACTTCTCCGGCTACCAGGGATTCATCCCGACGCTGCCGTCAACCAACCCGAACTTCGGCCGGCCGAGCAGCCTGATTGATCCGGGTGCGAGGTTGCAATTTGGGGTGAGGTATGGGTTCTGACTGGTGAGCGCGTTCTGTAGGGCCGGGGCTTCAGCCCCGGCCGTCGTCATCGCGTTCCTCACGACGGTCGCGTGCGCGAGCAGCCCGCCCGCTGTTGCGCAGGCGCCGGCTCCCGCTCAGCGCCCCACGCTCACCGCGGCGGACGATGCGCTGCTCGAGGATCTGTCGAAGCGATCGTTCATGTTCTTCTGGGAGCAGGCGGATCCCGTCACGGGGATCGTGCGCGACCGGTCCCGCACCGATGGCTCGCCGGTTCCCACGAACGCCCGTGACGTCGGCAGCATTGCGTCGGTCGGCTTTGGATTGAGCGGACTCTGCATCGCGGCTGCGCGCGGGTGGGTGCCTCGCCCGGCGGCCGTGGATCGCGCGCGGACGACGCTGCGGTTCTTCGCCGAACGGATGGCGCACGAGCGCGGGTGGTTCTTTCACTTCGTGAACCTGAGGACCGGCGCCCGCGAGTGGCAGAGCGAGCTGTCGTCGATCGACTCGGCGCTGCTCGTGGCCGGCGCGCTGACCGTGCGCCAATGCTTCACGGAGGACGCCGATGTCCGGCGGCTTGGCGAGGCACTCTTCAGACGAGTGGACTTCGCCTGGATGCTGGCCGGCGATCCGCACCTCCTGGCGATGGGTTGGAAGCCGGAGTCCGGGTTTCTCCAGTCACGCTGGGATCACTACTGCGAGCTGATGATCCTGTATCTGCTGGCGATCGGTTCGCCGACGCACCCGATCCCTCCCGAGTCCTGGCGCGCCTGGCGGCGTCCGACCGTCACCTTCGAGACCTTCTCGTATGTCGGTGGACCGCCGCCGCTCTTCGTGCACCAGTACGCGCACGCCTGGGTCGATTTTCGCGGCTGGCGAGAGCGGGACGCGCCGGCCATCGACTGGTTCGAGAACTCGGTCGTGGCTACCCGTGCGCACCGGGCATTCTGCCTGAGCCTGGCGAAGGAGTTCCCGACCTACACCGGCACGATGTGGGGGATCACCGCGTCAGACAGCCGGAAGGGATACGTCGCATGGGGCGGGCCGCCACGTGAAGGACCCATCGACGGCAGCGTCGTGCCGAGCGCCGCGGCCGGGTCGCTCATGTTCGCGCCGGACATCACGCTGCCAGTCGTACGCGAGATGCGCGAACGATTCGGCGCTCGGATCTACGGACGGTACGGCTTTGCCGATGCGTTTCACCCGGGCGACGGCTGGGTGAATCCGGACGTGATCGGGATTGACGTCGGCATCACGCTCTTGAGCGCCGAGAACCTTCGCACGGGACGGGTCTGGCAGTGGTTCATGCAGAACGCGGAGATTCCGGCGGCGATGGAGCGGGCGGGGATGAGGAGAGGCTCTGGGGGTCATTGAGATAAGCCGCGAGGAGACAATTGAGTTCACGGATCTCGAAACGGAGCAACGAAGCTACCGGAGTAAACGGATCCCTTGTTCGAGCGATTCTCCAATTCGACGCGGGCGCGCGCGCGAGGGTGGACGGGATCTCCGCGAGATCCCGTCCACCCTCCAGCCGGCCGGGCCGGCCGGCGCCGCGTCGAATTCCGAGTCAGTTGATCGCGGGGGATCCGTTCCCTCCGGTAGCTTCGTTGCTCCGTTTTGAAATCCGTGAACTTTCTGGTCCTCTTCACCTCCAAAGCTCCATGGGCTCCGCACTGCGACGACGTGAGACACTGCCAACGATGCTGACTCGCCTTGAGCTCTGCTTCGTTTCCTGCATGATCGCAACCGGTGTGGCCGCGAGCGGACGGCAGCCCGCGGTTACAGCGCAGCCCGAAGCCATCCGCGCCGCGTTCCTCAAACTGATTGACCGCCCGCGCGTGGCCCTCGAGCCGACGCTCCGGTCACGGCCCGAGTCGGGCGGCCTTGTCGCGGAAGAGATCTCTTTCGCCACCGAAGCAGGGCAACGTGTGCCGACGTTGTTGATCAAGCGGTCCGGGCCATCCCGACAGCCGGCCGTCATCGTGTTGCACGGCACCGGCGGATCGAAAGAAGGCATGGCGGGGAGGCTGCGTGACCTCGCTGCGAAAGGATTCGTCGCCGTCGCGATCGACGGCCGGTACCACGGCGAGCGTGCCGGCGCGTCGTCGGAAGGCATGTCTCCGTACCTCGCCGCGATCCTTCGAACCTATCGCACGGGTCGCGAGCATCCATTCCTCTACGACACGGTCTGGGACGTGATGCGCCTGATCGACTACCTGGAAACCAGGCCGGACGTCGATCGTGCCCGAATTGCGCTCACCGGGATCTCGAAGGGCGGCATGGAGACCTATCTCGCGGCGGCGGTCGATCCGCGAATTGCGGTGGCCGTTCCGATGATCGGCGTGCAGAGCTTCCGCTGGGCACTCGATCATGGCGCCTGGGATTCGCGGGCGTGGACGCTCCGGGAAGCGGTCGACGCAGCGGCAAAGGATGCAGGTAGCGGCGTCGGTGCACCATTCATGCGCCGGTTCTACGACAAGGTCGCGCCGGGTGTCTACGGCGAGTTCGATGGCCCGTCGATGCTGCCGCTGATCGCGCCCCGGCCGTTGCTCGTCATCAACGGCGACTCCGATCCGCGCACGCCAATCGGCGGGGTCCGCGCGTGCATGGCGGCGGCAGAGCAGGCCTACAAGGTGCAGGGCGTCCCGGAACGCCTGGTCCTGCATCTGCAGCCGGATGCGGGGCACCAGGTCACGCCCGAGGCCGATCGCGTGGCGCTTCAGTGGTTCGAGCGCTGGTTGAAATCGACGGGCCGATCGTAGGTCCGGGGCTTCAGGCCCTGCCAATCACGGCGCCGATATAATCCAGGCGATGCGGTCCGACCTCCCGGCACACGATCTGATCGAGCAGGGCCTGGACGATCTGGCTGCCGGCCGTGAAACCGCCGCCGCGCTCCTCGTCTCCATCGGCGCGCCTCGCCTTGGTCAGTTGGGTGTGTCTGTCGCCAATCCCATTCCTTCGGGCGAGCACCGGCTCTATGCGCTGTTGAGCCGCACCGATCCGGATTCCGCTCACTCCCGCTACAACGCGCTGATCAGGCGTCTCGTGAGCTTCGAGCGGGCGCTGGCATGCGCGCGTTAGCCGACGCCGCACGCATCCACGACCTCATGAAGGCATTGGGCCGCGAAGCGGACCGGCCGGCGCAGGTCTATCTGACAGGGGGCGCCACCGCAGTCCTCTATGGGTGGCGCGACAGCACCATCGATGTCGACATGAAAATGGTGCCCGACCTCGATCGCGTGTTTCGGTCCATCCCCGAAATCAAGGAGCGCCTGGAAATCAATATCGAGCTTGCCTCGCCGGATGACTTCATCCCGGTCCGGGAAGGCTGGGAAGACCGGAGCCCGTTCATTGCCCAGGAAGGAACGCTCGTCTTCCGTCATTTCGACCTGTATGCGCAGGCGCTGTCGAAGATCGAGCGCGGGCATGCGCAGGACGAAGGCGACGTCCGGCAGATGTTCGATCGCGGCCTGGTGGATCGTGGAAAGCTGCTGGAGTACTTCTCGGCTATCGAGCCGCGGCTCTACCGCTACCCCGCGATAGATCCTGCCGGGTTCCGGCGAGCTGTGGAGCGGGCGGCACATTCATAGGGCAGGCCAGCCTCACACATCCTTCCGGCTAAAGCCGGAAGCGACCTTGTCCAGCATTCCGTCCGGAAACTTCCCGTCGTACGCGACCGCGCGATACCGCAGCGTCAGCGGCTGCTTTGCCGCGATCTTCACCGGCCCGTTCGCGGTGATGCAGGGATTGAGGAACGAGACGCCGCGGGCACCGTGCCACGCGCTCGGCGGGTTTGCCGGATGATCGAGCAGGGCAGAGGCGACCGACTTGCCGTCCGCGCGCGTCACCGTGTGGCTGTACCACGGACGCGCCGGCCAGTCGGTTTCCGGTCTGGTCGCGTTCGAATTGGGCAGCGTCACCTCGCCGCCCGGATCGTGGAAGGTGTAACCGCCGTCTTTGCGGCAGCGGAAGCACATGCCGGTGAACGCCATCCGATTCAACGTGACGTCGTAGTCCGACGTGAAGCGGTAGGTGAGATCGAGGATCCGGGCGCCCTGATCCTCGCCGCCACGCATCGTCGTCTGCTCGCGCAGCACCGGCTCGCCGTCGATCGTCCAGTCGTTCTCCACCGCGATCTCCGCGGACACCGCATCGGCGCGGACGAGCCTCACCGACCGATTCGTAATCGCCCGTCCCTCGACCGGGGCGAATTGTCCCCAGCCCCAGAAATCGCCGCGCAACGTCCGCTCGCCGTGCGTGAACTGCATGTCGTGCCACGCGAAGAAGAGGCCGCGGTGATTCCGGTGATCTGCCGGCGCGATGTCGGTCGCGCACTCGCCGCCGGGCGTGTTGAAGGGATGCACGCAGCACGCGCTGTTGCCGGTCAGGCCTTCGGGCTTGCTCGTCAGGTAGCCGAGCACGACTCGGCCGGCCGCATCCTTCAGGGTGTGTCCGTGGGCGTCTGCCTCGAGGGTGAAGGGCCGCTGTCCAGCCGACGATGGACGGATCGCGAATGCGCCGGTGGCGGCGAGAAAGCATCTGCGCGTGATTGGCATGGCGGATATGCTAGGCCAGGTTCAGGGCCGAGCCTGCCGACCCCTCTCTCAGAATGTGAACCGCACGGCCAGCTGAATGCGGCGGGCGCTGTTGGTGGCGTCGGTCAGCGATCCGAAGACGTTCGGGTTCATGAGGGCGCCGGTCTGGTAGTGGAATTGCGCGTTAGTGTTGACGCCGGTCCACTGCTCGGCGTCGAACGCATTGTAAAGCTCGACCCTGAACTGCAGGCGCCGTGAGCTCCTCAGGCCGACATTCTTGAACACCGAGATATCCCAGTTCATGTAGCCCGGCCCGTGGAATTCATCACCGCGTGCAGTCCCGAGACGGAACTCGTCGTCGGGCGGCGCGATGCATTCGGTCCTGAACTGGCGCTCGAACGTCCGCTCCGATCGCGGTAGCTCCGGATCGCACAGGATCCGCGGCCGACTGGGTCCGCCGCCAATCGATCCAGTGCCGGTGAGCGCGCCGTTCACGTTGATATAGGAGTATGTGAAGCCGCCCTGCACGCCGCTCAGCATCGAGGTCATCCCGGACAGTTGCCAGTCGTTCAGCGCGGCCCGTAGCAGCTGATTCGATGTGCGCGGCAGACCGGGAACGAGCCAGGAGTAGTTGAAGGTGAGCGTGTGCGGCCTGCGGCCTGCCGAGTTGTAGTTCCTCGCGCGGTTGACGGCGACGAACGGGTCGATTGCGCCGAGCGTCTTGTTCACCATCTGATAGGTGTAGGCGACACCGAACGCGAGCCCATCGGACGACCGGCGGCGATTCACCGCGACTTGCAGCGAGTGGTAGTCGGAGTAACCGCTGAACTCTTTCTGCGCGATGGATGCGTAGCCCTGGTACGGACGGAGCAGATCGTCGGGCAGTGGCTGCGGCTGGCTGTTGTTGACGTTCGTGCGGTCGAGGTTTTCGGTCCGATAGGTATATCCGTAGGGACGGCCGTTGAGCTCGCGCGTGATCAGCTGATTGCGTGCCGCGTTGCCGACATAGGCAAGGTCGCCCACGATACTCCAGCCCAGCTCGCGCTGGACGCCGAGACTCCAGGTGTGAACCACCGGCGGCAGGAACTCCGAAAGCCGCCTCACCGCGTTCGGCGTTGGCGTTGCCTCGCTGAGTGGGCTGCCGGCGAGCCCGGCGAACGTCGTCGGCGTAGTCGTATAGGTCCGCACCAGCGGCGGGATCTCGACGAGCTCTAGCAGATCGGTGTCCAGGTAGCGATCGTAGAAGGTCCCGAAACCGCCGCGAATGGCGGTCCTGCCATCGCCGGTCACATCCCAGGCGAACCCGGCCCGCGGCGCGATCTCGAACGGTGATTGCTGGTGCGACGTGCCTTCGTAGCGCGTCATCCCGTTGTCGACGTTGCCCGACCCCGGCACGATGCGGCCGACGTACGCCGCAGGGAACGCTTCGCCGGTCAGCGGATTGATCGCCCGGCGATCCTGAGGGGTTCCAGCAGGCTGAAACAACAGCGGCGCCGCGACGAGGTCGAATGCTCCCGGCTCGAACTGGGCGATGAAGCCGCCGTTATTCTCCGGCGGGCCGAGCACGTAGAACCGGACACCCGCGTCGACGGTGAATCTCCGCGTCGCACGCCAGTTGTCCTGTACATAGAACTCCGTGTTGACGAACCGGGCGGAGCCGACTGGCTGGACATCAGCTTTCTGGTACGACGTGATCGCTCCGAGCAGGGCATTGGCGAACCCGACGTTCGTGTTGAGCGGATTCGACCCATCCGCGTTGAAGCTGATCGTGCCGTTGAAGGCCGAGCGCTGACGAACCGGCCGGGTCGCGTGCTCGACGAAGAGACCGGCCTTGAGGTTGTGCGCGCCCTGGATTCTCGTCAGGTTCGTGGAAAAGTCCCACAGCGTGTTGTAGCCGTAGAACGGAAACCGGCGTTCGTACTGGAAGAAGCCAGTCGTGCCGGGCACGCCACCGTTGAACGTCGCGTTGGGCAGGAGATCCAGCGGGTTGGCTTCCTTGAAGAACTGCGGGAATCCTGGCAGGACCCTGCCTCGCGTGTTGGCGTCGAGCGCCGCCTGGCTGATCGCCGATGCGCGCTGATAGGACCAGTTCACGCCGGCGGTCGCTTCCATGAACGTCACGGCGTTCAGGCTGTGGAGCACCGTCGTGACGTAGCTGATGGTGTCGGACTCGAACTTCCCGTCCATCTGCGGCCAGCCGCCCATGAACGCGAACGTACCCGCCGAACCGGTGCGCTTCTCGTATCCGAACCCGAAGCGTCCGAACACAGTTGTCCGCCGGCCCGCTTTCCAGTCCACGCGCAGGACCTGATCGTCGCGCGGGTAGTCCTGAACGACCTGGAACACATAGTTGTACAGATTCCGTCCGGTCGGGTCGGATGTATTCGGCAGGGGGAAGAGGTTGAGGAACGCCTGGCCCGTAGCACTGATCCGGTCCGGCAGGATCAGGTTGTCCGGGAAACATGCGGGGCCCCTTGTCGCGGCGTTGGCGGTACATTGACCGGTACGGAGTGGGTCCCGGATGTAGATCGGCGCGTTGTCGCTGTTGCGCGTCTGCGAAAAGTCTCCGGCCCGTTCCTCCTTCGTGGGCATGCGTTGCTGGGTGAGCGGCAGGATCGGCGTCGTGCGCGCGAGGCGATCCTGGGACCAGAAGAAGAACAGCTTGTTCCGGCTGCGGTTGAAGGTGCTTCCCGGCACGAGCACGGGACCGCCCAGCGTCCATGCGAAGTTGTCGAACTCGTACAGCGCCGGGTTGCACACTTCGGTCAGTCCATTCCGGCACTGAACCTTCCTGGCGTACTCGTTGCCGTTGAGCGAATCGTCCCGCTTGTAGAAAGCCGCGCTCCCGCGGAAGGCGCTCGACCCGCTGCGCGTGACCGTCGTGATCGATGCGCCGGAACTGCGGCCGTACTCAGCCTGGAAGTTCGATGACTGGACGCGCACCTCCGCAATCGAGTCCAGCGCCGGAGCGGCGAGTAGGGCGCCTCCGTCGGTGGACCTGTTCGTGATGCCGTCATAGGAGAAGTTGAATCCGGTCGACCGGCCGTTGATCGACAGCCCCGACGATGAGGTCCAGCTCGGCGCCTCGCGCGGGTTGGTGTCGATGACACCCGGCAGCAGAACGAGGAGGGCCAGGACGTCCCGCGCCTTGAGCGCGATGTCTTCCATGTCGTCGCGCGTAATCTGCCCACTGCGGGCCGAGGTCGTCGTCTGCACGAGCGGGGCCTCGTTGCTGACGACGAGCGAGTCCTGCACGCCAGCGGGGGCGAGGACGATCGCCTGCACTCTGGTGCGTTCGGTCGAAGCAACCGGAATGTCCTTCCGCAGGACGGTGTTGAAGCCGTCGCGCGTCACCTTCAGGTCGTAGGTTCCAGCAACGAGATCGACGAACAGAAAGGCGCCGTCGTCTCCCGTCTTCAATTCGCGGATCGAGTTGGTACCGGTGTTCGTGAGCGTGACGGTGGCGCCGGGAACGGCGCTCTCAGTCAGGTCGAGGACGTTGCCGGAAATCTGGGCGGTCAGGCTCTGCGCCCGTACAAGTGAACCGGCGGCGACGACCAGCGCGAGAACAAGCGCGAATCGCAGGCGGACGGGGGGCATCTCAGCGCTCTTTCCCCGAGATGACGGCGTTGACCGCGACGTCCCAGTTCAGCACGACCTTCAGCGACCGGATGTCGAGCTCCGGCGCCTTGATGAAGAGGAATCGGCGCCCGTCGGGAGAGACGCTGTAGTTGGGGCCGGCCGCCCATTCGCGGATAGTATTCGACGGACTGACTACGCGAACTGGCGTGCCGGCTACCAGGGAGGAAGGGGCCGTCGTCGTGGTAATCGGAACCGACATCACGGTGCCGTCCTCCGTGCGATAGAAGATCTGCCGCCCGTCGGAGGACCAGAGGGGTTGCCGGCCGATCCCGGCCGACACGATGCGCTGGAACGATTGCGTCTCGGGAAACGGCCGGACCATGATGTTCCCCTCTCTTCCGCCTGTGGACTCGCTCGACTGATAGACGACCCACTTGCCATCCGGCGACAGCTGGCCGCCGTTCTCGACGCCCGTCCCTCCGGCGAGTGGCGTCAGCTGGGGCGTCGAGCCGAGCGTGAGCACCCGCAGATCGACGTACTTGGGCAGCAAGTCCGACTGCATCAGCAGCTGTTTGCCGTCGAAGGCGATCGAGAGCGGGAACAGCCGGTCGGGTTTCGGTTGCGTGAAAATCGTCTGCGGAGCGGTGGCGCCGTCGGAGGGCACCCGGTTGATGATGCGCTGCGCGGTCGTGAAGAAGATCTCGCGCCCGTCGCGCGACCACACCGGCATTCCGTCCGGTGCCGGGCCGGACGTCACCTTGTGCATGGCCGACCCGTCGAGCGCGATGACCCAGAGATCGCGGTCATCCTCGAGCAGGCTGACGGCGACCCGCATGCCGTCGGGAGAGAGGCGGATGCCGGAATACATCCGGTCCGGGGCTTCGACGTATTCTTCGCGGCCGCTGCGATCGACCCAGACGAGGCGGCGGCCTCCCGCCCACTCGGCGTAAACCAGCGTGCCGTTGTCGGCAACCGCATACATCGGCGCCACCGACAGCTGCGTCGTCTGCACCTGAATGCCCATCGCCAGCGGTTCGCTCGTGAGGCGGATGGCGCGGCTGTCGAATCCGGCCGCGAACAATGCCCGACCCCGCGTGAACGCGAGCGCGTTGCGGTCAAGGAGCTGGGGGAACGAGGCATTCGGGACCACCTCGGATGCGAGACCCGCGGGTGAGTCTTCCGGCTGCGGCGAGTACACGTTGATGCTGCTCCGCGTGCTCAGAAGACCGCCACGCAGTGCGGTAAAGAGCAGCGCACCTCCCGGCAGCAGCAGCGGCGTGAGGTGGCCCTCTTCTCCTTCCGCCAGCGGGATCAGTTCTCGTTTTTTCGGAAAGAGTTCCGAGATTGGCACACCGCTGCCATTTCCTCGGGCGAATCGCCCATCCGAGAGCCAGACCATCGTGCCCGCGGCGGCGTCTTTTGCGATCAGCTGAATCGGTCCTCCCTGGGCAGGTACCTTCTTGATCGATCCCGCCTGGCCGAATGCCACCCACTGGCTGTCCGACGAAAACATCGGGGCGCCCGCCTCCCGCGTCTCGGGCACCTCGACCGACATGCCCGTAGCCAGCGTGTAAATGAAGAGAAACGTGGCTCCCTCGCGCGAACCGATGTAGGCGATGCGGCTACCGTCTGGCGCGATGGCGATCGAGGTGCCATTGACCGGGATGAACAACGTCACGCCGCCCGGCAGGTTCAGCGAAAGCCGCGTAACGGTGCGCGCTGGTGTGCGCCCTGGTAATGCAATCGTGCCGCGCCAGACCATTGCCGCCAGGATGAGCGCGGCGGTTGTCGCGACTGCGACCGCGATCGTCTGACGCCAGCGCCACGACCTGGGCTGCCCGCGAGCGGGACGCTGGCGCAGCACTTCCTCGCGCCCTTCACGCAGCCACACGAGTTCGCTCTTCAAATCGCGCGCGGTCTGCCAGCGATCGTCGGGGTTCTTGGCGAGGCACTTCTGGACGATCCGATCGAGGCTGGCCGGCGCGAGCGGCAGACGATCGCTGACCGGCGGCGCCTCGTGCTCGAGGATGGCCGCAATCAGCCCGGCCTGCGAGTCCGCGGCGAACGGGCGTCCGCCGGTGAGCATCTCGTAGAGGAGCGCGCCGAACGCGAAGATGTCGGTTCTCGCATCGACTCTCTCGGCGCGCAGCTGCTCCGGCGAGATGTAGGGGAGCGTGCCGAAGACCAGTCCTTCGCTGGTCAGTCCGCTGACGTTCGACACCGCCGGCGCGGGCGCACCCGCCGGTACGGCGCCGCGCAGTTGCGCCAGCCCGAAATCGAGCAGCTTGATGCCGGTGGCGGTCACCATGACGTTGTCCGGCTTCAGATCGCGGTGCACGATGCCCTGCGCGTGCGCGGCGATCAGCGCATCGGCGATGTCGATCGCGTAGGCGAGCGACTGCTCGATGGTCAGCGGCCCTCGGGCGATCTTCGCTGCC
>Ga0111539_10004821_pt1 | contig 17583 bp, 13 predicted proteins | sample RhiMethybrSRZTD1_FD_79667 | JGI IMG/M metagenome (GOLD analysis project Ga0111539, IMG submission 79667) | Populus rhizosphere microbial communities from Tennessee, USA - Rhizosphere MetaG P. TD hybrid SRZTD1 (version 2) (version 2) | ecosystem: Host-associated > Plants > Roots > Rhizosphere >... | reverse complement strand
TTTAAGCCTGAGCTCATTCGTTCTCAGCAAGGTTATGAGATCAACATTTTTTAGCATCATTTTATCGGCGCTGAGCCGGAATGAACTGTTGATATAAGGATAGTCCTGCAAAGGCTTTTCCAGCCGTTGCAGTTTTACATTAAATACCCTGACAGTGCCCGTCAGGAGATTGACGCTTAATTTTTCAAATTTCAATTCATAAACATCCGAAATCACGTTGGCATTAAATCCTTTGTTCAGTGCATTAGTAAGAAGCTTGCCAAGATTAATATAAATAAAAACAGCCCCGGCAATCAGTAAAATAAAAAAAACAGCAAGTACCCTGGTTATAATCCTCCTTACCGGGTGTTTTGTTTTTGGTTTGATTGCTCTTGTTGGCATGTCGATAACTGATGGTTGCTTATTCGTGCATGTTTACTGATTATTTAAGCTTATGAAGATCATCAAGCCAGCAACGCATTTAATGAGTTGTAAATGATCTTTGCACCCAGGGCCACCTGGATAATGGCGAGAATTGAACCGAGGATGGCCAGCACCGTAGCAAGGTATTTATAAACATACCGGGCGAAAAGCATAACAATCAAATTCATCACCATAATTCCCACAACCATCGCCATCACAACAAGCTTGCTGTTAAGATCAGGACTCAGCGCAACAAAAACGATGACAGCGGCAATTCCATACGGCGTGACGACAATCGGGAATGCAAGCGGGCTCATGGCTGATGCCAGCGACGGGATGCGAGCAGTTTCTTCATTCATTACTGTGGGCGCAGCCTGGTGAACGATATTCAGCAGCGCTACTAGAATTAGTATGATCCCTCCTAATAAAGCAAGTATCGGAACAGGAATGTCGTATTTACGGAGAATACTCTCTCCAAGCACGGCCGCCAGGATAAGGGCAAGAATTGAATAACCTATGGCTCGGAAGGCGATCTTTCTTAGCAGTATCGGATCTGCATTTCTTGTAATCCTTTCAAAAGGACCCAGTATCTTAAAAGGACCAAGCATCAGGAAGAGCAGCATGAAAATCTGGGAATGGTTTGGCATGGTTGTTTTTTTAATATTGATACTGATTGCCTCGTACTGAAAAATACTGGTGGCTTGTTTGTTTCCAGTTGGCAATCATTAACAATGCTGATAAATATTGTACACATAAATTCTATTGCGGCCTTTTTCCATGGCCCTGGTGTAATAATATATTAGTGACTTATTGATGGCAAATCAGGCAGTTTAATGTTATGACCGCCTTTTGTTATTCGTAACTGATCGAAAATTCTATACATCCAACAGTTGCAGTTTGTCGGGCGGTTGGATGAAGATTCGCTAGCCTGTCACGCAACTTCTTCGCAGGCTCAGAAAATATTTTCGCCGGCTGCAGAAAGTCACGATCGTTAATCATGAACTCGTGCCTTTTGGTATGCCTGCCCGTGAATAGATAATTTTCGTACTAAATTCAAATATCAGACAGGTGGCACCCTGCCAGTTTTTAGATTTTACTACATGACGGTTAACTGCAGGCGGACCTGGAATATTTGGAGACCGCCCTTTAAATTATACCTGTCCAGCACTCCATATCCGTACATAAACTCTGTTCGCACAACCCTGGACATATACCAGTTAATCATTGGCGTAATGCGCCAGAACTTTCCTCCCTTGATAGCACCATCATTGAGATCAAGAGTGGAATACCGGAGTACCGCTTCCCATTCACCCCATCCTCCTTTAAATACAGATTTTCTAACGGGAATAAAGCCAAAAATGCTTCCTGTGGTAGTATAAGGACGTTTAGTCTTAGTAAGTAAATACGTGGCGACAACATCCCCGCCAAAAAAACTATGATCGTCAGCTGCGCTAGCATTGAATTTATGGACCATTATCTCTGAGCCTAACAACATGCGCCCGGTACTATAATAGACTTCACCTCCGATATGAGTGGAATGTTCGGAAGAAAAGGTCCCGGTATTTATAATAAACGGTGCGGGGTTGGACTCGGGCCGGGACTTTAAAGCGATTTTCCCGTCAAGTGGTTTTCCATAACGAAGATTGGCGGCAATGTGCAAGACTTTGCTTTTTTCTTTATCATAAAAAGGCAGCCACCCGACCCTTGCAACATATTGCCATGAAAAAGTGGAAAATCCCTGGCCTTTTGAAACTGCATCGTTAAAATACCCGAGATTCCAGAATATTTTAGATTTTGGCAAGGAACCAAACCATTTTATTCCATCCGCTAAAATAGGAATCACATCCAGCGCCATCTGTCTCTCCCCCGTCCATGGTGAATGGCCATTCATTACTTTTACCATCGAATAGCCTTCCTTCGTACGACCGATAAATATGTGACCAAACAACTCAGGCACGCCGATGGTGATCCCCGATTCCCGGACCATCCAGGTTTCTTTATCGCCATCATACATGAAAGCAAACTTCCAGGAAATACTTCTTTTGGTTTTAAGAACTCCGCTACCCAAAATCCGGAAGTCCCTTAGTTTGAACTGAGGGTCCATTTCAAGGCCGGCCGAATCCATTTGTCGTTTGTAAACATCACTCTCAACATATGTTGCACCGTCGTGGATATAGCCAAGCCCGATCTTGAAAGTTGAAAGTGCGCCATTAAATTCGTTTGGTGGTAATTTTTTCACAAGCGAATCATCAGGCGGAATGGTAAGTATCAACCCATCTGTACCATTGGGAACGGTTTTAGCCGGCTCCTGTGCGTACGACAGGTACGCTGATAAAATCGCGATCACCGGCAAACCACCCAGTTGCAGCGTCCTGTATAGTTGCCTCCTTATTCTGATTTTTGAATCTTCCATAATCAAGTTTGATAAGCCTCTTTAATCAGGCCGGTTCATTATTAGATTGCATCTTTGCCCGTCGTAACTACAGGAATGAGCACTTCTTATCCGGACTTCAGTCAATCACTTCCTTTCAGTATCACGTTTAAATGTTCGATTTAGAATTCAACTTCCTCTTTATTTGTAATATGTCGTCAGGAAACAAATATTACCCATAACATAATCAGCAAAGGTCCAAGTACGCCTGTCACCGTCCCCCCGATTCTGAAATCTTTTTGATCCAGGTAACCGGTACTGTATGCGATTGCAGTAGGAATATCCGATACAGGAAGAAAAATTCCTGTAGAGGTAACTAATGCAAGAATTATTGCCACTTCTTTCTGCAAGGACGGAAGAATGACAAATGCCAGCGGGATCAGCACCGTGACGATTGCTGAGGCGCTCATAAAGTTTGCTATTAGCATTGCCATGTAAGCTAAAATAATCAGAACCGTTATCGGGTTAAATCCTAATGCGACGATTTTAGTTGAATAATAATTTAACAGTTCAGTTTGCTGTAATGCCACACCAAGCGATAAACCTCCTGCCACTAAAAGCAAGGTGTCCCAGGGAAGAGTTCGTACTTCATTACCGCTGATAACTCCGGTAAGCGTAAACACCACAAGGGGGATAGCCGTAACTGATGCTACTGTTATACCTAAATAAGAGCCGGTTAACCAAAACAAAATGGTGACAATAAGGACGGTGATAACAATTCGGCGTTTACCTGTTAAATTTTCTGATTGCTCCACTGGTTTACATTCGATCAATTCAGGTTTAATAGGTGTATTATCCCTCAGGAAGAACAATATCAACGTCACACAGCTGGCAACCGTTAATACAATCGCAACAGGCACCGCAAACACCATCCATCCAAGGAAACTTATTTTCACACCAATATTTTGTAATTGACCAACGGCAATGGCATTTGTAGGGGTCCCGATAATGGTACCCATTCCACCTACCATCGCTGCAAGCGGAACACCCAGTAACAGGGCCTTTGTCACCCCGGATTTTTTCCCTAACGAAGTAATTAACGGGGTAATGGCAGCAACTACCATAGCTGTGGCAGCAGCGCTTGACATGATCATGGACGTAAGCATGGTTGTCATCATCAATCCGAATAGCAGGCTCCTGGGATTTGTTCCTGAAATGCGCACGGCAAACTGGAAAAAGCGTTCATCTAATTTTGTTTTCTTCATAGCCAATGCTAAAAAAAAACCTCCCAGCATGAGCCAGATCACGCTGCTTGAAAAAGTATTGACATACTTGTCTATTTTTTCCGGGGCAGAATTGAAATGTTCATTCCCCATTGCAAATACTAAAAACGCAATAATAAAAAGTGATACGGCAAAAGCAGGTATCGCTTCGGTAATCCATAGACCAATGGCAAAAAATAAAAGGAAAATCACATAGCACTGTGAATCGGTGAATCCGGGCTCCCTGAGGACAAAGACCATTCCGATGGCAACCGCCAGGCAAACCAGGAATTTTAATACCTGTCTTTTTGTTTTTGTAGCTGGGTTAATCACCGATTCGTTGGTCAAGGCGAATGATTTTTGAAATGGACAGTTGGGAAATGAGGCTGTCCAAAAATCAGTATGATTGTCATGTGAGTTTATCGAAATATTGACAATCAAGCTGGCAATAGTTTTTGGACAGCCTCATTTTGTTTATTGAATGCAGAAATTATCCGCTATGCCTGGCTATTGTTTTACGTATTGTGTTTGGCCGTCACAACACAACGTCAATCAGTTGATGACCTGTTTTCATTGGGGTTCCGGCGCACACGGATTAAACTTACGTTTCTGCATTAGAAGATACCTAATGGCGTTACAAATCCAATTGAAAACCTTCCCGTATTATAATCGACTGAACCGAAACGGCTCTTTGCATAGTCCGAGTATTCATACCTTCTCCCAATCCAGTTTGCATAGAACCGAAGATTAAGATCGTTAAATGGATAAAACTCAATTGTAGGAATAAAGCCCCAGGCGTCTCTAATATCATCGGAGGTTTTCAAAGGATCAATGTCATCTTTATATTTTGCAATGTCAAGCATTGCGACAAACGCCAGGTTAATTTTCGGATTTAGCCTGTAGTATAAATGTAACCAGTGACCAATATAAAGCGTCTTTCTCAAAGCGTAGGGATAAAGAACGTCGGGAACAGTTTCACTTACTATGGTCGTGCGGTCAAGATCTTCCCTGCTGACTTTGTAGTCATACTCTACCGTGAATTTTTTTCCCAGTTTAAGCTGGTTACCCAACGCGATATAGTCCATACCAATCTGCTTATCCAGGACGGTGTCCTTTGCTTCGGCATGACGCGCATAGGACCAGATCGTATTAAATTTTCCATCGAATAAACTACCTCTCCAGTTTACTACAAATGCAAGCGGAACTTTCGCTTCTTCTAAGTTAGGTTGCGGGCCATAAAGTTCATTAAAGGTCTTTGTCCTCGAATCCAATACCTGGACTGTAAACTGATGCTTGGGGGTCGCTACCCAACTAGCCTGGACACCCGATAAAAAATTATCGGCGAATTCGATGATGTCGGAGTATTCATAAATATCTATCGGATTGTAATCAAATTCGTAAGCTCCCCAGTCAGCACACATTTTACCGGCCGCAATGCTGAACTTGCTACTGACATCTACCCGAATGAATGCAAGGTCTGTAGAGCGGCTTATGCCATCAACTGACTCCGAAGTCTGTGCCCTGGTATAGCGGTCACGAAAACGGAAATACACCTTATCATGTACTTTGCCTTTGAGCTCCAGCCTGAACTGTTCCATGGTGAACCGTGACTTGGTATGTTCTCCGTCCACGAATTCATTCCGCTGTGCAAACCTCATGTTTGCTATCATGCTCACATTTTTCAGAAGGCCCTGTTTTGTCTCCGGTATGAGCGTTTTGTAGTAGGTTGTATCACCTGCCTGTCGCTCCTTTACCTGCGCCATTAAGACGGACGGCAATAAAAGGAGCGCCGGCAGCCATCCGATTAAGAACTTTAGACAATTCAATTTCATAATTTTAGATTTAATGTGAATCATTTGGGAATATTATTAAACCAGTTTTGGCATTATGTAATGAAACTAATGGTCATCAAAAATTGGTAACAACGCAATAAGTTTTATAAACCGCGCCCGGATTATTTCGACCTGGGCGCTTTTATATCCGGATCTAATTTCAACAACAATCAATACTTAAAGAAAAAGTCCTGGAGTTGTTTTTTATCCTTTGTCTTCGTCAGGCCGAGCATCAATAGGATCCTCGCCTTTTGAGGATTAAGATCATCAGAAACAATGGTGCCCAGCTCATCATCATTGATCTCGTCATGAAGCACCACTCTGCCTGAAGGGGTGCGGCTTGCACGACAAACCACGACACCTGCGGCTACCGCTTTTTTTACTGCATCCGTAAACGTTTTATTGAAGTTACCATTGCCCACACCTGCGATTACAATGCCGTCGACTTTTTTAGCTACCAGCATGTCGATCATGTCTGAGGGAGCATCAGCATACATGTAAACAATATCCACCCTTGGCAATTTCATATCGGCAGTTATGGTAACGGGGGATTTAGGATCTCTTTCTCTTACTGCATTGGCATAGTATTCTACCTTTCCATCATATGCATGTCCAATGGGGCCTGTATTCGGAGATCCGAAAGCATTTGTGAAGGTGGTACTCATTTTCGTTACTTCTCTTCCGTCGAAAATGCCTTCATTGAACGACACCAGCACGCCACGGCCTTTGCTCTTTGGATTAATAGCGACCGTAATTGCATCATATAGATTTTTCGGTCCGTCTGCGCTGATGGCAGTAGCAGGACGCATGGAACCCGTCAGGACAACGGGCATTGCTGATGGAACTACCAGGTCAAGAAAATAGGCGGTTTCTTCCTGTGTGTCGGTGCCATGCGTAACAACGATTCCGTCTGCTTCCTTTTTGGCAATGATTTCATTGATGCGGACAGCCAGTTTTTTCCAGATCTCAGTTGTCATATCCTGGCTTCCTACAGAGGAAATTTGTTCGCCGGTAATGGTGGCAATCTTCTTCACCGTAGGTATGGCGCCAATAAGGTCATCAATTGGGATTTTTCCAGCGGTATAACCGGCTCTGTCGGATGCCGTACCAGCTCCGGCAATCGTGCCTCCTGTAGCAAGAATGATCACCTTGGGTAATTGCTGTGCGTTCACGAGAACGACCATAATAAGAACTGTAAGTAATGAAACTATCTTTTTCATGTTTATTAATTTGAGTTGTTACAAAAAATATGATAAGTTGTTTTGGTGTCTTCGAAATCCGTTATTTCTTCTGAACGTTAGTTGGGCCAGTTGGCGACGTTAGTTTTACAGGGTCCATTAATTCTTTAATTTGTTGTTCAGTCAGGAGTTTCTTTTCGCGGATTAATTCAAGGATGCCTTTGCCGGTATCTAATGCTTCTTTGGCCAATTCAGTTGTTTTATCATAGCCCAGTATGGGATTCAAAGCAGTTACGATGCCCACGCTCCGGTTTATATGATTTTGCAATACTTTCTCATTCACAGTAATACCCTCTATACACTGTGTTCTGAACAATGGAAATGTTTTAAAGAAAAGTCCCTGTGACTCCATTATTGCCACAGCAACTACAGGTTCATAAGCGTTCAATTGAAGCAAGCCATCCTGCGAAGCCAGGCTTACGGTGACATCGTTGCCAATAGCCTTGAAGCATACTTCGTTCATCAATTCAGGCATTACAGGATTTACTTTGCCGGGCATAATAGATGAGCCCGGTTGAAGAGCAGGAAGATTGATCTCAAAAATGCCGGCGCGTGGACCTGATGCAAGAAAAATAAGGTCGCTGCTGATCTTTGACACAGTGATCGCCAGGTTTTTTAATCCAGAGGAATACAGTACGAATCCCTGCATGCTCGAAGTAGCAGCAATCAGGTCTTTGCTCAGGTGCATCGGCTTGCCCGTAATTTGAGCAAGGTGCGTTGCACATTTTTCTGCATAGCCCGGGGATGCAGTAATACCGGTGCCAATGGCAGTGGCACCCATATTTTCTTCAAGTAAGAATTCTGATGATTTTACAAGGGCTTCAATTGCCGCGTCAATCTGGTTACCGAATCCATGGAATTCCTGCCCTACAGTCATCGGTACCGCGTCCTGCCCTTCAGTGCGTCCCATTTTTAAAATTTTGGCAAACTCATCTCCCTTCTTATGAAATGCAGCGGAAAGAGCCTTTGCCTCCTTTACGATTTTATCATTGTGCAGCAACAATGCGACATGGATAGTTGTTGGATAGACATCATTAGTGGACTGGCCCATGTTAAGGTCGTCGTGGGGTTCAATAGAATGATAGTCGCCTTTTTTCTTACCGCTGAGTTCAAGGGCAATATTGGCAATCACCTCGTTGGCATTCATGTTAGCAGAAGTACCGGCACCACCCTGGTAAAGATCAACCAGGAAATGATCATGATACTTTCCGTCAATGATAGCCTGGCAGGCTTTCTCAATGGCTGCAAGTTTTTCCTTGCTCATTCTTCCAACATCTGTATTGGCTCTTGCCGCGGCCAGCTTGACCATGGCATATGCTCTTACATAATCAGGATAAAATTTAGTAGGCACACCGCTTACCTGGAAGTTTTCAAGAGCCCGGGCCGTCTGAACACCATAATAGGCATCAGCCGGAATTTTCTTTTCGCCCAAAAGGTCTCTTTCCGTACGGGTGCCCTGGGCAAAAGTGTTTGCCAGGAAAGTTGCAATAAGTATTGCGGTGAATAATCCCCGGCAACATAATCTTTTCATTTTTTGAGGTTTTAATTTTCATTTAAGAAGAGGAAGCATCAATGCACGAAGTCATAAACAGTTTTGCAAGAAGTATCCTCAGGAACAATGTCAGAATTGGCCTAAAGGTATTTAATGGCATGTAGGTTATTCTTTTATATGCCTGTTTTACGGTAACGTCGCACTGAAGTTTACCGTTAAATGTACTGAAATCTGAATTCCAGGTTCCCGGCACCGAACTAATATCGCAAAAGTTGCCTGAGATCGCGCAGCGCCTGTTCGGCTGCACTGGCCCTTATCAGCCCCCGCAGCGGCCGTCCCAGGTCCAGCGTGGTATAGATTATAAGCGCAGTGAATATAATAAAACATGTAAGGACTACCAGGTCACGTATTCCGAATTCTCCCGTGGCCGTAATACCTGCCGTGAAGCTCACTAACAATGCGAGGGTTAAGAGTAGGTAAATGATGAGGTCGGGAATACTTGTACGCAGAAGTATATCGCGTTCTGACCCTGTGTCAAACATTTCGTTTAATGCAGGCACCATTTGGTTTGAGGGAATCAACATGTTGGGCTGTTTGGATTGATGCATGGCGAGTCGCCACAATGAATCGGCAGCCTTGTTGCCGCGCATTTTAGAGGCCATCACTTGTTCGGCGTCAGAATGGCGGTTATAAATCGAAATCCTTGATTCAAGGTATTCTCTGAAATGCCCATGGAATTCCTTCCTCACGCTGTCAGAATAAAGGTCTGCGCGAAGAATAGCAGTGCCGATCGCATTTGTTTCAACTATATAGACATTCCGAATATAGTCATAGCGGCTGCCCGACATATTGAACGTAAATGCAAGCATAAACCCAAACAGTCCCAGCAGTGCTGATTGGATGATCACGATACCTCCCCGCGGTTCAAGTTCCCTGATATTCCATTTGTCTTTCAGGCGCCAGCCCAGCCAAAACAAAAAGAACATAGCGCCCAGCAGCAACAGGCATATCATTGCGGCATTTGTTCTGACGATAAATGAATAACCCATGGTTGACTTATGTTCAAGTGTTAACCTGCAATTTTGATCCGAAAACTACCAGGACCGAAATTCGAATATCGAAATCCGAATTTTGAACCTTCGGTTTTCAGTTCTCACTTTTCAATTATGAACCAAAACTGTCACGTCCTGGCAAAAAAGCGGGCAACAAATCATTTAAAAAAACTTTCGCAGATCCGCAATGGTTTGCTGCTTCGTGTATGGCTTGATCAAACGGTCAAGGGCCTTGCCTGGTCAATAGTGCAGCAAATTAATACCGCCCCTGGTATCTCCTTCTCCGGCTTTCCCAAATCGCTTCCCCATATTATTTCCCAACGCAAGTGTGACCAAACATAAGGAAAAAAGAAAAAGGCAATAATGGAGGCGTCGACATTTGAAAGTAGTGAGCCGGACATTATAGATCCTGCTGCAATATAATTTTATTAACCGCATAAAAAGAAAAATTTTAAACCACGGGTTACTCTGTTCGGGCGACTAAAATAGTTTTCAAAGGTCAATTTTCGTCGCCATTGAATTTGCAGAGTTGATTCTACAATTCCAGGGTTGACTATTCTTTTTATATTTATGCATTACCATTTGATTTATCTCCAGGATCACGTACTGATAACTGCAATCAACAGGACTGAAATACGCTTTCGTAAATGCGGACAATGCAGGTTTTGGAAAAATGAGAACTACCCTCTTCTGCCAAACATGCGGATACTAGTTAGAGATGTGGTGTGTGATTCAATGTATGAAGGACATTAACCGTAAAAAAAATTACCCGGTGCATATTGTCGATTGTTGTACCTTCAAAAAGCCCAGCTATTCAAGAATTGGTAACACCTAATTTTCTTTTATGAAATACGCTTATTTATTTGCAATCCTTTTCACGTTTTCAATTACGCCTATTATTGCCGTGGGACAATCCGATACAACTGCCGCGAAAAAAGATTCAACGGCATCCCATAAAATGGACAGTACATTCAAAACCGTTCCCGATACTGCTGCCGCGGTAAAGGTAAATGTAGATACGGCCGTTGTGGCAATACCTATGAATTGTTACAAACAGTATCTTGACTATTTCACCGAGCTCGGCGCCAAGCCGGTAACCGATGGGATGCAATTGGTCGTAATCGCTTTTAAAAAGAAAGAGAGCTGCCATTGTTTTATGGGCAGGGTTGAAGTAGTGGGTGGGAAAATAAAAACACCCCTGTATGTGCAGTCTGAAGGAGGCGATTATAAATCATTTGGCGACCTCGGAAAAAAATTAAACCCTGAATTTCTCTCGGCTGTCGGCGATGGATTATGGAATATTAGTAATGGTATGAGTGTCGTATTCCAAACCACAGATGACGAGTATGGCAGGTTGTTTTTCTACAAATTCCTGAACAAAAACAAGCAGATGAATAAAGAAGCCCCATCACCTTCCGAATTGCTAAAAAACTAAATGAAAAACTAGTGTAGAAAGGCCATAGGTCAACCCTGTGGTCATTTCTTTTTATACCAGTTGCTAATATTAGTTGTATAATCTGTTCAGGATGTCTTCCGATACGTCACTCAAAAACGCACTTCCGGGGATTGTTTCCACACTTTGTTGACAAGTATCATAATGAGCACCAACCGGGATCATTCTTTTTTTTTTAGTATACTATAACCTTTATAGCTTTAATTTCAAACTCGTCTTATTCTTGCGAGGAGGAAACCAGATGGCAAGACACGCAATTGAAATCCACGATCATTAGCAGTGTGCGGCAGGCAGGTTCCGAATGCTGCACGCCGTGTACATTGGTTTTGTTTTACAGAATAGTTTTGAAACAAGATCTGTCGCCGTGGGCATTCGGTTGTTGATTTCACGTTCTTATACCTATGATCCCTTTCTCGCTCCTTCAAATTGTGGGATCATAGCAACTGTTGCAACATAAGACAAATGACATAACGTAACCCTGCAATGAAAATCAACATTAGTTGGTAAAATCCGCGCTGACGAAAATATTTTTTTGTACTTCATGAACCAGTATTCATCCCTGTGGATTCGAATTTGAATTACAATTTCAAAAACGCTCAAAATGGAGGTTAGTTATGAACAGGGAAGAAATAAGATTACAGGAAGCCAGGGAAAAAAATATCTCCTGGAAAAAATGGGGACCTTACCTGAGTGAAAGGCAATGGGGTACAGTACGGGAAGACTATAGTCAAAATGGCGATGCCTGGAATTTTTTTACCCATGATCATTCCCGCTCACGTGCATACCGGTGGGGTGAAGACGGTATTGCCGGCGTCTCTGATGACAAACAACGCCTTTGCCTTTCACTGGCTTTGTGGAACGGCAGAGATCCCATCCTCAAAGAACGTTACTTCGGGTTGACTAATAGTGAGGGCAACCACGGCGAGGACGTGAAGGAATATTATTACTACCTCGACAGCACCCCGACACACTCCTATATGAAGCTGCTGTACAAATACCCGCAGACAGCTTATCCATATGCTGATCTTGTGTATCAAAACAGTAAGCGTTCACGAAATGAAATGGAATATGAGTTGCTAGATACAGGTGTGTTTGCCGAAGACCGGTATTTCGATGTTTTTGTCGAGTATGCCAAAGCGGGTCCCGAAGACATTTTGATAAAAATCAGTGCAATAAACCGCGGTCCTGAAACATCAAAACTTCACCTGTTACCTACACTGTGGTTCCGAAACGACTGGTCGAAATGGATTGCCGATTCTAACAGGGCTGCCGTGAAGCCAAACATCAGGCAGATCAAAACTCCGGCGGGGATATGCGCCGCATCAGCAATTCACCCTTTGTTGGGTGAATTTATTTTATGCTGCGACGGAGACGTGCCCTTGTTGTTTACCGAAAACGAAACCAACCATGAACGACTTTTCCCAGGCCAGGAGAACGAAAGCCAACATGTCAAGGATGGTATCAATGACTTTGTAGTACACGGTATTCAAGGCGCGGTTAATCCGGAAAAGCAGGGAACAAAAGCCGCTGCACATTTCGAAGCAGATGTCAATGCCGGTGAGACTGCAGTTATCCGCTTACGGCTTTGCAAAAACATAACAGAACAAAATGGCGATCTCTTTGGGATAGAATTTGACAAAATTTTTGCTGATCGGAAAACTGAAGCCGATGAGTTTTACAAATCAGTAACGCCCTCATCACTGAGTGAAGACAAGGCCAATGTGATGCGCCAGGCTCTTGCAGGTATGTTGTGGAGTAAACAGTTTTTCTTTTTTGACGGCGACAATTGGCTGGATGAACACCAATCTAATCCTTTGCATAAAGGCTATCACAATTCAAGGAACTCGGACTGGTACCATATGCTGAACGAGGATATTATTTCCATGCCGGACAAATGGGAATATCCATGGTATGCTGCCTGGGACCTTGCTTTCCACGCGATCCCTCTTTCAATCGTGGATCCTGATTTTGCCGAACAGCAATTGAAACTTATGTTGCGGGCATCCTACCTCCACCCTAATGGACAGTTGCCCGCTTATGAATGGAACTTTAGTGACGTAAACCCCCCGGTACATGCCTGGGCGACTTTGTTTCTGCACCGCACTGTCCAAACCTTGAACAACAACAATACAGATAAACAATTCCTCAAATCCGCATTCAACAAATTGTTGTTGAATTTTACATGGTGGGTTAACCGCAAGGATCGTTTTGGAAAGAACGTGTTCGAGGGAGGTTTCCTGGGTCTCGACAATATTGGTGTCTTCGACCGTAGTGCTCCACTGCCTACCGGGGGTTACCTCGAACAGGCAGATGGCACTGCATGGATGAGCCTATTTAGCCAAAACATGATCGAGCTCGCCGTAGAACTGGCCACCGACGATCCCACTTACGAAGAGATGGTTTTTAAGTTCGTTGAGCACTTCTATTATATTGCATCGGCCATGAATGGAAGCGGCGATGACGGCATGTGGGACGAAGAAGATGGCTTTTATTATGATGTACTTCGCCTCCCGGATGGAAGCGCTACGCGTTTAAAAGTTCGATCAATGGTAGGGCTGCTGCCGCTTTGTGCTACGACAGTTATTGAACAATGGCAGCGTGAACGCATTCCGCGCTGTATGTCGTTTATATCAGAAAGATTGCGGAGGATGCCCGAGCTTTTGAAATCCGTGCATCCCACGGGTCCCGGTCATTTAGGCATAGCTGATCGTGGCATTCTTGCGCTCGTAAATCCTGAGAGGCTGCGGCGGATACTTACAAAAATGCTCGACGAAAACGAATTCCTAAGTACGTATGGTATTCGTTCCATTTCCAAATTTCATCAACAAAACCCCTTCATCTTCTATGTGCATGGCCAGGAATACAGGGTGGATTACCTGCCTGCAGAATCGAATACCGGGATGTTTGGTGGCAATTCTAACTGGCGTGGCCCGATCTGGATGCCGGTGAACGTGATGATCATCAGGTCCCTGTTGAACTTCTACCTTTATTACGGCGATAATTTTAAGATAGAGTGCCCTACAGGTTCAGGCAAATTGATGAACCTCTTCGAAGTAGCAAAAGAAATCGTTGATCGCATCAGTAGCATCTTTCTGCGCAACGAGCAGGACAAGCGACCTGTATTTGGCGGCAGCGAGAAGTTCCAGGATGATCCCAATTGGCGCGACTATATCTTATTTTATGAGTACTTCCATGGCGACAATGGAGCGGGTCTTGGAGCCAGTCACCAAACAGGCTGGACCGGGGTCATTGCAAAACTCATACAGCTTTTCGGGATGTTGGATGCAAACCGGGCGCTTGAAACGGGAAAAAAATCTGCTTTTAATAAACACACTGACATGGGCAATAAACAAGATGAAGAAACCACCTTACCCATCATTGTACCAGATAAAAAGCAGGGTATGCCTCAGGAGCCTGTCGCGGAATCTGAAACGACGAGCCACTCTGGATGATATCCCCAACAGTGTCCTGTAGCAAATCGCCGGGGCTTGTTTTGACTGGTTCTGGTTCTTAAGTGTGTGAAGTACGGAAAACCCGCAAAAAAATTTCAGGAGGGAATCCTGGGTGTCGGCACGGGTTCAGGCGTGACGGGGCCCGGTAATGCATCCATCCATTATCCGATGCCGGAGTTATTGCAGGCTATCAGTCCCGTTTCGATTTTTAGACTGCCACTCGTATATTCAGATCATCTTGTTCATCTTTTCCATACTATTAACAATCTGCATTCGCGAAATACACCCCGCAACACTTTACCGTTAAACAGGCATCATCACACCTATCGTTGTAATTCTAGTGTATATTTAAACGGTTCATTTCTCAAAGCGGTTAGGATACTGTTTAATATTATGTTCACGCGAATTTGGATCACATGAAATCTGTTATAGACCAAATGAATATTGTAAAGGACCGTTTTCCATTGCATAAAAACAAAGTGGAGGAGTTGTATCATGGTAATCCCGTCTTCAGAACACTTTGCAACGATTATATCTACTGTCTTGAATACCTGGAAAAGCTTCGCAATGAGTTTGCTGAAAAAATGAATGCAGTAGGTGAATATGAGCAGGTAAAACAAGACCTGGAAGGAGATCTCAATGAATATTTCAGGGACTAGGTCTGGGGCGTGGGGGCTTTACGCACTACCGAGCTAATAAACCAGGTGAATCAGTTTTTCCCGATATCGAATTATCTGCATCACGATGACATTGATCTGAGCAAGCTATCTACGGTTGACAGCGAGTTTCACACCTTCAATTCATTAATCGGTAAAATCGGCTGAGAAGTTCCGCTGGGCTTCGGAACCCGGCAAGGCTGACCGGTTTTGCTACATAAATAAAGTAAGACGATCTTCTCAAATCGATTTCATCATTTTCGTCATAACCTCTTTTTTTCTCTCCTGGTAGTTTGTGAATTGTTCTGTAGTAAAAATCTTTTTCAGCTCATTATCCCTGTATCGCTCATTTGAGGTCAGGTATTTTTGTCGTGTAGCTTTTGTCATTTTTTTGTTGCCCTCGAGTTCAATATTTTTTTCAGCGCACCTTACGTTAATCGCCTCAACTTTTCGCACCTGCTCGTCGGTGAGTTGCAGATTCGTCTTCATCCAATCCGTTACCTGGCGACCGCGCTCCGATGGGTCTGTCGAAAGTTGTGGCTGCGAATAAGCGTTCCCAGAGAGCAACAGCAAAACGATTCCGAAAAACATGTGACTTTTCATCATTGCAATTTTATGTTATTGATAATTAATATAATTCTATGTTTACGGTGATCACACTCACCCCAAATACCGGTTGATCAAGGTAAGATAATTATAAACAAACAGGTTACAGTTCTTATCATTTAACGGTTACAGTTTTTTCAAACGAGGATTTCAACACAAGCCCGATAATTTTGTATCTACCTCAGTTCCGCGTCGCTATAAATTAAATACTGCGGGTATCTATGTGTGTGAGACCCGTCGTGAAAGAAAAATGCGGGCAAAATTATAATTGAAAACATTACCTTTTATTTTGCCTGATCTTAATTCCTATAATTCCCATCCGACGCTAAATCCCAACACATAATCCAGCGTGTTTCCAGCTATCGCCGGCTTGTTGTCATAGTTTAACGTCAATCCCAGCTTAATATAAAAATCAAAGGGCAGGTCATACTTGCTGTCAAACCTGAAATCGGTTCGCCAGCGGCCCGATTCCGTTAAACTCGGATAAATGAAAAGTGAACTAAGGAGATTGAGATCACCAACATCGAACATATTCAATTCCGTACCCGCGTAAGCTTCGAGGCTGTTTCGTCCGTGGGTTTCATTGGTAAAACTTTCATTGTTGAAGGAGAGGCCGGCCCCCGTGGTCCAATAGGTCTTGTTCGTTTGTATTAAGTATATACCTGCTCCCAATTTCCCGACGGATCGCAAGTCCAAAGCCTGTTCCGTATTGGAAAGAAAAGTTACCGACGTGCCCAGGAACCAGGCCCTTCTCAAAAAATATCTAAAACTGACGCCGCCATCTGTTCTTTTTATCGTTTCAACGCTATCCTGTGAAGAAGTAATGAAATTGTAATACCCGTCAAGCTGCCATTTATGAGCGAGGTATCCTAAGTTGGTGTTGACGGTCAGCTGCCTGAGGTTATTGTCTTTCGTAAAACTCAGCCCCACGTCAATTTTCGCCTTCATCCGGCTCCAGAACTCTCTTTTCAAACCTTTCAGAAAAACAATTTCATCAAGCAAAGCTTCCGTCTTCTGACCATCGGTGTCAGTTATGTTTACATTTGTTTTATTTTCTATCGACTGGATAGATCCGTTAATCCTGCGGCCATCGCTCAGCGAGACCAGGAAAATCCTCTTCGAGTAGATTCTTTTGATACCCGACCATTCAATCACAAAGTCCTTGTCTGAGTAATCGGTTTCAATGGTGAGTATCCCTTTGTCCATTGATTTGATCTCACCCACTATAATATCCCCGTTTTTAAAGATCAACGAATCGTGTTGCGCAAAGGCTTCCTTTTTGCACCATAACAGCACCGCCAATAGGATCAATTGCCTGATACCGAAATAATTTTTATTCATCGCCTAACAGTGAACAGTTTTGGTTGCCCTGTGTGATTCATCTCCTGTTATTTTTTCCCGTTTTTCGTCCTGATCAAATAACGGTTATAATTGACAATGGAGATTTTCATGATCAGGCAGTCATCAAAATTCCATTCGCCCTTCATATCACTATTGCCTGAACAAAGTTTCCAAAAATAAGACCAAACCAAACACAACGATCAGGGCTGCAAGTCTGGAGGAAAGAAATTGCTGGATCTGCGGGTAACTCTTGTTGTAGCTTTTTTTCTCTCTCCCTAATTTCTTTCAACAAGGTTTTAATCGTTACCTATCTTTTCCGCCATTTTTTTTCTTTTTTTTGTCGGTAATTATTTCGCTGTCACGTTTACAATTAAATTTTTTTGCATCGTCCCATTTAACCGAGGTAATATCCGCGCCCGAAAAATC